>WNFL01296499.1_pt1 | contig 15060 bp, 11 predicted proteins | sample 5400361 | NCBI WGS metagenome assembly WNFL01 (sample SAMN13153351, study PRJNA577476) | soil metagenome | isolation source: 40 cm soil on Douglas fir-dominated hillslope | place: USA:California | collected 2013-09-17
CTTAATTTTCTGATAATCACCTCACCAATATTTCCAGGTCCGATCACGCCAATGTTCATAGATTCTCCTTTTCCCTATGAGACCGACTTTCTTTGACTAATGAATAGAGTTCGCTATTTGGTGACCCGACTAGGCTGAATGATCATGACGTCGATTTTGTCGCCCAAAGTTCTACAGTGATAGTCCAGCGAAACGAGCGCGCCCGGAAAATTGCCAGTAATTGTCGCCGTGAGAATGGCGCCATTCTCCAACTCCCTCACATTTGTCGGAGCGACGACGTACTGAAATTTTCGGAATAGCTCGGCGACCCACTGTCGAATTTCGTCCGTGCCACGCATAATTTGACCATCGTCGTGAACAACGGCGCCCCTGGAAAAACATGCGGCAACAGAGTCTGTATCGCGATCGTTGTTCGCTTTCACAAAGCTTGCCAAGGTTGATGCGATTCCGGCTTTCGGTGCGGCCCCGCTCTCCCTACACGCAGCCTCCAATAACTCATCGGCGTGTAATTTTGCCCAATCCCTTAGCAACAATGGCTCGCGACCTAGAAGCTTCTTTGTATCGTCTGCTACGCTTCCAATGTAGGCCATCCTTCCGTCCTCGACCTGTCCGAACAGCTCGAATCCTCCCTTTGCATACGCTGGTTCGAATGCTGAACCAGACTGCACGGCATCGTTTTGGAAACCTTCGGCCTTCCGAACTGCGGCTGTGAACTTACGAGCAGTAGCCGTAGATAGAGTTTCAGCCACCTGGTGCGGAGTAAGCACGTCCGCTGAAAACCAATAGTCCTTTCCCGTGTGCTTTTGCGGCCCTTCCATGAGAATGACGGCTGCAGCTTCTGTTACGTCTTCTAAAGCAGTGAACCCAATGGCTTTGGAAGTGTATGCACTGTATAGACCACCCTTGATCGACCATACTGACAGAAAACTTTGCATAAACATGTTAAACATGTTGGGGTGTAAATTCGTCCATGCAACGCCGCTGTCGCGAAGATATGCTTCGATCATCTGATGCCAGGCGAAAACGGTGGCATAGACGTCATGATCTCGCGTGAATGCGCCGAGGTGCACAATATGGTTTACACCGTTACGTTTCGCCGCATCGATAAGTGATTTGCTTTGCACAAGCATGTCAACCGTATAGCCAGTTATTAGAAAAATGCCGGTGATGTTTTTCAATGCCTCGTCGAAAGTTCGTGGATCATCGAGATCGATAAAGCGGGACGCTCCAAATTGATCTGCGAGCTCTTCCAGATTCGCTTTTCTTCGAGACCCTACCGAGAAGTTTGCTCCAGTCCTTTTTAAATTGTTTGCGACAAGTTTTCCTACTTGTCCTGTTACACCCAACACGAGCAGGTTCCTTGAACTGTTCATTTGAATTTCCTTTCAACATTTGGTACCAATTTGATTTCCGCGGCAATTCGAGCCACGCGTTCATATGAGTCCATCCGGTCGCTGTGCTCATACGTATCCGTCACAACGATTACTTCATCGGCATGAATATCATTCACCAGTTTCTCCAGCCCAACCCGCACGGTTGCATCCGATCCGACAATTGCCGCGCGCAATCTGTTCTCGACTGCTGCTTTTTCGGTGTCACTCCAAAGCGGCTCCATAGAATCGACGGGAGGCAACAATTCCACCGGCTCGCCCCGAATCAGTCGTAGAAAACGTTGTTGTGGAGTAGTGAATAATCGCTGAGCTGCCGCATCCGTGCCCGCTGCAACTACCGGCACCGCAACAAGCAGATATGGTTTTTGCAATACCTCGCTCGGCTGGAAGTGTTGCCGATAAAATTGCGCTGCCGCATACAAAGCGTCAGGCGCAAAATGTGCTGCGAATGCGAACGGCAAGCCTAATGCCGCTGCCAATTGAGCACTGAAGTCGCTCGATCCGAGCAACGTGATCGGCACATTGCTGTTTTGTCCGGGTATTGCTTTGACGACCTGGCCCGGTCTTTCCGGCCCTAAGTATGCGCGCAACTCTTCAAGGAGCGCCGGGAAATCATCGCCGTCTTGAGCCAAACCGCGTCGCAACGCGCGCATGGTTTGAAAATCGCCACCCGGAGCTCGTCCCAGCCCCAAGTCGATTCGCCCCGGATACATTGCTTGGAGCGTCCCAAACTGTTCCGCCACCACCAGCGGCGCATGATTTGGGAGCATGACTCCACCACTGCCCACCCGAATTGTTTCCGTCGCAGCCGCGAGATGTCCGATCAGTACCGGTGTTGCTGAGCAAGCAAGTCCCTGAATGGCGTGATGTTCTGCAACCCAGTAACGTTTGTATCCCAACGTCTCAGCCTGTCGCGCCAATTCCACGGACCGCGCAATTGCACTGCCCGCTAGCTCACCTCTTCGCGTGGCTACTAGATCCAACACCGAAAGTGCTAACGATTGTGTCGTCGTTTGCACTCTAGTCGTTTTGTACGTGATGCCAAGGTTGTGGGGCACAACCGCTTCCCCGCCCGCATCGGCTGAAGCGCACGTGGTTTCTGATCTGTGTGTCACAGTGATCGCTCCTTTAGTTGCCATCCGACGTGAGTGCGCACTGAAACTTCCTTTTCACTATTGCTGCCATCCTCCTCCGAGTGATTGAAAAAGCTGCACGAGCGCCAAACGCTCATTCAGCTGGGCTTGCATCAGGTTGAGTTCCGCTGAAAAATAATTTGTTTCGCTAGTCAGCACCTGCAGGTAACTCGCGCCGCCGTTCTTATAGAGGACCTCGGATAGTTGGTTCGTCTGTTGCGCCGCCTGCGTCAGCAATTCCTGTTGCTCACGGAACTCACGGTCTTTTTGAGAAGCGACGAGTGAATTCGAAACTTGTTCCAATGCGTTCTGAACTGTTTGCTGATAAGAGAGCACGGTTTCTTGCCAGTTCGCGCGGGCGAGCCTGAGTTGAGAGCGAAGCGCTCCGCCCTGGAAGACCGGCTGACTCACGTTGAAGGCCGCGTACCAAGTCTCCGAGGGCGCTGTGATGAACTGGTGCAAGGCGTTGCTTTCCAATCCTCCCAGTCCAGTGAGTGAAAGGTTGGGAAAGAATGAGGCTTTTGCCACGCCGATTTGTGCGTTCGCTGCAACCATCATCTGTTCCGCTTGGCGGACGTCCGGCCGACGCTCCAGTAATTCCGATGGAAGGCCGGCCGGAACGTTATTGGGGACGGGCTGTTCGGTAAGCACGCGGCCGCGGGGAATGGATTGGGGATTTTCGCCTAGCAGAACGCTCAGCATATTCTCCTGTTGCTGGATTTGCCGCTCCAGGTCCGGGATCGTTTCGGATGCGGTGTAGACGAGTTGCTCTGCTTGGCTCACGTCCAGTCCGGAGTTCGAGCCGTGGCTTTCAAGGAACTGAGTTAACTTGAGGGACTCTTGTCGTGATGCCAGTGTGCGCTTCGAGATCTCGAGTTCACCGTCAAGCGCCCGTAGCTGGAAATAAGCCGTCGCGACGTTAGCAATTAGCGAAGAGATTACGGCTCGTTGTCCCCACTCTGTCGCGAGTAATTGGGCTCGAGCCGCCTCGGTTTGTCGGCGGTATTTTCCCCAGAAGTCTAGATTCCAGATTACCGATAGATTCAGGTCGCCCGCGTTGACCTGGTAAGCGGGAAATACTTTTGTCACCTTGGCGTTTTGTTGGCTGTAAATGTCGGCGCCGACGCTCGCGGAAGGAAATTGGTTGGAGCGAGTAATGCCGACTTGCGCCTGGGCTTCGAGAACGCGGGCGGCGGCGATGCGCACATCATAATTTTGCGCAATGGCCGTGTGGATCAGCTGCGTGAGCACAGGATCCTGATACACCTGCCACCATTGTTCATTGCCCAGCGACGACGCTTGCGCGGCCTGTTGCGGGGCGGGCGTACGGTATTCCTGCGGGACATCCACAGTCGGCCGCTTGTATTTCGGCCCCATCATGCAGCCGGCTTCCAGAACCAGCACGGCTACAATTCCTAAGAAGGCAGTGTTCTTCATAATTCAGTCTCCCAAACTGGGCGCCTCGGGGGGCGCGAGTGGCAGTGCTTTTTGTTTCTCAGCGCCTGAGAATTTCTCAACGACATAGAAGATTGCGGGAACAAAGAACCTGCCGATAAATGTCTCCGCCAACATGCCTCCGATCACGGTCGTTCCTATAATCTGTCGCGCGACTGAGCCTGCGCCGGACGCTACCCATAGCGGCACGCACCCCACAATAAAGGCGAGCGCCGTCATCATCAGCGGCCGGAACCGAAGCCTCGCCGCCGAAAGTGCTGCATCGACGAGGGACATACCGCGGTCGTAGTCCTCTTTGGCGAATGCGACGATAAGGATGGAGTTCTTGGCGCCCAGGCCGATGAGCATTACCAGACCAATCTGGGTGTAAACATCGTTCTCCATCTGGACCATGTACGGCGGCATGTAAAGGCCGACTACAAAGCGACGCAGCCACAAGGCTGCGAGCGCGCCGAATACTGCAACCGGAGTGCTCAGCAGGACGCTGAAGGGCAACGTCCAGCTTTCGTAGAGCGCCGCAAGAATCAGAAAGACAAACAGAAGTGAAAGTGTGAAGATGGCCCAGACTGGCACACCCTGCCGCGCTTTCTGTTCCTGATAAGACATGCCCATGTAGTCGAAGCCCATTTCGTGGGGCATAGTCTGAGCGAAAGTTTCTTCGAGGGCCGCGGTCGCCTGCCGCGAGCTATAACCGGGGGCAGCGCTGCCGAATATCTGTGCCGACCGATACTCGTTGTAGCGCAGGGTGAATTCCGGGCCGTAATCGGTCTCGAAGTTCGCGAGCGAGGAAAGCGGGACGCTCTGGCCCTGGTTGTTGCGCACATAGAACTGCGACAGGTCTTGCGTATTCGCTCGGTAAGGCGCTTCGGCCTCGACATATACCTGCCAGGTGCGGCCGAAATCGTTGAAGTAATTAACGAACAGGCCGCCCATATATGCCTGAATCGTTTGATAGACGTCGCTGATCGCGACACCCTGCTTCAGTACTTTGTCCTGGTCCACATTGATGTACTGCTCGGGCACGCTCGGGATAAAGGTTGAACTGATCATCCCGATTTCAGGGCGCTTGCGAGCGGCTGTCAAGAATTTGTTCAAGTTATCGGCAAGAAACTTCACATCCTGGCCGGCGCGGTCTTCTAGGACGAACTGAAATCCACCGGAGGTGCCGACGCCGGGTACCGCAGGCGGCGAGAAGCCGAAAACAGTCCCCTGCGGAAGGCGGCTGAGTTCCTGGTTCAGTCGAGTTTTTATTTCCTGATACTGTTCCGCTCTGCTCTTGCGATCGCTCCAAGGTTTCAACGTGACGAAGAGGAATCCGTTGTAGCTGGTGTGCGCGAAGCTAAGCAGATTGAAACCGATAACAGATGTCGTGTACTGAACTCCCGGAATGTTTGCGAGAACATCCTCCACCTGTCTCCCAGCCTCGCTTGTGCGTTCCATCGACGCCGCGATAGGAAGTTGCATGCTGACGTAGAGGTAGCCCTGGTCTTCATCGGGCATAAAGCTTGACGGCAGGCTGTTACCAAAGAAAAACGCGCCCAGACCGAAGAGAACGAGCAGCACCATCACGAGCGCGCCCTTGCGAATTACCGCGTGCGACCAGCGCACAAAACCTTCGGTACTGCGTTCCCAATAGCGATTGAACGCGTCAAAGAATTTCCCGAGAGGTCCGCGGTGCTTGTGGGTGCCTTCCTCCGATTTTGGCCGCAGCAACAGACCAGCGAGTGCCGGGCTGAGCGTGAGCGCATTGAAGGCAGAGAGGATCACAGAAATGGCGATGGTCAGGGCGAATTGCTGATAAAGCCTCCCGGTGATGCCTGGGATGAACGCCGTAGGCACAAACACCGAAGCCAGCACCAGGGCAATCCCCACAACGGGCCCGGAGAGCTCTTCCATTGCCTTGAGAGCCGCGTCCTTCGGGGCCAATCCCTCTTCGATATGGTGTTGCACGCCTTCAACCACCACAATTGCATCGTCAACCACCAGACCGATTGCCAGGACAAGGCCCAACATCGAAAGTGTATTGATTGAGAAACCGAATAGCGGGAACAGGGCAAACGTTCCGACGAGTGAAACGGGGACTGCGAGCATAGGAATCAGCGTGGCCCGCCAGTCTTGCAAGAAGAGGTACACCACAAAGATGACCAGTAAAATCGCAATCACCAGGGTTTCGACAACTTCCCTCATGCCTTCGCTGACCGGCAGAGTCTGGTCGAGCGATATCGCATAATCGACATCTTCGGGAAAGCGGTCCTTCATCTGGGCCATCAGTTTGCGGACGCCCTGCGCAGTTTGAAGCGCGTTAGACCCGGGCAGCTGGTAGATGGCAATGATTGCGGTGGGCTTGCCATTCAGACGACTGATCGTGCTGTAGTCCTGCTGGCCCAGCTCCACCCGCGCCACGTCTTTCACGCGCACGGTTCCGCCATTTGGCGATTCGCGAACAATAATGTTGCCGAATTGTTCCGGAGATCTCAGGCGCCCCTTCGCCAGCAATGCGTAGGTGAACTGCTGGTTCTTCTGGGCTGGCTCGCCACCTATCTGGCCAGCTGGATTTACTTTGTTCTGTGCCTGGATGGCGTTGGTAATATCCGTGACGGTAATGCCCAGTTTCGCCAGCTGATCGGGCTTTATCCAGAGCCGCATGGCATACTGGCCGGCTCCGAAGACCTCCGACCGGCCGACTCCATAGGAGCGGCCGATGGGGTCGTTGAGGTTGATGTACGCATAGTTAGAGAGAAACGCAGCTTCGCGGGTGCCGTGGGGCGAGTACAGACCGACCAGCATGAAAGGAGCGGTAGCCGACTTTCGCAAGCTAATCCCATAGCTCGTTACCTCGGGCGGAAGTTGACCGTTTGCCAGTTGCTGTCGCGATTGCGTAAGCACGAGATCCGTGTTTGGATCAGTCTTGAGATCAAAATCGACGATCAGAGACGTTTGCGAACCATTCGTGGTGTTCACGGAATACATGTATTCCATGTTGTCCACACCGGTAACTTGCTGTTCGATCGGCGTAGCGACGGACTGCTCGAGAGTCTTTGCGTCGGCACCAGGGTAGTTAGCTTGCAACCAGATTTCCGGCGGCGCGATGTTCGGAAACTGTGCGATTGGCAAAAGCGCAATCGTGATCGCTCCCACGATGACAGTAAGGATCGCGATCACAATCGCGACGATGGGGCGTCGGATGAAAAAACTCGCCATGGTTAGCGCTCCTCCGTTTCTTTGTAAGGCGTCGGGTTCACAACTTCGCCATTTCGTGCTTTCTCTGCGCCGGCGGCAACGACTCGTTCTCCCATTTTCAGACCGGATGTGACTACCCAAAGCGGGCCAACTCTCGGCCCGACCTCGACAGTACGGAGCTGCGCGCGGTTGTCGGCGCCGACCACAGTTACCTGATAGCTTCCTTGCTGCTGATTCACGGCCGCCTGCGGCACCAGCAGCGCTCCAGTGATGTTTCCGGTCGGCGCCTGAATGCGCGCGTACTGGCCGGGTCGCAATAGATTCTTGGAATTGAGGAACTCGCCAACGATTTGAATGGTTCCGGTCTGCGTGTTTACTTGGCGATCCGCGAAGATGATTCTGCCGGGATGCGGGTACGTACTTCCGTCGGCTAGAGTCAACTGCAATGGGATTCGTGAAGCGTGCGTGATAAAGTTCACGCCCCCCGGACCGCCGCCGTCCGCCATGCGCAGGTATTCCCGCTCGCTGATGGGAAAATAAACCTTAATTGGACTTACCTGCGAAACCGCGGTGAGGACCGTGGACGGTCCTACCAGGTTGCCCACCTGCACCGTGTTAATGCCGGCAATTCCGTCAACTAGCGAGATGACTCTCGTGTAGCCCAAGTTCAGCTCGGCTTGTTCGACCGCCGCCTGGCCGGCCTCCACGGCCGCCTTCGCGCCGCGGAGCGACTGTGTGTCGGTATCGAGTTGACTTTGGGGAATCGCATGGGCTTCCGCTTCCGGAATGTCGCGCTTCACGTTCAGTTCGGCGTTCGCCATCTGCGCCTCTGCCTGCGCCAGTTGCCCTTTGGCCTGATCGAGCACCGCCTGAAATGGACGCGGGTCAATCTCAAAGAGCACTTGACCCTTTTTGACGAATGCCCCTTCGTGATAATCCTGGCGAATGAGGTAACCGTTCACTTGCGGAGAAATCTGTGCGTTGACGTAGCCTTCGAGCGTTCCTACCCACTCCCCCTCAAGGGGCACGTCTTTCTGAAGGACCGGCGCCACTTCGACCGTCGGCGCTGGTGGGGCAGGTGCCGAGGCAGCCTTGCTTCCGCAACCGCTGCTCGCGGCCGCTGAGAGCACAGTCGCGAGCAAGAAACCGAGCAGATTCGAAGTCCTGCGTTTTCTTCGGACGTTCATGTGTTTAAACGAAATGCTCTCGATATCCATCTCATTTCCTCTTCGGAGTCTCATGGTTGCTCTCGTTGTACCTTTCTCGGAGTTCGCGTTCGGCTTGCAACAGGTCGTCCAGGTCGCAACCGTAAAATCCGCCACGCTCGATATGGATCTCGTAGGCACGCTGACGGATCTCTTCTGGAGTGGGTGCGTTCTTAATTGGTTGTTCCCCGGTGCTCGAACTATTCATGTGTGTCGCTCCTTTTGATGGATCTGGCCTCAAACCCTGCGCTTTCAAAAGCGCGATTCGATAGCGATGCTCCGTGTCCTGGAAGCCGTCAGGGCCGGTGGAGTTGAGAAACACAAGGACCGCCAATACTGCGATCAACAGAACCGTCGCCATAGAGATCTCCTTCCCGCCAACCTGGCGACATGCGCCGAGGTGAGGCTTTCTCGCTCAGTTGCGCATGACTTCGCCGAGAATTGCCCCGGGTCATTCGACGTGATTTCAGGTAGCTCTTAAGAGCTCGGCGCAATTTCTCTCTGCCACGCGCGAGAGTGGACTTCGTCGCACTGATCGAGAGACCCATGCGTCGTGCGGTTTCCTCTGTGGACAGTTCCTTTAGATCTCTCAGCTCGACCGCGGTCCGCGGTCCCGGTTTCAATTGGCCGATGGCCGCTGACAAGATTTGCGTTTCCTCGCGCTGCAAGTAACTGGCTTCTGGGTTTGGATCCAAATCCGAAATCTCAACGCGCCACCAAACTCGTCCAACAGTGTCAGAATCTTCATCTATCGGAATCCCCCGATGCCCCCGGTTTCCGCGCAGAAACATCAGAGATTCGTTTATGGCGATCCTGGTTAACCATGTGCGGAAAGAGGATTTCCCTTCAAACATGTGCAAGTGGAGAAATGCTTTTTGAAAGCTTTGTTGGGTAATGTCTTCGGCATCCTCCCGAACGCGGGTGAACTGGTAAGCTACGGCGAATATCTTGCGCCGGCAACGCTCGACGAGGATTTCACATGCCTCTTCGCTTCCGTCTTTCGCGGCAGCAACGAGCGCCCATTCCTTTGTAAGGTCGCTCAAGGAAGAAGTGTTCGCTTCTGGTGTTTCGATCTCGTCCAAAAGGATCGATTGCATGACGCTTCTCCTCTCAGTGCATTGGAACTTCGCCGGTTGTCGCTCCTGGTTCGTTCTTGGCAAGCAGGAGGCACAAGAAGAACATCAGCGCGGAAGTCATGGCGTTACTTCTCTTCCTCGGCGTTTCCGCGCATCTTGCGGGCGAGCCGTTTCAGGACCTGCTTCGTGAACACGCCTGAGGAGTGGAATCTGGCTCCTTCTTTCATCAGCTCAAGAAGTACGTTTTCTCCGTCCTCGGTGATGGCCGTAAGGCACTTCACATAAATCACAACGTCCCGGCCGTCTGGATCTGCCATCGCTTTCCGCCATACGCTCGTCAACTCGGCGGCCCACGGGGCGACGAGTTTGCCCTCGACGACCAACCGACGGCGACTCTGGGTGTCGAGAATCGAGATCTTCAACATTGCTTTCGTCCTCGACTCCGATAACGGCAAGGCCCATGCCAAACTTGCAGAACCGTAAGTCGTTGAATTTTCAGGAGGGGGCCGTTAGAGGTCAGAAATGTTGAAGCGGAAAACGTCGAAACAGTCGAAACTGTCGAAGAGATTGGGGGATGGGATAAACATCGAGGGCGCGGATTGCGTACATCGAGCGACGCAAGCGAAACGCTGTCGATTGACTCGACGCAAAGCCGGTACAGCCTTACAGACTACGAAAGCGAATGGATTAGGTGGGGAACCTGCAGACATTTATCTACAGCAGTCGCGCAAGGCAGGTTTGCAAAAGAGTGTTGCTCAACATTCGCACGTTTATCGGCGCCACGAATCCCGATGGGGAGTTCGGGATTCGTGGCGGACACGAAAGGTATCGCCGGTCAAAACCGAAAGACGATACCAGCCGAGGGCTGCGCTGTGTGCGTTGCCGCGCCGGAATGCAGACTTTGCAATCCAAAGTCCGGGCGCTCGTACACGAACCCGCGGTATTCGGCACGCGGTATTCGGCACGAAGAGCGAAGTGCTCGGTCAGGTCATAGTCAACGCCACCTCCATAAAGAAAAACTGCCCGGGCCTGATTACTTGCGCCAGAGACAAATCCTCCGAGGTTGCCGGTAGGTTCAAATATCAGCGCGCCACTGCCCGCCAAAACGTAAGGTTTGAGTCCAATGATTTTGTGAGGAGCAGTGACGACGAGTGCTCCGGTTGCCTGGTGCACGTTGGCCGCAATATTGAATGCACCACTCGAAATGAAGTTCTCCTGCGCGTTCCGGTCGTACCCGTAACTCGCATCCGCCGCCAACCAACGGCTGAAATGGTAGCGATAGCTTACGAGAAAACCACCGGTGTCTGTCGAATGTTGATTGATACCGCTTCCGCTCGAGTCCTTGGTGAAGAGGCCCGTACCCTGAACGGCAATCTCCTGCCGAGGCTCATCTTGGGCGGCGGCTAGCGCAGGAATCAATAGGCCTGGAACCATGACAGCTAACAATAGTCTGCGAAACATCTTTTCACTCCTTTTCGTTGGGTTTGATTTCAAACGCCGAACCGCCGTTCAGTGACGCTTTGTGCCGCCGAAGCCGTCGGAGCTTGTGCAGCTAAGGAATCCGAGAATCGCCAATATGGCGAGCAACAGAAACGTCACCGTAGCGGCCTTCTTTCGCGCCTGCCTCAACCACGCGGTTGTGGCGAGACGATTCGTGCTAGATAAAGGTCAAGAGGGCCCGGACTTCTGCGATGGCAGTGAAGCCCTTTGCATCCATTGCGAGCTCACAACAATTCAACTCTGCTCTCGCCTTTCTCAGGCACGCCGATTCAAAGGCAAGGCCCGCACCAAACTCGCCGAACGTAAGTTGCTGAATTTTCAGAGAAGGCCGACGGAAGGTGGAAAGCGTCGAAGTTGAAAAAGTTGAAACGGTCGAAGGCGTCGGAACAATTGTTTAGGACTGCGAAAAGGAGTGGATTGCGGCTTAAGCGTACTGCTTCGCGTGAATGCCGAATTTCTTCATTCGGGAGAGGAGAGTCGTGCGATTCATTCCCAGGCGCGCCGCGGCACCATCGGCACCACCTACGCGCCCCCTGCATGCAGCAAGTGCCTGTACGATCTGATTACGCTGCTTCCTTGTATATTCGTCAGCTACGCTGGTTTGGTCGCTTTGCGAATTTGTTCTTTCTCCAGCGACTTGCTTAACTCGACGCTGGTCGGTATCCGGGGAGCCTTCCATCTTTGTTGTTTTTCGGAGTTCGGCAAGCGGCGCCTCGAGCGACTTGCCCCTCGTCAGCAGCACGGCTCGCTCAATGAAATTCTCGAGTTCACGAATGTTGCCGGGCCAGTCCCACGCCGTCAGTCCCTTCATTGCTGCCGCAGGAACCACTTCGATGGACTTCTGCATTTCCTTGGCAAACTTTTGGACGAAATAGCTAACTAGCAGAGGAATGTCTTCTCTGCGGTCTCTTAGCGGAGGAATGCGGATCGGGAACACATTCAAGCGGTAAAACAAGTCACTACGAAATTCCTTTTTCGCAACCATCTCCTCGAGATCGCGATTCGTTGCGGCTACCAACCGGACATTCACCCTCCGTGTGTGCGTGCTGCCAAGTCGTTCAAATTCCCGCTCCTGCAAAGCTCGCAAGAGCTTCGGCTGAATCTCAATCGGGATATCGCCGACTTCGTCCAAAAAGAGAGTGCCTTGGTCCGCGAGGTCCAGCCGCCCAATCTTTTGGGCAATGGCGCCGGTGAACGCTCCCTTTTCATGGCCAAAGAGCTCACTTTCCACCAGCCCAGTCGGGATGGCAGCACAGTTCAGCTTCACGAACGTGCGCTGTTTGCGGCGGCTTCGGTCGTGAATGGCGCGCGCAATCAGCTCTTTCCCCGTTCCCGTTTCACCGAGCAACAGAATCGTTGAATCACTGGGGGCAGCCGTTTCAACCATTTGCAGAACATGTTTCAATCCCGAGCTGTTCCCAATGATCTGCTCGAAACCCATTTCGCTGCGAAATTCTTCTTCCAGATAAACTTTCTCCTGGGCGAGCTTGTCCTTAAGTTCGGAAATCTCCTGGTACGCTAAGGCGTTCTGAACTGCAATCGCTAGTTGCCCTGACGCCTGACTGAGGAAATCGACATCCTCCGGTGTAAACGGAGTCTCTGTCGTGCGCAAAATTGACAGAAGCCCAACAGCCCGACCGCGATTTACAAGCGGGATACTGCAAACGGCCTTTAGGCCCTCCGCAGCCGCGATGTCGTATGACTCAGGCGCCCGTTCGTCACGCTCCCGCGGGTCAAAGACTATCGGTTTTAAGGTGTCCATCGCTTTCTTAGCTTCGGCGGTCAGCGAACAGAGCAACTCTTCCATGATGACACCCTTGCCACGAGGAAAATCCGTGGCAAACACTCTGAATTTTCCCGATGCAGCGTCAGGTAGCGAAACGGCTACTCCATCCGCGCGTACCAACTCGCGTATGTTCGCTCCAATTGAGCGTAAAACCTCCCGCAGGTCGAGGCTCGACGTGATTCTGGTGGTCAGATCCAATAGCAACCGCAACCGATCTCCTAGTCCGGATGCTTTTTGGAACGCCAGAGCGTTTTCAATTCCGATCGCGATCTGACCCGACGCGAGGGCGAGGAAATCGACATCCTCAGATGTAAATAAATTCTGGTGCCTACGTGCGAGTATGAGGACACCTACTGGTCGACTGTGGCTCACGAGTGGTATTAGGCAGTGGGCGTCCAGGCCCTCTGCAATCACGAAGTCGTAAATTTCAGGCCCGAGTTCCTCACGATCATTTGTGTTTACGATTACCGCTTTAGAGCTTTCCCAAGCTCGTTTGAGGGCATGGCCTGCCGTAACCACAAGCTCTTCCTTAACGAATCCTTTCGAATCGGGAAAATCGACGGCGTAAATCCGGCTTTTGTTCGATCCCTCATCAAAGAACGCAACACCCGCGGCATCGGCCTGCACAACACGCCGGAAATTCGCTGAAGTCGCGCGCAGGAGTTCCCGAAGATCGAGGGTCGACGTGATTCGGCTCGTTAGATTCAGGAACAGTTCAACCCGATCGTTTTGACGCTGAAGTTTCGCTTCTGCGCTCATGTCGAGGCACCCGGATGGCTTCGGGACCAAGTCTACCTCATTCAATCCGCTATTTGCATATGGGGTAGTGCGTTGCTATTGAAAATTCGTTGCCAGTATGAGTCCCTCGCAAGCGACCGATGAGGTCAGTTAAGATGGACATAAATTCACTCGGACGGAGAACTGACCCGGGTTGTCGACCACTGGGTTCGGGTAGGGCTTGAAACCATAAGTAACCGTCTTCAATGGGAAATGAATAGAAAACGATGCAACTTGTTCGGCGCAGCAAGCGCATGAGAACGCTGCCCTCCGTTACTGGCCGTGTGCTCAGGACCAATCGGAATGAATGGTTTTCAAGCAGCGAGCTTACTTCCCTCGTGTTGCGAGCAAAGGAGCAACTGCAATCCAGTTGTTCGAGTCTCCGAGCCAAAAGAGTGACACCCTGCGGGCGCTCGCAGATCAGCAAGACGTTGAGTTTGTTATTCACAAGAGTTCAATTCAGTTTTTGCGAGCGGCCGAGAATTACGTTTGTGAGGCGCCCAATATCCGCCGCTTCACGCAAACGATCGCGGTCCGCTTCCGCCCACAACTCGAGCTCTTTCCCTTCAAATCGGCTAGCCTCCGATTCGAGAGACACCAAAGCGCTCAACGAAAGCTGATCTCTCACAATCAGCAGGCCAATCACTTCGCCGAGTTCGTGCGAAGTTGAAAGCCTATCTCCGTCCAGTCCCGGTTCTTGCGCTTGCTGCATCATGGTTTCCTCCGAGGAGGGCATTTGCTGACGTACGGTGTGAAGGATGCATTTGAATTGCCATGTCTGGCGGGTTCCGATTCAGCTGCAACGTCACAATAACCAATTAGATTCTCGACCGCCTACTCGGGACGCCTACAACAACGAGGCCGACCGGGTTATCACTTAGTTCGCAGATTGCCAAGTGCGTGGTGCAAGAGTTTCTTTGGCAGATCTGCATAACTGCAGTTGACTCGAACTATCGAACAAACGCATTTTTATGGGGTTAGAGTTAACCGGTAGCGCGACGGCGCCAACATCTCGAACGCCGGCCGAACAGTTGTGGTGTTGCCGCGCTCCTAAGAATGCACTGGACGACTGTGCTGTCTGGAATGCGGAAATTCGGCGTCGATCCGAAGCGGTGGGCCCAATCCGAAGAGTTACTCTCTTTTTTTTAGCCTACGCGCTATTTTGACAATTTCGACTCTTTCGACTTCTTCAACACTTTCGACTTCTTGCGGTTCTCTCTGAGAGTTCTTGCAGTAATCTCAATATATGCGCTACTCCGAGGCTCTTAAGATGCTGCGATTCCCCAGAGAACTTTCAGTTTGTGTGGAAAAGGACCCATTTGCCTCGGCTGCCGACCGTTGGGTAGTGAACCCGACGAGCGGACTGACGCCGAAACCGCACTCGGTAGGTTGAGCGCAAAACTTCAGATTTCCGCCCGCCAAAACTGCCGTGGCTAAGTATCCTTATATAGAATAGAATAGAGGTGTTCGCTGGTGCGTTTCTTGTGGGGTTTTTAGCTCACCCATTTCAGGAGCAGGGCGCGGACCGGGCTGGATTGAATGGCCTGATAGGACATA
>WNFL01428950.1_pt2 | contig 15058 bp, 15 predicted proteins | sample 5400361 | NCBI WGS metagenome assembly WNFL01 (sample SAMN13153351, study PRJNA577476) | soil metagenome | isolation source: 40 cm soil on Douglas fir-dominated hillslope | place: USA:California | collected 2013-09-17
AAATTGCGCAGCTTAATAGTTTTCTTATTGAAAGAAGAAAATTACCGGTGTTGCCAGTGGCCGTTGAAAAGAGACTGGGGTTTGAAGTCGCATAAAGTTATTACACGAAAAAAAATGAGGCAGTGGCTATCACCGCCTCATTGCTGATAGATAATTAAAACTATATAGTTAGAAGGTGTAACGAATTGCCAATCCTCCCCAGCCACTGAAATAAGGATGGTAAAGAAGTTCAATCGAAGGTTGAAAGTCAAGGCTCACATTAATCGGGGCGCCGGTAAATTTGTAATCAAGCCCTAATACACCGTCTATCCCAAACGATACATCACCACTTGCATAATAATAACCTCCATGATACCAGTATTCACTATAGGCACCGATATGCGCGCCTGGTCCGACATACCATTTCAGTCCGGTCGCGCCGTTAATATCTCCGTGTATTTCATATAACCCGGTAAAACGAAAACCATGATCCCAAAAATATCCAATGCCTTCCAGCGCCCTGTTATGACCGACAAAATGCTTGAGCGTAATTCCTCCGGGCCAGAACTTAACTCCAAGAGCAGTTCTGTAAGTAGAACCGTTACTCTGTCCTTGTGATAATAAAGCCGAAAATAGTACAGCAACTGAAAAAATGACCTTCCTCATAATTAAGTGGTTTTAAGGTGGACTAATCAATAAATTCAGGATATTCCATTACCATGCCAAAGGGATACATTTGAAGAAAATTTCTTATCCGAAAGATTGAACGCCTTAGTTCTACTTGATCCTCAACAGAAAACATACGATAACGACGATTGCAATTATTGCAGTGATAAGAAAGGTATAAAAGCTTCCGAAGCCGCTCCATAAGATACCCGCGAGCATGCTGGCAATAAATGTGCAAATACTTTCGCAGGATGTGTAAAAACCTATAGCTGTTGCGGTGTTCTTGCTTTGTGCAATGTTCGTGATCCATGCCTTGGTTACCCCTTCTGTTGCCCCCGCATAAATTCCGTAAATCAGGAACAGGAGAAAGATCATCCACGTGGACGGGTTAAAAGCAAAGCCTGTATAAACAACCGCAAATAGTAAAAGTCCTGATAAGAAGACTTTTTTAAACCCAAGTTGATCGGCTAATGAACCAAGCGGATACGATGACAGGGCAAAAACCAGGTTGTAAAAAACATAAGCCCCGATTGTAGTTATATCATCACCCGTAACCTGTTTTGTTTTTAACAATAAAAAGATATCTGAACTATTGAACAACGCAAACAATAGCAAACCTGTCACTAATCGCTTATATTCCGCCGTAGCGATCTTATAATATTTAAAGAAGGAAAAAAAACTGCCCCTTTCCATCGTGGAAGCGGGTTGCCTTTTTTCGTGGATTAAGAAGATAAGCAAAACGCTGATGATACCCGGAATGAAGGCGAGATAAAAGATCGTTGTATAACGACCGGGATAGAAGTATAAAAACAGTAAAGCAATGGCCGGCCCTATCGTCGCACCGACCGTATCCATGGCCCGGTGGAAGCCAAATACCCTTCCTTTTGTTTCCGGGGTCGCTTCCTGCGAAAGCAATGCATCGCGTGCCGCAGTGCGTATCCCCTTTCCCAACCGGTCAACGGTTCGGGCAAAGAATATCCAAAGCGGGTAAACAAAGATCGCCATCATGGGTTTGGAGATGGCGCTAAACGAATAACCCAGTTTCACAAAGGGCAGACGGACCCCTTTTTCATCACTTAGTTTTCCAAAATAGCCCTTGCTGATACCGGCAGTAAAATTGGCGACGCCTTCGAGGATGCCGATCCAGAAAACCGAGAAACCAATGTTTTGAAGGTAAACCGGTATGACCGGATACAATAATTCACTGGCTATGTCAGCAAATAAGCTGATAAAAGAAAGAATTAAGACCGTTCTTGTTAAGACCCGCATAATCCGATAGCTATCGGATGAAGATAATTTTTTTCTGCTATTATGTAATAGAAGTATATGATAACCGTTTATTGAATTAACACGTTGTTGTTGCTAACTTAATAACCAGACCGGCAAACTGCGATGTGATTTGTTAAACAATTTGTCACTTTAAATCTTCTTCAAATATCCGTGCCGCCAGGCAGGTTTGTCTATCAACAGTTTCCGCTTTGCTAATTCAAATTATTTCCTCCAACTTTGCACACATTAAATCCAATCCGCACAAATGGGACTTTTTAACTGGTTTACGCAAGAAATAGCCATTGACCTCGGCACCGCCAATACACTGATCATACATAATGATGAAGTAGTTGTGAATGAGCCAAGTATTGTAGCTCTGAATCGAAATAATCCTAAAGAAGTGCTCGCAGTAGGAAAGAGAGCCTTAATGATGCATGAAAAGACGCATGAAAGCATCCGCACCGTCCGTCCGCTGAAAGATGGCGTGATCGCTGATTTTAATGCAGCAGAGTTGATGATACGGGAGCTGATCAAGCTTGTTTATCCCAAAAAACCCTTATTTCCTCCAAGCTGGAGAATGATGATATGTATTCCTTCTTCCATTACCGAAGTAGAAAAACGCGCCGTTAGGGACAGCGCCGAACAAGCGGGAGCAAAGGAAGTATACCTTTTACATGAGCCAATGGCTGCAGCCCTGGGGATTGGAATTGATGTCGAAGAGCCAGTCGGTAACATGATTATCGATATTGGCGGAGGTACCACCGGCATTACGGTGATCGCATTAGCAGGTATCGTCTGCGACCAATCCATCCGAATTGCCGGTGATGAGTTCACTGCAGATATAATGGAAGCTCTTCGCCGGTATCACAGCCTGTTGATCGGGGAGCTTACTGCCGAACAAATCAAGATCCAGGTTGGGGCCGCCATGAAAGACCTGGAAAATCCACCTGAAGATATTCCTGTCAACGGGCGTGATCTTGTTACGGGTATTCCAAAGCAGATCATGGTCAGCCACCAGGAAATAGCCGAAGCATTAGATAAAAGCATATTCAAAATAGAAGAGGCGATCCTGAAAGCGCTTGAACAAACTCCGCCGGAACTGGCGGCCGATATTTACCGGCGCGGTCTCTATCTGACAGGTGGCGGCGCTTTGTTAAGAGGCCTTGACAGAAGATTAAGCCAAAAAATTAAATTACCCGTTCATGTTGCGGATGATCCGCTGAAAAGTGTGGTTCGTGGTACAGGGATTGCATTGAAGAATTACGATAAGTATCCCTTTGTGATGAGATAAATGAAGGCAATCTGTCTGAAGAATGAAGTTGGAAAAAACAGTTTACAATTTTAGAATTGCGTTCTGATTTCAGACTTCTGACTGCAAACCTCATACTTCGGACTTCAAATTTTCTCCCTTGCGTAACATATTTCTCTTCATTCGCCGATATTTTACATTTCTTACTTTCCTGGTTCTGCAGGTATTGGCTTTGTGGTTTTTATTTACGTATAATCGTTTTCACCGGGCCAAAGGTCTGGGCGTAGCCAATCAAATCACCGGTTGGTTCAATACACGGTACAATACCATGGAAGACTTTTTTAAAATGAAAAGAGAAAACCGGTTGGTGCATAAGATGAATGATTCGTTAATGAACATGATGCGCCCCAACTTCAATAAGAGAGACACTTCAACACATCTTTTAGCCGACTCGATTCCCTATGACACGTTGGGGCATTACAGGCATTACCTGCTACGGGAAGCAGAGGTTGTATATAGCACTGTAAACGAAGAAAAAAATTATATCCAGATCAACAAAGGTTCGACCGATGGTATCAAAGATGAGATGGGAGTATTCAGCCCGGATGGAAGTCTTGTTGGAAAAGTGATAAATGTAAGTGCCAATTTCAGTGTCGTGATGAGCCTGCTTCATGTACAAAACAAGGTTAGCGTTCTTGTCAAAAAAACCAAAAACTCGGGTATTATTTCCTGGGATGCAAAAGATCCGAGGTTCTTAATTCTGAATAATATTCCTAAAAGTGATTCAATCGTGATCGGGGACACGATCATAACCGGAACGTATTCAATCAGTATTCCTCCCGGCAAAATGGTGGGAACGGTGGCAGAGATCATTCAGGATAAAGCCAGCAATTTTTTCATTTTGAAAATCAAAACGGCAGCGAATTTTCCCGACCTGCAACAGGTATTTATAGTAGAAAACCTGCAATATGACGAACAGCAAAAATTGCTTAAAGAAACTCAAAAAATGGTTGATGAGCCTAAAAACAACGGACGATGAGTGATCTTGTAAGAAATATAATCCGGTTCACAATCTTCATATTACTCCAGGTTTACCTGTTGAATAAAATTCCCTTTCTCCACCGGTTCATTGTCCCTTACTTATATTATCTCTTTATACTATGGCTACCCTTCAGTATATCCCGGATGGGTTTATTGGTTATTGGTTTTATAACAGGGATGGCGCTCGATTTTTTTATGACTACACCCGGTCTTCATGCAGCAGCCTGTGTCCTGATCGCTTATCTCCGGCCATTTGTTATCAGTGTGCTGGCGCCCAAAGATGCAACAGGCTTCAGTTACCGTGAACCATCACCCAGGGCAATGGGGTGGACGCCATACATTGTTTACATATTTGTTTTGACGCTGTTCCACCATTCTTATATGGTATTATTGGAATGGCTATCCTTTGGAAGTATACTGGATTTTATCATCAAAATAGTGGCAACGTCAGGTATCAGCATGCTGCTGATCATCACCACAGAACTTTTGTTTCCCAGGAGAATGAAGTTTCGTACCAACACAGCGTAGTTCCCCAACCTCTCCTGGCCGTTCGTCCTGCGAATACCGGTATCAATCCGTGGATCGATTTGATTTCCTACTATCAACCTTCTGAAAATTTTCTTAAATCAAAATATATTTCGGCTAACATTTGGAAACCGTCTGTTTCAATACCAATTTTGTACTGCCTTCCCGATGGCCCTGCCTGCCGGCTTTGCTTCTCCGAAGCTTCGCGAAGGCACAGCAGGCAGGTATCGGGAGATCATCACCTTCTGCTTATCTTATACCCCTTGTTTGAACTATGCCCGTGTTTAACCAGTCAAGAAGCCGCATTATACGCCTGATATTCCTGATTGCATTTTTCATTATCGTTGTACGGCTATTTTTCCTGCAGGTCATTTCAAGCGAGTTTGACAGGCTGGCCATGAACAATGCCGTTTTTCCGAAAATCATTTACCCCGAAAGGGGAATCATTTATGACCGTAAAGGAAAACCGATCTTGAATAATACCCGAATGTATGACCTGGTGGTAACGCCGGCAGAAATAAAAAACTTTGATACACTTTCGTTTTGCAGGTTAATGGAAATAGATACGGCTGATTTCAAGGGGCGGATAAAAGAAGCAAGTTTTAAAAATTCAAGGGTGCGCCCTTCTGTATTCCAAAGTATATTAACTCCTCAAATGCAGGCAAGGTTTGAAGAAAATAGCTGGAAATTTCCGGGGTTTGCATTGGTTGAGCGTCCTGTAAGAACCTATCCTTACAACGCAGCCGCACATATACTTGGATACATTAATGAAGTGGATCCGGACGATATAGAACGTTCAGGCAATTTTTATCGCCAGGGCGATTATATTGGTAAAAGCGGGCTGGAATATACCTATGAAAGAGTGTTGATGGGGCAGCGGGGTGTTCAGTATATGATCAAAGACAAGTTAAACCGGCTCGTCGGAAAATACAAAGAAGGCATTTTGGATACGGCGGCCGTGGCGGGACGCGGCGTAAGAACATACCTGGACATAGAGCTGCAGCAACTAGCAGAAAGATTAATGAGTAATAAGGTGGGTGCCGTAGTTGCTATTGATCCAAAAACGGGAGGAATACTGGCGATGACATCAGGACCTGATTTCAATCCTAATGAATTGACGGGTCCGGATAAAAATAAAAATTACAGCCGGATGGTATTAGATGTTGCAGGTCCATTATTGAACAGAGCAATAAAAGGACGATATCCTCCGGGTTCAACGTACAAACCGGTGGGTGCATTGGTCGCTTTGGATGAAGGGGTGATTACACCCGCCAGCGGCATTAGTTGCAGGGGCGCTTATTATGGCTGTAACAGACCTGTGAAGTGCCTTGAGAATTGGGCGGGTCATGCTGCCAATCTGCGTTTAGCAATTACACATTCATGTAATTCTTTTTTCAGCAATACATTCCGGTTAACGGTTGATAATCCCGCTTATAAAAACCCAAGAAAGGGACTTGCCAAATGGAAGGAATACCTCAATGCTTTTGATATGGGTCATCGTACGGGAATTGATCTTCCCAGTGAGGACGGCGGTAATGTGCCCGATACCACAGCCTATGATAAAGAATACAGAGGTTCATGGAATTCATGTACCATGGTTACCATTGGCATTGGCCAGGATAAATTATTAGTAACTCCTTTGCAAATGGCAAATTCGATTTGCATAGTTGCCAATAAAGGGTATTATTATACACCTCATTTTGTAGAAAAAATAGATAGTGAAACACAGGAAGATACTTTGTTGAACAGATTCAGGCAAAAACATGAGGTATTGACACACATATCCGATGATGCTTTCAACGCAGTCATAGGAGGTATGCAGGGTGTGGTGGAAGAGGGTACTGCAAGAATTGTACAGATTCCGGGAATTAATATTTGCGCAAAAACCGGGACTGCAGAAAATTACCGAATCATCGATGGAAAACGTACGCAGCTTAAGGATAATTCAATGTTTGTGTGCTTTGCGCCAAGAGAAGATCCAAAGATTGCCATAGCGGTTGTTGTCGAGAATGCCGGATTTGGCGCCACGTGGGCGGGACCTATTGCCAGGATCTTATTGGAAAAATACCTGAACGATACCCTCCAGACAAAAAGTAAAGAAGATCTCGAGCGTATTTCAAATAGTAACCTGATGCCACCGTATTTACAACGTCTGCAATTCATTGAGGATTCCATCCGCGCCCGCAAATGGTTTGAAACAACACAAGACAGTGCTTACCTGAAAAAGTACGTTCGCGTTAAGGGCCATTCGGTGAAAAGAAGTCCCCTTCACATAATCCCCCATTTGAAAGCTTAGCTTTCCTGGCCGATGATAAACAATTTCGCAAAACTTCCCTTCAATACTCATCCTGGTGACCCAGCGAAATCCCGCGATATCAAAAGGAATTGACTGGAGTTTGATCTGGATATTTCTTGTGCTGGTCATTATCGGCCTGCTGGCAATTTTTGGAGCCACTTATAAAGAAGACGACCCGGTATTGCAAAGCTTTATCAATTTTAAAACTGACTACAGTAAACAGTTTTATTTTTTTATTGTATCCCTTGTTCTCGGCCTGTTCATTCTTCTTACAGACAGTAAGTTCTTTTCTGCCACGGCCAATATCTGGTATGCCGTAGGGATATTTATGCTATTGATAGTTTTTCCTTTTCATTCCAATATCAAAGGCACAGAATCTATTATCAAGCTGGGGGCTTTCAATTTTCAACCCGCAGAATTTTGTAAAATATGCGTGGCCCTGGCACTGGCAAAATATTTATCAAGAGCAGATACAGATTTTACAAGAACAAAATCACAACTAATCGCGGGAGCGCTTGTTTTATTCCCTGCCATGTTAACGATTATGCAGAAGGAGACCGGGCTCGCTCTTGTATTTTGCGCTTTTTTCCTCGTCATGTACCGCGAAGGCCTGCCGTCAGGCGTCCTGGTCATTGGCTTTGCAACCGGTGGCTTAGTTGTAGCCACGCTATTGTTAGACAAAAATACTCTTGCGTTAATCCTTACGTCTTTAGCCATAGCCGTAGGTTATTTTATGCGCCGCCAGATCAGGCGACGAAGATCCGTTATCATTAATATTATATTGATATGGGCTTTGTGTGTCGGAATTCAACGGTTCGGAGTGCCTTTGGTCTTCAAACATGTGCTCAAGCTTTACCAGGTTGAACGGATTTATAGTACGATAGGCAGAGAAGTTCCACCCGAGTATATTGAAGCGCATAAAAAAGAACTGGAAACCCAGGCCGGTAAGAAAAAAGATACTGACTACAATGTGCGTCAATCTAAAATTGCTGTTGGTAGTGGCGGCATCATCGGTAAAGGCCTGCTGAAAGGAACGCAGACCCGCTATGGATTTGTGCCCGAACAGCGAACGGATTTTATTTTCGATACGGTCGCTGAAGGCTTCGGTTTTATTGGCTGTTTCGTTTTGCTGGGAATTTATCTCCTCTTATTGTTTCGTATTGTCACGGTTGCTGAAAGGCAGCGAAGTGTTTTCAGCCGTTGCTATGGATACGGGGTTGCTGCTGTGATCTTTTTTCATATTGTTATAAACGTCGCCATGGCTGTTGGACTGGCGCCGGTGATTGGGATCCCCTTGCCGTTTATCAGTTATGGAGGAACATCCCTGTTAACCTTTACAATACTTCTTTTTATTTTAGTGCGGCTTGATGCCGATCGTTCGATGGTTTTACGATAGCTCAAAAATGTTTCCCGGTAATTATGAGCGGCAAAATGAAAATTGTAATGCAACTTGCGTATGCGAAAGGTTTTAAAATCTGAACTCCAACATGCGCATCATACCTCTTTCTGAAGGTTCATTTACCATTGACAAATCAAAGTTGTTCGTTCCTTTTGATGAAACTAAACACGAACTTCAGGAAAGATCAAAGGGGAGTTTGCTCGTCGAGGTCCAACCCTTTGTTGTAATTACTTCAAAAGATATATTGTTAATGGATACGGGACTTGGTTTTTCTCAAGATGGAAAAATGCAAATTCACCAAAACCTGGTCAATGCAGGTATTAATCCTTCCGAAATAACCAGGGTCCTGCTATCGCATTTGCATAAAGACCATGCAGGCGGTGTATCGGAAGACAGCGATCATAAGAAATTAAGTTTCCCCGATGCCATCTATTATTTGCAGGAACGTGAATTGAGTTTTGCTTTTGAGAAAGGACGGCCATCATTTATCCCCGAAGAGTTGACGGCGCTTAAGACTTCATCCAATGTTGTATTATTGAACAAGGATGCCGGAACTATTGATGATTACATTTCTTACGAACTTACCGGTGCTCATTCACCGTATCACCAGGTTTTCCGGGTGATAGAAGATGATGAAATTGTTTTTTTTGGTGGTGATGACGCACCACAACTCCAGCAAATGAAGCACCGCTATGTCGCTAAATACGATTTTAATGGCAAGAGGGCAATGGAGCTAAGGAGAGCATGGTGGGAGAAAGGAAAGGAGGAAAATTGGAAATTCCTTTTTTACCATGACATTGAAACTCCCGTTTACATGAACGGCAGCTGATTCGTATAACAGTCAGCCAGCTGCTACTTTAATACTTCGTCGAGTTTAGCCTCAAGTGCGGGTCCTTTCAACCGTTCTGCAATCACTATTCCCTGTGGGTCGACCAGGATGTTGTAAGGAATCCCTACCTGTCCGAAATCATACATTGGCACAACGATGCTTTCCCACCCTTTCAGATCGCTGACCTGTGTCCAGGCGAGCTTGTCTTTTTTTATTGCCTCAAGCCATTTATCTTTTTCGCCGGGATTGTCAAGGGAGACACCAAGAATTTCAAAATTCTTATCCTTGAATTTATTAAATGCGCTTACTACATTGGGGTTTTCTGCACGACAGGGCATACACCAGCTTGCCCAGAAATCCACCAATAGGTACTTGCCTCTGAATGAACTTAATTTTACCAGGTTGCCATTGGGATCCGGTAAAGAAAAATCCGGAGCAGGTTGACCCACCCATTTAGCCTTATTCATTTCGTTATACCGGGACCATTCAGCTTCTTTCAAATTCTTTATTGCCAACAGCCCCTGGTGGCCGGGAAAACGTGTGATCGCCTGATTCAGCAGTTTGAGTTCTTCTTCTATTTCAATTTGTTCAAGACCAAAACCTCTTTGCTCTGCCGATCCCTGGTAATATCCAAGCTCAAAAATATAAAGAGCAGGGTTGTCCGTTTTCGAAAGCCCGGCCAGCGTGAAGCTCTTAATCTTGTTTGCAATGGTTTTCCATTCATTTTTTATTGATTCAAATGCGCTGTCGGGAACACCAAGTTTGCGGAGACTATCTCCACGGACAGCCAGCGGGTATATTTCCTGCAGGTAATTATTGAAAGCATACATAAAGTCTTTCATCTGCTGGCTCGCCGGTGAACCCTTCACATCATATTTATCTGCAAACTCGTTGCTCCCCGGCTTTAACACAACATTCAGGGTCATCCTGGGTACATCATTAATCAAAGCCGCTATCGGAAAGCCACTCATATCCAGCCGCAGATTATAAATCAGGGATTCTTTTGCATCGGTCTTCAATTTATAAGAGCCATCCCGGGAAAGGGTAAACGAATCGACTACCGTTCCCGAGATAAACCCTCTTGGCCGTGCTATTTGTAATCGTTCCGCTTACCTCAAATTGTTTTTTTGCACCCGGCTGGTTACAGGCAACAAAAAGGGTAATAACCAATAACCATGTCCAATTTAGTACGGTAAAACGTTTCATTCTTTTTCTTTAAGGATATAATTGAATTCTTTTAAGACTTCAGTTTCTTTAATAATATCTCATTCGTAATTTTTGGATCTGCCTGCCCTTTAGATTGTTTCATCACTTCTCCTACGAACAAAGACAAAAGCCCCTTCTTTCCCTTTTTATATTCGGACACTTTGTCCGCATATTTTTCGAGCACTTTATCAATTACCGGTTCTATGACATTTACATCTGACTGTTGTATCAAGTTTAATTCGACCGCAATTTCCCCCGGATCGCCGGAAGGTTGTTTTAATAATTGAGCCAATAATTTTGTTGACGCTATCGAAAAACTGACCTTGTTATCATCCACAAGCCTGATTAATTGCACCATTCGTTCCGGAGCGACTGGAAAATCGTTTATGTCCTTATTGTTTTCATTCAACCATGATTTTACCGGGCCCAGTAACCAATTGGCCGCAGCTTTCCTCAACCCCGGCCCTTCTCCCCCTGGTGGCGAAGAAGGAAAGGAAGCAATAACTATTTCAAAATAATCGGAAAATTCTTTCTCTTCGGTCAATACCTGTGCATCATATTCTGAAAGCCCGTGTTGCTGAATATATTTTGAAATTCTCTCCTGCTGCAAAACAGGAATCGTTTTACGGATCATTTCGATAAATGCTTCGTCCAGTTCAAAAGGAGTAAGATCAGGATCGGCAAAATACCGGTAATCGTCGGCATCTTCTTTGTCACGGATGGAGAATGTTGTATCATTGTTTGCGTCGAAGCTTCTTGTTTGTTGGGTGATCGTTTCTCCTTTTTCCAGCAGGCCTATCAGGCGTGATGATTCAAAGTCGATCGCCCTTTTCACATTCCGGATCGAATTAAGGTTCTTTACTTCAACTTTAGTTCCCAGTTTGGTTTCGCCTTTCCTGCGAACGGAAATATTAGCATCACATCGCAAACTTCCTTCCTCCATATTGCCATCGCATATTTCCAGGTACCTGACCAATTTGCGGATTTCGCTTATATAAGCAAAGGCTTCATCCGAACTTCGGATATCGGGCTCAGTGACTATTTCTATCAACGGTGTACCGGCACGGTTATAATCGATGCAGGTGTTTTCCCGGTCTATGTCATGGAGACTTTTGCCTGCATCTTCTTCGAGATGAATCCGGTTTAGCCGAATAATTTTTTCGCCGGTCCCCGTTTTTATTCTTATCTGGCCTCCTTTGCAAATCGGGGTCGTATGTTGTGATACCTGGTATCCTTTAGGCAGGTCAGGATAAAAATAATTTTTGCGGGCAAAATAATTATGCCTTTCAATTTCACATTGACACGCCAGTCCAATCTTCACAGCGAATTCAACGGCTTTCCTGTTCAATTTCGGTAAGGTGCCCGGGTGCCCCAGCGTGATCGGGCTTATCTGGGTATTGGGTTCAGCACCATAAGAGATGCCATCGCCGCAAAATAGTTTGCTTTTGGTGAGCAACTGTGCATGAACTTCAAGTCCGACCACTATTTCATATGCCGTGATATCACTCATGATTCAAGCTGGCAAAAATAGTTCATTTTGTTCTTGTGGTATTGTTATAAAAAAGACGTTATGAAAAGGACGTTGCTGAAAAACAAAAGCGTGGTCATTTAGGTTAAGTAGATCTTTGACGCATAAAAAAAGCCCCACCTCTGATGCGGCGGGGCACTACATGCACACGAGATATATGTATTAAAGATCTGCAGTTTTTAGTTTGCGGGGTATCTTCACTTCAATATTCTGCGTTTTTCCGCTCCGCGTTAATTTTACCATTACAGAAGTTTTATCTTTATTTTCTTTGATGATTTTGGCTACTTCGTCGGCGCTGTTGACAGCCTTGCCTTCTACTTCAGTGATGATATCCTCTTCTTTGATGCCGGCTTTCTTTGCATTGCTTTCATCATCTACTTCGATCACCTTGACACCCTTGCCGTCATCTGTATCCTGAACCGATAAACCAAGTTTAGGGCCGCCACCTGACATGTTGAATAGGTAAGGGCGGACATTGTTACGGGGAACTGCAACTCTTGGGTTGTAATCAAAGTTCATATCACCGAGATCCATTTTAGGCGTCTTGGCAAAAACATTTACACCTTTCCATTTACCTAGTTCAGCCGTTACCTTTTGTTCTTTATCATCTCTCAGGATGGTGATTGCTACTTTATCGCCGGGTTTGTGAGAGCGGATGACTTTAATATCCCCTTCCTTCAGACCTGCTTTACCGGCAGCGCTCTCTTTGGAAGTGATTTCCTGGATCTCAACTCCTTTATCAGCTTTCTCTGTAGTTACACCAAGCATAGCACGATTTGAATCTGCATTGGACATCTTGAAATTATCGTTACCATTGAAGGTGAAATTATCGTTGCCATTGAAGCCCCATGAATTTTGACCGTCTCCAAATGCCCAGCTATCCCTGGCTCTGCCGTGACGCACTGTTACATTATCACCCTTATATTCGTCAATAGGCTTGCCATTCACTGTAACCTTATCACCATTTACTTCAACAACTATTTTTTCATCTTTATCACCATTACGTGTAATGATGATCTGCTGCGATTCATGTTTTTCTTTCGATTTTTCTGTCTTCACTTTATCCTTATCCTCTTTTACTTTGTCCTTATCCTCTTTTTGTGCCAATAAGGCAACCGGCAACAGGAGCGCTACAGCAAGGACAATCAGAAGTGGCTTGCTTAAATAATTTTTCATACTGTTTAATTTTTATAATTTATCTACGTTGAACTTCGTAGTTCAAATATAATGACATTTTTTGAATTACGAAAAGTTTCGGAAATGTTAAATACCGGGAATGGGTAAGAGGCATTTTCAAATGATGGACGGGTTGGCCAGCTCGTAAGTTTTAAACCATTGTCCATATGCCAGTTCCTCCCGGATAAACCCCATTCCGGTTTTTTCCAAAACCCGCCATGAGCCCACATTTTCCGGCACCGTTCGCCTGGTAATCCTGGCGATATTCAGCTTTTTAAAACCGTGTTTCAAACAAACAAAAGCGGCTTCCGTTGCATAGCCTTTTCCCCAGGCGGATTTTTTGAATCGATAGCCGGGATCAACGTATTTTAAACCGAACCAGCCAATAAATTCCAGGTGGTCTTTTAAGTGGTCTTTTAAATAGATTGGCCAACGTCCATGGTTATATAAAACATATTGGGGAAGAATGACTTTTTCCAACACTTACTTTGCCTGTTCAAGGTCATTTATCGGATCATAGGTATAGCGGGTGACATCAGCATCATTGATGAGATCATATATTAATTCAAAATTATTAATCGTAAATGTCCGTAATACCAGTTTGTTTGTTTCAATGATGATATTCATACAAGTAAATTACCGTAGATAGTAGTTTTACTAAGCCCTCCAGCATTGCGGATAGAAAATAAATGTGGATTTTTGAGACTAAAGCAACCTCTACTCCCACCGCTTATGGTCAATGCCCTGGCTATAGTTTCTATTTGCATTTGCATCCTTGCAATAGCTGTTGCCGTGTGGTTTTTTATCGAGACCAGGGGGCTACCGTGGCCAAAAAAAAATCCTAAGAAAAGAACGAACGACCATAGGGGCTACTATTAAAGCAGCGATCTTACTTTTTCAATGACCTTATTAAGATTACCTGCATCTTGTCCGCCGGCCGTGGCTAAAGTTTTTTGACCACCTCCTCCTCCTTTTATCAATGGAGCAATATGTTCTTTAATAATTTTACCGGCATCTAAATTTTTGGCAGCAACAACTGTCTCTGAAATACCAACCGCGACGAAAGGTTTGCCGCCGATATTCGCACACAAGACAGCCACATGGTCTCTCAGGTGATTTTTCAGGTCGAAACAAAGTTTCTTTAGCGCATCGGCATTGCCGACTTCAACAATATCACCAATAAAGTTTACACTATTGATGATCTCATCTTTTTTTCAAGATGTTCAATATGTTTGGACAGCTGCGCATTTTCTTCCTGCAGATTCGTTACGTTCCTGAGAATATCTTTTGGATTCTTCAGCGTCTCGCGAATCTTTTGCACTACTGCAAACTGATCATTTATATAATCTTCGCCGTATTTGCCACAAACGGCTTCTATCCGACGCACACCTGCAGCAACAGCAGATTCGTTCGTCATCTTTAGTAACCCCAGCTCGCCGGTTGCGCCAACATGTGTGCCGCCGCATAATTCAACTGAATAGCCCGGATCAATGATCACAACTCTCACGACATCTCCATACTTTTCACCGAACAATGCCATAGCGCCTAATTTTATTGCTTTGTCTTTGGACATCTCTTTGATGACTACAGGAATGTTCTCTCTTATCTTTTCATTGACCAGTGCTTCAACCTTCGCTATTTCTTCGTCTGTTACTTTGGCAAAATGGGAAAAGTCAAAACGGAGGTGTTCTTCATTTACCAAAGAACCTTTTTGCGCAACGTGATTGCCTAATACTTTTCTCAATGCTGCATGAAGAAGATGGGTAGCTGAGTGATGCAACATGATATTTTTTCTCCGGGCTTCATCGACTTTTGCGATTACTTCCCCGGAAAGGTCGGCAGGAATGGTTTCCGCGAAATGAATAATCAGTTCGTTCTCTTTCTTTGTATCGTTA
>WNFL01348049.1_pt4 | contig 15057 bp, 13 predicted proteins | sample 5400361 | NCBI WGS metagenome assembly WNFL01 (sample SAMN13153351, study PRJNA577476) | soil metagenome | isolation source: 40 cm soil on Douglas fir-dominated hillslope | place: USA:California | collected 2013-09-17
GGTTCATGTCGGAAGGACGCGCTTGATAGATAATGCGCGTCTTTAGGCCTGGCTCTCGGTCATGAAGCAATTTGATTTCATCGTGCTCGGCAGCGGGATTGCGGGCCTTTCGTTCGCGCTGAAGGTCGCGTCGAAGGGGACGGTTGCCATCATTACGAAAAAAGACCGCGCCGAATCGAATACTAATTACGCCCAGGGCGGCATTGCTGCCGTCACCAGCAAGGAAGACTCATTCGAATTGCATGTCCGCGACACACTGGAAGCCGGCGCGGGATTGTGCAAAGAAACCGTGGTCCGGACGATCATTGAGGAAGGCCCGGCGCGAATCAATGAATTGATCGAGCTCGGCATGAAGTTTTCCGAGCGGGAGGACGCATCACCTCATGGCGCGCACGAGTTGGATCTGGGAAAGGAAGGCGGTCATTCCAAGCGGCGGATTCTCCATGCCAAGGATGTCACCGGACGGCAGATCGAGCGCGCGTTGCTGGCAGCGATCGCCCGGCAACCAGGCATCGAGATTTTCGAAAATCATTTTGCCATCGATCTGATTACCAGCCAAAAGCTGGGGCATTCCGGCCAAAACCGCTGCCTCGGCGTTTATGTGCTGGATAAAGCTGGCGGTCGGGTTACCACGTTCGCAACGCCGATGACTTTGCTGGCCACGGGTGGTTGCGGAAAAGTTTACTTGTACACGACCAATCCCGACATCGCGACCGGCGACGGCGTCGCCATGGCTTATCGGGCCGGTGTGCCCGTGGCCAATATGGAATTCATTCAGTTTCATCCAACCTGCCTCTATCATCCCAAAGCGAAATCTTTTCTCATTAGCGAGGCGGTTCGTGGAGAAGGCGGTGTGTTGAAGACGCTGGACGGCAATGAATTTATGGACCGTTATCACACGCTCAAATCACTCGCCCCTCGTGACGTGGTGGCCAGGGCGATTGATACCGAGATGAAAAAAAGCGGCGCGAATTATGTGCTGCTGGATATCACGCATCAACCCGCGAAATTCATCCGCGAACGGTTCCCCAACATTTATCAAACCTGCTTGCAATACGGCATTGATATTACGACTCAACCTATTCCTGTCGTCCCCGCCGCGCACTATCAATGCGGCGGTGTGGCGACCACCGTGAACGGCGAGACGGGCATCGAGGGATTGTATGCGGTCGGCGAAGTCGCTTGCACGGGCTTGCACGGCGCGAATCGCCTGGCCAGTAATTCGCTGCTGGAAGCGTTGGTTTGCGCTCACCGCGCCGCGGGACTGGCCTTAACCCGCGATCGCAAATCGATCGGGCAAGACATTCCGGCATGGTCTTCGGGGAACGCGGACGACCCCGACGAAATGGTGGTCGTCGCGCATAACTGGGACGAAATCCGACGCGCCATGTGGGACTACGTTGGCATTGTCCGAACGAATAAACGGCTTGAGCGGGCGCGAACGCGCATCCGCAATTTGCACGATGAAATTCAGGAGTACTATTGGGATTTTATTGTTACCGGCGACCTGTTGGAGTTGCGGAATATCGCAACGGTGGCCGAGTTGATCATTACCAGCGCGCTGCAGCGCCCAGAAAGCCGGGGACTAAATTACAATCTCGATTATCCGGAAGCTGATCCGGCCTGGGCACAGCGAGATACGGTGTTGGTCAGGGAATAATGCAGAAGCGGGGGCTAAAACCGCAAGCTCATCTTGATATACAACCAGTCCGGGTCCTGTATCCCGACCCCGCTGGTACGAGAGCGGGCGACTACGTCATCGGGAAAAAATTGGCCGAATCCGGGTTTCACTTTTGCCCAGGAGTCATAGGCGAATCGTGAAGGAATTCTCTTTCGGAGTAAGACAAAGGCTTCGTTCGCCACGTCCCTGGGATTGGACTTAAAAAGGGCTTCGAACTGCCGCTCCTCCTCGCTGGTAAACCCGTTGGAAGTTTCCAAAGACAGTCTTGGCGAGACAGAAAATTCGGCAGTAGCCGCCAGGGGTTTTGCAGGTGCCCGCAGCGGGGCCACGCCATAAACCATCAGAAGTGGAGCGAGACCAAGGCCGCCTGCATGAAACGTTTGCTCCTGCGCCAGGGAGTAGGTGCTGACGCAGAGAAATGTGAAAAAGAGCGCCAGTTGTCTCGAGGTATTCCGCCGGCTTCTTTTCCCGCGGAGTCGCAGGCAAAGCAGCGCTTTCGAATCATTGCAGACGTGGCTCACGACTGCTATTGAGCAATCTGTGTGCCAGTGATTTCGACATACTCACTGTACACGCAGCCTGACTTTTCGAGGAGTGATTCCTCGCGTTTCAAAGCTTTTCTGCTTAATGCTGAAGCAAGCTGTCAGTTTTATGGGCAGTGTCCTATCGAGAATAGTTAACCTCTCGGAACGAGAAAACGTTGGCGTTTTCGTGAAGAGGGGTTCGCCGGGAGGCCCGATTGGACCGTTTATTTTCGCAGCCGGAAATAATTGTTGGAGGCGTTTATAGGAGTATTTGCCGATATTGCCGTGGCACTAGTTGCGCGTAGAAATGCGGCTGAAGTCCAGGCACCGGAGCGCACTTGGGTGGATGTTTCCAGTTGGAAGTCCTGGGCAAAAAGCGGCCACGAAACAAATACATTTGTTCCAGTGCGCGCGATACTGAGCGCTGGGCGAGGCGGAGAATCGTTCGGTCCGACGGGAGTGTTGGTGGTGCTACTCTCGAATGCGCCAACGTCGCGCGCCGCCGCCCTTACTCGCCACTGACAATTCGTAATTTCGTTTAAATAATATTCGCGCCCGGGCAATCCATATATCGAAAGATTCGCCGCGCCGATGCAAACGCTGCCCGCGAGCAAGGTATAATCTTTTGCGGCCGGATTGCGAAAGCCTGGCGAAGCGGACTGGATCGAATTAGTGAGCAGACCAGGAACGGCATTGGTTTGCAGCCAATTGTTTCCGCCAGCGACGTTTCCATGAACCGGGTCCTCGACGAGGCTTGGAGTTTTTGTACCATAGATGATATTGTCAGAAATTTCAGCGTTCATTCGAGTGCCGTCAGCATTCGAAACATGGATAAATGCTGCATTGGTGTTTGCCCCGGCGTAAGTGTTATAAATCGCCCGCACGTTTAGAGTAAGGTTGGTTGTCCCGTTGTCGTTGAACATGGCAATGGCCTGCGAATGATTTCCGGGAAGTGGATTTTGCAGGAACAAATTCCCGCGCAAAATCATCGTCTGAGAATAAGGCCCCGAGCCGGTGAAATCATCGTCCGACATCAGGTCGCCGTCATAATTGTTTGCGCGCGCAAACCAGTTGTATTCGAGCGTTACATCACGACAGCGAATGTGAAAGTTCTGTCCCTGGGCGCTGTCGTGCAGAAAACAATAGCGCAAAGCCAGGTAACCGCCGTAGATGTAAATATTGTGAGTCGGCGCCGATAACGACGCTGCCGGATTGCCATTGGTGCTGAATTCGCAAAATTCCACCGTTGCTTGACTGTCCTGGGTGCCGCCGGTCATGCCATTGTCATTGAAAGCGAAGAGACAGTTTTTGATATAGAGATTTGTGGTGCCATTATAATAACGAATGGCGCCGGCATTTTTAGCCAGGTTCCGGCAGTTGCGAAATACGACGCCCGAAATGGAATAATTATTCGCGCCGCTGAATTGCCAGGCACCGCGGGCCTTATCGCCGGCGGTGTAAGAGCCGGGAGCATTGTCGAGAAGCACAGGGCCAAAATCCCATATGGGCGGATTCGCAGGATCGAGAGCGCGAATGGTAATTGTATTTGTCGCGGCTTTGGTCAAATAAACTCGAAACGCGTATATTCCTGGAGAGATCACCACTTCATCGCCGGCCTGAGCGGATTCGATTTTTGCATAACTGTCATTGGTCGTAACCGTGATTGTTGCGGCGCCGGACTGCGAAGCTGCGAGGCAAATTGCGAAAATAACAATCCCATGTTGCAAACGGTTGAGCCCGTCGCCGGCGCAGTTCATTAGTGGAATGGACAGCATAATTGACTCCAGCAAATCGGCATCGTCTTGCGGCGTTTTCGCCCAAATTAGTCCTGAATACGCGCAATCATCGAAGGGCTATTTTTCCGCGATTGAGTACAGGTTCTCTCTTCCGCGCAGGATTAGTTCCTTCCCAATTGCCACGGGCGAAGCGTCAAAACGATCTTCCAGTCGATTAGTTGCGAGAATCTCTACTGTCTCAGATTGTTTCAGCACGACGGTCGAACCATTTCGACCGGCTATGTAAATTCTGTTACCCGCGCCAATCGGAGAAACGTATGAGCCTTGCATATTCTCGAGCCGTTCAGCATCGATTAGCACCTTGCCCGTTTTAGCTTCCAGGCACGAAAGGACGCCGTTGTTGCCTGATAGAAAGTACAGCCTGCCGTTATAGAGCAGCGGCGACGGAACATACGGCGTGCTTTTCTTGTAAGTCCATGCAATTGAAGCGCTCCCCGTCAGATCACCCGTGCCGTCGAGTTTTATTGCCAAAAGCGCATTGCCCATAAACCCGCTCATGCAATAAACGCGTTCGTCGTCGGCGACGGGCGTCGGAATGACGTTGCGTGTTAGTCCGCCGCATTCCCAAATCAGTTTGCCTGTCGCGAGATCATAACTGCGAATCTTGCGCGTGGCCGCAGTGATCACTTGCGTGCGATCATTATGTTCGACGATGAGCGGCGAGGACCAGGAAGTGCCCTCGTCGCGATCTTCCTTCCACAATGTTGTGCCAGTGTTTTTGTCGATGGCGGTAATGTACGAGCCATCTTCATTATCCCATTTCACTAGCAGCGTGTCTTTATGCAAGGCGAGGGAACTTCCTTCGCCAAACCCCATGGCGATTCGCATTTTTCCAAGATCTTTTTTCCACTCTTGCTTGCCCGAAAGGTCGTAGCTGTACAATCCCCGCGAGCCGAAATAGGCAAAAAAATGCTTTCCATCAGTGGCGCCTGATGGAGATGCGAAGCTGCCTTCATCCTGGTGAAAGCCTTCGTGCGGCACTTCTTCGCGAGCGATTTCCTGCCATTCAATCTTTCCTGTGTCCCGATTGACGCAGATAATTGCGAATTGATAAACCTCCGACGGTTTTTCCATTCCGCCGCGGCCGCGACCGGGGCCTCCTCGGCCCGGACCGCCCGGTCCGCCAAATTGAGGCGGCGGTAATGCGGCATTAAATCCTTCGGTAAGTTTTGTAGAGTCCAGCATTCCGGCTTTATCTTTATCCCATGCATCGAACCACTTGGCGAACGACTGTGAGAACTCGTCCCGGGTCAAAGTTCCATCTTTGTCAGTATCCGTGGCGGCAAAGAATCCGGGGGCGATGAATCGCTCCGGTCCGCGTCTGCCCGGCCCGCCGGAGTCGTCGCCGGGAGGCGGGCCAATCAATCGACCGAACCGATCGGCAAATTTATCGGAATTGAGCTTGCCTGTTTGTTCCGTGTCCAATTTGTCAAACCACGCGTTGGCTGCAGCGCTCATTTCCTCCTTCGAGAGCTTTTGGTCACTATTTTTGTCGCCTTCGGCCAATAGCCGTTCTGCCAGAATATTTCCCGGGCCAAATCCTCGTCCGCCCGGCCCACCGGGTCCGCTCGGGCCGCCTGGACCATCAGGCCCTGGGCCGCCTTGCCGGCCTGTACCAGGCCCGTCATCAGCTTGGGCGAGCCGGCTTTTTCGGGGAGCCGATTCGGTTGATTTTGCCGGCTCCCCCTTTTTCCCGGTCGGAATCGCGGTTTGCACAAAAATCTGATTTTCCCAAACAATCGGCGTTGCCGAACCGCTTCCAGGTATTTTTAGCTTCCATTTGATGTTTTCGGTTTCGCTCCACTTGATTGGTGGATTCGCATCGGGCGCGACGCCGCTCTGCAAGGGTCCTCGCCATTGCGGCCAATTCTGTCCAGCGGCGCTGACGATGCATGTTGAAGCGATGGCAAATGAGCAAACAATCGTTCGGAAGTTCATAGCGCAATATGAGTTTGGATTAAGGAATTAATCGGACTCCGCTGCCCATCTGTCGAGCAAATACGAGGCTCATCTGCTGAGCGCCGGGACGTCCTTGCGGTCCAATCGCATGCTGGTTGTTTGTTTGCGGCAAAGCCGGCAAAATGTTTCCTCGGCCAAACTCAGCCGGCGACCAACGAAGGAGGCGATTACCCATTGACGAGTTAGCGCTTTGGTTCCCAGCGGCCGCATGCGCAGGGTCCCTTGTCCTAATTCGCGCTCGACGGTCCACGGCGCGAGCACCGAGACGCCAAGATTCAATTTTACCAACTCCTTAATTGCCTCGACGCTGCCGACTTCCATCGTTATCGCCGGTTCGAAGTCCAGCTTGCGAAAAAATTCGTTGGTAAGGTAAGCGGTGATGCTCGAATTGCGGTAGAGAATAAACGGCTGCTTGCGCATATCCTCGCGATTGATTGGCCGCCCGGCTGCCCACGGATGTGACGCCGCGAAGACGAACATCAGTTCATCGCGAAATAACGGCCGCAAATCGAGACCATTTCGCCGAGGCGGATCGACGCCGAGCGCGAGGTCGAGTTTGTTTGCGCGCACCAGATCGAACAGTTCCGGGGTGTCACTCGATGTAACCTCCATTTCAAGCTGAGTATTGGATTTTTTCAGTTCGCGAAATACGCGCGGCAAAATATGCGCGCAGGCAGACGCCGACGCGCCGATACGCAGCCGGCTTTTTCCCCATTTGCCAAGTTTCTTGAGCGCTTCGCCCGCTTCCTCAAGCGCCCGCAATGGTGGTCGAACCTGTTGCAGTAATTGCTCGCCGGCCTGGTTCAGCAGGACGCGCCGGCCGGCTCGTTCGAAAAGGCGGCAGCCAAGCTGGGTCTCGAGGGATTTGATTCCATGGCTGATGGCTGACGGCGTGAGATGCAGTTTGACCGAAGCTTCTGCAAGGCTGCCGTTTTCGGCGACGGCGCAAAACATGTTTAACAGTCGGCTATCCATTGACGGGAAGATAAGTCGCGACCGGGTTTTCGCTACCGAATTCGCGTGCCGGATACATAAAAAATGTATGCGGTTACATTCTATCCATCATGTGCAAAGTGGATCAGCGCTACCGGCAAAAGTTGGCACTATGCGCGGAGAATCATCGCCCCATCCATTTTAAATTTCCGTCGATTTCGGCCGCCTCCAAGCAAGTACAAGAGCGCTGGAAGCATTGATAATTGGCGAGTTTTTGCACCGATGCAATGGCTGGCATGGCATGTTGAATTTAATTCACCTAAGAACCGGCCGATTTTTTGGCATCTGGCGTTCCCTATGCTATTTCAATTTTCATGCGTTACGGGCTGCCAAAAATGAACAGGATTGAAAGGACAGAGCGGTGCTCGATTGAAGCGCGGCCGGCATTGAGAGTTCTGTCCAGGCGCTTTGCCGCGCCTTCCTCCGAGGCGCGGCCCGAGGTCGGGGCGCCGTTCCGGTCGTCGGCGCCCTGCCTCGGAGGACGGCGCGCTTGCGTGCGGCGCCGTGTTTTTTGAATTTCGCTCGGGGGCGAAAAGAGGGACTCACCCAAGGTTGGGGGTGCCATTGGAATGGCTATTCACCTGGGTGAAGTCCCTCAATTTTTTTATGACGAGTGACCTTCAGTAATCCACCAAATCTGCCTTTCAAAGCCGCCATTTTTCTGCAAAATAAAATTTTCATCTGGACCGCAGATGTCCAAGTGACCCGCTTAGAGTCGGGTAATGAAAATTGCACAATCCATGACATTGTTTCGGCGGACGGAATCCAAAACCATCGCTGTTTTCGGAAGGGCTCGATTGGTGAAAATGCCTAACGGCAAATACACGCTGCAAGGCGGGTCGAGGAATGACCGAATCGAGGCGCGGGAATGGGTTTCGCTTTTTATGCACGAGGCATTTATCTGAAGCAGGCCCGCGCGGGAAGGTAAATCGCCTCTGCTGTTAAAATAAAACTGATCGGGCCAGACGAATGGAAGTCCTGCCGCGGACCAAACGTCCTTGCGTAGTTTTGGGCGTTTGCCTAGTCTGCGTGCAAAGCTATGAATAATCCAATTCGCCTTAAGCTGTTCATAATGATGGTTCTGGAGTTTTTCATCTGGGGCGCATGGCTGCCGCTAATTTTTGGTTACTTGCCCAGCCTCAAATTCACACCGACCGAACAATCGATTATTCTAAATGCATTTCCGATCGCGGCGATTATTGGAATGTTTTTCAGCAACCAATACGCCGATCGACATTTTGCAGCGGAAAAGTTTTTGGCGTTTAGCCATTTAGTCGGTGGACTGGCGATACTCTCGCTCGCGTTTACGACGAACTTCGGCCTCTTTTGCACCTTAATGTTCGTTCACTGCATCCTTTACGTGCCAACTATTTCGATCACGAACTCGATTGCGTTTGCCAGCATGAAGGATGCACAGCAGGAATTCGGCATCGTTCGAATGGGCGGCACCATCGGTTGGATTCTCGCGGCATGGCCGTTTACGTTCATCCTGGTTGATTGGGCCAAAGTGCACGCCACTGAAACCGCTGGGGTAATCGATTGGTTTAGAACGGTACTTGGTTCGCCGCTGGCAGGCGAAGCCCTGCAGCGAGGAGTTCGATCGACTTTCATGTCGGCCTTCAGTCTCGTTCTGCCTCACACCCCTCCGAAGAAAGTGACCCAGGGAGAAAACAAGTTCGCCTGGTTGGAATCGGCGAAGCTTCTGAAGCATCCTTTCGTGCTGGTCCTTTGGCTGGTTACTTTCATCGATGCCTTCGTGCATAATTGTTATTTTAATTGGACCGGAAGTTTCCTGATGGCCCCAAAGTCTGCGGGCGGTGTCGGAATACTTGGGAATTGGGTTATGCCGGTGATGAGCATTGGTCAGGTCGCGGAAATTCTCACCATGTTTGCACTGGGAGCCACATTAAAACGGCTTGGCTGGCGCGCGACGATGGTCGTCGGGATATTAGGACACGCTGCAAGATTTGCCGTTTATGCGTTTTTTCCGTCGCATCCGGCGATGATTATAGTGGTGCAGATTCTGCATGGAATCTGTTATGCGTTCTTCTTTGCGACTGTGTACATCTTTGTGGATGACTATTTTCCCAAGGACATTCGTTCGAGCGCGCAAGGTTTGTTCAACGTTATGATTCTTGGTATTGGAGCGCTGGTGGCGAACACGGTTTGTCCGCGCCTGAGCCAGCAGGTGTTCAGCAAAGACGGAATCACGGATTACCACAGCCTCTTTCTGATTCCGCTAGCCGCTGCGACAGTTGCCGCGATTTCCCTGGCATTGTTCTTCCATCCGCCCCGCAAAGAACAGCCGATACCTGCGGGAGCCGCGCCGGCCCCAGCTTGATTCAGCAACGCTGCATTAAACTTACCTTTGGCTCCGGCGGCAAAGTTGCCAAAAGTTGGCGCACAGTCTTTGCCTGTCCGGGCAAAATCAGGTCGGACGCGATCTCGGCAAGCGGTTGCAAAACAAATCGCCGTTGATGCGCGCGCGGATGCGGCAGGGTCAATGACGGCCCCGATCGGGTCTCATCGCCGAAAATAATCAAATCGAGGTCCAACGGGCGCGGTTCGTTCATAACTGTCTTCGGCTTTCTGCCCAAGAGCCTTTCTATTTCCTGAAGTTTGGCCAGCAGGGTTTCCGGCGTTTCGCCAATTCGTGGAGCGATGCCAGCCATCGCATTGACGAATTTCGGTGAACCCGGCGGACAATCGACCGGCTCACTTTCCCAAAGCGAAGATTTCAACAGAGGAGCATCGGAGAGGCGCTCCAGATGCAGCATAGCGTCAGTGATAGTATTTGTCGGGTGACCGAGGTTCGCTCCCAATGCAATAAATGCCCAAGGACGCATGGCCATCAGCCTGGCTTACTTGAGGCCGAGCACGTCCTGCATATCATAGTGTCCAGGCGGTTGCTTCGCCACCCATGCCGCGGCCCGTAGCGCGCCGTTGGCGAACGTATCGCGGCTCGACGCCTTGTGAGTAAGCTCCAGGCGCTCCCCGTTGGTCGAGAAAATCACGGTGTGATCGCCAACCACGTCGCCGCCGCGCACCGAATGAATGCCGATTTCTTCGGACGTGCGTTCGCCAACGATTCCTTCCCGGCCATGTCGGGCCACTTTATTGAGCTGGGCTTTGCGAACGTCTGCCAGGATTTCGGCCAACGATTTGGCTGTGCCGCTCGGTGCGTCCTTTTTCATCCGGTGGTGCATCTCGACAATTTCCAGGTCAAAGCCAGGCCCGAGAATTTCGGCTGCTTTTCGGGTGAGCCAGAACAGCGTGTTGACGCCGGTCGAAAAATTCGAGGCCAGCACGATGGGGATTTTTGCGGTTTCTGCGGTGATTTGCGCCCTTGTTGCGTCCGAGTGTCCGGTAGTGCCTATCACCATTGCTTTGCCGCTGGCAGCACACAAGCGAACGATATCTGCTGTCGCGTGATGCGAACTGAAATCGACCACCACATCGGCATTGCTGATGACGGGACGCAGGTCGTCACCCTGATCAATCTGGCCTACAACCGCCAATTCGCTGTGTTGCGGCGCGCAAGCGAGCAATGCTTGTCCCATGCGACCTTTCGCTCCGGTTATAATGATTTTGGTCATACCTGCAATTCAGCGGTGTGCGGAAAAGTACGGGCAAGTTTTATTTTTTTAACAAGCCGCAACGCTTCATGGTGGCGCGCAATTGTTCGCGATTTATTGCGCTGATTGGCGCCAGTGGCAACCGCAAATCTTCCTCAATCTGGCCCATCATGGCGAGCGCGGCTTTGACCGGGCCGGGGCTGCTTTCGATGAAAAGGTCCTTGAACATAGGATGCCATTTGTCATGCAGCCGGAGCGCTGCTGCGACATCGCCATTGGCGAACGCCTTCACCATTTGCGCCACTTCGCGAGGGAAAACGTTGGAAGCCACGCTGATCACACCATGCGCGCCCAGGGTCATGAATGGCAGAGTTAATGCATCGTCACCGCTTAAAATTTCAAATCGCGTTCCGAGCGCCAGGCGCAATTGTGTCACCCGGTCCGGATTGCCGCCAGCTTCTTTGATTCCGATCACATTTCGCGCCTCGCGAACCAAGCGCTTGATTGTTTCGACGGCAATCTCGATGCCGCATCGCCCCGGAATGCTGTAAAGCACAATGGGAAGTTTTGTGCTGCGGGCTACCTTGAGAAAATGCTGAAACAGCCCCTCCTGGGTAGGCTTGTTGTAGTACGGCGCGACTTGCAACGAACCATCAGCGCCCACTTTTTCAGCTTGTTGCGTGAGATAAACCGCTTCGAAAGTTGCGTTGCCGCCGGTACCGGCAAGCACCTTGATTTTCCCCCGCGCGAACTTTACCGAGAGTTCGATAATTCGCACGTGCTCCTCGTAATTGACGGTCGGTGATTCGCCCGTCGTGCCGACCGGCACAATCCCATCGACGCCGCCGCGAATTTGATTTTTGATCAGTCGTTCCAATGCGGTTTCGTCAATCGCGCCCTTTTTGAACGGCGTGACAATGGCGGTGTAGGTTCCTTTGAACATGAATGCGTTGCCCTGGTTGCCGGTTCGGCCTAAATCTCCATGGTCCCTTCAAAGACAAATTGCGCCGGCCCGCTCAGGCGCACTTCGCTGAACTGATTATTTTCTTCCTTGAACGCGACCTCCAATTGGTCGCCGCCCTGGACCTGCACTTTCACTGGCGAGCTGAAGCGGTGAATGCGCGAGCTAATCAAAGCCGATGCCGTCACACCCGTGCCGCAAGCCAGCGTTTCGCCTTCCACGCCGCGCTCGAAGGTTCGCACCCGAATGCGATTCGAGTCCAGCAGTTGCACAAAATTTACGTTAGTGCCGCGCGGCGCGAAATGGGTGTGCCGCCGGATCTCCGGCCCGAGCTGCATTACCATGGCTTTATCGGCGTCCGGCACGAACAAAACCGCATGCGGTACGCCGGTGTTAAGCGAATGGATTGTCTGCGTGCCGATCGACAGGGGCACTGACTCATTCAATTTCAAATCGTGAGGCTGGGTGAGGTTTACGGTGACGCGGTCGCCCTGAAAGCGAGCGGTAATGACGCCAGCTTCCGTTTCGAAGGTAAAATCGCGGTTAATGCCGGTCTTTTTTTGGACGAAACGGGCGAAGCAACGCGCGCCGTTGCCGCACATTTCGCCGACGCTGCCGTCGTTATTATAAAACTGCCAGGCCCAGTCGGCTTTGCCGTTGCGGCACGGAACCAGAATCATGATTCCATCCGCGCCGATGCCGCGATGCCGATCGCAAAGCTGGACGACCTGATCACGGCTAAGATTGATTTTTTGCTCACGATTATCGACGAGCACAAAATCGTTTCCAGCGCCGTTCATTTTGGTGAAAGCCAAAACCATGGGCGCAAAGTAGCGCGGGGCAGGGCAAGTGTCGAGACCGGCGTGGAGTTACGGGGTGACGTCACTCGTTGAAGCTTTTTGACTGAGGGTGGTTCGGTTCCGGTTCTGGATCGGGTTGCTGGGGCGGTTTGGGCGTTGATTCTTCGTTTGCCGGCGGCGGCGCTTCGCCGGAGAGTACGTAATCGAGGCGTGGTTTCATGGGCGAATAGAGTTGAACCGGGTGCTCCTTCCTGGCAGTGGCGATTTGTTGCTCACGTTCCTCAATTGAAAGATGATGGGATCCTGTTGGGGCCGGCTTCGCCGATTTGGAGTGGTCAGCATCCCCTTTTCGGCCGGGGCCTTTACGAATCAATTCGGCTATTGGCAATCTGTCGCCGGCATTGGCCGCCAGGCCGGCACGGATTCGTAGTTCTGCCTCACAAACCGGGCATTTTACTTCGGTTGGCTGGGGCGGTGTGGAAGCGGGGGGTCTTGCCGGCTCACTGGTCGCTTTGGCTGGCTGAGGCGAAGCTGACGTCGCAACGGCGGGCTGCGAAATCAATTCGGCTCTGCTCACTGAGCCGTCCACTTGCTGGTCGGCGCCAAATGGTACCCGAATTTCAGCGCAACACCTGGGGCAGTGGATCACGTCACCGCCGAAAGCTCGGTCACACTCAAGATGTTGCCCGCAAGCAGGACATTCAAATTTCATATGAGTCATGTTGATCTTCTCCTTCGTCAGCGTGTGCTCGCACAGCCTTGATTAACTTCGCCTCCGACGGAAGACTTAGCAAGGGGTGAGAAGCGGATGGAATATTGGACTAATGGGCATGGCGCCTGCTGGCGCGGTGCGGAGAAGCCGGACCTGGCGCTCAGGTTGCAGGCTTCACAAAACTTCGAATCCAGATGGAACCTGCTCTAATGCAAGAAACGTTTTAATTAATTCACCTTCGCCACTGGCTCTAAATTCTCCCCCAATCGATGGGCTTTTTGATATCGATTCGCGGCAGCTCTTCACGAACTGCTTCCGGATATTTTTGCGCCGCACCGGTGTTAAAGACGAGCACGCGGTCAGCTTTCTTGATTGTTCCGCGCTTGACTAGCACTTCGAGCGCGCCATAGCACACGGCGGATTCGGGACACAGTGCGACGCCTTCTTTCGAACCGGCGGCTCGCATCCATTTGGGAATATCCGCCTCGGGAGTTGCCAGGGCGACGCCGCCACTTTCGCGAACGGCATCGAGGATCATAAAATCGCCCACCGCCGCAGGGACGCGGATGCCGCTGGCGATGGTGGAGGCGTTCTCGAATTTCTGGGCGAAGCGTTCGTTTTTGGCGAAGGCTGTGGCGATCGGGGCGCAACCTTCGCTTTGGCAGGAGATCATTATGGGTTTTTTGGGCGATTTCAACCACCCCATCTTTTCCAGCTCATTGAAGGCTTTCCACATGCCAATTAGTCCGGTGCCGCCGCCGGTCGGATAAAGGATCACATCCGGCAATTCCCAATCGAATTGTTCGGCCAATTCCAGGCCCATGGTTTTCTTGCCTTCAATGCGGTAAGGCTCTTTGAGCGTTGAAACATCGAACCAGCCTTTGGTCTTCTTCCCTTCCCCAACAATGCGGCCGCAATCGGTGATTAAGCCGTTGACCAGAAAAGTTTTTGCGCCGCTCAGGTAACATTCCTTCATATTGACCGCGGGGGTGTCGTCTGGCATGAACACGTAAGCTTCCATACCGGCGCGGGCGGCGTACGCCGCCATCGCGCCGCCGGCATTTCCGGCGGTGGGAACAGCGACTTTTTTAATGCCAAATTCGTTGGCCATCGAAATGGCCATGGTCATGCCGCGCGCTTTGAAGCTGCCGGTGGGGAGGCGGCTTTCGTCTTTGACGTAGAGATGTTTGAGGCCAAAGTCGGCCGCGAGCCGTTTGGTTTCCAAAATCGGGGTGATCGTTTCGGTGAGCGAAACGATTTTCTCCGGCTTGCTGATGGGAAGCATCTCGAGATAACGCCAGATGGTTGGTGGCCGGCCAATCAAGTCCTTCTTTTTGAAGTTCTTTTTGAGGGCATCGAGATCGTAGCGCACCCAGAGCGGGCGCTGGCACGACGTGCACAGGTTATGGAGATGGCCAGTTTCGTAGCGCAGGCCGCAATTGGCGCATTCCAAATGCGTGACAAAATTCATCGGGCCATTCAATCGGGCGAGCCGAGTAAGTCAAGCACCCTCGACACGCCGAAGCTGTGCGGACCAGTTTCGAGTTGCGGGTGTACTACTGTTTAGCTGTCAGACAAAGGAGGACACGATTATCAGACCGTAGAGGATATTCGGGTTTTTGACCTTCGGTTAATCCTTTTAACACGAAGCGGGCACCAGATGGTGATCGCGTTTCAATAAAGATTAACCGCAGGAACGAAGACATTTTATTAACCCGATTTTGCCACCGCACTCGGCCGACCCCTGGATGATTTTCCACGGCGGTTTGTATTATTACTCGGAGAGCAGAAATAAATCCCAGATCTACATCCGGCGCTCGAAGACCATCGCGGGCATCGGGCAGGACCCGGGAGTGTGCGTGTGGAAAGCGCCAGCGCGCGGCAAGAACTCAAATAATGTCTGGGCGCCGGAACTTCATCTGATCAACGGGCGTTGGTTCATCTACTACGCGGCTGACGATGGTGATAATGACAATCACCGCATGTGGGTGCTGGAATCCGAGACCTCCGACCCGTGCGGCAAGTACCGGTGCCGTGGTGCATTGGACACCGGCGG
>WNFL01432455.1_pt1 | contig 15054 bp, 14 predicted proteins | sample 5400361 | NCBI WGS metagenome assembly WNFL01 (sample SAMN13153351, study PRJNA577476) | soil metagenome | isolation source: 40 cm soil on Douglas fir-dominated hillslope | place: USA:California | collected 2013-09-17
AAGTAGATCGTCGAGATCGTCGGGCGACTGCACGTCCTGGGGAATCAGGTCGTTGACTTCACTGTAGGTGAGGTAACCCTTTTCTTTCCCCACATCAATTAACTTCTTGATGTCATCAAATTTATCTTCTAATGCCAAAGGCACTTCCTTTTTGTCTTCGATCTTGGCCAGATTGCCCCTGGACGGTTGACCGAGATGAAGACGAACCAATTCCGGATTGTTTGGTGGGAACTTCAGACGGCGGAGCTTCGCCGTAGCCAAAACCCTACAAGTTTAGCACGCTCTATGCGTTGCTGCCTACTGGAATGCTCGGGGCTCCCGCGCCTTGCTCACCGTATGTCTACTACTGCTAAGTACTTAGATGCCGTTCCATGCAAAACGGCTCAGGCCGCACCACTACTTGGGAGAGTATTTAATCCGCGCTTGAGACGGACCTTCTCGGTACCCAGTTCGGCCACGCGGGCGGAGTCGCCCAATCGGCTGGCCTCGACCAATTCGCGCTGGACCTGCTCCAGACGACGGCGGATCCAAGTGCGGCGCAGGGCTTTGACAGCGCCCTCCAGCAGCTCCGGCGTCAGGTCCTCCTGCTCGTTCATGAGGACGGAAGCCAGAAGTTTGCGGTCGCTTTCACTCAGTGGCAGGTCCATGGGATGGCCGCTCTCCGGGCCAGCGTCCAGCAACGCCTGGAGTAGGGATTCGGCGGCCACGCCTTCGTGCAGACGCTCGTTGTGGAGGACGAACTGGCGGAGCGTGAACTGGGCCTGTCGGGCGGGGTCGAAAGGCTCGTCAGAGCCCTCCCTGGATGAGACCTGGAGGGCCGTGGCTGGCATTTCCGAGGCTGAGGCCAAAGCTCGAATCAGAATGTGCTCAGCGGGGGTAATTTGGCCCTCTGGAGCCGCCTTAACGGCAGCGGACGTCCGAGCCCCGGCGGCATGGCGGAGTTCCTGGCGCAGGATGCCGGAATCGATTCCCACGCGGTGTGCGATCTCTTGCGCAAGCTCGTCGCGGACAATGCGGCTTGGTACCCGCTGAATGTGTGGCAGTAGGTAATTCAGGGCCTTTACTTTACCCTCGGCGCTGCGCACGGGAAACTGGGTCCGGGCGCGTTCGATGAGGTAGTCGAAATACTTCTGCGAACCGCGCAGGGCTTCCTCGTAGGCCGGCTTGCCTTTGCGGCGAAGAAAGAGATCTGGGTCGAATCCGGCTTCGAGGGTCAAGACTTTGATCTGGAAGTCTTCTTCAACCAGCAGTCCGAGAGTGCGCTCGGTCGCGGCGGCGCCAGCGGTATCGGGATCGAAATTCACCACTACGTTTTTGGTAAAGCGGCCCAGAAGCTTGGCCTGCACCTCGGTAAATGCTGTGCCGGAGCTGGCGATCACGTTGTGCAAACCCGCCGCGTAGACGGAAATGCAGTCCATTTGGCCCTCGACCAGTATGGCGTAGCCGAGCTTGCGGATGGCGTCTTTAGCAAGGTTGAGGTTGAACAGGACTCGGGACTTGGAATAGATCGCGGTTTCGGGTGAGTTCAGATACTTGGGACCTGCCTTCTCGTCGGTCGCAAGCGTACGCCCGGTGAAGGCGATGACTTTGCCGTTCTCGCTGGCAATCGGGAACTGGATCCGGTTGCGGAATTTGGAGTACATGTTTGCCAGAGTCGGCTTGGCGGTTTCAGCTTCTTGTTCACCCGCCTTCTGTTCACCGACCTTCCACGAAAACAATCCGCTCTCGCGCAGCGCGTCCTCGTTGAACTTGCTCTTAAGAAAGTCCTTGAGCACGAAACCAGAGTCGGGGGCGAAACCGATGCGAAAGCGGTCAACCATCGTGCTATCAAGACCGCGACCAGCGAGGTATTCCCGAGCCTTGGCCCCTTCGGGGCGTCGCAACTGTTCCCGGAAAAACTCGCACGCGACTTCGTGAATATCAAGCAGCACGCTCCGCTGTCGCGCTTCCTGCGCCTCAGCGGGGCTGTTGTAGGTGGCCGCAGGTTGAGCAATGCCGAGCTTCTGCGCTAGAGCACGGACGGCTTCCGGAAAAGTGATGTTCTCAATTTTCTGGACAAAATTGAAGACGTCCCCGGTAGCGTGGCAGCCAAAACAATAGTAGAACTGCTGCATCGCGTGCACGGAAAACGAAGGTGATTTCTCGTTATGAAACGGACACAACCCGGTGTAGTTCTGTGCTCCGGCCTTGCGCAGCTGGACGTAGTCGCCCACGATGCGGACAATGTCTGCCTGCTGCTTCACGGTATATGCGAAATCGCCGGGGTTGGCCATAAGAGCCACTACGTTCGTCCAATTGTCGGTCATAGCGCCCGTCACGTGAAGGGCGCCGGTCGAAATTGTTGTGAAGAATCTGTGGAAGAAAGAGGTTGGCACGCACTGTTCAGTGCGTGGACCTCCCCAGCGAAGTAGCGTCAGGATCGACGGAACGGCAGATTGTACCGACGATCTGCTTCAGGCGCATGTTGGAAAGCGTTCGCGGCAAGCGCTCGACGAGGGCATTTTTCGCAAGGACTTGAATGAAATGGCCTTTGAGATACGAAGGGCCGGGCAGTCCGGTCTCTCCCGGAGGCAGTTCGACTGTGGTGGGACCTTCCGCGCCGTAGCTGCCAAATGGCACGATAAGAACGCTGGACGCGCGGTCACTCAAATTCCTGCTATCCAGCGAAATAATGACGACCCAGTGGCGTTTGGGAGCGTCCCCTAGATGCGCCGTCCAGATTTCTCCGCGCCGCGGACTAGGGCTCGCGATCAAAATCCTGTCCTCGCACGCTGGCTGCCAGAGCGGCAGCTAGTTCCGCCTCCTCGGCCGCTGCCTCCGGCGAGAGCCGGTCAAAATACGCCGCAGTCTCCAGTTCGAGAAGTTCCCGGTTTTCAGCTGAGCGTAACCGCTCGACCATTAAATCAATGGCGTCCGCGACGCTATGAGCTTCACCCTTTGCAATGAGTTTCTCGATATAGCCGAGGGTTTCTGGCGCCACGGTTGTTGAGATTTTTGGACGAGTTAACCTCGAGGTGGCTTTGGTTGCCATGGCTATCGTACCCGATTATCATCAGCCCCTAGTCTTGTGTCAAGAAGATTTATATCCTCTGAATAGAGGATTATCGTTGGACAGCTAGGTTTTGAACTCCACAACCGTCGCCCCGCCGCCACCCTCATTCAGCGGCGGCTCCGAAACCGTAGCGACCTGCGGGTGCTTTTGCAGGTACTGGCGGAGTGCTTTCCTTAGAATCCCCATGCCGCTGCCGTGAACAATTCGCACGCGATTTCTGCCCGCTAGGAACGCGCGATCAATAAACTTTTCGACCTCGCGAGTCGCGTCATCAACGTTATGTCCGATCACATTGATCTCCGAAGGGGCGGCGGAGTCTTCTTTCTCCAGCGTCACTGAAATACCGCGTGAACGCGCTGCCTGCACTGGCGAATCGCCAGAGCGAGTGAGCACTTCGGCAATGTCGTCGCGCGCGATCTTCATCTTCATCGCGCCGATCTCCACCTCGAATTGCTGGTCGTCGATTTTGCGTTTGACCAGCGCGGGGCGCCCCATCGACTTGAGCTTCACTGTGTCGCCTTCGGAAACGTGCTTAACAACTTGAGGCTGCGCGTTGGGGTCGTCGCGGTCCGCGCCGCTCGTATGAGCCACGACGGTGGAATCGAACTGCTCGCGAAATTCCCGGCGCAGCTTGGCCACGCGCCGCTCGGCATCTTTCGAAAGCTTCTGCGCCGCGGCCTTGTCTTGAATGGCATTCACGGCCTCGCGAGCGTGATACTCGAAATCGCGCAAGACGGAATCGAGCTTCTTTTCCAGCTCGCGAATCTTCTCGCGTTGTTCGCGTAGGCCTTCGAGTTCGAGGCGAGATTTTTCTTTCGCAAGTTCCGCTTCGCGAGCGCGCAGGGTCAGCCGTTCTTGTTCCGCATGACGCAGCTCCGCGTGCAGGCGATCGAGGAAATTCGCGATATCCAGCGCCTGCGCCCCCAGCCGCGACCGGGCAGCGCTGACGATTTCCGGATTCAGTCCGAGGCGCTGTGCGATGTTGATGCCAGCGGACGCACCCGGCACGCCCATGCGCAACTCGTAAGTCGGCTGCAGCGTGGTTTCGTCGAAGCCGGCGGCGGCGTTCACCACGCCGGGAGTGTTGGCCGCGTAGACTTTCAAGGAAGTGTGGTGCGTGGAAATAATCGTCATCGCGCCTACCCGGGAAAAGTGCGCCGCAATCGCAACTGCCAGAGCTGCGCCCTCTTCAGGATCTGTAGCCGAGCCCAACTCGTCGAGCAGAACGAGCGAGTTCGAAGTCGCCGTGCGCGAGATGAAGTCAATATTTGTCACGTGCGCGGAGAACGTCGACAGGTTCTGTTCTATCGACTGGTAGTCGCCAATATCCGCCAGTACCGCGTCAAAGAGCGGAAACTCCGCCCGGGCGGCGGGTACTGGGATTCCCGCCAGCGCCATCAGTGCGAGCAGTCCCGTAGTTTTGAGGGTCACCGTTTTCCCGCCCGTGTTCGGGCCGGTAATGATGATCTGGCGCCGCTCACCCTCCAACTCTAGAGTCGTTGGAACGACGCGGCCGCCTTTGAGTTTGAGGTTGCGCTCAAGCAGCGGATGCCGAGCGCCATGCAGCACCAGCGCCCCGCCAGCGCCGGATAGCACGGCCGGGACACAATCGTAGTCGGCCGCGAACCGCGCCTTGGCAAACTGCAGCTCGAGTTCCGCCAGTACATCGATAGCGGCGAGAATATTCCCCGCGTTCTCGCCGATCCGCCGCGTCATCTCCAGCAAAATGCGATGAATCTCCGCCAACTCCTCGTCGAGCAGGCGGACCAGCTCATTGTTCTGCTCAATCGTCTCCAGCGGCTCCACAAACACGGTCTGTCCGCTGGAACTGGTGCCATGGACTACGCCTTGGACGCGCCGCTTCTGTTCGACTTTCACCGGAATCACGAAGCGCTCGCCGCGAATCGTAACCAATTCGTCCTGTACGGTCCCGCCCTCAGCGAGCCGCCGCAGATATCCGCGCAATGATTCCTGAATGGTGCGGCGTTGCTTTTCGATTTCCCGGCGAATGCCCGCGAGTTGCGGCGAAGCGCGATCTTCCAAAGTTCCGTCCGGCAGAATCTTGTTGCGAAAGCTGCGCAGAAATTCCGTGAAGTCTACGATGCGTCGGGATAGCCCGGCCGCCACGCGGAATGGGATCTTCATCGCTGCCGGCGGCTGCAGTGAAATCTCCCGCCATTCCGCCGCCCGGTCCACCACCAGAATTACGTCGCGAATCTCTGCTGTTTCGAGCGCCGCGCCGGAAATCTGCGACATCTCGGCGAGCCTGGAAATATCAAGCAGCCCGGAGAAGTCAAATCGTCCTCCTGTTCTGCGGAATTCGCGAATCTCCGCTGCCAGTTCCTGTTGCTCTTCGATCCATTCCCGATCCGTGCAAGGCGCAAGCTCTGAGATTCGAGTCTTCCCCAATGGGGACGAGGCATACCCCAACAGCAGTTCGCGGAACTGCTCGAACTCAAGGAGATGCGCACTGCTGTGCTGTAAAACGGCGGGCGCCATGCTGCCTCATGGTATCAGCCTAGGGGCGAAGCTAAGGACATTCGCGGAAGGACCGCAGATCAACAGATATTAGCCCGCGACGTTGGCCGCGACGGCCTGAGCGCGCTCCGCCGCAATGGGCAGCCGCACAGTGAACACAGCGCCGCCCTCGGTTCGATTGCTGCAGGAAATCTCGCCGCCGTGTTCCTGAATAATGCCGTAGCAGGCGCTCAATCCCAGTCCTGCCCCGCTGCCGATGGGTTTGGTCGTGTAGAAAGGATCAAACACCCGACCCGGCTCGCGAATTCCGGATCCGCTATCGACGAAATCCAGCACAAGCTCTCGAGCGTCGCGCCGTAACCGCAGATAGAGCGAGCCCGCGCCCTTTTCTTGCAGTGACTCAATCGCGTTCTCCGCAATATGAGTGAAGACCTGGAAGAGCCGGTTCGCGTTACCCCAAATTCGCGGCAAGCTCGGCTCCAGATCGGTCTCGATGCGAATGTTCTTCCCTTCGGCAATCATGGCCTGAATATGCACTGAACGCTGCACTAGCGAAGCCACATCCACTAAAGTGCGATCCGAAGATGCCGTTCGCGAAAAATTCTGCAGGTCAGCAACTAGTCCGCTGGTCCTCCGCGCTTGCTGTGCAATCTTGCTGACACTTTGCTGCGCACTCTCGCTCAGCGATGGATCGGTAGACAAGATTTCAGAAAAGCCCAGGATCGCGGTCAACGGATTGTTGATTTCATGCGCCGCTCCAGCCACCAACTGTCCCAGCGAAGCCAGCTTTTCTTTTTGCACCAGCTTGTCCTGCAAGCGCCTCATTTGCGATACGTTTCTCTGTTCCACTTCCACCATTGCCATCAGAGCGCGGTTCAGGAGGTGCTGTTTGATAAAAACGCAGACCCCGAGGATGATCATGAACACCATGGTCAACCCGAGCCGGAAGCGCCGGAGTTCGGGCGGGCTGGCATCCCACAGTAAGGCCCATCCGCCAAACAACGGCAGGGAGAGCGCCGCCAGCATGGCCACGCGCGGAGAAAACTGAATCCACGATTGCGTTCGCGCGTCCAAAGGTTCTTTCGTCAGCGCTTCCGTCCCGCCCCGCACGCCGATCCACGCAAACCAGCACAGCGTCGCCATGTACGGGATGTCATACGGACTCCCCGTATAGTACTGCCCATTGCCAATCGCCAGATTCATCCAAAAAGAGCTGACCGTATAGAGCGACGCGGCGCAAAACAAATGCAAGTAGAGCTTCCGCCAATTTCCCCGTGTAGCTGAAATCGCCAACCCCAGCACCACGACCAGCAGTACATTTTCCACCAGATAGAGCATGTTGAAACGGTCGTTGTAGCGGCTCGCNAATTCGTCGGGGACCACCACGAACGCATACGCGTACAGCCACCACACGGTAAGGATCACCGTGTTGAAAGTACTGAAGTACAGCTTGCGGCTTTCCGCGGGGACTTGCGGCAATAGCCCAACGGCCGCGATAAACGGCACCAAGTGCAGGAACAAGATCGGGTCGACAAAAGCCGCATCAGGAGGCCTCCGCAGCAGCACAGCTTCGTACCAAGTCCACCCGCCTTGATTCACCGACCACAGGAAGCAACCGAGTGCCAACAGCCACCAAAAGACTCGCACAACGCCGTCCGCGCGCCATCCATTCCGCACCATGGAAAAACAGGCGATCAGGCAAATCACGAAGGGGAGAGCATCGCCCGCGACGGTGGTTGCGTATCCCTGCCGCAACACAACAGTCGAAGCTGCGTGGAGGGCGACGAATCCGAGCAAAAACCAGAAGGCTCGATTGGGCTTGAAGAGCATGTGCTCCAGATTTTAGAGGAATACGACAGCAATGTCGGAGCACTCGAAGTGCCGGAAGTTACTAAAGTGAGCCACAAAACATGATGTGGAGGACTGTAGAATCCTGAAATGGGCTTTCCCGATACCCGCCTCCGCCGCCTGCGCCAGAGCGATGCTCTCCGGTCCCTGGTCCGCGAAACCCGCCTGACGCCGGAATCTTTCGTCTACCCGCTATTCATCTGTCCCGGCGAAGGTGTCCGCAAGCCCATCGGCTCGATGCCTGGCGTCTTCAATTTGTCGGTGGATGAGGCGGTCAAAGAAGCGCGCGAAGCATATGCGCTCGGCGTTAAGGCTCTAATTCTCTTTGGCTTGCCAGAGACGAAAGACGAATTCGCCACTGGCGCCTGGGACGATGACGGCATTGTGCAAAAAGCCGCACGTGCGCTTAAGCGCGAAGTTTCCGGACTACTCCTGATGGGCGACGTCTGCCTCTGCGAATACACGTCACACGGCCACTGCGGAATGGTGGAGCAGCAACCAGGCACCGGGGATTACCAAATTCTGAACGGCCCTCCGACATGATGGACGGCCGTGTCGCCGCCATCCGCAGAGCCCTCGACGCCGCCGGCTTGATCAACACCCCAATCCTGGCCTACGCCGCCAAGTTCGCCTCAGGGTTCTACGGCCCGTTCCGTGAAGCCGCCGACTCCGCCCCGCAATTCGGCGACCGCCGGTCATACCAAATGGACCCAGCCAATTTCCGCGAAGCCCTGCGCGAGATCGCCCTCGACGTCGAGGAAGGCGCAGACATGATCATGGTCAAGCCTGCCCTCCCGTACCTGGACGTAATCGCCGCCGCCCGCGACCGCTTCGACCTGCCTCTGGCCGCCTATCAAGTCTCGGGCGAGTTTGCCATGATCGAGGCCGCCGCCCGCAACGGCTGGATCGAGCGCGAACGCGTAATCCTAGAATCCCTCACCTCCATCAGACGCGCCGGAGCCAGCATCATCCTGACTTACTACGCCAAGGAAGCGGCAAAGCTGTTGGGGTAGCCTTTTTCACGTCCCACCCGCCCGTGGTCTAGAATCCTAAGTTCACTATTTTTCATCTCTCAAAAGGTACTTAAGAACAAGGAGCACTCATTTGCCTTCATCCATTTACGACGTAATCATCATCGGCAGCGGCCCCGGCGGTTACACGGCAGCCATTCGCGCCGGCCAGTTCGGCCTTAAGACTGCCCTCATTGAAAAGGACAACGTGCTCGGCGGCACATGCCTTCACGTCGGCTGCATCCCGACCAAATCGATGCTCTTCAACGCCGAGCTTTGGGACCACCTCAAGGAAGCTAAGGAATACGGCATCGAACTCACGGGCGAGCCCAAGCTGAACTGGACATCCGTACTGCAGCGCAAGACCAAAGTTGTCACCAAGCACACCAAGGGCCTCGACTTCCTCATGCGCAAGAACAAAGTCGAGGTCATTTCCGGCTGGGGGAAACTGACCGGTCCCGCCAAGGACGGCATTCACTCCGTTTCCGTCTCCACCAAGTCCGACGGCAGCGACGCCAAGATTCTGCAAGCGAAAAACGTGATTGTTGCCACCGGCTCGGAAGCCCGCATGATTCCCGGTCTCGAAGCAGGTTCAAACGTCCTCACGAACATCGAAATCCTAAGTCTGCCTGCTGTTCCAAAATCATTGACTGTTGTCGGCGCGGGTGCAGTCGGAGTTGAGTTCGCTTCGATCTTCCGTTCGTTCGGCACTGAGGTTACGATCCTCGAAATGTTGCCGCGCCTCGTGCCTGTCGAAGACGAAGAGGTTTCCAAAGAGCTGGGCCGCATCTATCGCAAGCGCGGGATCACTTGCCACACGGGCGCCAAGATGGACAAGGTGGAACAAGCGAAAGACGGCGTTTCGGTCACATTCACCGTCGACGGGAAGCAACAAAAGATCGATGCCGACAAAATCCTGATCGCCGTTGGTCGCAAGCCCCGCACAGAGGGCATCGGCCTGGAAAAGACCAAAATCAAGCCCGATCGCGGGTTCATCAAGGTCAACCAATGGCTGCAAACGGATGAGCCAGGCGTTTACGCCATCGGCGACATCGTGGTCGGCACTCCGCAACTCGCCCACGTGGCCATGATGGAAGGCATTGTGGCGGTCGGTAAGATCGCTGGCAAAACCGTGAAACCGCTCAACCCGGATCGAATTCCGAATGCCACGTATTGTCATCCCGAGATCAGCAGCGTTGGCCTCACTGAAGCCAAAGCCCGCGAAGCGGGATACGAACTCAAGATCGGCAAGTTCCCGTTTACCGCCAACTCGCGCGCTTCCATCGTGGGCCAACACGACGGCTTCGTGAAGATCGTGGCCGACGCGAAGCACGGCGAGATTCTTGGCGTCCACATCATCGGGCCGCAAGCCACCGAACTAGTCGCCGAGGCTGTTACAGCGATGGAACTCGAAGCCACGGTGGAGGACTTGATGTTCACCATCCATGCACACCCCACGCTGGCCGAGGCCATGCTGGACGCCAGTAACAGTGTGTACGGCTTGTCCATCAACGTCTGATCGCTCGATTTGGATGCCCCGTCCTTGTCGCGCTTTTTGCGACAGGGCGGGGGCAGAGGCAAACATGATTTCCGTCCTCCAACTCGGCATCCAGGACTACGCCACTGCTCTAAAACTGCAACAGAAGCTCGTTGATCTCCGCAAAGCAAACGAAATCGGCGATGTTCTTCTCTTGTTGGAGCACTCCCCAGTCATTACCCTAGGCCGCAACGCCCAGACCGCCAACATCCTCGCCCCGCCTGAACTCCTCGCCCAACGTGGCGTCGAGGTCGTCGAATGCAACCGCGGCGGCGACGTCACGTTCCACGGCCCCGGGCAGATCGTTGGCTACCCCATCTTCGATCTCCGCGCCTTCACCACTTCAGATGGCCAGCGCCGAACCCTCGGCGCCATCGAGTTCGTTCGCAAAATGGAAGAAGCGCTCATCCGTACCTGCGCCGATTTTCGTATCCCCACTACCCGCATCCCAAAACTCACCGGCGCTTGGACTGCGCCACCCGCAGGCTCGTGTGAGCCTGCAAAGATCGCTGCCATCGGCATCCACATTTCCCGCGCCGTCACGTCCCATGGCTTTGCCCTGAATGTGAACACCGACCTCAGCTTTTTCGATCTCATCGTTCCATGCGGCCTGACAGCTAAACCCGTTACCTCCCTACAGCAGGAACTCAAATCCCCGATCAGCCTCGACGGTGTAGCAGAATCCATCACCCGCAATTTCGGCCACGTCTTCAATCGCCAAATCCTGTGGCTCGAATCGCTCGATGCGCTTCTCGGCAACACGGTCGGCGCCCCAGCCCGACCCCCGGCCAACCTCCGCAAACTGCACGGGGATGATGAAACCTCATGGGCTTGAAACGAAACGGCTGACCCAAAGCCCCATTGGTGCCGTTCTGCTAAACTCCTAGTCGTTGTTACCGATCCACAAGGTGCTCTCATGAAGAAATTCATCTTTGGTGCCATCACTGCTTTTGTCCTGCTCGCCCTCGGCGGCCTCGGGTTTGCATTGCTCGGCCTCATCAACACCGACGCCGATCATGCCCCCAGCCACACCGAAACCTGGCTGGCCACCCAAGCCATGGACGCCTCCATGCAGCGCCGCGCTCCGCACGATAACAACCCCGTCCCTGCTACGGACGCCAACCTCATCGATGGCATGAAGCTCTATACCATGGACTGCGCCGGCTGCCACGGCGGTCTGGACAGAAAACCCAACCCGTTTGGCACGAGCTTTTATCCGCCGGTCCCCCAGCTCATTCTCGACCCGCCTGACGACCCCGAGTGGCACATCGCCTACGCCATCCGCCACGGCGTCCGTAACACCGGCATGCCTGCCTGGAAAGGATCTATCACCGACGAGGAAATCTGGAAGATCACGGCCTTCCTCAGCCGTATTGAAAAGCTGCCACCCGCCGTCCAGGAGCAGTGGAAAAAATCCGCGGGAGCGACAGTTCCGTAAACTCTCGGCATTTTCCTGAGCCTGCACCATGCCCCAAGCTGACGCCTCCACCCCCACCTCGCTATAATGTTGGGTTGCCGCAGTCCTCTGATTCCCATGACTCGGCGGAAGGACGTACATGCCAACCGATATTGTCATGCCCCAAATGGGCGAATCTATTTTTGAAGGCACCATTACTAAATGGCTGAAGAAGCCCGGCGACAAAGTTCAGCGCGATGAACCTCTTTTCGAAATCTCCACCGACAAGGTCGACGCCGAAATCCCCGCGCCTGCCAGCGGGATCTTGGGCGAGATTAAGGCTGCCGAAGGCTCAACGGTTCAGGTGAATAGCGTGGTCGGCGTCATTACCGACGGCGGCGGCGCGGCTGCAAAACCAGCACCTTCGGCTGCAGCCCCGGCAAAACCCGCCCCTCCTGCACCAGCGAAACAAGAAGTCGCTGCTCCTGCGTCCTCCACTCCGGTTAATGGCACCGCCAGCGACGAAGCCGACGATGTGCGCTCCTCGCCGCTTGTCCGCAAACTCGCCAAAGAGCACAGTGTCGATCTGGCCCAGGTTCAGGGCACCGGCCTCGGTGGCCGCGTGACCAAGCAGGACATTCTCGCCTTCGTGGAAAAAGGGGCTGAAGCGGCCCCCGTCGCTTCCAAACCAGCTTCGGTTCAGGCGCCGCCCCCAGCGCCTATCCCCGGCGAACTCGTCCCGCTCACCAAAATGCGTAGCATTATCGCGCAGCGCATGATCGAGTCCCGCCGCACCAGCGCGCACGTCCATTGCATGTTCGAAGTGGACTTGACGCGCATCTCCAACCTCCGTAACAAACAGAAGTCCGGCTTCGAGCAACGCAACGGTGCGCGCCTCACCTTCATGCCGTTCTTCGTGCGCGGCGCGATTATCGCTTTGCAGCAATATCCAATCGTCAATGCTTCGCTCGAAGGTGACAGCATCCGCTACCACCGCAACATCAACGTCGGTATTGCTGTCGCTCTCGATTGGGGCCTCATCGTGCCTGTTCTAAAGAACGCTGACGAAAAAAATTTCCTGGGATTGCAACGCGGCATCACCGACCTTGGCGAACGCGCTCGCGGCAAGAAGCTTCTCCCCGCGGACGTGGACGGTTCCACCTTCACCATCACGAACCCAGGCCAATTCGGCGCCGTGTTCGGATTGCCGATCATCAACCAGCCCAACTCCGCTATCCTCGGCATCGGCGGCATTTCCAAGCAGCCGCTCGTGCTCACCGACGAGAATGGCAGCGACTCCATCGCCATCCGCTCTGTGGTCCACCTCACCCTCGGCTACGACCACCGTCTCATCGACGGCGCCGTCGCCGACCAGTTCATGGCCTATCTGAAGAAAGTTCTGGAAAACTGGAGCGAAGACATCGGCTAACCATGCTCGCAAGGGGCGACCCGTCCTCGGCTCGCCCCTTGCGAAGCAACTGGTTGCCCGTTACTCCCCGTAGCTGTTCAAAATGTCCGCTAAAGCCCCGGTGAGCTGCGTCGTTGCACTTTGGAACAGTGCCTCATCCTTCGGCTTCTTCCCGGTCAGCAGGTCCGTTTGCTGAATCAACTGCGCCACAAACGGCTGTGCCGCCCGCAGCTTGTCGCTGCCGGTTTTCGCATTCGCCCCAAACGCTGCGGCAAACGTCTGTTCCACAGTTACAATCAAGTTGAACAATTTCCCCAGTTTGTCCTCAATCGCAGTAACAATGCCACCCTGCGGTAAGGCCCCCTGAATGATCGGTGCAATGCCCGTCCAAATACCGATCACTTTGAGCACAACCGTCCCCAGCTTCTTTAAGAAACTCATAACTTCTCCTGTTTTTTGGTTTTTGCCGCTTTGGTAAGTTCGTGTTGCGCGGGCGCCTCGCCCGTGAAGAGTAAAATCAAGCGTTAGTATGGATAGTCGATATGGAGCAATGCTGAGTGCTGTGAGTAGTTCGGCGGTATTGACGCGTCAAACGACCGCAGAAAGTAATCCTGCCGCTTTGCCAGCCGCGGGACCGTAAATCCCTGGGTCGTGAACCTTCCAACGAGGTTCCTGTCGTTGTCGGGTCCCCAACCAGAGTCCGTACGCCGCACCTCAACACCATATCCAACAGGTACCCCCTGACCAATGTCGATCGTCGTAGTCGTCGAAGACACCTGCGTGATCTGTGCTGCCACCAAATCGGGCGGCAGGTTCACACCCAGGTCTTGCGCTACTGTTGTTACCGCAGGAATCGCCCGGGCGCTATTGGCCTCAAACTGAAACGCAACAGGTTCCGCGGCTTCGTTTGCAAAAAGGATCTTGTATTTAGCCAGGTCGCTGGAAAGATCGGCGAGTTCCACCACCACCTCGCGCACCACTGCCACAAACTGCGCGCCTTGCGACGGCACATTTACCTGCAAGCCATCGCCCGGGAAAATATCCGCGGCCCCGTCCGGCAGGAATCCGCTCCACGTGTCATATTCCCCGGCCCAACCTGCCTGTGTCTTGTCATCCAGCAGCGCGTTCGCCGCATTCACGCAATCCGCGTAATTCCGCGGCAGCGGAAGCTTCACTGTCACCACGGCGCCGCGCGCCCCGTCATCGCCACCGCTCCGCAGCGCAGCGATGCTCGCCGGATTGTTCACTCGCGCCACCGCCCGCCCTGCACTGCGATAAACCGCAACAATTTGTTCATTTGCCGCTGGTGCATATGCGGCAAAGAATCCCAACGATCCTGCCGTCGAGATGGAACATTCCGCGCCGTCAATCTGCGATCCCGTCAGCCGCGTGCGAAATCCCCCGCCCGGCAACGCACTGCGTACCAGCACATCGCTGATCTGCAAAATCCGCGTGAACGCAATCGAACAGTGCAGCGAAGCAGCGTTCACCAGCGCGTACGTGCAGGCGTCCGGGACACTGCTAACCAGTCCGTCGTACAGCACCGCCGCAGGCGCCACCAGCGATCCTGGATTCGCCGTGTCGATGTCATGCACTTCCAGTACCACGCGCACGTTCGCGGGCAACGCAATTCCACCCCGCCCGCTCCCTGCCGGGTAATTCGATGAATGGAACACAGACCCACGCCGGTATGCCTCCGACGCAAACACTCGCGTGGCGAACACATACCGGTGGCCCGCTTGCGTGGTCAGCGCTGTTCCTGTCAACGTGCCGTTCACCAACGCCTGAATCACGCTCTGCCCCGCCGCCGGAGCCACACGAAACCCGGCCACGCAATTCGCTGTGTTCACGGCTCCCGCATAGAGTCCGCCAATCACGCCGTGAACTGCACCAGCGTCTGTCCATCAACTCCAGTGCCGCCATTGATCTGCAGCTTCCCCAAGCCGACAGACACCACCACCCCGGGATCTGTCGTGCTCCAGTTCAACGCGCTCAGCACGGTACCCGTCCATTCCTCATTCAGAACCGTCGAGCCCGTCCGCGAGAAGGGAATCTGCGACAGGTTAAAGCGCAGCGTGACCCCGTCGCCCACAAAGTAGTCCGTCACGTAAGCCTGCGCCTCCACGGCCCCGATCATCGTCACGTCATTCGCCCGCACACCGTGCGACGTTAGTCTGAATCCACCCGGGGAAAACTTTGTGGCCGTCTCATCGAGCACATAGCTGTTTGCGCCAATCCCTTGAAATACTAGCGTTCCGTTGAGCGCAAAGTAACGGCCTCGCGACAGAATTCCCAACTCCGCCGCATGTACCGACCACGTCTTCT
>WNFL01109504.1_pt2 | contig 15053 bp, 14 predicted proteins | sample 5400361 | NCBI WGS metagenome assembly WNFL01 (sample SAMN13153351, study PRJNA577476) | soil metagenome | isolation source: 40 cm soil on Douglas fir-dominated hillslope | place: USA:California | collected 2013-09-17
AAGGAGAACATCGACCGCTCGGTCATGATGGTGACCGCGCTATCGCCGGTCATCGGCTACGACCAGGCCTCCGTCATCTCGCACTACGCCATCAGCAACGACCTGACCCTGAAGCAGGCCGCCCTGGCCAACGGCGTCAGCGAGGAACTCTTCGACCGGGTCGTCAACCCTCTCGCCCTGACCCACGGAGGGTCAGCCGACATATCGGCAGACGGGGCGAAAGCATGACATGACCTCCGGCAAGGCAGCCCTGATCGCTTCTGTCGGCGGTCAGCGAGGGTTTGCCGACTGGACAAACCCCGACCACAGGCTCCGGCGCCTGCTCTCGGAATTCATCGGGATGGCCGGGCTGACCTTCATCCTCTCCGGCAGCGCGGCCGTCCTGGTCCGGTACGGAGGCCAGGCCCTGCAGCCGTGGCAGACGGTGCTGGTGCTCTCGCTGGTGTCAGCATTGTGGCTCGTCGTGGCCGTCTACTTCCTCGGCGACATCTCCGCCCATTTCAACCCGGCCACGACGCTGGCGTTCGTGCTGCGGCGGGACATGGACGTGGCGATGGCCTGCGCGTACTGGATCGTTCAGTTCGCCGGGGCCGTGTGCGGTTCGCTGCTGGCCCGCGGGTTCTTCGGGCCGGCTGGCAATCTAGCCGCGACAATGCCCAAGCCGGGCCAGTCCTGGCAGGCCGCTGGCTTCGAAGCGGTCATTACGTTCGGCCTGGTGCTGATGATCCTCAACCTGGCCAACGGGCCGAAGCTCAACGGCCCGTTTGTACCGCTGGCCGTCGGCAGTTACATCATGGCCTGGGGCACGATGGGCGGGCCGTTCGACGGCGCGTCGATGAACCCCGCCAGGAGCTTCGGACCCGATGTCGCGCTGGGCAACCTGTCCACGTGGTGGGTCTACGTCGTCGGACCGGTTGCCGGCGCAGTTGTCGCAGTCGCGCTGGCACACGTGCTGCGCGGCCCGGCCAAGGCGGAGGAAGCGAGCGCGGCGCAGGGACTGCCGCTCGACCGGGGCGACTGACAGCCTCCTGAGCGCCATTTACCTGCGGGTTCATGCCGCCATCACGGATCGGACACCGGAGCCGGCCTATAGTCGCCCACGACGAGCACGGGGCATCCAGGGAGCAAGTATGCAGACTGTCACGACCGTTCCAGGTCGCAGCAGGCGTCGCAGCACCTTCATCGTCGCCTGCTTATCGGCGGCGCTTGTCGCAGCCCTGACCGGTTGCGCCGCCGGTGCGGCGAACGCGGTGCTGCCGGACAAGCCCGGTCACGTGCAGGTGACAGGCGCGAAGCCGGCCAGGCCGTCCGCCCGCGACCTGCTAATGGCCGCGTACGAGGATTACTGGCGGGCGACGAACGAGGCGCTCGCCTCACGCGACGCCAGCAAGGCCAGGGCGATCATGGCGGGTCACGTCCCGGCCAGTTCGATACCGGCGCTGGTGAAAGGTCTGCAGGCAATCTGGCGACGGAATGAGATCGGCTACGGCAACCCCGTCTTCCACATCATGAGCGTCAAGATAACCGGGCGCCGGACGGCCGCCGTTCATGACTGCCTCGATCTCAGTCACATGGGCTTGGCGAATCAGCAGACCGGCCAGGTGGTCGGCGGTTCCGGCCCGTCCCATGACTTCCTGATCACCGCGCTCGTGCTCGAGCACGGGCGGTGGGTGGTCACAGGCGCGATTCCGGTGGTGCGCACATGCTCGTACTGATCCGTTCCAGCCTTGTCCGGCCGATCGCAATGGCAGTGATCCTGACGGCAGTTCTGGGGCCGGCGGGCATTGCCAGGGCCGCGGTGGGCGGTAGCGGTAGCTGCTATCCGGTCAATCTCACCTGGATCTGCGTCTACAGCGGCGGAGGCGGCGGCAGACCAGGCTCCGGCGGTGGCTCGTCCACCATCACCTGCACCTTTACCAAGGCACCGCCCCGCGTGCTGCGGCGCATGGGCACGGGGCCGCCGGCGCCCGGCTACCGGTGGGACATCATGACGTGCCCCGGCTCGAACACCGGGCCGCTCGGCGGCCAGCTGGTGCAAGTGAGCACCAAGACTGGCGCCCCGGCGATCAGCCCCGTTTACCTGCTCAAGATCGGTGTCGGCGCGCTGTCGGTGCCCACGCTCGCAGCGGCCACCGCGCCGCCGCGCGGCAGGGACGGCCTCGTGGGCCTGCCGGAGTGGTACTGGGTGCCGCGCGCCCAGTGGCATCCGGTCAGCATGACGGTCCGGGCCGGCCCGGTGTGGGCGGTGGCGACCGCGATCCCGACGATGCTGAGCTACGTTCCAGGCGGGGGGATGGGCTCGGTCAGCTGCCCGGGGCCGGGTGCCGCCTTCAACCGGGCGCTGCCCGCGGCCCAGCAGCAGACCCGCTGCTCCTACACCTACACCCGGCCATCTAAGGGCCAGCCGGGCGACGCTTTCCAGGCCGGGCTGTTCGTAAGGTGGACGGTCAGCTGGACCGGCTCGGGCGGCGCAGGCGGGCTTATCACCAGCAGCTACGCGACCGGCAACGGGTTCACCGTCCGCATCGCCCAGGCCGAGGCGCTGGTGACCACGCCATGAACGACGGCAGGGGACCGGCGATCGGCACGGCCTACCACCCTCAGGCCGACGCGGCGTCCAACGGAGCAGCACGCCAGGCCGGCCAGCCCATCGCGCTCGCGAGGCTGCCGCGCCGGCGCAGGCCGGGAATGATCGCGCTGGCCGTCGCCCTGGTGGGAGCTGGGATCCTGGCGAGCACTGCCCTTTATTCCGCGACCAATCGCAGGGTGCCGGTCCTGGTTGCCGAGGCGAATGTCCCGGCCGGGGCACTGATCCGGGCCAGTGACCTGGGAACGGCGAGCGTCTGGGTAGGCGGCGACGTCCAGGTGATCCCGGCCAGCCAGGTGCGCCAGGTTATTGGTCAGGTCGCCGGGACTGCGCTGCACCCTGGCATGCTGCTCAGCCCCGCCGAACTGGCTACGTCCCGCCCGCCCCGCTACGGTCAGGTGCTCGTGCCGCTGGCGGTCCGGCCGTCAGCGCTGCCCGCCAGCGGCCTACAGGCAGGCGACCACGTGCTGGTCGTCGCGACGCCCGGGGCTCAGGGGCAGCCGGGCTCGACCACCACCGCGCCCTTGCTCACCGTCCCGGTCGCCGGAGTCGTCGAGGCGGTCAGCACTGCGGTCAGCACCGACGGGTTCGGCATTGTGGACATCCTTGTTGCGGCCAAGAGCGGCGCCGGACTGGCCGCGCAGGCGTCCACCGGCCAGTTCGCCCTCATCGTGACCAAGCGGGGTCCGGCATGAGCCTGTACGCGCTCGTTTCTCCCGGCGGTTCGGCCGGCACCACCACGACGGCGCTGGCGATCACGCTGACCTGGCCGCAGCCCGTCATACTGGCGGAGTGCGACCCGGCTGGCGGTGACATACTCGCCGGGCTGTTCGCCGGACACATGCACGCGCCGCGCGGTCTGCTCGGCGTCGCGTTCGAGACTGGCACTGAGCCGGTGGTGATGTCCGCAGGGCCCGGCGGTCACCTCGCGCCGCTGGACGGCAGCGGCAGCCGGATGTTGCTCGCGGGGCTGAGCGACCCGCGGCAAGCGCGTGGCCTGACGCCGGCCTGGCCGGCCATCGCGCGCACCCTGGCCAGCCAGCCGTGCGACGTGATCGCGGACTGCGGGCGCCTGGACGCCGGTGATGGCCAGCCGGCCAGCGTGCTCGCCGAGGCCGAACTTGCGGCCATGGTCATCCGCGCTTCGCTGCGCCAGATCGCGGCCGCGAGGCCAAGGATCGAGATGCTGGCGGACCTGCGCGGCGGAACCGCGCGGGTCGGCTTGCTGATTGTCGGCGACAAGGGTCACAGCGCGGCCGAGATCAGCAGGACGCTCGGCGTCCGCGTGCTGGCGAGGATTCCGTCCGATGTCAGGACGGCCGCCGTGCTGTCGGACGGCCTGGGCCGCCGGAGCAGCCTGGATGACCGGCCGCTGCTGCGCGCCGCCAAGACAGCGGGCCGCGCGCTGGTCAAGGCCGCCGCGGGCTTCGCGGACGTCGGCTCCGGCCTGGCCGGCGTGAACGGGAACCTGGCGTGAGCGGCTTGCACTGGCCGCCGCGCCCGGAATCACAGAACGGCCGGCACACTGGTTCACCGACCACGGGCGCCGTGACGCACGAATCCGCGCGGGACGTTCTGTGGGGCCGCCCGGCTGAGCTAACAGCGCGGCGAGAGCCCGGGTGGGCGAGCGAGCCCCTTGGGCTCACCGACTCCAGGCTGCTGGCCGGCGTCCCCGAGATCCTCGGCGCGATCGCCGACCTGCTGCCTGACCGGGCCGATCAGGTCGACGTCATGCCCCTGATCAGGGACGCGGCCCGGGCATGGTCGCAGCGGAAGCTGCGCGAGGGCGCCCCGGTCCCGGCGGCAGCCGATCTGGACGCGATCGCGCAGGCCGTGTACGACCAGCGTTACGGCCTCGGGCCGCTCGCTGGCTACCTGCGCGATCCCGACGTTGAGAACGTTGACGTGAACGGGTGCGACCAGGTCTGGGTCACCTACAGCACCGGTGAGCGGGTCGCGGCCACGCCGATCGCCGCGAGCGATGCGGCACTGGCCGACATGATCAGGACCTGGGCGACCCGCGGCGGCCAGACCGCCCGCGACTTCTCTGCCGCCTCACCGCTGGTCAGCGTGGCGCTCGCGGGCGGAGCACGGATGACCGCGACCATGTCGGTGACGCCCCGGCCCTGCCTGTCGCTGCGCAGGCACGGGCAACTCGACGTCACGCTGTCCAGCCTGATCAAGCTCGGGACGGTCGATCAGGTCACGGCCGCGTTCCTGGCCGCGGCGGTGCGCAGCCGGTGCAACGTGATCGTCACCGGCGGAGTGAACGCCGGGAAGACCACGCTGCTGAGAGCGCTGGCAAGCGAGATCCATCCCAGCGAACGGATTGCAACCCTCGAGTCGGAGTACGAGCTGTACCTGCATGACCGGGAGCAGCATCCGGACGTGATCGCGTTCGAGGCCAGGGAGGCCAACTCGGAGGGAGCTGGCTCGGTCTCGCTGCACGACCTGATCGCGCATGCGCTGCGGCACAACCCGCAGCGCATCATCGTCGGCGAGGTTCGCCGCGGCGAGATCATGCCGATGCTCGAAGCCATGAACTCGGGCCAGGAAGGCTCCATGTGCACCCTGCATGCGAACTCCCCTGCCGAGGCTTTTGACCGGATTCTGATCCTCGGCCTGCGCGGCGGCCTCGCGCTGGCCGAGCGGGCGATCCACATCTTGGTCGGCATGGCCGTCGACGTCATCGTGCACGTGCGCAAGCGGTACGACGGGCAGCGGACGATCCGCTTCGTCTCCGAGATCCTTGAGGTCATGCCGCCAGGCGATACCGAACGGCCAGCGGTAAACCGGCTGTTCTTACCCGAGGGCCCGGACGGGCGCGCAGTCACGGCCCACACTCCGTCGCACGGGATGCTCGCGCGGCTGGAGGCGGCCGGGTTCAGCCCTGGGCTGCTCGATCTGCGGCCGCCCGGCAGTCCCGGCAGCTGGACCCGGCGATGATCATCGCGGCGGCTCTCTCCGGGGCCCTGATCATGACGGGGGTCGTGGTCGGGGTCGCTGAGCTGACGCGCAGGGCACCGGCGGCGGGCATCCCGCCCGCGCGGATGCTGGCCGCCCGCCGGATAACGGCCGCGAGAACGCGGATCGCGCTGGCTCTCCTGGCCGGGCTGGTGATGCTGGCGTTCACCCGCTGGCCGGTCGCGGCGCTTGCCGCTGCTGCCGCGGTCATCTTCGTACCCAAAGTGACCGCCGTCCGCGCCGCGCGGCAGCGCACCGGCAGGCTCGAGGGCCTTGAGCAGTGGACGCGCAGACTGTCCGACATGCTGACCGCCAGCCGCGGCTTGGAGGACGCGCTCGAAGTCAGCGCCCGCACCGCGCCCGCCGCGATCGCCGGCCCGGTCACCGCACTGTCCAGGCGGCTGTCCGCGAGGATAGGTACCGAGGAGGCTTTGCGTGCCTTCGCTGCCGAGCTCGACGATCCGGCCGGTGACCGGATCGCCGCGGCTTTGATCATCGCAACAAGCCAGCGCGGCGGCGCCGCGGGTGGCGTGCTCAGCGCCCTCGCCGGGATACTCGCCAGGGACATCGCGGCCCGCCGCGAGATCGAGGCGGAACGGGCCCAGCACCGGACCACGCTCCGGTGGATCATCGCGTTCATCGCTGGGTTCACGGTGTTCGCGATCGTGAACCGCTCCTATTCGGCGCCATACGGTTCCGTCGCCGGGCAGATCGTGCTTGCACTGGTTGTCTCGCTGTACGCGGCGGGACTCGGCTGGCTGCACAGGCTCGGCACGATTCCTGGGCCCGGCCGGTTCCTCGACCAGCGACCTGGCCGGGCAGCAGGGCCGCAAGCCGCGCCGCAGCGGGCGGAGGCCGGCCGGTGAACCTGCTGGTACTTCTGGCCGGTTCCCTGGCCGGTCTCGGGGTTTTCGCCGCCGTGTCGCAGCTGATTCCCAGCGGTCCGCGGCTGGGCGCAGCACTGGCAAGAATCCACGCGGCCGGAACGCAGGAGCTTCAGCAGCCGCCTTCTCGCGCGCTGGTCAGGCAGATCGCCGCCGCCATGCCGTGGCTGCCAGTTCCGGCGGCCGATCTCGCGCTGCTCGGCCAGGACCGCGAGCGGTGGGTCGCCAGCAAGATAGTCTGCGGGCTCGCCGGCCTAGGCGCCGTTCCCTTGGTGACTGTCCTCGTCACATTGGCCGGGTACCGGCCGGGGTGGAGCATTCCCGCCGCCTTTTCCGTGCTGCTAGGCGGCGCGATGTTCTTCGCGCCTGACCTTGTCACCAGGGTGAATGCCGCCCAGCGGCGCACAGACTTCAGGTACGCGCTCACCAGCTACCTCGACCTCGTTGTGCTCGAGCGCGGCGCGGGCGCCGGACCGACCGAGGCGCTTGAGGCCGGCGCCCGGATCGGCGGTGGCTGGGCATTCGCCAGGATCGAGGCAGCGCTCGACGCCGCGCGCAAGGCCGGCCGGCCACCCTGGGAGGGGCTGGCCGCACTGGCCGGGCAGACGGGCATCAGCGAACTCTCCGACCTCGCCGACATCGCGGCGGTAGCCGGGCACGAAGGCGCCAGGATCATGCAGACGCTGGCCGCCAGGGCCGAGTCCATGCGCGCCGAGGCGCTCGCGGCCACAAAAGCACAGGCGGGTTCGCGTAGCACCACCATGGTCGTCCCGATTGCCCTGCTCGGAGCCGGATTTCTGCTGCTGCTCATCTTCCCGATCGTCTACCGGACTTTCGGCTAGCCGCCACAAGGAGGCACCATGCACATCATCTGGATGACGGCCAGCTATCTGGTCGGGTTAGCCCGGCAGCGAGTCCGCGCCCTGGCTAATAGCTCCGATGCCGGAGCGCTGTCCCTGGAATGGATCGTCATAGCCGTCGTTCTGTTCATCGCCGCCACCGCCGCCGGCGTGGTCTTCAGCAACGCAGTCAGTTCCGAGTCAGCCAAGCTGCCCTGACGTGTGCGGGGAAGAGCGCGCAGACGACGGCGCGCTGACGCTCAGCTACGTGGTGATCATGCCTGTCTTCCTGGCGGCCATCCTGGTGATCGTCCAAGCCTGCATGTGGTACCTGGCGCGCGAGACGGCGATCGCGGCGGCACGCCAGGGCGCCGACGTGGCCAGGACCGCTAATCCACCGCCCGGCCGCGGCGTCCAGGCGGCCGTGGTTTTCGCCAGGCAGGCGGCGCCTGGCTTCCTGCTCGGGCCCACCGCCTCAGCAGCTGGCAGCTCGGCTGTGACTGTCACGATCCGGGTGAGCGGCCGGGTGCCATCCCTGGTGCCGGGGATGGTGATCACGGTCAGTGAAGTCGTGACGGCACCAGTTGAACGGTTTACGGCGGCTGGTCGCCTGGTATCTGCGCGTGACATGCTCGCGTTCGCCAGGGTCAAGGCGGCCGGAGGTGATCATCTTGGCTGACCGGAGCCGTCGCGGCCGCAGCGGTGCTGGCCAGAAAGGTACCTCGGCAGCGTGGGACGACGGCAGCGCGCCGCTCGAGCTCCTGATACTCGCGCCCGTCATACTGGCCGTGATCGGGCTGGTGATCGCGGCTGGCCGCACCTCGGTGGCGCAGGCCTCGGTCGACGCCGCTGCTCGGGACGCCGCGCGCCAGGCGTCCATCTCGCTCAGCCCGGCCGCCGCGCGGTTGGCGGCGCTGGCGAGCGCCAGCGCGGCGCTGCGCGCCGACGGCCTAGGCTGCAAACCGGTTGTCACGCTCGACCTGGAACCCGGCTTCAGCACTGCGCTCGGCCAGCCCGCACAGGTCAGCGCCTCGGTCCGCTGCACAGTCCCGCTTTCTGACCTGCTGGTACCTGGCGTGCCTGGGTTCAGGACGCTGACCGCGCGCTTTGTGTCTCCGCTCGATCCGTACCGGTCAAGAGCACTTGGGTTCGGCGCAAGGTACCTGACTGGGGAATCAGGCCTGGTAGAGCCAGATCCAGTTGCCGCTCGGGTCACGGATCGCGGAGCAGCGGGGCATGCCTTCGGCGTCATGCGGGGCAACGACCTCGGTGGCGCCAGCGTCGACGGCGCGGGCATGGTAGGCGTCGAGGTCCTCGACCAGCAGCCCGAATGTCGACCTGCCTGGAAGGTCCATGCGCTCCTGGCCGGCGATGAGATGCAGCAGGAAGAAGTCGTCCTGGCCATATGTGCCGAAGATGAACGCGGAGTAGTCCGCCATTTCCGTGCGCTGCACCACGTCGTAGCGGAAGCCGAACGCCTTGACGTGGAACTCGACCGAGCTGTCGACGTCGTCGACGGCAATCTTGACCTGGGCCGGCCTGCAACCAGTATGAACTGGTGGCATCGTGATTCCCTCCGCCACGAAGTGGTGGGCGTCGCGGATCCTGGCGGTCAGCAGGTCTCGCTGGCGTTCCAGGCGGCGCCGGTGACTGGCCAGGACGTCACGAGCCGCGGCCGCAGCCGGGTCGTCGATGACCTGGCGGATTTGCTCGATGGGCAGGTCGTCCCAGCGCAGCATCCGGATCTGCCTGGCGCGTTGAGCCTGCCCGCGGCGGTACCGACGGTACCCGGATGCAGGATCCACCGAAGCCGGCGACAACAGGGCGACCTCGTCGTAATGCCTGAGCGTGCCGACCGACAGCCCGGTCAGCCTGGCGAACCGCCCGATGGTCATCAGCTCGTCGTCATCCACGGCACCACGATCGGCCCTTCGGTAACCCAAGAGTCAACCCTTCGCCGCAGGGCGGGCGTGATTATGGCCATGTTGGGCTTCCAATCCCCAGGCGGGATCCTGTCACAGCATCGTCACGCCACCGGCGGCACGATCACGCTCTAGTGATGAGGGGAGCCAGGATGCGACGACCGTGCGCTGCACCGGGCGGCAGGCAGGACAGCGGCTCGCTGACCTTGCTGCTTGCCCTCTTAATGGTCGCGTTGCTGGCACTGATCGGCCTCGTGATCGACGGCGGGCGGAAGCTGAACCAGTCGGCGAGCGCCTACGCGATCGCGCAGGAAGCGGCCAGGGCAGGAGCGGGCATGGTGGACCGGTCGGTCGCCTACCGGTCAGGCACCTTCGGAGTTGATGAAGCGCAGGCGCTGGCCGCCGCGCGAGCATACCTCGTCAGCGCCGGCTACACCGGCTCGGTCAGCTCTGAAGGGACCCAGAAGATCCGGGTCACTGTCACGGTCAAGGGACGCACGCTCGTGCTGTCGCTGATCGGGATCGACACGATGACATCGACCGGCTCAGCCGTCGCATCCCTGGTCACAGGCGTGACGGGGCCGGGAAGGTGAGCGCCCGCATGGCCGGCGAGCGCGGGGGATCGTCCGCGAGGGTCAGCCGACGCACGGCCGCGCTCGTTCGCGGCTCAGCCGCCGTGATCACCCTGGGCGCCGCAACCGTGGGCCTGCCCCTCATGCTCTACCGGCTCGGCGGTTCACCGATACCCGCCAGACTTCCGTCCTTGCACGTCATGACGCTCATCTTGCTGCACAGGGACAACGGGAGCCTGTTCCTCGGCGCGGTCAGGGACATTTCCTGGCTCGCATGGGCAGCCTTCACGATTGCCGTGCTCGCCGAGGCGCAAGCAGCGCTGCGCCGGCGGCCCGCCCCCCGCCTGCACCTGGTCGGCCTGCAAGGGGCAGCCGCCAAGCTGGTCGCCGTCGCATCCGTCAGCTTCACGACGCCGGTTGGCGCGACGCTGGCGGCTGCGCCGGTCGTGGCGGCCGCGGTTCTCCAGGCGCACGCCCAGCCGGCCGTTGCCGAGAGCGCGGCCCCACCGGTCACCCTCGATGCGCAGGTCACGCTGGCCGCCGGCCACGAGGTCTGGTCGCAGCGGATCGTCGTCGTGCGTCCCGGCGACTGCCTGTGGACGATAGCGGAGCACTACCTCGGCTCAGGGGAACGCTATCCCGAGCTGGTCAGGCTGAACCTGGGTCATGACTTGGGCAACGGCCAGGTGTTCAGCGACCCGTCCCTGATCATGCCCGGGTGGCGGCTCCGCCTGCCCGACCTGCCGGACACGACCGCGCGGGCCGGCGGCCGCAGGGCCCCCGGGTCGCACCAGGAGCCGCATCATCACGGCCACCCCTCGGGCAGCACACATTTCCGCGCGCCGCACAACGGAGCAGGGGCGGGGAACGGCAGCGGGGCGGGTGCTGGGTCAGCGGCCGGGCAGGGAGCCGGCTCCGACGCAGGCGCGGGGATCGGGGGCGAACCGCAAGCGTCCGGCGCGGGCGCCGGGGGCAGCCCGGCGCAGGCCGGCCAGCATGAGGAGGTGCAGCAGGCAGTGCTCTTCACGCTGGGAATGATCGCCGGCGCTGCTCTGGTCTGCCTGGAGCGGCTACGACACCGGCAGCGCCAGAACCGGCGGCCTGGCCGCCGGATCGCCCTGCCGGCCGATGCCGACGGCCGGCGCATCGAGCGGAAGCTGCGTGCGGCTGCGCCGCCCGCACCGCCGGCCTCCCTCAGGGACGCGCTCTGCGACCTGAGCGCCGGCGTCGCTGAGAGCGGCGATCCGCTGCCGCCGATAGTCGGCATTCATCTCACGGCGGACACCATCGAGATGCTGCTCTCCGCCCCCGCGGCCGGTCCGCCGCCACCGCCGTTCTCGATCGCGCCAGGCCGCCAGGGCATGTGCTGGACGGCCAGTCTCGGCGGCGCGCCGCCGGACTGGGTTACGGCACCGCCCGTTCCTGGCGAGGCTGGCGACCTGCTGCCTGGCCTGTTCACCGCCGGGGTCACCGAGGCCGGCGGCTATCTGCTGCTCGACTTGGAGGCGACGCGGGTCACTTCCTGCGATGGCCCAGGCGAACTAACCGACCGGCTGCTGGTCACTGCGGCCACCGAACTTGCCGCGAGCCGCTGGAGCGGCTGGTACGAGCTCATACTGGTCGGCTGCGACGAGCTCGACGTGCTCGGCCGAGCCGAGCGCTGCCGCGACCTGGACGAGGCGCTCGACATGCTCGAGACCAGGGTCAGGACGGTGGACAGACGGCTTGGTGACGACCGGCAGGCCGACGTCAGGACGCGCCGGCTGGAAGACCCCGAGGACGAGGACTGGGGGCTGACGCTCCTGGTCAGCCGGCTCCAGCCGACACCGCAGCAGATGTCACGGCTACTCGACCTAGCCGAGGGGCCAGGCGGGATCGCCGCGCTAGTCGCCGGCGATACCCAGGCCGACGACGGCAAGCTCGCGCCTGCCGTGTTCAGTCTCGAGACTGATGGCGCGGGCGGCATGGTCGCCACGATCACGCTTGCCTACCTCGGCCCGCAGCATCAGCTCACGGTCCGGCCGCAGACGCTGACCGTCAGCGAGTACGAGGCGCTGGCCGGCTTGTTCGCGACCGCGGCCGGGACCTCCGACGTTAGCCCCGATGCGCCGCCATACGAAGACTTCGGCGGGCCGCCGTGGATGCGGTTCGCTGCCGCTCCGGTCATGCCCGACATCGACGAGGACCGCCCCAGGCTAGTGAACTGGCCAGAACCCGGCCTAGACCGGGATTTGCCCGACCTGGACGAGCTCGCCGCCGGCCAAGCCAGGCAGAGCCCGAGCGTCAAAGTGCTCGGCCAGTTCGAGGTGGTCGGCTCGGCCGAGCCGCTGCAGCCGAAGCAGGCCGAGCTCGTGCTGGCGCTGGCGTTGCACTCCCCGGTCGGGCTGTCAAACTCGGCGCTGTGCACCCTCCTCGGCGCCGACGCCGATCATCCGCGGCCGGCCGATTCGGTCCGGCAGCTCATCACCAGGACGCGGCGCCGTCTCGGGCAGGCCCCCGACGGCCGGGAACACATCATTCACCTGGGCAGCGGCATTTACGTGCTGCATGATGACGTCCGGCTGGACTGGGCGGAATTCAGCGTGCTGGCCGGGCGCGGCCGAGCCGACCGCAGCGCAGTCGACCTGCGCGAGGCCCTGGAACTGGTCCGCGGCCAGCCGTTCGACGAGTGCTACCACTGGTGGATCGACATCGCGCTGGTCGAGACCATGCGAGCCGAGATCGTCGACACCGCCGGCCTGCTTGCCCAGCTGGAAATGGCCGCCGGGGACCCGCACGCGGCCGGGCGGGCCGCGCGCATCGGGCTCTCCGCCGAGAACGCGGCCGAGCCGCTGTGGCGCACGCTCATGCGGGCCGAACACGCGGCCGGGAACCAGGCCGGCGTGACCGACGCCTGGACCGCCTGTCTCGACGCCATCACCGAGATCGCGCCGGGCGGTGAGCCGCATCCCGACACCGAACGGTTGTTCCGAGAGCTCGGCGGCGGCCCGAAGTTAGCCCTGCGCACCTGAGGCGCCAGGCCCGGCTCATTTCGCATCCGCGTAGCAGTCCACTACCGCCATGCTCAGCGGGAACGCCACCCCGGTCGGGCCGAACACCAGGCGCGAGGCGGCGGTGGCCGCGTGCGCTGCTGCCGCGACCACCGCGTCGGCCTGATCCATCGGGCAGTGCACGATCACCTCGTCGTGCTGGAAGAAAACCAGCTCAGGCTGATCCCGTCCGGCGCCGGACGAGGCTGGCCTCTCGGACGGCAGCACATCGTTGGCCCGGTTACGGCTAGTGATCTTGGCTAGCTCAGCCCGGAGGCTGACCAGCATGACCAGGGCCCAGTCGGCCGCGCTGGCCTGGACCACGAAATTCCTGGTGAACCGGCCGCGGGCGCGTGCGGCCTGGCCCGCGCGCGGGTCGCGCTCGGTGTCGGGATCGGCCGCCTCCTCGGTGAGCGCGCGCCAATTCGCCGACGGCGGCGGGCAAGTCCGGCCGAGCACCGACCTGACCACACGACCCTCTTCGCCGGCCCGCGCGGCTGTTTCGACGTAGCCGGCAGCTACGGGGAAGCGCTGCCGCAGCACTGCGAGCAGCTGGCCGGCCTCACCGCCCGCGCCGCCGTACATGGCCGATAGCATCGCAACCTTCGCCTTCGCCCGGTCGCCGCCGAACGCGCCAGCAAGCTCGGCGTAGAGGTCGCCTGCGGCTGCCGCAGCGGCGAAGGCACGGTCGCCGGCCAGTGCGGCGAGCACCCGCGGCTCGAGCTGGGCCGCGTCGGCGACTACTAGCACCCAGCCGGGATCGGCGACCACGGCCTGGCGCAGCAGCCGGGGGATCTGCAGCGCGCCGCCGCCCCGCGAGGCCCAGCGCCCCGACACGACGCCGCCGACCACGTACTCGGGCCTGAACCGGCCATCGCGGACCCACGTATCGAGCCACGACCAGCCGAACGCTGAATACAGCCTGGCTAGCTCCTTGTACTCCAGCAGCGGCGTGATGGCCGGATGATCGACGTCCCTGAGCACCGCGAGCCTGGTCGACGGCACCCGGATCCCGTCAGCGGCCAGCGCCTGGAGCAACTGTGCCGGCGAGTCGGGGTTGACCGGTTCGTGCCTGCCGCCCGTGTGGCTGCCGAACGCGGCGGCGACCTGCGCGGCCAGGTCGGCCAGGCGCGCAGGCCGTTGCCCCGGCGCCGTCGGCCGCCGCCCGAGCAGGTCGGTTAGCAGGGCGTCGTGTACCTCGGGCCGCCAGGGCAGGCCGGCCAGGCTCATTTCGGCGGCAACAAGGGCGCCGGCGGATTCGGCCGTGACCAGCAGCCCGAATCGGTCCGGATGCTCGTCGGCCGCGATCCGCCGCAACTGGTCGGCATGCACCTCGATGAGGGCGTCGAGAGTCGCGCGGGGGTCCGGCCGGTCGGCCGCACCGGCTTCGGTCAGGTCGAACAAGCCCTGCTGGCCGGCCTGGCGCGCGTTCTCCCCCGCATCGGCGGCGGAGAAGGCCCGCAGCAGGGCCCGGGCGGCATCTGCGCGAGCGTCCGAGCTGAGGCCGTCTGGGCGAGCGTCCGAATTGGGGCCGCCTGCTCCGAGCGCGGCGTCCCGGCCGAGAATCAGAGCGTCGGCAAGCGCCACGTCGTGGCACCGCGCGACCCGGACACCGCAGCGCAGCAGCCGCTGGTACGGACCGGCAGTTGACGGCCAGACCCAGCGGGCTTCGCCGCTCTGCCCGTAGTCGCCGATGGCCGCGACCAGATCAGGGACCTCAACGACATCTCCGTCGGAACTGCCGTCCTCCCGGAGCCAGCGAAGCAGGCCAGACCGTCCGGGCCCCGGCACTACTGCAACCCGCACGGATGACATTCTGCCTGCCGCGTCTGACACTCACGGGCCATAGAGGGCCGACCGCCTGCGTACAGTCACCACCTGCCCTGGTCCGCCTGGCGCCGCTGCCACCAAGCCCGCGCCCGCCACTGCCACTATCAGTGACGACGAGATTACTAGTTGCGCCTGCCGTACTAGTAGTCTGACGTGTATTTCTCTTGAGTTTTCATTTGATGGCGGGACAATGTCTCATGCCGAATCGGGTGCGCATTGTCACGGTCACTGATGCTGACCGGGTGATGCTGGAGCGGCGGGCCAGGGACCGCGGAGCCGAGGCCCGGGTGGCGGAGCGGGCCCGGATCGTGCTGCTGGCAGCGGAGGGCCTGACGGGTCCGCAGATCGTGGAGCGGGTCGGGTGCACCGAGCCGACGGTAATCAAGTGGCGGCGGCAGTACGCCGAGGCCGGGCTGGCCGGGCTGG
>WNFL01447451.1_pt1 | contig 15051 bp, 15 predicted proteins | sample 5400361 | NCBI WGS metagenome assembly WNFL01 (sample SAMN13153351, study PRJNA577476) | soil metagenome | isolation source: 40 cm soil on Douglas fir-dominated hillslope | place: USA:California | collected 2013-09-17
CGCGAGCTGGTGGGCACGATCGCGCGCCTGTGCGGCTTCAGCGGGCGCATCGCCTGGGACGCCACCAAGCCCGACGGGCAGCCGCGGCGCTGCCTCGACACCTCGCGCGCGGCGGCGCTGTTGGGCTGGCGGTCGACCACGCCGTTCGAGGACGGGCTCCAGCGCACCATCGCCTGGTACCGCGCCGAGCGCGCCGCCAGCGCCGCCGGGACGGCCGCCCGCGGCTGAGCCGCTGCGGCGGCGCGGCGCACCCATGGAGACGCTACCCCCCCAGGCCGAGGTCCCCGGCCCGGTCGCGGCCGGTACGACCCCGCTGTTCTCGGTCGTGATCCCCTCGCGCGGTGGCGCCCGGATCGAGGCGACGCTCGACGCGCTCGCGCGTCAGTCGTTCCCGGCCGAGCGCTTCGAGACCATCGTGGTCCTGGACGGCGCCGGGCTGCCGGAGCCGCTCACCGGGCGCCTGGGCGGGCGCGGCGTGCGGATCGAGCGCCTGGCGGCACGCGCCGGCCCGGGGGCGGCGCGCAACCGCGGCGTAGCACTGGCGCGCGGGACGATCCTCGCCTTCACCGAGGACGACTGCGAGCCCGATCGCGACTGGCTGCTGCGCGCCGCGTGGCGCTTCGAGCACCAGCCCGAGATCGAGGCACTCGACGGCCAGACCGAGAAGCCGGGCGGGCGTCCGCTGCGGGTCCAGCCCGGCCACGGTCCGCTCTACCTGCCCACCAACCTGTTCGTGCGCCGCCCGCTGTTCGAGCGCGTGGGCGGCTACCACGAGGGCTACTTCGAGCCGCGCGGCGGCATCTACTTCCGTGAGGACTCGGATTTTGGCTTCGCGCTCGAGGCCGCCGGCGCCCACATCGAGTCGGCGCCCGAGGTGCGCGTCATCCACCCCGACGAGCACCCGCGCTTCCTCGACCCGCTGCGCTGGGCGCGGCGCTACGAGATGGACGCGCTGCTGCGCGAGCGCCACCCGCGGCGCTACCGCGAGCGCATCGAGGTCCACCGGCTCGGGCCGCTGCGGGTGCGCCGCCCGATCGTGGGGGCGAGCGTCGCGGTGGTGGCGGGAGCGGTGCTGGTGCCGCTGCTCGCGGCGCTCGGGTATGGGACCGCGGCGCGCGTCGGGCTGGCCGCGATCGGGCTGCTGCTGCTCTCGATCTGGGCCAAGTGGCGCTTCGACCCGCGCAAGCTGCCGCTGGTGCCGCTGGTGCCCTTCGTGCTCGTGGCCTCGTCGCTGCGCGGGCGGGCGCGCGCGCGACGCTGGCGGGTCAGTACGCGCTCGCGTCCCGGAACACCCGCGCCACGGTGAGCGCCAGGATCTTGACGTCGAAGCCCAGCGACCAGTTCTTGATGTAGTGGAGGTCGTACTCGATGCGGCGCTCGAGCGGCGTGTCGCCGCGCAGCCCGTTGACCTGGGCCCAGCCCGTCATCCCCGACTTGACGTGGTGGCGCAGCATGTAGCGCGGGATCGAGGCGCGGAACTGCTCGACGTACATCGGGCGCTCGGGGCGCGGCCCCACCAGGCTCATGTCGCCGACCAGCACGTTCCACAGCTGGGGCAGCTCGTCGATCGAGAAGCGGCGCAGCCCCTCGCCCAGCCGGGTGCGGCGCGGGTCGTCGGCGGTGGTCCAGCCCGGGCGGCCCGCGACCTCGGCGTCGGCGCGCATGCTGCGGAACTTGATCATCCGGAAGCGCCGGCCGTTCAGGCCGACGCGCTCCTGGCGGTAGAACACCGGCCCGGGCGAATCGAAGCGGATGAGCGCCGCCACGCCCAGCATGACCGGGGCGAGCACCACCAGCCCGGTCGCCGAGGCGGCGAGGTCGAACCCGCGCTTGAGCGCCGCGTTCCAGCCCAGCTCGGGGGTCTCGGTCACCAGCACCACCGGGGTGCCGTCGAAGTCCTCGACGTTGGGGTTGAGCCGGAAGGCGAGCGTGAGGTCGGGCACCAGCCGCACCGAGGCGGTCGAGTCGGCGAGCGCCTTGAGCGCCTGCTCCTCGGCCTCGTGCTCGCTGCGCGCCAGCGCGAGGTAGACCAGCTCGGCGCCCGCCTGCTCGACCAGGCGCTGCAGCTCGGCGACCGTGCCCAGCACCCGATGCCCGGCGACGGTGCCGCCCACCGCGGACGCGTCGGCGCTCACCACGCCCTCGATCACCAGGCCGAAGCTGGCGTGGCGCTGGATCTTCTCGATCAGCATGCGCGCGTGGGCGCCGGTGCCGACCACCAGCACGTGGCGCAGGTTGTGCCCGTGGCGCCGCAGCTCGCGCAGCACCAGCCGCATCGCGAGGCGCTCGCCGCACAGGGCCACGGTCGCGAGCACGAAGAACAGGGCGACCGCGATGCGCGACAGCTCGCCGCGCGCGAAGTACGAGCCCACGCCGGCGATCAGGGTGGTGAGGGCGATCGACTGGGTGATGAGGAACAGCTCGCGCGACAGGCGCGCGGTGCGCGCCGAGCGGTAGACCCTGAGGCTGCGCAGGATGAGCAGGGCGATCGGGGTCATGACCGCCCCGACCCACAGGTAGAACGAGAACGGCGGCACGCCCAGGGGGGCGGGGATGCCGAGCCCGTGGAAGCGCAGCGCGTAGGCGCCGAGCCACGAGGCGTAGAGCAGCGCCGCGTCGAGGACGAACACCAGGGTCGCGAGAAGCTGCCGGCTGCGGGCGAACATGCGCGCCGGATGCTACCCCAGCGCCGCGGGTGGGGCCAGCCGCGGGCCGATTTGGCAGCGCGGCCCGCCTCGCCTATACTGCCCCGCCGCCATCCATACCCCGGCCGCTCACGGCGGGGCTCGCGAAAAGGAGCAAGGTCATGAGCAGTCTGGTGGACAAGATCGAAGCCGCCCAGATCCGGGCCGACCGTCCCGATCTGCGCCCCGGCGACACCATCGAGGTGTCGGTCCGCGTCATCGAGGGCGACAAGGAGCGGCAGCAGAAGTTCCGCGGCGAGGTCATCAGCGTGCGCGGCAGCGGGATCCGCAAGAGCTTCACGGTGCGCAAGATCAGCGAGGGCGTGGGGGTCGAGCGCACCTTCCCGCTCCACGGTCCCTCGGTCGCCGAGGTCAAGGTCGTCAAGCACTCGAAGGTGCGGCGCGCGAAGCTGTTCTATCTCCGTCGCAAGACCGGCAAGGCCGCCCGTCTGACCGAGAGGACCAAGACGGGCGAGGCCACCGAGAAGAGCTGACGGTTGCCGGTGCGGGCCGCCTGGCGCCGACTCGCGCGCGCGGAAGCGCGGCTCGCGGACAGTGCCATGGCGGTCGCGGTGGCGGGCGTGGACGAGGCCGGCCGCGGCCCGCTCGCCGGCCCGGTGGTCGCGGCGGCGGTGGTGCTCGACCCCGCAGCGCGCTGGACCGGGGTGAACGACAGCAAGCTGCTCTCGCCGCAACAGCGCGGTGAGGTCTTCGCCCGGGTCCTCGCGGGGGCCCGGGCGTTCGGCTGGTCGGTGCTGGGCCCGCGCGCGATCGACCGGCTCAACATCCGCGGCGCGAGCCTCGAGGCGATGCGGCGCGCGGTCGCGCGCCTCCGCGTGGCGCCCGATCTGGTGCTGGTGGACGGGATCGACGCCGTGCCCGGGCTCGCCTGCCCGCAGCGTGCCGTGATCGACGGCGATGCGCGCCTGCTCTCGATCGCCGCCGCGTCCATCGTCGCCAAGGTGGTGCGCGACCGGATCATGGAGCGGCTCGATCGGGTGTGGCCGGCCTACGGCTTCGTGCGCCACAAGGGCTATGGCACCCCCGAACATCTCGAGGCGCTCGGCCGCGTGGGACCGTGCGCGCTGCACCGCTATTCGTTCGCGCCGGTGCGCATCCAGTCGCTCCCGCTGTTCGAGACCGCGCCCCCCTAGGGCGCCTCGCTGGCGCTCCCCTGAACACCCGCCCCCGGCGGAGGCAGGTCATGGGCATGGCACAGCGGCGGGGCCGCGCCGGCGAGGCGCTGGCGGCGGCGTATTTCGAGCTCCTGGGCTGCGAGGTGGTGGGCCGCAACCTCAGGCTCGCGGGGGTCGAGGTGGACCTGGTGGTGGCCGACGGCGCCACCCGCGTGCTGGTCGAAGTCAAGCTGCGCGGACGCGCGGATTTCGGAGGCGCGGCGCGGGCGGTGGATGTCCGCAAGCGCGAGCGCCTGAAACGGGCGGCGCGCACGCTCGAGGCGGACGGAGCGCCACTGCGCATCGACGTCGTGGCGCTCGAGCCGTTGGACGAGGGGCTCGCGCTCAGGCACTATCGCAACGCGATCACCGACTGAGGAAGCACCGTTCATGGCCGATCGACCCCGACTGCCCCGCCTGCGCATTCCCCGACGCCTGACGCAGCGCTGGCGCGCCCGGCTGCGCGCGCAACGCCGCTGGTGGCGTGCGCGCTGGCGCGCGACCGCGGCCGGCGAGGTGCTGTTCCCGCCGGTCGGCGGCGGCATGGTCGCGGTCGAAACGCTGGTGGGCGGCGGCGGACGCGAGGGGTCCGCCGGCGGCCCGCGCATCGCCATCCTTCACGCCACCGCGGGCGCCGGGCACAAGCACGCGGCCCAGGCCATCGCCTCGGCCGTCGCCGAGCGCAACCCGCACGCGCTGGTGCGCGAGGTGGACGCGCTGGTGTTCGCCTCGCAGTTCTACCGCCGCACCTATGCCCAGACCTACAACGCCATGGCCGCGCGCGCCCCGCGGCTGTGGGGCGTGCTCTACCACTCGTGGGCCAGCGCGCCGGTCAACCGCGGCACCGCCCCGGTGCGGCTTGCGCTCGACCCGCTCAACCTGCGCCGGCTGGTGCGCGTGGTCGAGCGCGAGAAGCCCGACGCGGTCGTGTGCACCCACTTCCTCCCGGTCGAAGCACTGTCGCCGGTGCGCGGACGCGGCCGGCTGCGGGTACCGCTCTACTGCGTGATCACGGATTTCACCGCACACCCGGTGTGGGTGTTTCCGCACGTGGACCGCTATTTCGTGGGCAGCGAGCAGGTCGCCGACCAGCTGGCGGGCCACGGGGTGGAGCGCACGCGCATCGAGGTCACCGGGATCCCGGTCGCGCCGCGATTCGCCCGCCCGATCGGACGCGAGGCCGCGCGCCGGCGCCTGGGGCTCGACCCCGCGCCGCCGCTCGTGGTCGTCATGGGGGGGGGCAGCGGTGTGGGCCCGCTCGCGGCGCTCGCCGAGCAGGTCGCGGCGCTCCCGCAGGCACCCGAGGTGGTGGTGGTGTGCGGCACCAACGCGCGGCTGCGCGAGCAGGTCGCGGCCCTGCCGGCGGCACGGGCCGGCCGCGTTCACGCGCTCGGCTACACCACCGACGTGGACGCGTTGCTCGAGGCCTGCGACGTCGTGGTGAGCAAGGCGGGCGGCCTCACCTGCGCCGAGGCGCTGGTCAAACGCGCGCCGCTCGTGATCTACCGGCCCACCCCGGGGCAGGAAGTGGCCAACGCCGAGTTCCTCGAGGCGGGTGGTGCCGCGGTGCGCGCCGGCACCATCGAAGAAGTGGCGGCCCGGATCGGGCACTGGCTCGCCGATCCGCAGGCGCGCGAGCATGCCCGTGACGCCGCGGGCCGGCTGGCGAAGCCGCTGGCCGCTGAGACCATCGCGCGCCGCGTGCTCGACGGCGCGCTGGCGCCGCCGGCGAATCCGGGGCTGCTCCATCGCAGCGCGTAGGGCCCGCGCGGGCGCGATCCCGCGCCGTGGCGGAAGCGCCCGCGCATCTTGACCCTCCGCGAGCTTGGGCCTACGCTCGATGGGTTCTTTCGCACGCTGCGGGATGACCCGCGGCCCGCCCTGAGCCCCAGGAAGACCGTGCACGCTGACGCCATCCGCGACCTGATCCGAGGCGCCCTGAGAGGGGACCGCGTCGCCCTCGCCCGTGCCATCTCGCAGGTCGAAAACGAGGGCGCGGGTGCGGTGGCGATCCTGGACGCCTGCTTCGAGCACAGCGGCCGCGCCTTCCGGCTCGGCATCACCGGGCCGCCCGGGGCGGGCAAGAGCACGCTGGTGGCCCGGCTCGCCCAGGCCTACCGGCGTCGGGGCGAGACCGTGGCCATCGTGGCGGTGGATCCGACCAGCCCGTTCAGCGGCGGGGCGTTGCTCGGCGACCGCGTACGCATGGGCGACCTGGCGGGCGACGAGGGCGTGTTCATCCGCTCGATGGCGACGCGCGGCAGCATGGGCGGGCTTGCCGTCCACACCGCGCAGGTGTGCGACGTGCTCGACGCCGCGGGCTTCTCGCGGGTTCTGATCGAGACCGTGGGGGTGGGGCAGAGCGAGCTCGAGGTGGCCCAGACCGCCGACAGCACCGCGGTGGTGCTGGTGCCGGAGTCGGGCGACACGGTGCAGGCGATGAAGGCGGGACTGATGGAGATCGGCGACCTGTTCGTCATCAACAAGGCCGACCGCGAGGGGGCCGAGCGCGCGGTGTTCGCGATTCGCTCGGCGCTCGAGCTGCGCGGGCCCGCGACCGGCGGCGCCGGCGGCGCCGCGGATCGCAGCTGGGACGCGCCGGTGCTGCTGACCACCGCGGTCGAGGGCCAGGGGATCGAGGAGGTGCTCGAGAGCTTCGAGCGCCACCTCGAGCACCTGGAGCGGCAGGGCGGGCTCGTGTTGCGCGCCCAGATGTGGCAGGATTTCCGCGCCCGGGTTTCCGCGGCGGCCTGGCAGGAGGCGCTCGCCGGGCTCGCCGAGCGGCGCTGGACCCCGCACCAGGCCGCACGCCGGCTCGCCGAGGCGCTGGCCGCGGCGGAGCCGCACGCCCGGCCCGCGCACCTCGATGCGTCGGCGGTGGCGCCCATCACCACGACCCCGAGCATCCGGGCCGCGCGCTAGCGGCCGCATCCAGAGGAGGAGACCGGCATGGCCACGAGAGCGACCCGCAGGGGACCCGGCAAGACCGTCCGCGCGCGCGGCCACGCCGGCACGGCGCGGCGCGCGAGCGCCAACGGGAGGCCGGCCGCGGCGCGGCAGGGGGGCGCCGCGAAGAGCGGGGGCGCCTGGCCGGCGAAGCGTGCGGCCTGGGAGCGCCGCTACGCGCGATCCGGCGAGCGCGCCGACCTCTATCCGTTCACGATCTCCGGCATTCCCATCCGGCCGCTCTACACCCCCGAGGACCTCGCCGGCATGGACCTGAGCCGCGACCTCGGCTTCCCGGGCGAGTATCCCTTCACCCGTGGCGTGCGCGACACGATGTATCGCGGACGGATGTTCACGATGCGCCAGTTCTCGGGCTTCGGCCTAGCGCGCGAGTCGAACCAGCGCTACCACTATCTGCTCCAGCACGGGCAGACCGGGCTCTCGATCGCCTTCGACAACCCGACCATCATGGGCTACGACAGCGATCATCCCAAGTCGCACGGGGAGGTCGGCCGCTGCGGCGTGGCGCTCGACAGCCTGCGCGACATGGAGATCCTGCTCGAGGGCATCGATCCGGGCGCGATCTCGACCTCGATGACGATCAACGGCCCGGCGAGCATCATGTTCGGCTTCTACCTCGCCAACGCGGAGAAGCGCGGCGTGCCGTTCGAGCGGCTGCGCGGCACGCTCCAGAACGACATCCTCAAGGAGTACATCGCCCAGAAGTGCTGGTGCTTCCCGCCGCGGCCGAGCTTGCGCATCATCGTCGACCTGATCGAGTTCGCGACCCGACGCGTGCCGCAGTGGAACACGATCTCGATCTCGGGCTACCACATCCGCGAGGCCGGCTCGACCGCGGCCCAGGAGCTGGCGTTCACGCTCGCCGACGGCTTCACCTACGTCGAGGAATGCCTCAAGCGCGGGCTCGACATCGACGCGTTCGCGCCCCGGCTGTCGTTCTTCTGGAACAGCCACCTCGATTTCTTCGAAGAGATCGCGAAGCTGCGCGCCGCGCGCCGCATCTGGGCCCGCCACATGCGCGAGCGCTACAAGGCGAAGCGGCAGGAGTCGTGGCTGATGCGCTTCCACACCCAGACCGCCGGCTGCTCGCTGTGGGACAAGCAGCCCGAGAACAACATCATGCGCACCGCCTTCGAGGGGCTGGCCGCGGTGCTGGGCGGCACCCAGTCGCTCCACACCAACTCGATGGACGAGACCATCGCGCTGCCGAGCGACAAGGCGGTCAAGCTGGCGCTGCGCACCCAGCAGATCATCGCCCACGAGATCGGCGTGACCGAGACCATCGATCCGCTCGCCGGCTCCTATTACGTCGAGAGCCTCACGAACCGGCTCGAGGAGGAGGCCGAGGACTATTTCCGCCACATCGAGGCGATGGGCGGGGTGGTCGCGGGCATCGAGCAGGGCTTCTTCCAGCGCGAGATCGGGCGCGCGGCCTACCAGTACCAGCGCGAGATGGAGCGCAAGCAGCGCATCATCGTCGGGGTCAACGAGTACGTCGAGCCCGACGAGAAGCTCGAGATCCCGATCCTGGTCATCACCGAGCAGGTCGAGGAGGAGCAGAAGGCGGCGCTCGCCGAGCTGCGGCGCACCCGCGACGACGCCGCCTGTAGTACCGCGCTGCGCGCCCTGACCGCGGCGGCGCGCAGGGCCCCGGGCGAGGACAACCTGATGGCGCGCATCCTCGACTGCGCGCGCGCTTACGCCACCGAGGGCGAGATCCGCGGCGCGATGCGCGAGGTGTTCGGGGACTACGTCGAGAGCGCCGAGTTCTGATGTCGTTCGTCCCCGCCGCCTCGGACCGCGACCTGCTGGCCGTGCTGGGGGCGATGGTCGCGGCAACGCTCGCGGTCGGGGTGGGGGCGCGGCGGCGGGGCACCTCGGGGTTCGAGTTCGAGGCGCGCTTCTTCGGCGGGCTGCTGCGCGACGCGCGGGTCGCGCCGCGCCGGATGCTGGTGGTGGGCTGCGGCGAGGGGGTCGAGGTGGACCACCTCGCGCGCGAGGTCCAGGCGCCGGTCGTGGGGCTCGACCTCGCGATCGACCCGCGCGGGGAGCGCCCCGGCGTCCAGCTGCTGCGCGCCGACGCGCGCCACCTGCCGTTCCGTGACGGCGCGTTCGACGCGCTCTACTGCTACCACGTGCTCGAGCACGTGCCGGGACCCGCGGCCGCGGTCGCCGAGGCACGGCGCGTGTTGAGCCGCGGGGGGTTCGCGTTCTTCGGCACTCCCAACCGCTCGCGGCTGGTGGGCTACGTCGGCGGGCGCGCGACCGCGTGGGAGAAGTTGCGCTGGAACGCGGCCGACTACGGCAAGCGCCTCACCGGGCGCTGGTCGAACGAGCGCGGCGCCCACGCCGGCTTCAGCGAGCCCGAGCTCGCGCGCCTGCTCGCCGCGGCGTTCACGCGGGTCGAGAGCGTGAGCCTGCCCTACTACCTCGGCAAGTACCCGGGGCTCGAGGGGATGTGGCGCACCTCGTTCCGGCTCGGCCTGCTACGCTTCCTCGCCCCCTCGGTGTATTTTCGCGCCACCGACGGCGTGACCGACGGCGGACCCCGGATCTCCTAGGGAGCGGACATGCAACGCAAGCTGCGGGTATTGGTCGCGAAGCCGGGCCTCGACGGCCACGATCGCGGCGCCAAGGTGGTCGCCGCGGCGCTGCGCGATTCCGGCATGGAGGTCATCTACACCGGGCTCCACCAGTCCCCGGCCCAGATCGTCGAGGCCGCGGTCCAGGAGGACGTGGACGTGGTTGCGCTCTCGATCCTCTCGGGAGCCCACATGACGCTGTTCCCCGAGGTGCTCGAGCTCATGAAGGAGCGCGGGATCGGCGACCGGCTGCTGAGCGGCGGCGGCATCGTGCCGCCCGAGGACATGGAGACGCTGGCGCGGCTCGGCGTCGGGCGCCTGTTCGGCCCCCATCCGCGAGTGGTTTCGCGCCACCCACGGCGAGGAGGCGTTCGTGGCCCCGGTCGCGACCGCCGATGCCTGGCCGGCCGAGGGCCCGGGTGCGGCGGAGCCGCTCAAGCCGCGGCGCGCGGGGGCGCCGCGTCCGCCCGCCCGCAAGCGCGCCGCCCCGAAGCCGCGGGCCAAGCGCGTGCGCGCCGGCCGCCCGACCGCGCGCAAGAAGGCGGCGCGCGGCACCCGTCCCGCCCGGGCCCGCAAGCGCCCGGCCGCGCGCAAGGGCCCGGCCGCGCGCAGGCGCCGCTAGCCTTCCGCCACCCCGCCCGCATGACGGCGCTGGTCGCCCCGCCCCGGCCCGCGGTGGCCCGGGACGAGGGCCTGCCCTACCTGGTCGAGCACTGGTACCTGGGCCCCGCCACGCGGCGCTACATGATGACGCGGCGCTTCGCCGAGGTGCTGGCGCACGCCGATCTCGCCCCCGGGCTGCGCGTCCTCGACCTGGGCTGCGGCTGGGGCTACGGCACGCTGTGGGCGAACGGGCAGGGCTGCGCCACGGCCGGCGTGGACCTGGGGCAGGACCAGCTCGCCTGGGCGCGCGCCCGGCTCGACCCCGGCGGCCGGCTGGGGCTCACGCGCGCCGACGCGGCGGCGCTGCCGTTCCGGGACGCGAGCTTCGACCGCGCCATCTCGGTCGAGATGCTCGAGCACGTGTTCCGGCCCGACCGGCCGCGGGTGCTGGCCGAGATCGCGCGCGTCCTCAAGCCCGGCGGCCGGCTCTCGCTCTCGACCCCCAATCCGGCCTCGCCGATCGAGACGCTCAAGCGCCTCGCGGTGCGCTGGCCGGCGCTGCGCCGCCGCCTCCCCTCGGCGTGCTTTCCCGAGGCGGCCGACGACCTCGCGGCGTATCATCCCTACCGCTACCATCATCCGCTCACGCGCGGCGAGCTCGCCGCCGGGCTCGAGGCGGCGGGGTTCCGGGTCGAAGGCGCCCACAGCTTCCTGTGGGTTCCGAAGACGCTGCCCGGGGCGCTGCTCGGCCTGGCCCGTGCGGTCGAGCGCGGCGTCGAGACGCTGCCGCTCCTCGACCGCCTCGGCGCGACCACCCTGGTGTGGGCGACGCGGCTGGCCTCGGGGAGATCGACGACATGAGCACGGGCGCGCGCACGCTGGTGGCCCTCAACGGCAGTCCGGTGCGCGGCAGCAGCGTGGACCTGCTGCTGCGCGCGCTGTGCGAGGGCGCCGCCGAGGCCGGCGGCGGCTCGCTGCACGTCTACTGCAACGAGCTCACGGTCAAGCCCTGCCAGGCGTGCGGGCCCGAGCCGACCCACGGTCTGTGCGTGTTCCACGACGACATGGACCGGATCTACCAGGCGCTCGAGCACGCGCACGCGATCGCGGTCGGGAGCCCGATCTACTTCGACGCGGTGAGCGGGCAGCTCAAGCTGGTCATGGACCGCTGCAACTGCGTGACCCCGCTCACGCGCGTCCCCGGCGGGGGCTGGACGTTCCAGCCGCGCTGGTCACGAACCCGGCGCGGGGTGTTCGTGACCGCGTGCAGCACGCAGCACCCCTACGACCTGGCCGAGCGCAGCGTGCGCGGCTTTCTCAAGTGGGTCGGCGCGCGCTGGGAGGAGACCATCGCGTTCCAGCACGAGGACAACGAGACCGGCAGCGTGGCCGCGCGGCCCGAGCTGCTGGCGCGCGCCCGCGCGGTGGGGCGGCGCCTGATCGAGAGCGCCCCCGTTTCGCCGCCGCACGCCGCCTAGGGTAGAGTCGGGCCATGGAATTCATGCTCCAGGAGCACCATCACCAGGTGCGCGAGACCGCGCGCCGCTTCGCCGACGAGGTGGTGGCCCCGCAGGCGCGCGCGACTGACGAGAGCGAGGAGTTCCCGGCCGCGATCGTCAAGCAGATGGGCGAGCTGGGCTTCATGGGCCTGCCCTATCCCGAGGAATACGGCGGCGCGGGGCTCGACATGCTGGCCTACGCGATCGCGGTCGAGGAGATCGCGCGAGCCTGCGGCTCGACCGCGATCACGCTCGCGGCCCACGTTTCGTTGGGCTGCGGGCCGGTGGCCCAGAACGGCACCGAGGCGCAGAAGCACCGCTTCCTGACCCCGATGGCGAAGGGCGAGGCGATCGGCGCCTTCGGCCTCACCGAGCCCAACGCCGGCTCGGACTCGGCCGGCACCCAGACCCGCGCCGAGAAGGTCCAGGGCGGCTGGCGGGTCAACGGCTCGAAGATCTACATCACCAACGGCGGGGTGGCGAAGTACGTCACCTTCACCGCCCGCACCCAGCCCGGCACCGGCACCAAGGGCATCTCGGCCTTCATCCTCGACACCGCCACGCCCGGCTTCAAGGTCGGCAAGCGCGAGAAGAAGATGGGCCTGCACGGCTCGGACACGGTGGCGATCTCGTTCGAGGACTGCCTGGTGCCGGAAGACAACGTGATCGGCGACCCCGCGACCGGCTTCAAGACCTTCATGCGCACGCTCACCGGCGGCCGCATCTCGATCGGCGCGCTGGCGCTTGGCCTCGCCCAGGGCGCCTACGAGCACAGCCTCAAGTACGCCAAGCAGCGCCAGCAGTTCGGCCAGCCAATCGCGAGCTTCCAGGCGATCCAGTTCATGCTCGCCGACATGGCGATGCGCATCGAGGCGTCGCGGCTGCTGGTCTACCGCGCGGCGATGCTCAAGGACGCCGGCCTCGAGCACGTCAAGGAGGCGGCGATGGCCAAGCTGTTCGCGAGCGAGGCCGGCAACTGGGTGACCGACAAGGCGATCCAGATCCACGGCGGCATCGGCTACTGCCGCGACATCCCGGTCGAGCGCATGCACCGCGACGTCAAGCTGATGGAGATCGGCGAGGGCACGAGCGAGATCCAGCGCCTCGTGATCGCGCGCGAGATCCTGCGCGGCGTGTAGCTCCCATGGCTCCCGCCGCGCCCGCGCCGCGCTGGGCCTCGGCGACCTCGCGCGCCGCCGACACGCACGCCGCGGCCGGCGAGGCCGCGGACCGCGTCCGCGAGGGGCTGGGCGACGGGCCGGTCGACCTGGCGCTCGCCTTCTACACCGCCGCCCACGTGCGCGGCGCCGAGCGTGCCGCGGCGCAACTGCGCGAGCGCCTCGCCCCCGGCTGCCTGCTGGGAGTGAGCGGGCACGGCGTGATCGGCACCGAGCACGAGATCGAGGGCGCCGCCGCCTTTACGGTGCTGGCCGGGCGGCTGCCCGGGGTCCGGATCGCGCCGTTCGCGCTGGTGGGCGAGAGCTGGTCCGAGGCCGCCAATGATCCGGCCGAGTTCGCGCGGCTCGCCCCCGGGGTCCAGGGCGCCGAGCTGGTGCTGCTGTTCGGCGACCCGTTCAGCCTCGACGTCGAGCGCGTGCTGGCCGGCTTCAACCGCCACGCCCCCGGGCTGCGGGTGGTGGGCGGGCTGGCGAGCGCCGGGCCGCGCGCCGGCGCCAACCACTTGATCCTCAACGACTGGGGCTCGAGCGAGGGCGGGGTCGCGGTGGCGCTGGGCGGTGCCTTGCGCGCCGACGTCATCGTGTCGCAGGGCTGTCGCCCCGTGGGCCCGCCGCTCGAGGTCACGCGCGCCCAGGGCAACCTCATGATCGAGCTCGACGGCCAGCCCGCGCTCGAGCGCGCCGAGCAGGTGCTCCAGGACATCCCCGACGCCGAGCGCGATCGCCTCCAGCACGGGCTCTACATCGGCCGCCCGGTCAAGCCCGGCGCCTCGGGGCCGGGCGACTACCTGATCCGCAACCTGCTGGGCGCCGACCGCGAGCACGGCGTCATCGCGGTCGGCGACCTGGTGGGCGAGCGTGAGCGCGTGCGGCTCCACGTGCGCGACCCGGTGACCGCGCGCGAGGACCTCGAGCTGCTGCTCTCGCCGCAGGGCTTCGACTCGCGCGCCGAGGCGGCGCTGCTGTTCGCGTGCAACAGCCGCGGGCGCGGGCTCTACGGCCGGCCCGACGGCGACATCGAGATCCTCCAGGAGGCGCTGGGCGGCGCGGTGCCGGCGGCGGGCCTGTTCTGCGCCGGCGAGGTCGGCCCGGTGGGGGGCAAGAACTTCCTGCACGGCCACACCGCGAGCATCGCGCTGCTGCGCGGCGGCAGCGCCGCGGCGCCGCCCGGCTGACGCCGCCGTGACCAAGCTCGAGTACGTCCGCCGCCAGACCGCGCACCTGCTCGATCGGGTGCTGCTCGTGTTCGACAAGGCGCTGCGGATGATCCCGGCCGACCAGCTCGACTTCCGGCCCACGCCGATCAGCATGAGCGCCCGGGAGCTGGGCGTGCACACCTACCAGGCGATCTACGCCATGACCCGCGCCGCTTCGACCGGCGCGTTCCGGCAGGCAGATGTGGAATCGCTCCCGTTCGACCCGGCGCACGCCGGGAGCGTGGAGGACATCCTCGCCTACGGCCGCCAGGTGAGGGACTACGTGCGCGGCGCGGTCGCGGCGATGCGCGAGGAGGACCTCACGCGGATGACGAAGAACGAGGTCGGCCCGCCCTCGGCCCCCGGCTACGCCTCGATGTCCATGGCCTACGAGGAGGCCCTGCACCCCCGCGGCCAGCTCATCCTCTACCTGCGCATGATGGGCGTCACGCCGCCGCGACCCTACGACTACCGGTGAGGCGCCGCGGCCGACCTTGACACCATGTCCGATTGGACATACACTGCTTGTGCATGGAAGCTACATCGACGACGACGCGATCGTGGTCCTGGAGGTCTTCGAGAAGCGGACTCCCACGACACCCTCTGGAGTCGTGGAAAACTGCAAGCGCCGACTTCGGTCTTACAAGAGCACCGCATGAGGAGAGGGAGGCTCGGACTCCTAGGAGGTCAGAACGATGAAGACGGCGAGGAAGAAGCGGCTGGAATCGGTGGGATGGAAGGTTGGCACCGCGGAGGAGTTCCTCGGGCTGTCTCGCGAGGAGGCCGTGCTCGTAAAGGTAAGGCTCGCTCTGGGTGAGTTCCTCAGACGTCACCGTGCAAAGCGGCACCTTTCGCAGGAAGCTCTCGCCATGAGGCTGGGTTCCAGCCAGTCTCGAATCGCGAAGCTGGAAGCAGGGACGCGCGGCGTCACCCTCGATCTCCTCTTTCGCGCCTTGTTCGCGACCGGGGTCACGGTTGGGGAGATCGCACGGGAGATACAGCACAAGACCCGCAATGCGGCGTAGAAAACGCGCCCGCCGCGCGGATGCCGGGGTTTGCGCTTTCGTGTAGTATCCCTCGGCTCTAGGGGCGCAGGGCTTCCGAGGGTCCTTATCGAAAGAGCACTCCCATGACGGCCTATCCTGACGTCTTCATCGTCGGCGCCGC
>WNFL01434925.1_pt1 | contig 15050 bp, 28 predicted proteins | sample 5400361 | NCBI WGS metagenome assembly WNFL01 (sample SAMN13153351, study PRJNA577476) | soil metagenome | isolation source: 40 cm soil on Douglas fir-dominated hillslope | place: USA:California | collected 2013-09-17
GCGGCCCATCTCCCCTTCCTTCGAGAGCTTCTCGAGGTAGGGCCAGACGACCGTCAGGAGCTGCAGGATGATCGACGCCGTGATGTAGGGCGTGATGCCGAGCGCGAATACGGAGAGGCGCCGGAGCGCGCCCCCCGAGAAGATGTCGAGGAACCCGAGGAGCCCCGAGGCGTTCGAGCGGAAGAACTCCTCGAGCGCCGCTGCGTCGAGCCCGGGCGTCGGGATGTGCGAGCCCACCCTGTAGACCCCGAGGAGGAGGAACGTGAAGATCACGCGCTTCCTCAGGTCGGGGATCGCGAAGATGTTGCGGAACGAGTCGAGGATATTCATCTACTTACGCCGAGACGACCTCGCAGCGGCCTCCGGCCGCCTCGATCTTCTTCTTCGCACCCTCTGTGAACTTGTGGGCGGAGACGACGAGCGACTTCGTGATCTCGCCGGTGCCCAGGACCTTCACGGCGCGCGACTTCTTCACGAGGCCGGCGGTCTTCAGCGCAGCCGCGTCGACGGTTTCCCCCGAGGAGAACGCGCGCTCGAGGCCCTCGACGCTCACGGTCGAGTATTCCTTGCGGAAGATGTTCGTGAACCCGCGCTTCGGCACGCGGCGGTGGAGCGGCATCTGGCCGCCCTCCTGGCCGCGCTGAGAGGTGTAGCCGCTGCGCGACTTCTGTCCCTTGTGTCCGCGACCCGATGTCTTGCCGAGCCCCGAGCCGGGGCCGCGGCCGACGCGCTTCTTCACGGACGTGGCGCCCTTTCTCGGGCCCAGGTTGTGGAGTCCGTACGCCATGATCTCCCTCTTACTCGCCGACCACTTCGACGAGGTGACGCACCTTGTGGATCTGTCCGCGCACGCCCGGCGAGTCGGGCCGCACGACCTCCTGCCGGATGCGGCGGAGCCCGAGGCCGAGGAGCGTCTGCTTCTGGTCGATCGGGGCGCAGATGCCCGAGCGCACCTGACGGATGCGGACCGCTCTCGACTCCCTGGCGGGAGCGGCGGGCGCCGGCGCGGGGGCCGGTGCCGCCGCGCGCGCGGCCTTCGACTGCGCCGGCGCCGCGGGAGCGGCCTCGGCCTTCGCCTTCTTCGCCGGCTTGCCCGTGGCGATCGCGCCCGTGACCTCGGTCAGGAGGGCGTCGACGTCGACGGCCTTCGTCTTCCTTTTTCCTTCTTCGTCTGGTCGCTCATCCGTTGCCCTCCGGGCCCGCCGCCGGCGCGGCCGCCGGCGCCGCCGACTCGACGGCCGGAACCTCGGGCGCCGGCGTCGCGGCCGCCTCGCGGCCGTTCCCGCGCCCGCGGCCCTTCGCGACCGTGTCCTCGAGCCTCAGGTGCTGCAGCGCGTCGAACGTCGCCTTGACGACGTTGTGGGGGTTCGTCGTGCCGAGCGACTTCGTCAGGATGTTCTGGACGCCCGCGGACTCGAGGACCGCGCGCACCGCGCCTCCCGCGATGACGCCGGTCCCCTCCGACGCCGGCTTCAGCATGACGCGGCCGGCGCCGTAGTGGCCGATGATCGGGTGCGGGATCGTCTTCCCCTTCAAGGGGACGCTGATCATCTTCTTCTTGGCCATCTCGATGCCCTTCTTGATGGCCATCGGGACCTCCTTCGCCTTGCCGGCGCCGTAGCCGACACGGCCGTTCCCGTCGCCGACGACGACGAGCGCGGAGAAGGAGAAGTTCTTGCCGCCCTTGACGACCTTCGTCACGCGGTTGATGTGGACGACGTGGTCGATCAGGTCGGCGCCGGCGCGGCCTTCGCCGAGCGCGCCTGCGGGACGGGGCGGCGGACCGCCCGGGCCGCCGGGGCGGTTCCCGCGACGGGGAGGACGAGAGGGAGCGTTGCTGCTCAAAACTTCAACCCCTTTTCACGAGCGGCATCCGCGAGCGCCTTCACGTTGCCGTGGTAGAGATGGCCGCCCCTGTCGAAGACGACGGCCGAGATGCCCTTTTCCTTCGCGCGGTCGGCGATCAGCGCTCCGACGGCCTGTGCAGCGGACTTGTTCGCGGCGCTCTTCTTCTCGCCGAGGATCGTCTTCTCGCGCGAGGAGGCGTGCGCGATCGTCTTGCCCTGCGCGTCGTCGATGAGCTGCGCGGAGATGTAGCGGAGCGACTTCGTCACCGCGAGGCGCGGGCGCTCCTGGGTGCCGGAAAGCTTCGTCCGGATGCGCTTGTGAATGCGCGTCCGGGCCTCGATGCGCTCCATGGCTTTGTCCATCGTCAATGACCTCGCATCACTCTTGTCTTCACTTCCCGGTCGCCTTGCCGGCCTTCTTCTTCAGGACCTCGCCGACGAAGCGGAAGCCCTTCAGCTTGTAGGGATCGGGCGGCCGGATACCACGGATCTTCGTGGCGGTCTCGCCCACCTTCTGCTTGTCGACGCCGGTGACGAAGACGTGCGTGACGTCCTTCGCCTTCGCGTCGGGCGCCACGCTGATCGTGATCCCTTCGGGCTCCGGGAACTCGACCACGTGCGAGAAGCCGACCGTGAAGTTGACCTTGTTCCCCTTCTTCTCGGCCTTGAAGCCGATGCCGACGAGGTCGATGTCCCGCTTGTAGCCGTCCGTCACGCCGGTGACCGCGTTCTGGAGGAGCGCGCGATTCAGGCCGTGGAGCGCCTTGTCGCGTTTCTCTTCGCCCTGCCGCGCGATCTCGAGGCGGCCCTCCTTGGTGGAGACCTTCATGTTGTTGAGGATCGGCGTCTGCATCACGCCCTTCGGCCCCTTCACGCGGACCGTGTTCCCTTCGACGTGGATCTCGACCCCCTTCGGGATCGTGATCGGCTTCTTCCCGATTCGCGACATGGACTCTCTCCTACCAGACCGTGCAGACGACCTCGCCGCCCACGCCGCGCTTCTTCGCGTCGTTGCCGGAGAGGAGTCCTTGCGAGGTGGAGACGATCGCCACGCCGAGGCCGCCGAGCACCTCGGGGAGCTCGTTCTTGCTGGCGTAGAGGCGGCGGCCCGGCTTCGAGGCGCGCGCGACGCCGTGGATGACCGGGTTCCCCGCCTCGTCGTACTTCAGGTACAGGCGGAGGAGCCCGACGCCGCGGTCGTCGAGCACCTTGTAGTTCTTGATGTAGCCCTCGTCCTTCAGGATGCGGGCGAGCTCCACCTTGAAGCGCGAGGACGGGACGTCCGTCTTCTCGTGCCGTGCGGCGAGCGCGTTGCGCACGCGGGCGAGGAGGTCGGCGACGGGATCGGTGGACACGCTCATCTCGTCCCTCTCACCACGACGCCTTGCCGACGCCGGGGATGTACCCGCCGAGGGCCAGGTTGCGGAAGCAGATGCGGCACATGCCGAACTTGCGCAGGTAAGCGCGGCCGCGTCCGCAGATCTTGCAGCGGTTCCGCTTCCGGACTGCGAACTTCAGCACCGAGTTCACTTTGACGATGGCGGCACGACGGGCCATGCGTTCCTTCTCCCTGTCCTAGCGCCCGAACGGCATCCCGAGCTCGCGCAGGAGCACGCGGGCGCGGTCGTCCGAGCCGGCCGTCGTCACGATCGTGACGTTCAGCCCCTTCGACTTGTCGATCTTGGTGGCGTCGATCTCCGGGAAGATCGTGTGGTCCTTGATTCCGAGCGTGTAGTTCCCGCGCCCGTCGAACGCGCGCGTCGGCACGCCGCGGAAGTCGCGCACGCGCGGGAGCGCGACGGAGACGAGGCGGTCGAGGAACTCGTACATCCGCTCGCCGCGCAGCGTGACGCGGCAGCCGATCGGCATGCCCGCGCGCAGCTTGAACGAGGCGATCGACTTCTTCGCGCGCGTCACGACGGCCTTCTGGCCGGCGATCCGGGTCAGCTCGTCGGCGGCGGAGTCGGCGAGCTTCGCGTTCGAGATGGCTTCGCCCACGCCCATGTTGAGGACGACCTTCTCGATCTTCGGGATCGCCATCGGGTTCTCGATCCCGAACTCCTTCTTCAGGGCGGGGACGACGTCCTTGGCGTAGCGGTCTCTCAGCCGGGCGGCCATGTCACTCTCCCGACTCGGCCGAGACCGTGGAGACGGTCGTGCCGCTCTTCTTGGAATAGCGCACCCACTCGCCACCCTCCTGGCGGACGCCGAGCCGGGACGCCCGGCCGTTGTCCGGGTCCTTCAGGAGGACGTTCGAGACCGCGATCGCGGCCTCGCGCTCGAGGAGGCCGCCCTTGATGTTCTTCTGCGGGTTCGCGCGCGTCGCCCGCTTGATCATGTTGACGCCCTCGACGACGACGCGCCCCTTCTCCGGGAGGACCTTCAGGATCTTCCCCTGGGCGCCCTTGTCCTTGCCCGCGATGACGACGACCTCGTCCCCGCGGCGAAGACGCATCTTCGCGGGGGCCGCGGCGGTTTTTCTCTTCTTACCGAACATGGCTCAAATGACCTCTGGCGCGAGCGAGATGATCTTCATGAACTTCTTCTCACGGAGCTCGCGGGCGACGGGGCCGAAGACGCGCGTCCCGGTTCGTGTCGAACCGGATGTAGCTGCCGTCGCGCCGCCGCTGCTCGCGCACCGTGCGGACGATGACGGCCTTCACGACCTTCCCCTTCTTCACCGGCTCGGGCGCGTCGGGGTTCGACTCCTTGACGGAGCACGTGATGACGTCGCCGATCCGGCCGTAGTCCCCCGTCGACCCGCCCTTCAGGCGGATGCAGAAGAGCTTCCGGGCTCCGGAGTTGTCTGCGACCTCGAGGATCGTCCCCATCTGGATCATGGCGGACCTCCTAGGCCTCTCGCCGACCGCGAGTGATGACGTTCTTCACGCGCCAGCGCTTCTTGGCGGAGAGCGGACGCGTCTCCTCGATCTCGACGACGTCGCCGACCTTGCAGTCGTTCACGCGGTCGTCCGCGAAGAAGCGAGCCGTGCGCTTCTGGAAGCGGCCGTAGCGGGCATGCTTGACGAGGCGCGTCACCTCGACGATCACCGTCTTCTCCATCTTGTCGGAGACGACGGTGCCGATCTTCCGCGTGCGGCGCGCGGCGGTCTTCGGGGCCGCCGGTGTCTGCGTGTCGGGCGTGTCGGGGGTGGCGCTCATCTACTTTTTCCTCTTCTTGGCGGGCTTCGGGGCGGTAGCGAGCTCAGCGGCGCGCCCGGCGGTCTTCAGACGCGCCACGTCCCGCCTCACCTCGCGGATCTTCATCGGGTTCTCGAGCTGGCCGGTCGCCTTCTGGAGGCGGAGCGTGAAGATGGACTGCGTCCACTCCTTCTCCTTCGCCACCCGCTCCTCGGCCGTCCACTCCGTCATCTGCTCGTACGTCGTCGCCTTCTTCGCCATCAGCGCACCGCCTCGAGGAACGCGCGGGAGACGAAGCGCGTCTTGATCCCGATCTTGTCGGCCGCGAGCTGGAACGCCTCGCGGGCCGTCTTCTCGTCGACGCCCTCCATCTCGAAGAGCACGCGGGCCGGCTTCACGACCGCGACCCAGCCCTCGGGCGCGCCCTTCCCCTTGCCCATGCGGGTCTCGGCCGGCTTCTTGGTGATCGGCTTGTCGGGGAAGAGTGGCGCTGGATTGCGACGCGCCCCGCCTCGATCTGGCGGGCCGTGAGCCAGCCGGGCGCGAGCGCCACGAGCCCGTACTCCCCGAACGAGAGCTCGGAGCCGCGATACGCCGTGCCGCGCATGCGGCCGCGCTGCTGCTTCCTGTACTTGACCTTAGACGGCATCATCATGAGCGGAGTTCCTTAAGCAGCCTTGCGACGCGACTTCGCGCGGTGCAGGTCGCCCTTGTAGATCCAGCACTTCACGCCGATCTTTCCGTACGTCGTCCGCGCCTCGGCGAAACCGTAGTCGATGTCCGCCTTCAGCGTGTGGAGCGGGAGGCGCCCCTCCTGGTACCACTCGGAGCGCGCGATCTCGGCCCCGTTCAGGCGGCCGGCGCAGCGGATCTTGATTCCCTGCGCGCCGAAGCGGAACGCGGACTCCATGCCCTTCTTCATCGCGCGCCGGAACGCCACGCGGCGCTCGAGCTGCATCGCGATCGACTCCGCGACGAGCTGCGCGTCCGTCTCGGGGCGCTGGATCTCGATGATGTTGACGTGGATGTCCTTGCCCAGCTTCTTCTGGAGCCGGTCGCGGAGCTGGTCCACGGACGCGCCCTTCTTCCCGATGATGACGCCGGGCCGGGCCGTCATGATGTTGATCTTCAGCTTGTTGCCGCGCTCGATCTCGATCTCCGAGACCGCCGCGTTCTGGAGGTCGCGCTTCAGCTCGTTGCGGAGCTTGATGTCGTCGTGGAGGTGCTTGAGGTAGTCCTTCTCGGCGTACCAGCGCGAGTGCCAGGTGCGGTTGTAGCCGATGCGGAACCCGTAGGGATGAACCTTCTGACCCATAGTCTTTAGCTCTCCTGCCCGCCACGCGGCTCGGACTTCGTCTTCTTCGCTGTCGACGTTTTCGGCGTCTTGGCGACCTTCGGCTTGCCGGTCTCGGTCTTCTCCTCGCCCTTCGGACGCGCGCCGGCCTTCGTCACGGCCTGCGCCACGCGCCCGCCGCGCCGCTTCACGACCGGCTTCGGCGCCTCGGCCGGGAGACCCGCCTGCTTCCGTGCCGCGGCATCATCCGAGATGACGAGCGTCACGTGGCAGAACGGGCGCGGCACGAGCCACATCCGCCCCTGCGGCCCGCTCATGAAGCGCGGGCGCGCGAACCGCTTCTTGTAGTTCGAGACGGAGCGGATCATCGCGTTCCGCTGGAGCGGCTTTCGCCCCGCGCCGTCCACCATGATCTTGGAGACGACGAGGGCGTCCGCGTCCACTCCCGAGTCGTTCTGCTGCGCGTTCGCGAGCGCGGACTCGAGCAGCTTCGCGAGGTCCGGCGAGCAGCGCTTGCGCGTCATCTTCAGCGTCGCGAGCGCGCGACCGACCGGCTTCATGCGGATCAGGTCGGCGACGAGGCGCACCTTCTGCGCCGAGCCGCGGTAGTGGAGGAGGCGGGCGGTGGCTTCCATCTCGTCTTCCTCTATTTCGCCGGCGACGCGGCCGGAGCCGCCGCCGGAGCGCCCGGTGCGCCGGGAGCGCCCGGAGTCGCGCCCTTCTCGACCTTCTTCCCCGAGTGCCCCTTGAAGGTGCGCGTCGGAGAGAACTCGCCGAGCTTGTGGCCGACCATGTTCTCGGAGATGTAGACGGGGATGAACTTCTTCCCGTTGTGAACCGCCAGCGTGTGTCCGACCATGTCGGGGAGGATCGTCGAGCGGCGCGACCACGTCTTGACGACGCGCTTCTCCCCGGTGGAGTTGAGCGCGTTGATCTTCTCGAGGAGCGGCGCGTCGACGAACGGCCCCTTCTTCGTTGAGCGGGACATCGTGCTTCCTTACTTCCGCCGCTTCACGATGGAAGCGTCGGTTCTCTTGTTGTTGCGGGTCTTCATCCCCTTCGTCTTCCAGCCCCAGGGCGAGGTCGGGTGGCGGCCGCCCGACGTCTTCCCCTCGCCGCCGCCCATGGGGTGGTCGACGGGGTTCATCGCGACGCCGCGGTTGTGTGACTTCCAGCCCATCCACCGGTTGCGGCCGGCCTTCCCGATCGAGATGTTCTCGTGCTCGAGGTTGCCGACCTGTCCGACCGTGGCGTAGCACTCGGCGCGCACGCGGCGCAGCTCGCCCGAGGGCATCCTGAGGAGCGCGTTGCCGCCCTCCTTCGCCATGAGCTGCGCGCCGCTGCCGGCCGAGCGCGCCATCTGGCCGCCCTTTCCGGGGTGGAGCTCGATGTTGTGGACGACCGTGCCCAGCGGGATCGCCTTCAGCGGGAGCGCGTTCCCCGTGACGATGTCCGACTCGGGGCCCGAGACGACCGTCTGGCCGACCGTGATCCCGACCGGCGCGAGGATGTAGCGCTTCTCGCCGTCCGCGTAATGAAGGAGGGCGATGCGCGCCGTGCGGTTCGGGTCGTACTCGACGGAGGCGACCTTCGCCGGGATCCCGTGCTTGTCTCTCAGAAAGTCGATGACGCGATAGAGCTTCTTGTGGCCGCCGCCGCGCCACCAGGACGTGAGGTGGCCGCGCGAGTCGCGCCCGCCCGTCCCCATCTTTCCGCGCGTGAGCGACTTCTCGGGCCGCGCCTTCGTGATCTCCGCGAAGTCGGCCGTCGTGCGCTGCCGCATCCCGGGAGACGTCGGCTTGTACGATTTGACCGGCATGGCTCCCTACACTCCCTCGAAGATCGGCGGGAGCTTCTGCCCCGGCGCGAGCTTCACGTAGGCCTTCTTCTTCGGCGAGGTGCGGCCGATGGAGCGGCCGACCTTCCGGATCTTCCCTTCCTTGTGCATGACGCGGACGGCGTCCACCTTCACCTGGAAGAGGGCCTCGACGGCGTTCTTGATCTCGACCTTGTTCGCGTCCCGGGCGACCTGGAACGTGATGACGTTCTGCGTCTGCGTGAGCGTCGTCGACTTCTCGGTCATGACGGGCTTGACGATGACGTCCTGCGGCTTCCTCATCCGAGCACCTCCGTGACGACGCGGAGCGCGTGCTCGGTGACGACGACCGTCTGCGCGTCGAGCGCGTTGTAGGCGTCCATGCCGAGCGCGTCGATGACCTCGAGCCTCGGATGGTTGCGCGCCGCGCGCGAGAGGTTCTCGTTGTCGCGGCGGTCGACGAGGAGCGTCTTGCCCTCGAGGCCGAGCTTGGCCGCGATGCCGGCGAGGCCCTTCGTCTTGTGGCTCGAGAGCTCGAGGTTCTCGATCAGGACGAAGCGGTTCTCGCGGATCTTCTCCGAGAGGACGCACTTCAGCGCCTGCTTCTTCGCCTTCGCGTTCACCTTCAGGTCGTAGGAGTGCGGCGTGGGGCCGTGGACCGTTCCGCCGTGCCGGTGGATCGGCGGGCGTGCTTGAACGGCTTCTTGCCGGAGCCGGAGACCTCGGAGCGCACCTTGACCTTGTGCGTGCCGCGGTGCGAGCGCGCCCGGATTCCCTTGATCACCTCCCAGACGAGGTGGCGGCGGAACGGCACCCCGAAGATCTCCTCGGGAAGCGACGCCTCGCCGACCGTCTCGTTCGCGAGGTTCTTGATCGCGACGGTCACGGTGCCGGTGGCGGTGTTCTCTCTGTCGGACGTGGCGCTGCCCGTGGCCATCGGCGTCCTCACGCGGCCGCGCCGGCGCTGCCGGCACGGTTCTTCTTGACGATCTTGACGACGGTGTTGCGGGCTCCCGGCACGGCGCCCCTCAGGTAGATCAGGTGGTTCTCGGCGTCGACGCGGACGACCATGAGGTTCTTCATCGTCGTCTGCTTGCCGCCCATCCGCCCCGAGGAGCGCGTGCCCGGAAAGACGCGCGAGGGGAACGCGGACGGGCCGATCGAGCCGGGCGCGCGGTGGAACATCGAGCCGTGCGACGCGGCGCCGCCGGCGAAGTGATGGCGCTTCATGACGCCTTGGAAGCCCTTCCCCTTCGAAACGCCGACGACGTCGACGTGCTCGGCGGGGACGAAGATGTCGCACAGCACCTGGTCGCCGGGGGCGACGGCGTCCTCGGCGTCGCAGCGCACCTCGCCGAGCGTCTTCGTGGGCGGGATCCCCGCCTTCTCGAAGTGCCCGCGCAGCGGGGCCGTGAGCCTCCGCGGCGAGACGCGCCCGACGAGCCCGAGCTGGACGGCGTCGTAGCCGTCGTTCGCCTTCGTCTTCCTCTGCACGACGAGGCACGGGCCCGCCTCGACGACAGTGACGGGCACGACCGTCCCGTCGGCGTCGAAGACCTGGGTCATCCCGACCTTGCGTCCCAAGATTCCGTTGATCATTGGCGGCTCCGTCTACTTCCCCATCGTCCGGATCTCGACCTCGACTCCCGCGGGGAGCTCGAGCTTCGTGAGGGCGTCGACCGTCTGCGGCGTCCATTCGAAGATGTCCAGGAGGCGCTTGTGCGTCCGCATCTCGAACTGCTCGCGGCTCTTCTTGTCGACGTGCGGCGAGCGGTTGACCGTCCAGCGCGAGATTGCCGTCGGCAGCGGGATCGGGCCCGCGACCTTCGCGCCCGAGCGGCGCGCCGTGTCGACGATCTCGGTCGTCGATTGGTCGAGGATCCGATAGTCGTAGCCCTTGAGGCGGATGCGGATCTTGTCGTTGCCCATCTGCATTGATCGTCGCCGGAGGGCTGACTGCCCTCCGGCGCCTCTCCTCTTTGTTACGCGAGAATTTCCGTGACCGTGCCGGCGCCGACGGTGCGGCCGCCCTCGCGGATCGCGAACTTCAGCCCCTTCTCGATGGCGATCGGGTTGATGAGAGTGATCTCGAGCTCCACGTCGTCGCCCGGCATCACCATCTCGACGCCCGAGGGGAGCTTCGCCGAGCCGGTGACGTCCGTGGTCCTGATGAAGAACTGCGGGCGGTAGTTGTTGAAGAACGGCGTGTGGCGGCCGCCCTCGTCCTTGCTGAGCACGTAGACCTTCCCCTTGAACACGGTGTGCGGCGTGATGGAGCCGGGCTTCGCGAGGACCTGCCCGCGCTCGACGTCCTCGCGCTCGATGCCGCGGAGGAGGACGCCGATGTTGTCGCCCGCCTGCCCCTGATCGAGGAGCTTCTTGAACATCTCGACGCCGGTGACGACCTTCGACTGCGTGTCCTTGATTCCGATGATCTCGACCGTGTCGCCCACCTTCACGATGCCGCGCTCGACGCGGCCCGTGACGACGGTGCCGCGGCCGGAGATCGAGAACACGTCCTCGATCGGGAGGAGGAACGGCTTGTCGATCTCGCGGACCGGGTCGGGGATGGAGTTATCGAGGGCGTCCGCGAGCTGCCAGATGCACTTCGCGCCCTCGCCGGTCGGGTCCGCGAGCGCGGCCGTGGCCGAGCCGCGGATGACCGGGACCTTGTCGCCGGGGAAGCCGTACTTGTTGAGGAGATCGCGCACCTCGAGCTCGACGAGCTCGAGGAGCTCCTCGTCCTGCATCAGGTCGCACTTGTTGAGGAAGACGACGATGGCGGGGACGTTGACCTGTCGCGCGAGGAGGACGTGCTCTTTCGTCTGCGGCATCGGCCCCTTCGGCGCCTCGACGACGAGGACCGCGCCGTCCATCTGCGCCGCGCCCGTGATCATGTTCTTGATGTAGTCGGCGTGGCCCGGGCAGTCGATGTGCGCGTAGTGGCGCTTCGTGGTCTCGTACTCGACGTGCGCGAGCGCGACCGTCAGGATCTTCGTCGCGTCCCGGCGGAACGTCTTCGCGTCGGCCTTCGCGACGTCGTCGTACGACTTCGCCGTCGCGAGCCCCTTCGTCGCGAGCACCTTCGTCATCGCCGCGGTCAGCGTGGTCTTGCCGTGGTCGATGTGGCCGATGGTGCCGACGTTGACGTGGGGCTTCTTCCTCTCGAACTTTTCCTTCGCCATCTGCTAACCCTCCGTCAGTCCTTCTAGACCGAAACCTTGGCGATGATTCCCTCGGCGATCGCCTTCGGAACCTCGTCGTATTTCTCGAACTGCATCGTGTAGTTCGCCCGCCCCTGCGTGAGGGAGCGGAGCGTCGTCGCGTAGCCGAACATCTCGGAGAGCGGCACGCTCGCCGAGATCACCTGGAAGTTGAGGCGCGGCTCCATGTGGTTGATCTTTCCGCGCCGCGAGTTGAGGTCTCCGATCACGTCGCCCATGAACTCCTCGGGCGTGACGACCTCGACGGCCATCATCGGCTCCAGCAGCGCCGGGCTCGCCTTCTTCGCGGCGTCCTGGAAGGCCATGGACCCGGCGATCTTGAAGGCCATCTCCGAGGAGTCGACCTCGTGGAACGAGCCGTCGTAGAGCTCGATCTGGATGTTCACCGTCGGGTAGCCGGCGAGGACGCCCGTGAGCGCCGCCTCGCGGATCCCCTGGTCGATCGGCTTGATGAACTCGCGCGGGATCGAGCCGCCGGACGTGCCGTTGATGAATTCGTAGTCCTTGTGCTCGGGGTGCGGGCGCAGAACGATCTTCGCGTGCCCGTACTGCCCCTTGCCGCCCGACTGCCGGATGAAGCGGCCTTCGCCCTTCGTCTCCTTGCGGATCGTCTCGCGGTACGCGACCTGCGGCTTGCCGACGTTCGCGCCGACGTTGAACTCGCGCACCATGCGGTCGACGATGATCTCGAGGTGGAGCTCGCCCATCCCCGCGATGATCGTCTGGTTCGTCTCCTTGTCGGTCGTGACGCGGAAGGTCGGGTCCTCCTGCATCAGCTTCGCTAGGGCCATCCCCATCTTCTCCTGATCGACCTTCGTCTTCGGCTCGATCGAGAGCGTGATGACCGGCTCGGGGAACTTCATCGACTCGAGGACGACGATCGAGTTGCGGTCGCAGATCGTGTCGCCCGTCGTGACGTTCTTCAGCCCGACGGCCGCCGCGATGTCGCCCGCCCAGACTTCCTTGATCTCCTCGCGCTTGTTCGCGTGCATCCTCAGGAGGCGGCCGACGCGCTCGTTGTTTCCCTTCGTCGCGTTGTAGACGCCGGAGCCGGCGTCGAGGTGCCCCGAGTAGACGCGGAAGAACGCGAGCTGGCCGACGAACGGGTCGGTCATGATCTCCCGCGAACGGCGCGTCGTCCTTCGTCTCGCGGATCAGCTCCTTGCCGTTCTCGTCGACGCCCCGGATCGCCGGGATGTCCACGGGCGACGGGAGGTAGTCGACGACGGCGTCGAGGAGCTGCTGCACTCCCTTGTTCTTGAACGCCGAGCCGCAGACGACGGGATGGAGCTTCCCCTCGACCGTCGCCTTGCGGAGCGCCTTCTTGATCTGCTCCCCGGACGGCGTCTTGCCGTCCATATAGAGGTGCATCAGCTCGTCGTCGGTCTCCGCGAGCGCCTCGATCAGCTTCTCGCGATACTTGTCGAACATCTCCTTGTGGTCTGCGGGGACGTCGACCGTCTCGAACTCGGCCCCGAGAGTCTCGTCCTTGAAGTCGTACGCCTTCCCCTCGATCAGGTCGATGACGCCCTCGAACGTCTCGGCGGAACCCCACGGGATCTGCACCGGGGTGGGCTTGGCGGCGAGCTTCGCGACCATCATCTCGACGCACTTCTCGAAGTCCGCCCCGACGCGGTCCATCTTGTTGATGAACGCGATGCGCGGCACGCCGTAGCGGTCGGCCTGGCGCCAGACGGTCTCCGACTGCGGCTCCACGCCCGAGACGGCGTCGAAGACCGCGACGGCGCCGTCCAGGACGCGGAGCGAGCGCTCCACCTCGGCCGTGAAGTCGACGTGTCCCGGCGTGTCGATGATGTTGATCCGGTAGTCCTTCCACATGCAGGTCGTCGCGGCCGACGTGATCGTGATGCCGCGCTCCTGCTCCTGGACCATCCAGTCCATCGTCGCGGTGCCGTCGTGGACCTCGCCGAGCTTGTAGTTGACGCCCGTGTAGTAGAGGACGCGCTCGGTAGTCGTCGTCTTGCCCGCGTCGATGTGGGCCATGATGCCGATGTTTCGGCACTTCAGAAGAGGATGGCTTCTCGGCATAGCGAACTCTTTCCCATGCGGGTGTCTGCGCCGTCGAATCGTCTGACCTTCAGACCGATTCCGCACGCTGTCAGGCGTGGCCCGGGTTCTTAGGGGACCTCTCCGCCGCCTTTCGGCTGCGGCTGGTTTCTCCTCCCGGTCCGGAGGGGGGTTCCGGGGGAACCGGCATGTGCCGGTTCAGCCCGGTTCAACCTCGCGGTGCAGGGCTACCAGCGGTAATGGGCGAAGGCCTTGTTGGCCTCGGCCATCTTGTGGGTGTCCTCCTTCTTCTTCACGGCGTTTCCGCGGTTGTTCGCGGCGTCCAGGAGCTCGCCCGCGAGCTTGTCCCGCATCGTCTTCTCGCCGCGCGTCTGCGCGTACGAGATGATCCACCGGATCGAGAGCGAGGTCCGCCGCGCGGGCTTCACCTCGACCGGCACCTGGTACGTCGATCCGCCGACGCGGCGCGACTTCACCTCGAGGACGGGCTTCACGTTCTCGAGGGCCTTCTTGAACGTCTTGAGAGGGTCGTCGGACGTCTTCTGCTCGATCTGCTTCATCGCGCCGTAGAAGATCCCCTCGGCGGTGGACTTCTTGCCGCGCTCCATGACGCAGTTGATGAACTTCGTGACGAGCTGGCTCTGGTAGAGCGGGTCCGGCAGGACCTCTCTCTTCGGGACTTCTCTGCGTCGCGGCATCTGCTTACGCCTTCGGCCGTTTCGCGCCGTACTTCGAGCGCGACTGCTTGCGGTTCGCGACGCCGACGGCGTCGAGCGTCCCGCGGATGATGTGGTAGCGGACGCCGGGGAGGTCCTTCACGCGACCTCCGCGGATCATCACGATCGAGTGCTCCTGGAGGTTGTGGCCGATGCCGGGAATGTAGGTCGTCACCTCGATGCCGTTCGTCAGGCGCACCCTGGCGATCTTCCGAAGCGCCGAGTTCGGCTTCTTCGGCGTCGTCGTCTTCACCTGCGTGCAGACGCCGCGGCGCTGCGGGCACGACTGCAAGGCCGGCGACTTCGTCTTGTACCGGACGGCCTCGCGACCCTTACGAACGAGCTGGCTGATCGTCGGCATCGGACTTAACGAACTCCTACTCTCTACCGGGCTTCGGAAGCACGCCTCGAGACCACGGCGGCCCTGAGACGCGGGATTGCTCTCCACCGCGCAGCGACCTCGACACGCCGAGAGTCCCTGCGCGACGCGGGGAAAACTCGCGGAGTCTACGAGGGGCTCGTACCCGTGTCAAGCATAGGGAAGAGCGGAGTTTAGAATCCGCGTCCGGCCGGAGTGGCGGAATGGCAGACGCAGGGGACTCAAAATCCCCCGGCTCGCAAGGGCCGTGAGGGTTCGACTCCCTCCTCCGGCAGGCCCCTCTATTCCCAGACGAGGTCGAAGCTCCGATCCAGGTGCGCCAGGGCGGAGCCTGCGATCGAGCCGAGGACGTTCCAGAAGACGTCGTTCACGTCGGCCGCGCGGGTCGGCAGGAAGAGCTGGGTCGCCTCGATGCCGACCGAGAGGAGCGTGCCGAAGAAAACGACGTCGAGGTGATTCCTCCACGGACGCCGGCGAGGCTCGTCCAGGAACTTCCAGGCGAGGAAACCCCACACGGAGAAGAGCAGGAGGTTCCCCGCGATCCCGACGAGCGCGAAGAGGAAGGCGTTCGAGAGGACGTCCCCGCGGCTCGCCCGCGCCACGAT
>WNFL01354353.1_pt2 | contig 15048 bp, 14 predicted proteins | sample 5400361 | NCBI WGS metagenome assembly WNFL01 (sample SAMN13153351, study PRJNA577476) | soil metagenome | isolation source: 40 cm soil on Douglas fir-dominated hillslope | place: USA:California | collected 2013-09-17
ATGAGTCGAACCCTCGCAGCGTTGACAAACACAGACTGTCAACCCCTCCTACCACCGCCGCATCAACCAGGCCGGCATTTATCCACCGTTGCGCCATCAAAAATACTTTGGCACTTGACGAGCACGCGGTGGACACCATGTTCATCGGCCCTTGCAGCTTTAACACCTCAGCCGTGAAACGGCACAAAGCATCAACTGAATGGTTGCGTCGATAGTTAAAGTTGGCTGGCCATTGCCCGGATGCATGACGCTGCGCATAAGCAATTTCTGTCTGACGCGTTCCCGACGTGCTGGTGCCAAGCACCAAACCAACACGATGTGAGCCGTGGCGTGAAACAGCAAGAGCCACCGCGCTACGAAAGGCCGCGTCTTGCAGTGCCAGCCAGGCCAATCGGTGGTTGCGGCAATCCCAACCCGTCAAATGAGACGGCAGGCGAGCATCGTCCACGTCAGGTACTGCTCCTAGCCAGCATGGCAAGTCGCACCAGTCAAGATGGTTTTGCCTTAGCCCCGAGCGAGCAAGTGCGACGGCATCCCAAAGGGCTGTACTGCCATGACCAGACGGGTGAACCACAGTCGATGCCGATACGCTAAGCAAACAAATCTCCTATCAAAAAAGAGTGCAGAGCTTATGCGGCAATGCTGCACTCAAGCAGGGTGTGGTTACCGCCCAGACCGTCAGTCAGTTGAGTTACCACCAGGCCTGCGCGCTCTATCAAGCCAAAAAAGATTTCTGAGTCGTACATCTGGCTGTTGCCGTTGGCAACACAACTAAAGTACAGCGACGCTTGTTGCAGGCTGAATGCTGCCGCCTCGAAGCGTTGACGGTCCCAAAAAAGTTCAAGAATCCACACACGGCCACCGGTGCCGAGTGCATCTCGCGCTTTCTTGAGAATTTGCACGATTTGATCTTCTGAAAAACAGTCGAGAAACTGGCTCATCCAGATGAGGTCGTAACCACCGGGCAACGGGGTTTTTTGATCAAGCAGGTCAACCGGGTGGCATTGAACACGGTCCAACACACCGACGGCATCCAATCTGCTGCGCGCGCGGGCTAGTTGCGGCGGGAGGTCGACCAATCCAACTTCGAGAGTGGGAAAACGCGTCAGGCACGACTGCGCCCACTTTCCGGTGTTGCAACCGACATCCAGCAGTCGTCGCGGGAGATTTAAAGCCAGCCGATCGGAAGCCGCTGGAAATGCCTGATCCGAATGGAAATGGTCAAACGCATGCCAACTGCTCAGTGCGGGTTCTGGCATGACCGACAAGCCTTCATAAAGTGTTGCCCAAGGGCCGATTTCCTGAAGACCGACAGGACGACCTTGACTCAAGGACTCACCGAGATGGGCTGCCGCCCGGTAGCAAACATCCCGCATGAAGTCAAAGTTGACCTTCGTCATCTCGTCATCGAGCAAAAACTGCCCTAACTTGCCCAGGTGATAGCGCCCTTCACTGCGCCATACGATACGCAGACCCAGACCAGCTTCAAGCAACACGCGCACGGCGTAAGTGGACAGATTTGTGGCTGCGACAACCTCTTCAAGGGTGCAGCCCTGAGTCGGTTTTGCCGCACCCAGCGCAGCAAGTACACCACGATCCCGCATCGCCGCAGTGGCTTGAAAAGCCAGTGGTGCAAAGGCCAACCATTGTGCAGCGCTCAATGCTTCGATAGCGCTCAAGGTGTCTTTTTCGTACATATGCTTCCAAGTATTTTGTTGTATGTCATGCGTAAAAGCGGGTGGTTGTGCGTTCACCTTTGCGCTCTACGATTGTCAGCAACATTAATTGCGATCCTGCGCCTTGCATCTCTGTGTGATCTAGGAGCCTGTCGGACTTACCCGACCGAAATAGCCTGAGCATGATGCCGAGAGTGTAGCCATGGCCAACTTCCGTCCGATAGATCGAGCCGCGCCTTATCTGCTGCCACCGCCGGTGGGGGACTGGTTGCCCAAGAATCATCTGGCGCGCTTCGTGGTCGACATCGGCGATCAACTCGATCTGTCGGCGCTCACCCGAGGCTACCGGGGCACGGGCTCGGCAGCCTATCACCCGGCGGTGATGCTGGGCTTGCTCATCTACGACTACGCCACCGGCGTTTATTCGAGCCGACGCATCGAGACGGCGACGCATGAGTCGATCGCTTTTCGTTATATCGCCGCGAACGAGCACCCCGACCATGATTCACTATGCGCCTTCCGCAAGCGCTTTCTTAAAGAGATCGAGGCCCTGTTCGTGCAGGTGCTGTGCATCGCCCGGCAGATGAAGTTGCTCAAGCTTGGCACCATTGCGCTCGACGGCACCAAGATTCACGCCAATGCCTCGCGCCACAGCGCGCTGTCCTATGGGCATGCGAACAAGATCGAGGCGCAACTGGAAGCCGAAGTAAAGGAAATGCTCGCCCGCGCGGAGGCAGCCGATCAGGAGCCGCTGCCCGAAGGCTTGAGCCTTCCCGCGGAACTGGCGCGGCGCGAGGAGCGCCTGGCGGTGATCCGGCAAGCCAAGACACAGATCGAGGCGCGCGCCGCCGAGCGCGATGCCCGCGAGCAGGCCGACTATGAGGCGAAGATGAAGGCGTGCGAGGAGAAGGCCGCGCGCACGGGTAAGAAGCCGGGGGGCAAGCCGCCGAGTCCGCCCAGTCCCGGGGTGCGACCAACGGATCAGATCAACTTCACCGATGAGGACTCGCGCATCATGCCCGCCACGGGCAAGGGCTTCGAGCAGAGCTATAACGCGCAGGCCACGGTCGATACCCAGAGCATGCTGGTGATAGCGGCCGACATCGCGCAGGTGGCCACCGACAAGCAACAGGTCAAGCCGATGCTCGAAGTGCTGGCTGGCTTGCCCAACGAGTTGGGCCGCGTGAAACGTTTGTTGGGTGACAACGGATACTTCAGCGCGGCGAACGCCGAGCGCTGCGTGCAGGCGAAGATCGAGCCGCTGCTTGCGGCAGGGCGCCACGCACCTCACCCGCACTGGGAGGATCGATTCACCGAGCCGGCGCCACTGGTTGAGCCTGCCAGCGCGGTGGACCGGATGAAGCATCGGCTCAGAACGCGCAAGGGGCGCAAGCTCTACGGCTTGCGAAAACAGACGGTGGAGCCGGTGTTCGGCATCATCGAGTCCGTAATGCGCTTCCGGCAGTTCCTGTTGCGTGGGTTGGCCTCGGTACGAGGAGAGTGGAAGTTGGTCACCATGGCATGGAATATAAAAAGAATGGCGAGCATGACGGGATAAATGAGCGGGTAGGCGTGCACGCGTCCTTTTTTGGGTACCATCGCACCCGTATTTCCCAGATTCTTTGTCGCGTTCGCTTTTCATGACCGCTATGGCTCGCAATATCCACTCAAGTCCGACAGGCTCCTAGGTAGCGTATCGCCTCTTCGGTGCGTGGCTGAAGATGCGCAGTCCACATTTTGGAGTCGCCTTGCGCCGTGATGCGAAAGTCGCGCTCAAGTGCCAGCAAATCTCCCGCCACCACACGCCTCATCGCATTGGACAGCATGGCCAAAGCGGGTGTGTTGCTAAAAAGAATATGTTTGTAGCCTACGCCGCCAGGACCACGCCACTCCATGCGATCTTGTAACAAGCGCCAAGTCTCCTGCTTGGGTGAGTCAACCTGTTTTTCAAGCCCTTGCGGCAACGAACGAACAATGCCGCGTGACTCCACCGGCGCAGCCAGCCATGGTGATTGCCGCTGTTCTTGAAACCGGACGTCGCCCCCAGGCGCAGACTGCAGCAAGCGCTGGATTTCGCTTGTTGTGATGGCTTGTGCTGTATACACGTCACACCCCGTCAAGGTGATGAAGCACAACAAAAAACGGGCAACATATGCAGTCATGCGCCATTCCCATTTGCTGTCCAGTAGGGATAAAAATTGAACCAATTCAGAGGATAGCGGCGCGCATACTGCTCAAGTACTGCGGCGTAGGCATCTACCATTGGCTGAAGCTCTGAACCGCGACTGTGCGGCGCTGCGGTTGCGCCGCATTCAACAAACTTGATGCGGTAGCGGTTGTGCTTGTCGTAAAGACCGAAAAACATCAAAACCGGAGCCTTGCTTCGGGCTGCGAGGATGTGTGGTGCTATCGGCATGGTTGTGTTTCGATCCAGAAACCGCACGGGCAAGTTGGCAGCTCCAACAGTTCTATCAGCCAGTATAGCCACGACATCACCGCGCTTAAGGGCATCATGCGCCTGCAAGAAGCTGTCAGGCCGACCCAGCTGAATTAAATTAAATGCGCTGTCATCGATTCCAGCAATGCGCCGAACACGTGAGCGCGGGTCAACGCGCATCATGACATTGATCTGTCGCTGACTCATGGCACGACCGGCCAGCAAAAGCAAATCAAAACTGCCTAAATGGGAACCAAGCAGAACACAGCCATTGCCCGCCTGTAGCGCGCTCTCAACCAATTCAAGTCTATCAATGGCGACGTCAAACTTGTCAAAATCACCCGCTGCCATGAATACGCGATCAAGCAAGGTGGCGGCGAAGCTGTAAATGTGGGCAAACACATCGCGCCAGCGCGCTTTGCGGTTGTGTACCGTTTGGAGGAACTCGGCTGATGATTTTCTGGTCACTGAATCCGTGACAAGGAAATACAGCACGATAGGGTAGAGCAGCGCCCGGCACACCGTGCGACCTGCGCGGCGTGCCAGCCAAACCACCACATGAATCAGCCAAGCACTCCCGCGCTCGCCTTTGTCAGTCCAGTGCCTCATGGCTTTGCCGTCGCATTAACATTTTTCCGCTGGCAAGTATCACGTTGGTAGCTTGGCGCTGCAAGGTGATCTGAAACATCGCATGTTCGCCGTCCACGTCACAGACAACCTGAGATCGCTCATCTGGCCGCAACAAGGATAAAAACTTCACATGCTCAAATCGCGCGACTTGCAGCCCACTCATTTGCTGAGTGGTCATCAACATCTGGTCAAGTATCAGCACACCGGGGACAATGGGATCATCCGGAAATTGTCCGGGAATTGCAGGGTGCGCAACAGGTATGCAAATATCGAATTCAAACCGATTCATTGCCCCTCTGTTCTGATCGCCATGAAGCATAAATGCGATCCAAAACCACTCTTGACAGCTTTCCAGTGTCTGTTCTTTCAAGACTGCGAACGCTGATGATGGCACGCGGAAGGAACACCGGGTCCATGCGTTCACGCAGCCAATGCTCTGTCGTAACCGGGTCTAAGGGTGTACCGGCTTGGATCAGTATCAGGCGGTCCGTCTGCGATTGTGTCTTTGGCAAGTAAAACACGCCGTCAATCAATCCTGGCAGATCGTTTAACAATAAATTGAGCCCCGCCAACGACGCACGCCTGCCCGCAATTTTGATCATATCGCCGTGGCGACCCAGCAGTTTGAAGTTGCCACTCTCATCTATTTCGATCTGATCTGTGAGGCTTTGAGGTGACGGAAAGTGCGAGCCCCACACCTGGGCGCTTGTCTCAACGGCTTTGATCCTGACCTCCCGAACGGGCCGCCAACTGGTGTCTCTGGCTGTGCGTCGCATGGCGACTACGCCGGTTTCGGTCGAGCCATACATTTCCAGAACTGGTGCTTGGGTCAGCGTCTCAGACTGCGCGGCGACAACTGCGTCTAGCGCCACGGTTGAGGCGACAACGACACGGCAGTTGGGAACGTGTTCCCCTGACCTGACCAGAGCCCGCAGATGCAGAGGCGTTGTAATCCAGATGCTGCTGGCACCCACCAGCTCAAACACCGCCTTGACATCGGCAGGCAGCAACGGTCGGCGATCAACCACTGCAATGCCGTGTACAAGGGACAACATCACTGACGTCTCAAGGCCAAACATGTGTTGTGGCGGAACGCTGCATACGATGCGATTGATTGACGCCAAACCAGTTTCAACCTCTTCGTCTAGACAGTATCCCAAAACCAGAGCGCCACGCGCCAATTGCTCCAATGTTCTGGTTTGCGGTGCCGGTGTTCCCGTGCTGCCGGATGTATATAAACGAACAATCAACGACTTCCAGTCAGGTATCCAGGGCGGCACGGGGTCCGACATTGACCACTGCGTTGCAGCAGGAGAATTGACCAGGCAACGTGCATGATCGGCCCAGCGTGCTTGTAGCAACTGCACATCATCGGTGACGACGACTGGATTTGTGCACGATTGCAAAATGGCAACCAAGTCAGCGTGCCCCCCCGAAGGTGGCAACAATTGCAAACAGCTACTGCGCAATGCTGCCAGCCATGTCACGAGGAATCCGACCCGCGATGTACACAGATTGCAGATCGTATCGTGCTTGTGAAACTGCTGGGCCAGTGTCGCTGCCGCGAGATGGATTTGCCGCCAGGTCCAAGACTGCTCGCTCCCCATCACGGCGAGGCGATCCAAAAGACTTGCACCTGCCAGCAGGGGCGATTCGTTCAATGCCGCCAGCTCCATTGCAGTCTGCGTGCTCATGTGTTGTGCCAGACCTGCCAAGTGTCACGGATTTGTTGCAACAAACCCGGGTGTTTCTGAGCCGGAAAAAATAGCGGACGCAGGCTGTGCTCACCCACAAACAAGACGATGGTGCCGAGCCAGATAAGCACACCGGTTGAGACCGGGGCGAAATTTGCTGCGACCGATGCCATTGCTGCGACAACGAAATAAGCGCACCAAATGCCAGTCAGTCGCCGGGTATAAGTACGAAACTTTGGGCTCATGTCTGGGATGCTGACGCGCGCAAAGCGTTCGATCAATGGTGTTTGGTTGGGGCGTAGCGTGCGGCCAAAAAAGATTGCTAGCCACAGCAACGCTATCAAAGAGACGGCGCGCCATATAGCGGCCGCATCCAGAGACGCCAAAAAACTCACAGTCAAATCAAGCTTGAGCGGCCAGGGTCGATGAGACGTGATCGGCCAGACTTTGCAACGAACAAAAATTTGCTTCGTTGTTTGGGTCGTCCGCTCTCAACTTGACACCAAAACGCTCTTGGATGAGCAGCGAAATCTCCAACATGTCCAGAGAATCCAGACCAAGCCCGCCCCCAAACAAAGGGGCGGAAAGATCTATCAGCTCAGCATTGACACCTTTTAGATCCAGCCCCTCAATGACCAGGCGAGCGAGTTCACGGGCGGGGACTGCAACCGCAGGTGAATCCAAGTTCATGTCGCGGTCAACTGGGCGTTAATGCCGCGCGTCAGGTTTTGAATCCAGCCGTTGTAATTTTTGTGAATCTTCCCGCCACTTTCTTTCAAATTGGTGCTGGAACGGTATATGATGCTGTAGTTGCTTGAGGAATAAGGAATTTCGACGACAGCCGTGTGGGTGCGCAACACAAGGGTGCCTACCAACATGTTCGGCCCCTCGTCTTTCATCTGCCAGCCCAAAGTGGCGCCTGCCCGGAGAATGGCAGCCCGTACTTCTTCATTACTCATGGCTTTTCCTGAAGAGCTTGTGACGACAGCGTCCTTCACGTTCAAGATCGGCGCTGCACAACCAGCAACCGCTAAAACCACAGCTAAAACAGCAATTTTTGAATAGAAAAACATGATGGCTCCTTAAAAAATTTTGGCTTCTGAAAAGTTCAGCCAATCGAGTATGCCGTACGAGTATGCCGTAAAAAGATCCAGAAATTGACGCAAATATTTTGTAGCCAGTTATGAATTTGCCAATTGCTGAATTGTGAACGGTTGAAATCCGTGTGCGCGTCTTTCTCTGCCTTCAATTCGCGTTCAAAAACGCAGTCACTTCCGGTGCGATCATTTCAGATCGTTTAGTCATTGAAAGTGCATTTTACCCAATAAATACAGGCACAAGCAGCTCCTAAATTAATAGCGCTTGTTGACCAAATCAAAGAGTAAAAATCTTCCCAGGGTTCATGACAGGATAGGCATTTCAAAGCACCTTTTCCCCCGCCTGCGAATATATCGCCGGCTCTGCAAGTGGTCAATCGCGCGGTGTTTGCTGAAAATTTCCCTCTCGCGTGGATTCTTCGGTCTCTGCGTCGATCCGAGGGGGCTGATTTCGACGCCGTTTGACCGCTTCGCGCGAGTGCGGGCCGCGCCAGATCGTCGGGGCTGCGGCAGAACCGTGTTTGACCGACGCGGGTAACGACATCAGGACGGTGCAGGAACTCCTGGGGCATCGTGATGTATCCACTACGATGATCTACACGCATGTGATGAACAAGGGCGCTCGCGGAGTGAGGAGCCCACTGGATTTGGTGCTAGGTAGCTAAAGCCTCCATTGCTATTAACGGGGCAATCGTCGCAAAAAAATCGCGCACTGGCGTGCCTATCTGCACTCACCATCCGCGCACATCCACCGCAAAACGCATATTGCGACCCGCCGGCGCAGAAAAACCGACCCCGGCCGGAAAAAAACCCGGAGTGGGAACGGGTGCCCATCGGACCCACCCTCGCTTTTTGTGGCATTCAGGGTGCCCATGCCTCCTACCGCCCGCCCCTCTCATTTAACTCGCCGCGCCAGGGCGGGTAGAACCACGGGATGCGTCGCCATTTTGGGCTCGTCGGCGCGGTCGGATATTAGGAAAGTAAGCGCGCGGCGCGCAGTTTGCGCGGGTGCGGGCGCGATGGGGCTGCTTAAACCATGGACAAGGCCGCAAGGGCTGGTCTCAACACCTGCAAGTCGGATTTGCGTGGCGCCGCTCATTTCAGGAGGCGGACACCCAACGTTTGAATTCAGCGGGCGCCGGAGGCGCTCGCCTGGAATGATGGGTTGGGCATCATCGCTGGCTCCCAAGCGCACTCAGCCAATCTGGATACGAGTCGTACTCGGCGTAGTAGATGACCGCTGCAAGTTGTTGGGCCTTGGACAAAGCAACTGGCCCACTGAGTACATCGTCACGGGCGGCCGAAACCTCCAGAAAGTACTCGTACCCGGCGGATAGCACCTCGCCCGGCACGCGACTGTCCTCAGTGAGGCTCATGAGCTTTGCCTCGGATTCACCTGTCCACGGACGCTTCGCCACTATGCAAAGTGAATCGTCGGCGAATTCCAAGGCAGACACGATTTCAGCGAGATTCATGATGCCCAACGCAAAAGCTCAGCGGCCGGCCGCTTGCGGACGGTCCGATTCTGGAGCGACAGGTCAGCTCGATAGTTCATCTACTTATAGGGCGTACATTTTTGCTTGGAATAAGTCCCGATTGGATTCTCAGGATTCCAATATTGCCTGACATCTGTATCCTTCGTCATAGCCCACGATTCCGACTCTGAATTTATGCTTTTTCGCGAGCGCAACCCACGCACAACGCTCGGTTTCACTGACGTCATGTACCTTGGGGCATTCGCTGGCGTACTTTTCCAACATGACGCGTTCGTGAGATTCAGTGTTGGCGCGGAACGTGTCCGATTCATCAACGGTTCGGCCCCAGTATTCGAACATAAAGACAAAATCCCAAAATGTGACAATGGGAGCGTTTGACGGTGCTTCAAAATAGCCACATTGATCTTTGCATACTTCAAGTTCGACTCGAGTTTTCTTCTTGGACAATTCCAGCGTTTGATACTCAGAAGGTTTATGTAGTTGCGTGTAGAGAATGTCACGGGAAGACATTGCGGAAGTTTCGCCTTTTGCCGCATTTGATACTTCACCGGCCCAGCAATGAAAGCTGGTGCTTAGCAACGGTAAAAGATAGACGCCAATTCTTAGCAATGTGAATCGCATGACTATAGAGAGCTAACTTATTATTATCCTGCACGGACTGCAGGATAACGTTTTGCTGTTGAGATAACGCATGGCGTGTTGAGATAATCAATGACGCCAAATCAAAACGTATTTGTCATTTTCGAGGAGGCGGCATCCTGTCACCCAATTCAACTTTGTCTAGAACGGTCCAATGTCCGCTATTGGCTGTAAGTTGCCCTTCGCATTGAGGGAGACGGACGATCGACGAATTGAATTTGAACGCGAGTCGGAATCGAACCGGCGTAAAGGGGTTCGCAATACTCTTACAATCGAGTACCCATTCATGAGTAGGTCTTTCCGAAAAATTAAAGAGGCTCGACAGAGATTGAATGCAGCGACAACTGCCGCCTCTAAAATCGTGGGGAGATTTTGGGGACTCAACAGAGCAAGAGTAGGCAAGACAGCGCGAAATGGGGAACGGGCGGCGCTGTAGTGCTTAGTTAAAACAACAAGTTGCGCTTGCAAGACCAACTACGAACCAAGGGGTCGTGGGTTCAAATCCTGCCGGGCGCGCCAGTTAATAGAAGGGGTTGCAGCGATGCAGCCCCTTTTTCATTTCCGAAACGTAGCTCCATCGTAGTAATTTCCGGTGGCGCAACCAGCTCCAAGCGCGACAATCGATCCACGTACGTCTGGCAACATTCGCACGCGCGGAACTCGGTCTGACCATTCCCACTCGCTCGCGGCTCCAAAGTCGCCGCAACGCTGGTCCGCCAAGTCAGGTGAAGCTAATCCTGTGCCGTGGGACGGACAATAATCTCGCCAACGTCAACATCGGCCGGCTGCTCGATTGCAAACGCAATCGCGCGAGCGATCGCGTCAGGTGGCATCGCAAACTTTTCCATGGACGTGACGATTTGCGCTTTTACTTCCTGATTCGTCATGGACTCTGCGAAGTTCGTCCGCGTGAAGCCAGGTGAAATGACTGTTACACGCAGTTTGTCACCAGCCTCCTGTCTCAGACCCTCGGATATCGCGCGAACCGCGATCTTCGTACCGGCGTAGACCGCCATGTTCGGCACTATGCGATGGGCTGCCACAGAGGCGGTGTTTATAAAGTGGCCAAAACCCTGCTTGCGGAAAATGGGCAGCGCAACTGCTATTCCGTACAGGACGCCTTTGAGATTGATATCGATCATGTCTTCCCAATCCTCGACGCGCAGTTCGTCGAGAGGAGAGATCGGGCCGACGCCAGCATTGCTGATCAGAACGTCGAGCTTGCCGTACCGGTCGCATGCCCGCTTCACGAGCTGGGAGAGATCGCCTCGCTGCTTCACGTCCGTGCGGACCCATACAGCGTCTCCTCCTGAAGCGATGATTCGATCGGTCAGGGCTTGCAGCCGGTCCGTTCCGCGAGCCCCCAACACAAGCTTTGCGCCTCGTTCTGCCAGCAGAAGTGCGGATGCCTCGCCGATCCCACTGCTTGCGCCCGTGATGACGATAACCTTGCCATTGACTGTCGACATGAGCTGCTCCTTATTCGGTTCGAAGACTGCATGTTCGACCAGACCTGCCGGCGAAGCTATAATCGATTCAACGCAATTATTTATCGATCGTACGGATTTCGCATGGATCCCCTCTCGGATGTCTTTCTCTTGCTCAGAGTCGAAAGCGTGTTATCCGCGCGGATCGAAGTGTCAGGCCCGTGGTCCATGCGTTTTTCCGCCTACGAGCACATCAAGTTCGCCGGCGTCCTGGAGGGCTCATTCTGGCTGTGGTTCGAGGACGATACGCCGCCGGTCAAGCTGAATGCTGGCGATTTCTACCTGCTGACCCGCGGACAACCGTATTGCACCGGAAGCGATCCATCGATTAAACCCGTCGACGGCCGTGAAGTCCTGGCCGCCTGCCTCTGCCCGGACGGCATCGTGCGCTATGGCGACGGCGGAGAGAAAATGAGTGCAGCGGGCGGCCGCTTCACTTTCGACGCCAATACGAGCGAGCTGTTGTTGAAGTCGTTGCCCCCGCTAATTCACGTTCCCGCAACTTCTGAAAGCGCAGGTCCTCTGCGCGCCGTGCTCGACCTGCTTCGGCTTGAAACGGAATCGGTACGGCCTGGCGCGTCGATTGCCGCCGTTACTCTTGCCAACATGGTGCTGGTGCAAATCCTGCGGCAACACCTGGCGTCGGGAACCAATGCGCCGGGTTGGCTCAGCGCGCTTGCAGATCCAAAGATAGGTGCAGCCCTTGGTTGGATCCACGCGGACGTGTCCCGCCATTGGAAGGTCGAAGAGCTGGCGTCGGCGGTCGCGATGTCGCGCACGACCTTCACCGAGCGCTTCAAAGCACTGGTAGGAATGCCTCCGCTCAAATATCTGACCGCCGCGTTGAGGGAAGGCAAGAACCTCTCATCGATTGCCGAAAGTGTTGGCTATGGTTCAGACGCTGCGTTCAATTCCGCGTTCAAACGCCTGACGGGACAAAGTCCCGGCCGTTATCGGTCACAAAGCGCATGAAGCCATAAGAACAGCAGGCGCTGGGTGCACAATACTGTGACGCTCATGGTCGCGCTTGTCGAGGATATCGCCGAGCGCAAGCGCGCAGAGGAGGCGTCACTGCAGATGGCCGAGAAGATTCAAGCATTGGCGCGGCAAAAGGAAGATCAGCCGCGGCTTGTCATCGACACAATTCCCACGATGGCCTGGAGCGTCATGCCTGACGGCGCCGTTGACTTCGTCAATCAGCATTGGCTGGAATATACGGGCCTCTCTTTGGAGGAGGCACTTGAAGATCCGACCAGCACAGTTCATCCAGAGGACCTTCAAAGGGTCATGGAAAAATGGATTGTGGACATGGCTGCCGGGAAACCATACGAGAATGAAATGCGTTTGCGCCGCGCTGACGGGGAATATCGCTGGTTCCTGGTCCGCACGGTGCCGTTGCGCGATGAGCAGGGGATTATCGTCAAGTGGTACGGAACGAGTTTCGACATCGAGGACCGAAAGCAGGCCGAGGATGCTTTGCGGCGCTCGGCAGCGGAGCTGCAGGCGCTGTCGCGGCGGCTGGTCGAGCTGCAGGAGGCCGAGCGCAAGGACCTTGCACGCGAACTGCATGATCGTGTCGGCCAAAACTTGACGGCGCTGAACATCAATCTCGGCATACTCAAGGGGTTGGTTTCCGCCCACGACAACGCCGAAGCCGGATCTCGTCTGGCGGATTCGGTGGCGCTCGTCAAATCGACGGTGCTGGCGATTCAAAACGTCGTGTCGGAACTTCGTCCGCCGATGCTCGTGGATTTCGGACTGGTGGCAGCCCTCCATTGGTACGCGAAGGAATTCTCGCTGCGCACCGGGGTGGCCGTATCGGTGGGCGGTAAAGAGCCGAGTGCACGAATCTCTGCCGAAATCGAGATCGCGCTCTATCGCATCGCGCAGGAAGCACTTAACAACGTGGCAAAGCATGCGCACGCGACGACTGTGGCGCTTGCGCTGTGGCGCTCCGGGTCCGAATACGTGATGTCGGTGCAGGACGACGGAATCGGCTTCGATGGCGTGGCGTACACCTCGGACAAGCCCAAGCCCGGACTCGGCATGGTGACAATGAGGGAACGTGCTCAGGCCGTCGGCGGGCGTTTCGAGATTCGGGCGCTGCCCGGCCGCGGCACGCAACTCACCGTGCGGGTGCCGTACTGACATGACGATCAGGGTTCAGTCCGGTTCAGCGCGTCCACCGTTAGCCCACCGGTTGCACGCTGCGGCCCGTTCCGCGACTGGACGCTATGCAGCCGACTGCATCATCGAAGGCAATGGCGTTATCGGCGAGCGTTGCCGCCATGGCATCCCATGCCGACGCGCCGAGCAGTCCCGTCAGGCCGAGCCCGCCGGCACGCGCGAGAAATCGTCGCCGTAGCGACGGGTTATGCGTCATGACGTCCTTCCTTCTCGTGCCGAGCAGCTAAGCGCAATGCATGAGCTGCACGGAACGCGCTTCAGGAAGATAGCTGGTCGGCAATCGGCAGACTGCGGATGCGCTTGCCCGTGGCGGCGAAGATCGCATTGCACAGCGCCGGCGCAATCGGCGGCACGCCGGGCTCGCCGACGCCACCGAGCGGCACGCCGAAGTCAGACGGGATGAGGTGCACGCGGATGTCGCGCGGCGCGACGTTGATGCGCGCGACCTGGTAGTCGTTGAAATTCGTCTGCTGGACCCGGCCTTCCTTGAAAGTGATCTCGGAGAGCAGCGCGTTGCCGACCCCCATCACGCAGGCGCCTTCGAACTGCGAGCGGATGCGCTCCGGGTTGACCTGCGGTCCGCAGTCAACCGCGATGTCGATTCTCGGAATCGTAAGTTCACCCTTTTCGCTCATCGCGACCTGAACCACCGTCGCGACATAGGTGACGAAGCTGTAATGGGCTGCGATGCCGAGGCCCTGCCCGAATGGAAGTTTACTGCCCCAACCTGCTTCCCTGGCGGCGGTTTCGATGACTTGCCGCAGCCTACCGGTATCGAACGGGTAGCGCTGCGGCGATTCGGTGTAGTTCCAGTTGTCGCCCAGCGTGCGCGGGTCGATGCTGCGCGCCGGGCCGATCAGCTCGAGCAGGTAATCCTTCGGGTCGCGTCCCGCAGCCGCGGCCAGCTCGGCGACGAAGGACTGGATCGCAAAGGCGTGCGGGATGTTCGACACCGAGCGGTACCAGCCGATGCGGGTATGCGCTGCGGCCTCCGGGTTCTCAACGCGCAGGTTGGGAATCACGAAAGGCACGTTGACCAGGCCCATGCCGAGCTCGCCCGGCTGCTCGTGCTTCGGATCCGGGACGAATATGGACGCGATCGCCGGGGCGGCGCTGCGATGCAGCCACGCGAGCGGCTTGCCCTCGCTGTCGAGCCCGGCCTCGAGGTGCTCCACTGAAACGGTGTGGTAGTAGCTGTGCTGCACGTCATCCTCGCGCGTCCAGGTCAGTTTCACCGGTGCGCCTTTCATGGCCTGCGAGATGAGCGCGGCCTCGACGACGTAGTCGGGCTTCGACCTGCGCCCGAATCCCCCGCCGAGCAGCGTGACGTTCACCGTAACGTGCTCGCTCGGAACACCGAGGCGCTTGGCGACGCGATCGCGCGTGACCTGGGGCGCTTGCGTGGCCGTCCACACCTCGCAGCGGTCGCCGACGATACGCACCGTGGCGGCGAGCGGCTCCATCGGCGCCTGCGCCATGTGCGGGATGTAGTACTCCGCCTCGAGGCGCCGCGCTGCCTTCGCCATGCCGGTCTCGACGTTGCCGCGGTCGTGAACGACCTTGCCGGGACTGCGCGTGGACTTTTCCAGCTCAGCTTTGTAAGTCATGGAATCGTAAGTGGCGTTCGGACCGTCGTCCCAGGTGATCTTCAGGGCCTCGCGGCCCTTGATCGCCGCCCACGTGTTGCGCGCGACGACGGCAACCC
>WNFL01427776.1_pt2 | contig 15048 bp, 21 predicted proteins | sample 5400361 | NCBI WGS metagenome assembly WNFL01 (sample SAMN13153351, study PRJNA577476) | soil metagenome | isolation source: 40 cm soil on Douglas fir-dominated hillslope | place: USA:California | collected 2013-09-17
GGACGGGTCCGGGTCACCTTGGGACTTTGCCTATCAACGGACGCCATTTACCTCGTTACTCCCAACGATTATATACGGCAAAGTCAATGGCTATCGACAGACGGCTATTTACATTGTCGTTCTTGCGACTCCTCAAGCACACGCGGCTCCGAGTATTCTCTTAATGATATCTGATCCCTCCTCCCACTTGCACTCCTGCCGACGTCAGGCTCCCCACGATTCACACACAGGAGTGATCAACATCTACTACCTCCAGATGTTCCCTCACGTTCCGCCGTCGCTCGAGCCAGACACCTCCCCCATCTCCACCGTCCCATTGCAGACAGGATCCCCGTTCAGTATGGCTTTTACTCTACAACCAATCACGGCCACCCTCTTTTACAACTGCCATCAACTCGGCCTCAGGAGTACCCTCCTCTTCGCCTAGCTCAGTACAGTACTCCCAACGCGCAGTCTCAGGGAGCGACATTAACACCGACTCAATTCGTACACCGGGCGTTTGCAAACCGAATTTAGTCCCCCTGTTAAAACCGGTATCAGGTGTGTGCATTGAATTCTCTAGGAATATGAAAATGATGGGGGGTGAAGAACACCTCGTCGGGGATAATGTACTCACCGATCGATGACAAGGTTGAACTCGACGTATCGGCCTCGCCGCAAAAGCTGCCATCTCCTCTGATGTTCTCCATACTCCATTGTCATCCTCTTCTTGAGAATGGGGAGGTAGCTCGGCAAGAAGCTCTCCGCACAGCTCCTAAGAAAACTGAATATTTCTTCTCGCCCCCACGGCCGTTCTGCAGTCTGCTTCTCTTCTGAGTTCTGCCTGGTCGAATTTGGCATCCGAGCGTGCACCTCTTCACTCAAGTCGTCGAAGAAGATTCCTCCGACACCTCGAGATTCGCTCCTATGTGGGAGATAAAAATACTCGTCGCACCACTTTTTGAGGGATGGGTGTAAAGCTGTCCCGTGTTTATCGCACGCCTCCTTGAGCGTCTTGTGAAAATGCACAGCGTCCTCTTCAAACAGGTACGATGGCGTCAAATCGGATCCGCCACCAAACCACCAAGCGAGGACTTTACTCTCGTCCTTTTCCTCTGTGATTTCAAAGTATCGGTAGTTTGCGTGTATAGTCGGCGCATAAGGATTCCGCGGATGAAGCACGATCGAGATGCCACCTGCAAAGTACGGAAGGCTGGTCTTAGACGCTGGGTCGTATGGAATGGATTCATGATTGGCGCGCATTTGTGCAATTGCAGCAGGAGGGAGCATGCCCTTGACGATCGAGGTGTTGATGCCGGCTTTCTCCAGTATTGAGGATGGCAACGTCTCACCGCTCGCTTTGAGGGACAGATCCGCCAGTCTAGAGTCTGAAAGGACCCCACTCATTCCATACCCTCCTAGTTTGCGCGTCCATGAGTCGAGTTGAAACTTGTACGTAGGGTCCAGTTCGTCGAACACGGCGATCAGCCGCTTTTGCAGGGACCCAACGTAGGGGAATCCTGGTATCTTCATAGTCCTGCGTAAAATATTGTGTTTTCGACTACTTTGTGAGAAGGGATCTGACTAACCACCATCTTCTTGTTCCTGCTCGACAGAATACAAGCGGTTGATGATGTGGAATGGGAAGTAAGGACTGAGGAAAGCAGAAGCTGACACCGCTGATGATCTTATATATTCGCCTGGGCCCAAGGCACGGACTGATCGAGGTCGAAGAGGTGAGCGGAGGTTTGGGGCTGGCCCCAAATAGAATCGGCACGGCCTCATCCCGAATCCACTACTGTACAAAGTTCGGGGGAAGTAAACATGCTATCAAAGACACTCAATGCCCCGCTGGCGCACGGGTCCATAAATTTAGTCTTCAAGAGTAAACGCCAAACGAAAATGTGATTCCATGACACCCCGTGCGGAATAAGATGACGAATAAAGGACGCCAGGCCAAATCCACATTACGCCTTGGTTGGCGTACCAGCGCCCGTAGATCGACCCTTGCGCCAATTCCATCCATAGTACCCTAACAAACCCACGACCACTCCTGCTCCAAGCCCCATGAAGACTCCAACTGCAATCCGTGAGCCCTCCGGCATGTCCAAGGGCTGGGACGTATACACAGGATCCACCGCCGTCGAATTGCCATAGTTTCCTGCGGTGTATTTGACGTCGTTGCCTACGAGGTCGAATACGTCAGCACTCGATATACAGATGCAGTCAATACCACTGAGTGGACGCACCAGGGTTCGGGAATACAACATCCACCCCTTCAAGAATCTTGCAGCCATTACCAATATTGCACTGGAAATTTTCAGGGTAACTATCAAGCGTTGATGTACCACCTCCGCTTATAGTGATCGTAGCGCTATGCATTTATCATATGAGCCTTTGTTCCTGGAAAACAACACCGAGTAGCGGCGCACCAGTTCATGTACATCTCGCGGTTTCCGGATCTGAAAGCATGTGTGTTGATACGTTTCATGAAGGAGGACAAATGCATACCTACCTGTTGAACCATGTCCATGCGATAATGACGTTTCCGGATTTGGCATCGCTCGGAACCGTGAATCTATGGAGGAAATGTAGGGCTGTTGATGAAATCGCGTGGAAACATGTACTCACTCATATTTTTGGTTAGGGTCGGGGCCAGTGGAGGTTACACGAACGCAATCGCCGATGAAACTCTACACAGCAGGTTATTAATTGCTTGTGCGAGATTTAAACACAAACCTTGATGACTAAAAATACGGTGAGGTTATGGTTATGACGTGAAATGGAAGACGCGAATATTCAGACACACCTCTAAAGGTCTTGCCATGATCGAACGAGAGCGAAACTTGACACGAGCCTCCCAGGTGGCTAGCATATCCTTCGATTCTTAATGAAGACGTTTGACCACTGCAGACAGTCAAGGCGATTAGAGGAGGGGCCGTACCACCATGGTATTGTCAGATACTTACGCTGTGGTGAAGCCCACGGGGTCTCCAGAGGGGGTATCGAAATCCACATGGTACCCCTGAGAGCAATCGTCAGTGTCCTATCCAGTGGCTCTGCACGGGTTATCATAGTGATAGCGATTGACCTTGCAAGGGTAATCTGAACCATCTGGCTTGAGTGGGGCTGTCATGGTATAGTCAATGTTGTCGTGGAGGACCTTGGGATTGGACTTTGATCGATACGGAGGTGCTATGGAAGGTCTACGGTCAAGGTCTGGGAGGTTCCAGTGCAAGGAAACAGCGAACTTACGGTCGACCATTTCCATATGGGCTGCGACCCAGGGCGAGAGGGCATAGATCATGACGAGGGTATAAAGTAAGGAACGCATATTGGTATGGAGTGTGTGGTGAGGTAACGCGTAAAGGGAAAATCCGACCCGAGTTGAAATTATAAATTGAGAGCAAGAGAGACTAAAAGGCTTAGAGGTGGCGGGAGAATAGGAGGAGATGATCGGTGGAGCTAATAGAGGCCATACCACGTCAACTTGGGTTGGTTTCTGGGCCGGCGGCGCGCACTTACCGCGTGTCCGGCTGTGCGCTGTGTGGGTGGAGAGGCGCGGCGCGGTACGTGGTATAGGCGCACACGTGCAGCCAACGAGGATTCCACAGCACAGTAGTACTGAAACTGTGGTTGGAAGGGCGGATGGGTGGTGGGAGTCGTGGAGACGTGTAGCCGAGTAGACGTTTGAGAGAGACGAAACTAAAAGGGCATCCCTTCGTCACCGCTTTGTCCTATGTGACACCCTAGTTACGGTTTTTAGTCACTGAATGTCATACCGTGTCATACCGTGTCATACCGTGTCATACCCCATGCCATACCCACCACCGGGACCGACCGGGATGAATTCCTGACTTCTCCTTTTCTCAGATTGGATGAAACCTCGGTTGGCAAAGAGGAAGCCCCGTCTGACTTTAGGAATTAGTTAGCCGAGAACAAGCGGCACTTCTGGGCGGCCGTGACTTGGGAAGAGGGTTTGAGGGTCGTCGTCCAATTTAGGATCAAAAAGCAATCGTGCCAAATATGGCGTCCTTTTCCTCTGATCAGCATGCGTGCAAGTGTAAAAGAAAAGAAAACGAAACTAAAAAAGAAAACGTGCACCAGACTCGCAATGAGCGATGAAGGAGAGTGTCCATCGATGTTCGGTGGGCAAATCGCTCAAAATTGTAACGGAAAGGGCCGGTAAAGCTATATATGTACAGTACGTGTCTATATGTACTTGGTGACCCTGAGGCCGGGAGCAATACCCTAATGGGCCCGTCAACCCTAACGTGACACTGACCTCAAACAACAATGTCATACAGCGAACAAGCATGATACACCATACCATGCGGAGAGACGAGCGCCCAGTGTCCACTGTCAATGGCTGTTCCTGGACATCCTTTAACCCAATTAAACCGTCATCCATTTGCATTTTCGAGTTCCTGAGGGAGGCGGACTTTGTAACACCCGTTTTTGACATGACAGAGCTTTAGATTTCCCAACCAGCGCGCTTGGTCATTCAAGACGTCCACGTCACTCAGTCCACCGTTCCACCGTTCCACTGTTTGATGCCCTCATTGCGTTGCGATCTTGTACTTATACCCCTCGGCCACTCCCATTTCTCCTCTCCTCCTCTTTCGCCATGGCCAACCTCCCTGCATTTCTCAAAGAAGACTTCGGTATCGAGTCACAGAAATCAAAGCTCATCGATATCGCCATAATTGGAAGTCGAGGTTGTGGAAAGACTTCTTTCGTCCAAAACGCCGTCCGTTCTTTCTTCCCCAACCACTACAACGAAGCTTTCTTGCAGCCGGGCGAGAAGGGTATGTAGTGTCTATGGGAGCCCTCTCTGCTCTGGACTCGAGTCTCATGCAATATCTTCGCAGTCCCTTGTACATTTGTCAAGCTCCAACCACGAGAGGGCATGTGGCAGTCGACTCGACTCATTGAGATCGATATTGGCGTCCTCAAATATGGGAGAATGCAACTCAATGACCTGCCCAGATTCGATGGGGTAATACTCTGCTACGACTCGCTCGTTCCGGCCTCTTACGAGGCTTTACCGAACCTCATGGGTGGGTCTTCTCGCTTTACGTCATCCATTGCCATCGCCCGGAGTCGCCCGGAGTCGCCGGTAGTGTCACGTACCCTCACCCGGCCCTCCTCCCTTGTTTTTTTGATCCCTATGCTCATTATTCTTTCCTCCTTCTCAAGTTGGGTTCAATCGGCTTGCCACGCCGTTCATTGTCGTTGGCTGTCGTGCCGACTTACCCCACCAAGTATCTCCGGAAGCTGTGGCGGACGACTGCTCACAATTTGAGGCCGGACTAGTGCTGGCGACGACGACGACAGAGGACGGTGCCAAAAAAATGCAGGGCGCGTTCAGCTGGATCGTCAAAGCGGTCCTTCGACGGCGTGAGGGCAGCAAGGAATGAATGATAGCTTAACACCCATCCATCCATCCATCCATCCATCCACTCTCCATACCATTCAAATCTCGCAATTCTTGACCCCTAGTTGGAACATTCATAATTCTCGTTTTTGGTATCAACGTCGTGGTTGTATCTTTTTTCCTTACCTTGTGTAACTGTTCTAACCCCAACCAGTCTCCAATCATCCCCCTAACTTACCTGTTATTATTGCTCTTCACCTACCTGTAGTGTTTTGTACAGATGATGTATGGAGCAATGGTTCGACGAGACTCTGGCGCCTCGGGGGCGCCTGAATGGAAATTCACTGATAACCTCGCAAAAGGACCCATGTCACTGATTTTCGAATAGATTTTCGAATACTGCATGGGCTTCAGCACTAAAGTCAATACGTTTATATGCCGGTGCCTGATCGATTCATTCAGCCATCGATTAGTTATGAAATATCTAAATAGAGTCAGGGCTGAAAAAGGAGGGGGAGTGCCAACAAACGGACGGGCTGCTATTGCTCGAACAATGGGATTCATAATTCCTCGCAAATGTGGATTGGACGTGATGCTCGCTCTTTCAACACCAGGGCTCGTTTTGCATAAGTTTAAGTTTATTGTTTGGGGTTGGGTTCGGTTTCATGGCAGGTTGGGGATCGAACATATATAAGGAAACAGCTGGTCAAACACTTGAGCAACTCGTCGCGTTGAGAGATAATTGGCAAATGTGAATACTATACCAACATCATTATATTATAACAGCAAAACAATAACGCCACAAAATTAAATTAAAATAAAAAATAAAAAATAAAACCCCATTTTCTTTCAAATAGGCTACTGCATGAGTTCGGCCACCTTCGGGGACGCGAATCGGGTCCGATGAACCGCCGACGACTGTATACGTATGCTGTGGGGTGATCATTCCGATCCACCACTCCACTCCACAGGCGATAGGGCAGGACCAAGAGATATGTATTTGAAACCAGTCTTGTTCCGGTCCGCTCTGCCCCCCTCCACCGGTCGATCTCCTCCCCGGCTTGAATCACAATATATCTACTCAAAAACCACGCTGTCTGCAGGTATTTAAATCGGGCCAAATGCGCCTAAAATAGGGAGAGGTGGTCAATCACAGGTGACAGCGACGTGAGGCTATTCCTGAAAGTACGATAGGATCATTCGATCAATCGCCTTGTCTTTCACTTAAGGATAGGGTTGTTGACGTATTTCAAGTCTTAGGCAGATTGCCCTTGTGGCGATTGGAATGAATGCAGAAGATGAATGATGACGTGAGAACCGCCGGCAGAAGGTCAACATTGAATATTGACCACTATTGAAGCAATAATGAATTATATAGACGTCCACAAGACGCGATGTGACTTTGCTGCGATGACGACTGGCAAATGATGGCTTCCATCATAGTAAGAAATGACTGCACACGTCACGACGACTAGACCATCGGATACAGTACACACGGCTGATTGCTGATCGCTGAATTTACCAGTGTGGGGATGAGAATTAGCAATGGCCGGGTCATGATAGTCGCGCCACACGTGATAGATAGGAAGCATATAATATGAAATTGGACCGTATGCCCTTCAGCTATCATCCCCCTTCGAAACCCTTGACCCTTGAATCGTATTACCCAGGGAACATTCACTCCGGCCCAAGGAAGCGCATGCACATTTTCGTGGGAGGTTCACTATCCGGCGGGATCTCGGCAGTGTGGTACAACAACAGGAGCGTATTATGTTGGTACCCTTTTTTGATAGCGGTGACCATGCAGCTCTTGCTCTTTCAAGCCGTTTTTGTGCCCGCTTGGCCGGTTACGGTACATGTATTCGTCTGGCTAGTTTATATATGAGTCGGAACCGACCACATCTGACGCGTGTGTAATTCCAGTACAGAAGCGCCGTGCTTTTGACACTAGTACTGCTGCTGAGAGCAGGAAAGGCGCGGCAAGGACCGGCTTCGTGCACTATAATAGATTCGTGCGTACCGTCGTTCAAAGCAAGCCTCCACTCTCAACAACAAAAATCTATCCTAGGATGGGGGTCTGTACGTTCACGTGATATGTTTCTCCCGCAAGGCGAGTTTCGAGCAACGGGCATCAAGGATTGGACGACATAGGTTTGCTATTACGAGATTTCCGACTGTTATCTTAGCATACTGATGCTATAAGCTTTCCACCTACCCTCGTAGATATATATAAGATAAGATGCCGCGCGCAACTAATCACATCCAGCATATGTTCGAAGGGGCACACCACAAGCGGTCTACTTGCAATTGCTCAAACTGTTCGGATAACGGATAACGGATCGTTGGGCTCGGGCAACCTGATGGTGGCAAATATGGGAAGATTGACACGGCGGGAGTCAAAGGACCTTTTCGATCCATGATGATTCTGTCACCGCGGCCACGATGAGTCGCCGTTGGATTGCCCAATGCCATCGGGGCGTTGCTTATGGTACACTGGTAGGCTGTTTTGGATGGTGTGGCCACATAGTCTACTCGTGGGCGAAGGCTCGCTGCTGTCAGGCCCGCTGGACGAGACATTCCGAGCTTGATCAACCCGGCCAGTAACAACGCTCTTTGACGTGAGTCCACTGGAGGATTCATAAGGAGTGGATCGAACGATTGGACTGTCGAATATGTCACATGATGTGTCAGTCACAGATGTCACACGGAATGTTGCGTCACAAAAAATGACCCCTTTCCCGATAAAGGGCAACGATGTACGGAAGAATAACTATACAATATATGTGGAAAATATATATGGACCTATTATATGGTCATCCTTGCAAGCGAGAGGTTTCGGATAGGGTAGGAGCGTACCCGGAGCGACGTGAGATCGAGGGGTCACGAGAGCGACAATTTAAGTGGCCGTACGTTGATGGTCAACTGTGTCACAGGGCTATGTGGCGGGAAGCACCGGGAGCGATTGGAACGAGATAGGAAACGCGTAGCTAGAGAGAAGGCCAAAATAAAGGAGAGGGCCAAAATAACGTAATTTCAAGTGTAGAAAAAATATCCTTATATTTACAGGTGTATTGGGTGTGGTGACGTCTACAGGAGAAGAATCAAACGAATACAAAATACATGATTACGATGCAAGAAACGAAGGGCTCTCTACTCATTAATTGTAAGGCTATAATGTGTGTCAAATTCTTGCTAACGCCCCTTCTCCCGGCAACTATTCCCAATTGATTCATATACTATTCGCCTTTGATTCAATCCTGGCAATATAGGCAGATGATCTTGGCATAGACGACGAGCCATCGGTACCTTGCTATAAGTGTACATGCTTATTTTACTCAAGTTTTCCGGTTCCACTACTAGCCAAACGGCGGATATATAGACCCCAAAGAAAACAAGCAATACAGTCAATATGCTCATAATGCAAATCTCACAATGCATAATCCCACATAATGCGTGTCGAGGGAGTTTTGCTGACCAATTCATTTCAATTCAGTTGCAGCCCTCATAATGCATGATCCTGATGATGCATAGCTTTTGGGCGTACCGACCGTTTGCATTATGAGCATATTGACTGTATATGGTTCAATGCCAATTCATCATAGCGGGTGTCTGCGCTGCAATTAATGTGACGAAAATGAAAGGCCTTCTTCTATTACACTACACAATGAGGTTACTGATACAGTAAACGATAAGCGAGCCACATATAAAACCGCAAGGGAAATTTGCAATAATACGGAAACTTGGTCTCGCAAACCTGTATATGACCGAGGCTCGGTTGCCAGCACGTTCACGGAGAGTCCAGACACGTTCGAGGATGAGGGATCGGACCCATAGGAAAGATCAAACCGTACCAATTAGGATGGGACACTAACACTATAGCCATCCGGCGAATATGACCATTAATATTGCAAGGGGACATGCGGGCAACCGAAAGCCCCAAATAATGACACAACGGGTACTCCGTTCTGGTAAAAGCAAGCCCCCGTCGGAGGTGGCACATCTCAGCATCACAACACGGTATTGAGGTTATGCTTGGACGCCATAACAATATTTCAGGCCATGATGAGAGCTGATCACTTAGTCCATAGGCAGTATATATGCGGATCGTAGCAAATAGCTGCAACCCTTTTCGCAATGCCAATAATCAATATTCTCGAGTCGCATGCCATATTTCACTCTCAAGCAACTTACTAAAGCAAATGTAAATGAGGACCAAATCTATTTTTCTAAATCTCTTTATGGCCTATCTATATTAATTCAGGAGATACCGAGGTTGCGTGGTTGGCCTTGCAACGATCTAACTGGTCACACTCGTTGGTGCTCTGGTGACGTTTAATATTGACGCAATGACGACGCTATCATTTGCCTAAATTTCGAGCGTCATAAAGCCAACAGACTGCCGTATTTGAAGTGAAAACGTTTTAAACTGTGTATTATTTAAGTAACAAGATCCCCTTACAATAATTTTTTTGCTCTCTTGCATTTACCTATAAGAATTTCTGTTGCAGTAGCACACCTCGTTTCTAACTACGCCCGACAAAACCTCCAATAAGGCTATAAGACTCGTAGAATTGAATCAATGTGCTGCCGAAACGCGAAGACCTCCCTCCACTTAGTTAAGGGAAGATAAAGATCGAGGAAAGGTGACGTCCGTGCGAACCTATACTTGTCACAAAAGAATATATGGGATAAAGTGGCCAGTTTCTGGGATGAGGATGCGAATCTTTGGCAGGGTAATGAACAACCAAAACCAGACAGCTTCCATTCTATTCCGGCACGGCTCATTATGTCTTGCTTAGGGCGAAATGAATTGAGGGAAATGGGTGAGATTTGCCGAGAAAAGATCAGGAATGAGTGTATATACAGCAAGGCATTCTGCTCGATTGTGTGATAAGTGAGAAGATATGATACAATAACGTAATGGGTGAAACGAGAAATGTTGCCGTAGCTGAGATGGCGTCGCGTCGACGGAGTGGATGGAAAATTACTCAGCGAGAGCAAAGGTGAAGGAGTGTGTAAGACTGATGGTTGTCTGTGTGACGTTCGGTTTCCATATAGGAACATGGTCGGGAGGTTGAATCGCCAAACGGGACGCCAGGCGCATTCGTATTCAATTTGCGATGGCCCAATAGCGAAAGGATACATGGAGTGAGGTAAGGTGCATAATGTAGCCTTGTGTAGATTACGGATAAGAGCTGGGCACTTTGACAAGCGATGAGTTCGGCACGAATGAGCCGGGGATTAAGCCTCCACGCCATCCTTCAAGGAGCAATTCAACAGACAGAAGAGGTGAGAATGTCCAAGGCTGCAGGTGATGGTGCCTTTTCCTGCCATTACACTATCACATCTGTAGATGTCCAGAGGCTACTCGCGCTTTCACACTTTGTCGAAGGATTGCACTTTGCACTTGGCCTGATGGGACGCCCACAACATCATATGGCCAAGAAAAGGAGCAGCTCGAAATGCCCTCAATGGAACCGATGCCTTTTGGGTAGGGGGAACCTGGCTATCAAAGCTGCTTCAAGTCGGACAGCAGGGAATGATTTATGAGAGCACTTTGATGTAGTGTGTAGGCGTGGTTATTCCGCTACGCCTGCATATGGACCGCCGACGCACCCAGGTGATAAGGAAATCAACAGCGCTCCAAAGGCAACGTCGACGGCGGCGTGTTCATCATCATGCGATGGTTGAGTCGACGACGAGAGGTAGGGAAAGACCGACTTGCACTACATATATACGTACGGGTGCCTCCAGACTGTAATTGTGCCACTTGCTTTGACAAACATTTCGGCTGCTGAGTTGGTACAACGACTCTTGACGCACGCACTGTCCCTCGCACGTCGTATCAAACTCGCACGTCAGCAATCAACAAACTCTGCGCAGTAAAAGTTGACAAGGCAGGGAGAGAGGCGCCAGGGATACCCCTAGGCAGTGCCGTTCGTTGCGGGAGAAGACTCTGGAGGAGCTGCGGGATGTGGGGCTTTAGGGAGTCTTAGTTGGGCCGTTTCGAGATTCGAATTGTCGGCAGCTTTAACATCCACGATGGGTCGAGGGTCGATGGGTCGATGGAAATGGAAGTTGGCACGTGCGAGAACCGTGCGAGGTTGCTTGGGTTTGGGTGCGCAGCTCGCTCGTGAAATAGTGGAGCCCGAGAGTTTGATGTCATTCAATGGTATCCAAGAGGGCTGATCAAAGTCGGGTGGTTACTTGCCCTGGCCATATGGTGGTCGTCGGCTGTTGGGATGGGTTATCGGCCGGAGACGACGGTGATCAACCAGCCCGAAGAAAGCAGAGGGACCACAGATCGCATATTGCATGGGAGTCTTGGAGTCTTGGAGTCTTGGAGTCTTGTTGAAGTCTTGGGGTCTTGGGGTCTTGGGGTCTTGGGGTCTTGGGGTCTTGGGGTCTTGGGTGGCACAAGATCAAGTTATGGTCGGTCGGCTGAGTCCCGAGCCCGAGCGCCGCCAAGGAACCCCAAACTTGGCCTCCTACCTTACCTCTCTTCACTGTCGTCGGCCTAGTCGTCCTAGTCGTCGCGCGTCTTCGTCGTCCTCGTCGTCCTCGTCCACGGGTCCTCCGCCGGCTGCGACGACTTGATCTTCTTTCTCCCCTTCGCTGACGCCAACGCCGACGCCTACGTCCCTCGCACGCCCGCACGCCCGCACAATCGTTTCCAAGCCTCTCGCTGGCTCAGCACTCAGAATCCAGTCGAAATCTAGGATGAAGCTCCTTGCTCTGCTCCCGCTCGCTGCCCTCGCTGCCGATGTTATCGTTGCATCCGCCGTTCCCGCTCGTCACCATCGCATCGCGAGGGCTGTAAACCGCAAGAGACGCTGTCTCGCCCGCTCACATAACGCCACCGCTCCTCAATCTTCAGCCACCTCCCTACAAATCACCTACCCGACCGAAACCCAGCCCCCGGCTCAGGAGAAATCCCCATCGACGGACAACACCCCTCCTGCCAACTACCAGCAGCCTGCTGCGGACTACAAACAGCCAACTACGAACAATCCGCCACCCCAGCCCCAGCCCCAGCCCCAGTCGGGTACCATCAACGTCCCCAGCTCTTGTGGAGATATTGGCGCCACATGTGAGTCGTTCGAAACCTTCCCCATCCTCACCCTTCCAACTTATCTTCTTCTTCCTCCCCACCTCCACAGCCGACTCCACCACTGACAGCGGTCCCAATGGTTCCATCCATTGGCTCAACTGTGGCATCCAGGACGGTGGCTGGCGCCCACCCTACTTCTCCCCCAACGATGTGATCGCTAAGGAGCTCAACACTGTCCTCTCCTGGCCTGGCAACCCCTACGCCAACTGCGGTCCCTACCTCGACGCCTTCTATCAGGCCTCCAACAACCACAAAGTCCCCGCCATCCTCCTCGCCGCCATCGCCATGCAAGAGTCCTCCTGCAACCCCGGTGTCATCGGCAGGCAACGCGAGCAGGGCCTTATGCAGATCACCCTCGACAAGTGCCCCGGCGGCGATGAATCTGAAGGTTGCAGGGACCCGTATTACAACATTAACGCTGGTGCAAGCTACCTTCGTCACACTCTCGATGAGGTTGGTAACAACCTAGCCCTGGCAATTGGCAAATACAACGGCTGGAAGCAAGGCATGACTTACTATGACGCTACCAAGGCAGGCGAAGCCAAGAACACCTGCTTCGCTCAAAACAACCTAGATTATCTCCACCAGACACTCAACGGCTGGATGCAGGGTATCAACCCCTACGATCGCGACATGGGCGTCTTCTTCAACTTGAAGTATTGCTAAAGCAGGGCCTTGTTTCGAAGCTTTGTTGTTTTTCGGAGATGACGTCACTACCGTTGTTTCTCTCCCCTCTCTCTGTCTTTCTGTCTTGGACTTTACACCTATCCATGCACCACCCGGCTGGAACCCGCGTACATTCACAGCACCAGCACCAGCTCCCTGGCTTGCCCAGGGGTCCGCTCTCTTTTTCTCTTCCCCCTATCCTCGTGCTGGTCTCCTTTCCTTGTACGTACGTACGTACCCACTATGGACGGCCGTCCGCCATTTCCTTCTCTTTCGAGCCTGATACCTCACCGACGCCACGTCGACGATTTTCTTCTCTGCCTCCCAAGTCCAGTCCCCCACAATCATTCAGTCTCATGGTAGCACCTGTTCTTCTATCACATCCACTCCGTAGTCATCCTTATCCACTGCAAATTCCTCTCTACGAAACGCACTTCCCCCCCCCTACGTCCCAACGATGTTGTTACCGCATCACACTGAATGACAAGTGGTTGATTGACTTGGCCCTTGCGTCACGGTGTCATTGGCAAGACGCAGGCGCCACGACTTCCTCGAGTCTCGCGATATCATCGGAGCAATATTGATATAGCAAGTGCTTTAAGTAGTACCCCAATCGAATAACTCGCGGGGGCAGGAGTATTTTACAAAAGACAGAAATGCTCTTTGCTCACAAACATGTGGGGAAATACAACGGTCTTCTCGGATTGGAAACACAGTCTAAATTATGGATGTGCTCATTCAGCAGTGCTCCTGATTGATGACGTTGAATCAATCTCTCCCTTCAAATTAGTCCGCGAACAATCTTGTTGTCATTGTGGGGCTTTTCTCCAGAGCAAGATAACAATTAGTGCTAAATTCATTGAAAGTATTAGAGTATGCTCCTCAAAGATTTTCAGGTAATTCTCTTTGTCACCAACACAAACGTGCACCACCTCGCCTCGGTCAGTCGGACCGACTCGAGAAGTCACTACAGCTTCTAGCCTAGAATTCTCAACCACAATTGATCATGGACGGCCATGCAAGCCTAGACCTGTAGTGCCAGCTAGTCAGGTGTGCTGACTTTATTACCTCGTAGATTTTCTAGGAGAAGTCAGATATGACAAACAGCTTTGCATCCAGCTATAGAGATGCTTCAACTGTCCGCAAAAGCATCGGTTGCAATGACCGACCAACCGACCGTAGAGCCCTAGTACTGTTTGTCGCGGTCACTCCATTTACAAGGTTGGATGGTGCAAAGCTTTTGATCCTTCAGTTAGGTTGCGGAGCCGTGTTCCCTCCTATCAGCGTTGTGGCCCCACTCGCCAGAAATAGTTTGTGCGTATAACTAGAGTCCACCCTTCTTGGTTACCAGGACAGTATGTGTACCGCTAACTCCGCTCTTGGATACGACTGAACGCTCTTCTCCACCGTCCTCCATATAATCTCCAAACCCAAAAGCGTGTGCGTGCTCGCTGAGCAGCGTTCCTGCAGGGTCTGACTGAATGGCTTCCGGCCCTTGAATTTTAACGCCAAGGGGACTGGTGTTCCTCATACTCTGGCTTCTTGGGCCCGAGGGAGCGTTAGAGAAGTAGACCTCTCCTAAAATACAGTAAGGTTCGCGGTGTGCAGGTATGTTTCCCTTGTCCAGCGAAAGTTCCATTGCGAAACTCACCACAATTACAATATTTAGCTCAGCCGCGTCGTCTGGCGTCTGGACAGGGTCGGGATCTCCACCCCCTTTCATAATGATATCCGAGAGTTGGAAATATAATGTGCGCGGTGGCTGCCCTGCCGCTCAATTGTCGGTTCCCAACAGCCGTACTCCAAATAATGGTTCCAATATCGAAGCTGATTCCTACGATAGTTTGGAGCTGACATTGCATTGATTTATGGGCCCAGACCCTGACTCAGGTTCATCAGGAACCGTGATTAGGTT
>WNFL01026898.1_pt1 | contig 15045 bp, 13 predicted proteins | sample 5400361 | NCBI WGS metagenome assembly WNFL01 (sample SAMN13153351, study PRJNA577476) | soil metagenome | isolation source: 40 cm soil on Douglas fir-dominated hillslope | place: USA:California | collected 2013-09-17
GCCCAGATCTGGAGCTGGGACCAGAGCGCGTCGGCGCTCGCCGCCCCGATGCCCGGCGCGAGCTTCACCACCCGTTTGAACGAAAGCTCGTCGAGCGGGTTCTGCACGAACCGCAGGTGCGCCAGCACGTCCTTGATGTGCGCCTGCTCGAAGAAGCGCACTCCGGCGCGCACGTAGAAGGGGATCCCGCGCCGCGCCAGCTCCATCTGCAGCTCCATCGCGTGGTGGTGCGCGCGGTAGAGCACGGCCGTCTCGCGCAGCGGGATGCCCTCCTCCCGCAGCTCCAGGATCCGCTGTGCCACGAACTCCGCCTGCTGGTGGACGTCGCGGAGCGGGACCAGTGCGGGCAGCGGTCCGTCCTCGCGGCACGCCGACAACTGCTTGGGGAACTGGCGCGCGTTGCATGCGATCGAATGGTTGGCGAGCGCCAGGATCTGCGGCGTGCTCCGGTAGTTCACGGTCAGCTTGAACTGCCGGCAGTCCGGGTAGCGCTCGGGAAAGGCGAGGATGTTGTCGAAGTGCGCGCCGCGGAACGAGTAGATGCTCTGCGCGTCGTCGCCCACCACCAGGGCGTTGCGGTGCGGCGCCGCCATCCGGTCGACGATCTCGCCCTGGAGCAGATTCGTATCCTGGTACTCGTCGACCAGGATGGCGTCGAACTGCCGCTGCAGCGCCTCGCAGGCTTGCGGCACTTCGACGAGCAGCCGCTTCCAGTTCATCAAGAGATCGTCGAAGTCCATCGCATTCATCTGCGCCTTGCGCTCCGCGAAGCGGCGCGCCACGCGCAGGATCTCCTCCTCTAGCGCCCCGAACTGCGGCCGCTCCCGCGCCAGCACCTCGGCGATGGGCCGCTGCGTGTTGACCGCGGTCGAGTAGAGATCGACGAGCACGTCGGCGCGGGGAAAGCGCCGCTGGCCCACGCCCAGTCCCAGGTCGGCGGTGGCGCTGGCCATCAGCTCCTTGGCGTCCTCGCGGTCGAGCAAGCCGAAGCGCTCGCCGTAGCCGAGCCGCGCGCCGTGGTCGCGCAGTAGCCCGTGCGCGACGTGATGGAATGTCCCCCCGATCAGCTTGCGGCCGTCGATGCGGCACAGGGCGGCGACGCGTGCCATCATCTCCCGGCCGGCCTTGTTGGTGAAGGTGAGCAGCAAGATGCGATCGGGCGCGACGCCCTCCTCGATCAGGTGGGCCACCCGGTAGGTGAGCGCCCGCGTCTTGCCCGATCCGGCGCCGGCGATCACCAGCGTGGGGCCCTGCGGACAGAGGGCCACCGCGCGCTGCTCGTCGTTGAGCTCGGAATCGAAATCGACCAGGCCCCGCCGCGGCTGCGCGCTCTTCAGCGCGTACTTCCGCACGGCGGTGGGCTCCTGCGGAACCAGCTGCTGGGCGGAAGCGCTCTCCTGGGGCATCCGCGCACCCTAGTGAACGCCTGTACAGCCCGTCAAGTTTCTTCGTTCTTGCGACAGCCGGCTCCGGCCGGTTATGGACCCCGCGTGCCGACCGACCAGCCGGTGGCCGTCGTCTGCGACTTCGACGGCACCGCCACCTTGCGCGACATCGGGGACGAGATCAGCAAGCACTTCGGCGGAATCGAGCATTGGGAGGCGGAGACCGCGCGGTTCCGCCGGGGCGAGCTGGACACCCGCGGGATCATCCAGGCCATCTATACCAAGGTGCTCGCGTCCGAGGACGAAGTGCGCGCCTTCGCCGCGACGACGGCCAGGTTGCGGCCCGGGTTCTCGGAGCTGGTGGCCGCGTGCCGGGAGCGCGGCGCTCCGTTCTTCCTCGCCTCGGGCGGACTGCGCCAATACATCGAGGCGGTCCTCGCCGCGAACCTCGCGCCCGAGCTGCGCGCATCGATCCGCATCGTCGCCAACGAGGGTGTCTTCGGCCGCGGCGGTCTCCAAGTCAGCTTCCCCACCGAGGGCGCGGCGCGCGAGCTGGGCTGCACGGAGTGCGGGTCGTGCAAGCGCGTGGCCGTCGCCGAGGCGCGCCGGGCCGGCGCGCGCCACGTGATCGGAGCCGGCGACGGATTCGCCGACCGGTGCCTGGCGCGGTCGGCCGACTCGATCTGGGCGCGCGACGGCAGCTACCTGCACCGCTGGTGCGTCGAGAACCGCGTCGCGCACACTCCGTTCACCACCTTGGACGGCGTCGCGTCGGCGGTTGCCGCCCTCCAGGCATAGCTCCTGCACTGTGGCTCCCGGCCGCGACCAGAGCGGCCGGGAGGGATCCGCATGGTGGGATGGCGCCGGCTGCTCTGCGCGGCCACGCTGGCGGCGGGCGCAGCCGCGGGCCAGGACGACGGCGACGGTATCGGCGCGGAAGCGGTCTCCGAGCGCGTCGAGGAACCGCGGGCGACCGCGCTCGGCGCCTCGGTCCAGCTCAGTGCGTCCGCCCGAGGTGGGCACGAGCTGCAGCTCATTGCACACGTGAGGCGAAGCGGGGTCCGCATCACGGCGGGAGCGGAATCGTTCTCGGGACCGAGCGCGCCGCAGCGGCACGGCCTGCTCCTCGGCGGTGAGGTGGAGCTGGGCGACGACGCGGCGATCCAGATAGAGGTGCACGCAATCCCTGCCCAGGAGCAGATGTCGCGCGCGGCCGGCGAAGCATGGCTGCGCATCGGCTGGGCCGGCGCGGGCGTACTCGCCCGGCGCACCTCGCTCGGCGCGCAACGGCTGGACGCGCTGGGAGCGGGCGTTGCGCTGTCGGCGGAGATCCTCGGCGTGGAGTCCGAGCTGCGCGTGGTCGCCTGGCGCGTCGATCTGGCGTCGTCCCGCTCCCGCGACCCGTGGAACGCCTTCGGGCAGCGGACGCTCGATTGGCCCGAGCGATGGCAAGCAGAGCTTTCGGCGCGGCGCCCCGTGGGTCGGATAGCCGTCACGGCCGTGGCGGGCATCTCGCAGTCTCCGCTGCCGCAGCTGTTTGCGCGCGCGGGCGCCGGACTCGAGCTGAGGATCGGTCCGGCCTTGCTCAGCGCCGCCGTCGCATGCGCCAGGACTTCGGACGGCGTCGCACAGGAGGTCGCGGCCGGCGTGGCCGTCGGCGAGCTCCCTTGAGCCGGAAGGCCCGACTTACGCCGGCTGCTGCGCGACTTCCAGAGCCAGCATCGCGAGCGCCCGGTTGAGCAGCGATAGCCGGCGCTTGGCCGCGGCGATGGCGGCGCGGGCGCGTGGCGAGTCGTCGTGATATCGCTGCATGGTGTCCTTCAGGTGCTCGTAGGCCATCTGCACGCGAGCGATCAGCTCGATCCGGCTAGCCTTGTCCTGGCCCACCTGCTTCGCCTGGCTGCGCATCTTCCGTCCCTCCGACGCGAGCGCTGCTGCCCACGCTGGGTACCACTTGGATGCACGCGGCCGGCCAATTCTTCAGGGTAGCTCTAAGTGTATGGAATGATTGATTTCGACGCATGCAAGACGACCAGGCACGTGTACGAAGATCCAGCCGGGAGTCGAAGATCTGACCAGCTCCGACCGTCATTTTTTCCCACCGGGGTGACGAACTGTCACTCCTCGGGTCCAACCAGGCGTGACAAGGTCTTCCGATCGATGCCGAGCGCTTCCGCCGCACGGGTCTTGTTACCGCCCAGGTCGCGCAGGACCCGCTCGGCGTACCGCCGGTTCAGCTCGTCGAGCGTCGGCCGGTCGGCCAGCAGCGGATCGGGGGCGGGCGGGGGCGGAAGCACCGTGACCTGGGGCGGCGGGGGCACATGGTCGGGCAGCCCGCTCGCTTTGCGCCACTGGTCGCGCACCGCCTCGGGCAGATCCTCCGGCAGGATGGTCCCGCCCGGGTTCAGCGCCAGCGCGCGGGCGACCGCGTTCTCCAACTCGCGCACGTTGCCCGGCCAGGGATAGGCCAGCATCGCCTCGCGCGCTTCGTTGGTGATGTTGGCGCCGCGGACGCCCGCGTGGCGCGCGGCGAAATGCTCGGCCAACAGCGGGACGTCCTCGGGACGCTCGCGCAGCGGCGGCAGCCGGATGGTGACGACGTTCAGCCGGTAGAAGAGGTCCTCGCGAAAGCGCCCGGCCTTCACCTCCGCGGCGAGGTCCTTGTTTGTCGCGGCCACCACCCGCGTGTCCACCTTCACGGCGGAGGACTCGCCGACCCGGCGGATCTCCCCTTCCTGCACGACCCGCAGCAGCTGCCCCTGGATGCGCTGCCCGATGTCCCCGATCTCGTCGAGGAACAGGGTCCCGCCGCTCGCTTCCTCGAAGAGCCCGCGCCGCGCGCCCGTCGCGCCGGTGAAGCTGCCGCGCGCGTGGCCGAACAGCTCGCTCTCCAGCACGCCTTCGGCGATGGCCCCGCAGTCCACCGCAAGGAAGGGGCCCTGCGCGCGGCGCGAGGCTCCGTGGATGGCGCGCGCGACCAGCTCCTTCCCTGTACCGGATTCGCCGACCACCAGCACCGTCGCGTCGGTGGCGGCCACTCGCGCGGCCGTCTTGTAGACCTGCAGCATCGCCTCGCTGCGCCCAACCACGTTCTGCAGCGAGTACTTCTCGCGGATCTCCCGCTTGAGGCGCCGGTTCTCCGCGCTGAGCCGCCGGTGCCGGAGCGCGCGGTCGACCACCAGCTTGATGGCGTTCACGTCGTACGGCTTGGAGATGTAGTCGTAGGCTCCGCGGCGGATGGCGTCGACCGCGCCGTCCACGTTGCCGAACGCGGTGACCAGCAGCACCGGAGTCTCGACGGCGGTCTTCACCACCCAGTCGAGCACTTCCAGGCCGTCCGCCTCGACCATGCGGATGTCGCTCACCACCGCGTCGAATCCGTCTCCGCCGCGCTGGTGCTCGTCGCGCAGCAGCTTGAGCGCCTCGGCCCCGTCGGTGGCGACCGTGACCTGGTGGCCATCCTCCGCGAGGATCTGCGCCATCAGGCCTCGCGAGGCCATGTCGTCGTCCACCACCAGGATGCGCGCCAACTCGCCCATGCCCCTCCAGCTTAACGCGTGTTGCCCTTGAGGAAGACCGCGACTTGCCCCTGGAGCCACTGGCCGTCGAGCGAGAGGAAAGCCGGATTCACTTCGCGAGCCGCTTGAATACTCCGGCGTACTTGCGATGCGCTTGCTCGACGATCTCGCGCAGCTTGGCCGACCGCCTCGGCGACGCCTTCTTGAGGACGAGCGCGAAGCTCTTGCCGGTGCCGACGAGCTTCTTGCGCATGGTGCGTACAAGATAGCCTGCCGGTTCGTACGGAGCGAGAACGACCCCCGCCGGCCGATGCGTTGACGGGGCCGATCAGGACGTGGCTTCCGCGGGGAAGCGCACGGTGAAGGTGGAGCCCCGGCCCGGCTCCGACTCGACGTCGATGCGGCCTTTGAGCGCGCGGGCGATCTCCTTGCAGATCGCCAGCCCGAGGCCGGTTCCCATCCCCGCGGCCTTGGTCGTGAAGAACGGCTCGAAGATGCGCCGCTTCACTTCCGGGCCCATCCCCGTACCGGTGTCGGCGACGCGCAGCACCACCTCCGATCCGTCGCGGCGCGCCTGGACTTCGAGCTTGCCCCCGTTGGGCATCGCGTCGACCGCGTTGGCGACGAGGTTCGTGAGCAGGTGCCGGACCAGTCCCGGATCGGTGCGCACCACCGAGGCGCCGTCCAGCACCTCCCGCTGCACCTGGATCTTCGCGCGGGCCTCGGTGCCCAGCGTCAGGTCCAGCGCCTCGTCCACCAGCGGCTCCATCTGCACCGTCTCCGCCGCCGGCTTGAAGCCGCGGGTCTGATCGAGGAAGCGCCGGATGATCTCCGCCATGCGAAGCACTTCGGCGCTCGCGATCTGCGCCTGCGCCCGCGCGGGTTCCGGCAGATCGCCGCGCAGCGCGAGGAGCTGCACGTGTCCGCTCACCGCGTTGAGCGGATTGCCCAGCTCGTGCGCGATGGTGCCCGCAAGCTGACCGAGCGCGGCCAGCCGCTCCTGCGCGGTCAGATCGCGCCGGGCCGCCACCAGGAGCTCGTTCAGCTCCTCCAGCGCGCGGTTCTTGCGGGTCAGCTCGGCCGTCGCGTCCTCGATCTTCGCCTGCAGCTCCGCGTTGAACCCGCGGATCTGCGCCAGCATGCGGTTGAACCCGCGGGCGAGGTAGGACAGCTCGTCGCCGCCCTCGGCCGGCCCCGGAGCGCTGACGTCGTAGAGGCCGTTCTCCACCGCGCGCATGGTGGCGGAGAGCAGGTCCACCCGGCGGACCAGGATGCGGCCGAGCAGGATCCAGAACGCCCCGATCAGGAAGAGGCTGGCCGCCACCGCGGTGGCGAGCAGGACGCGGCGCTCCGCCGAGACCAGCCGCTCGGCCTCGGCGAGCGAGGCGATGAGGACCAGCCTCGCCCGCGCGCCCCGGCCGTCGGTGAACGGCTCGGCCCAGCGGAGCGCGCGCCCCTGCTCGGGCTCCTCGACGATCGCGGAGGCGCGCGGCAGGCCGGGCAGCGGCCCCCGCCAGCGGGTCAAGGAAATCCCCTCCGGCGTGACCCGGGCGGAGACGAAGTCCGAGTCGAGACCCAGCGCGGCCGGCCGGGCCAGCTCGGCGCGCAACAGACCGCGGTGCATGCGGATGGTGGCGGCCAGCTCCTCGGAGATCTGCTCGTCGTCGGCTCCGGCGCGCCGCAGCGCAGCGGTGGCCGCGCGCGCCAGGCCGACGGTGCGATCCCGCACCTCGGTCTCCACTGATCTTTGCGCGATGCGGAGCCCGAATCCCGCGGCGACGAGCAGCGTCGCGGCGAGTACCGCGGCGAACAGGGCGACGAGCTGGAGCCTCAGGGACACCGGGGCTCCAACCGTACACCGGAAGCGCGCCTACCGCCCGACGGTCACGCGCCGGGCGGCGGAGGCAGCTTCTCGGCCTCCTTCTCTTCCCCGAGCCCCGAGACGCCCTTCTTGAACCCGCGGATCGCCTCGCCGAGGCTGGCACCCAGCTGCGGCAGCTTGGACGGACCGAAGAAGAGCAACGCGAGCGCGAGGACCACCAGGATTTCGCCGAAACCGAGCCTCATCGAAGCCTCCGGTAACATTGTCTATACCAAGGGCCTGCCTCGGCGCATCCTCGAAACGTCCAGGACCCGGAAAACGAGCGCAGCCCTGCCAGCGGCCGGCCGGTGGCCGCAAAAGCGGCGCACCGGCGGGATTCGAGTAATCTCGGAGAGTGCGCTTGCTGCCGTTCGCCCTGGCCGCCGCCCTCGCCGTTCCGTCTCGCGGGGCGGGCCCCGACCAGCGGGCGCTGGAGACTGCCCTGCGGCAAGCGGTCGCGGCATCTTGCCCCTCCCTCAGCTTTGCCGTCGATCCCGATCTGACGCGGGCTGCGCGGGCTTTCGTTGCCGCCGCGCAGGCTGGCCGCGCGCCCATCGCCGGTGCCGCCCTGGGGTTCTACGCAGCGCTGGAGAGCTACGAGCCGTCGCCGGTGTCCGGCATCGCCACCATCTCGCCCCCCTCGCGCGCCGACCGCGCCGTGGGAGACCTGTTCGGGCGCGAGTGCAGGTTCAACCGCGCCGGGGTCGCCGCGGCGGTGTTGGGAGAGGAGGCGGTGGTCGCGCTGGTCACCGCGGCGCACTCGACCGACCTCTCGCCGATTCCCGGCAGAGTGGAGCCGGGCGCCGCGGTGGAGGTGGACGCAACCTTGGGACCCGGCCTGTCGGCGCCCCGGCTGTTCGTCCAGGCGCCGGATGCGAGCACCGACGAGCCGAAGGTCTCCGTCGAGGGCCGGAGGCTCCGCGCGCGCGTCGTCCTCGCCGCCCGAGGCGAATACACGCTGGAGCTCCTCGCAACCGGGGCGGGCGGGCCGGAAGTCGTGGCCAACCGGCGCGTCTTCGTCGGCATCGCGCCTCCCGCGTCCCCACCCGCCGACACGCCGCGGGAAAGCGGGGTCTCTGCCGTCGAGCACGCGATAGGCAAGCTCCGCGCCGCGCACCGGCTTCCCGCGTTGCAGCGCGATCCCGCGCTCGACCGCGTGGCCGAAGGACACAGCCGCGAGATGGCGCGCACCCGGACGTTCGCGCACATCCTACCGTCGGACGGCAGCATGAGCGATCGGCTGCGGAAGGCCGGCTATGCCTATCGATCGGCGGGCGAGAACATCGGACTGTCGATCGACCCGCTCAGCGCGCACGAGGCGATCGCCTCGTCGCCGGCGCACCTCAAGAACCTCCTCGACCCGCAACACCGGCGCATCGGCCTGGGAATCGCCAGGGGCACCTCGCCGGACGGTTCCGAGGGGGTCTACCTGACGGAGGTGCTGGCCGCGCCCATCGAGCAGTCGCTCGACCCGGACGGGGAAGTTGCCCGATTGCTGCAGCAGAAGCGGCGCTCCGCGGGGCTCAGGCCGCTGTCGCGCGATGCCCGGCTGGACGCGATCGCGTCGCGCGAAGTCCGCGCGCTCGCCTCGGAAGGCGAGCTCTCGCGCGACCTGCAACGCTCCGTGATCGAAGAAGCGCTGCGCTCGCTGCCGCGCCTCCGCGGCGCGATCGCCGAAGCGTACGTCGGAAGCGGGGCCTCGGCGACGGGGTCATCCCCCAACGCGGTCTCTCCTGCGTGGACTCGCGTCGGCATCGGCGCGGTCTACGCCACCTCGGAAACCTACGGAGCCGGCCGCCTCTGGGTGCTGCTGGTGTACGCGCGCTAGCTCAGGCGGACTTGCGCTGCGTCGCGAAGGCCTCGATCGAATGTTCCGGAGACTCCACGATCGTGTAGTTCGGGCAGCGCACGCAGGTGAAGCTGTTCCAGCCGCGCTTCACGGCCTCGTTGAGGCAATCGTCGTAGGCGGTGCAGAAGAGGTTCCGGTGCGCCTCGACGGACATCTTCCGATTCCCCTCGAGATTGATCGGCGTCGTCAACTCGGTGGGCATCGGTTTGGCCATGACGCGCATGCGGAAAATCCTCCTGGTCCAGCGATAGCGGCGGGGCGTATAACAGAACGCGTCAGACCGCGCCAGTCGCACCGTGACCGACGCTGGATAGGCATCGACCGGCCGGGATGCAAGGCATTGTGAGCGAATGACTATTCTCCCGTCGGGCGCCCTGTTGCAGGCGCTGATGCTGGCCGCCACGGCCGTTGGCCAGCCAACATCCGAGCAGGCAGGGGCTCTCCTCGCCGCTGGGCGGGTGGACGAGGCCATTGCCCGGGCTGCCGAGTGCCTGCCTGATCCGGCGTGCGCGCTGGTCCGGGGACGCGCCTTGTTCGCGTCGGGGCGCCTCGTGGAAGCAGCGCAGGACCTCCAGGCGGCGCGATCGGGGACGTTGGCCGCCCACGCCGCAAAGCTGCAAGGAGAGGCGCTGGTGATCGCCGGCCAGCCCGCCGACGCGCTGGAACCGCTGCGGGCCGCCGAACAGGCGGACCCGGACGGGCCGGCGGGCTTGCGCGCCTCCTCGCTGCTGGCCGACGCCCTGCTCGGGAATGGCGAGTACGCCAAGGCGGCGGAGCAGGCACAAAAGGCGGCGGAGCTCCCCGCGCAGCCTTCGGACGTGCGCGCCGGGCTCGATCTGATCCGCGCGGAAGCGTTCTCGGGACGAGTCGACGCCGGGGAAGAGGAAGTCGCGCGCGACGCCGCCCGGCTGTGGCGCCAGTTCTGGCTCGACCATCCGGAGCATCCCGCCGCCGCGGGAGCACGCGCCGAAGAAGCGCGGCTCTCGGCGATCTCCAGACGCCCGCTGCCCGCGCCGGCCGGGCGCGAGCTGCTCCTGCGCGCGCAGCGGCTGCTCTCGGCCGGAAAGCCCGGCGCCGCCGTCGCGCAGGCCGAGGCGGCGGTGAAGACGCTGCGCGGCGGCGACGCGGCCGAGGCGCAGCTCATCCTGGCCCGCGCGCTCGCGGCGGACGGCCGGCGCAGCGAGGCGGGGCCCGCGCTCGCCTCGGCGTGGAAGGACGGAGGTCCGCGCGTCGCCGCTCCCGCCGGGTTGCTCCTCGCGCGCGATCGGGCCCGCCGAGGCAACGACCCCGAGGCGGTCCGCATCCTGGATCAGCTCGTGCGGCGCTACCCGCAATCCGGCGAGGCCGAGGAGGCAGCCTACGTGGCCGCGCGCCTGCAACTCGATCAGGGCAAAGAGGCGGACGCGCGGCGCCGTCTCGCCCGCATCGCGCGCCGGCGCGCCGGCGCGCACGCCTCGGATGCGCGCTGGACGGTGGCCTGGCTCTCGTACCGGCGCGAGCTCCCCGACGCCGCGGAACGCTTCGCCGAGTTCACGGCCAGCGCCGATTCCGACGCCCAGCGCGCGCAGGGGTTGTACTGGCAATCGCGCGTCGCGGAGCCGCGGGCGGCTGGCGTGTTCCTCCGGCGCGTGGTGGAGATCGACCCGCTAGGCTACTACGGCCTGCTCGCGCGGCAGCGGCTCGGTCAGGTCGATGCGGAGCCGCCGCCCTTCCCGCCCGCGGCCCCGCCGCCGCAGGGCGATCCGCTGCCGGCGCGGCTGGCGCTGGCGGCGGATCTGTTCCGGCTGGGGCTTCTGGCCGAGGCGGGCGCCGAGGCGGACCGGTTCGTGCGGCAGCGCCCCGCCCAGGCCGCGCTGGCCCTGCCGGTCTACGAGCGCGCGCAGCGATACGATCGGTCGCTCGCGCTCGCGCAGTCCTTGCTCGGGTGGAAGGCGCCGCGGCCCGACGCCGATCCTGCGCTCCTCGAAGGGGCATACCCCGCCGCGTATGCTCCGCAGGTCGGATCCAGCGCGGCCCGCGCACGCGTGGATCCCTACCTCCTCCTCGCGGTTGCGCGGCGGGAGAGCCTGTTCAAGCCGGACACGCGCAGCGCGGCCGGCGCGGTGGGGCTCATGCAGCTCCTTCCCGCCACGGCCCGGCGCGCGGCGATCGTGCTCGGCCGGCCGGCGCCGAGCGACGCGGACATGGCCGAGCCGCGGACGGCGATCGACCTCGGCGCCTGGTACCTGTCCGAGCTGCTCGGACGGTTCGGCGATCCGGCGATCGCCGCGGCGGCGTACAACGCGGGCCCGCGCGTCGCCGCTCCCTGGGCCACGCGCGGAGCGGGCCAGCCGCTGGATCGGTGGGTGGAAGAGATCCCCTACCGCGAGACGCGCACCTACGTGAAGGTGGTGCTGGGCGCCTGGAGCGCGTACCGCATCCTCGCCGGCGGCTCCGCCCCCGCCCTCTCCGACGCCGTCCCCACCCCCAAACCGGGCGCCGCCTTCTAACCAGCCGGTTCAAGACAAAAGGATCACCGCGGAGCCGCGGAGCTCGCGGAGGATTTTTCTGAACCTGATCCTCCGCGCTCTCCGCGTCTCCGCGGTGATCTTTTGGTCAAAGGAGTTGCTGTTGGGTGGAGGAGTGGAGGGCGGTGAGCATCTCGTCGCCGTATTGCTGGAGGCGGAAGGGATCCATTCCCTCCACGCGCCCGAGCTCCTCCAGGGTGCGGGGCGCGCTGCGCGCCACGGCCATGAGGACCGCGTTGGGCGCGATCACCTGCACCTCCACCTTGCGCGCCTCGGCGCGGTCCTTGCGCCACTTCCGCAGCTTCTCGTAGCGCTCCTCGACTTCCGGGTCGGGCCCGCCGCGACGCCAGGGAGGGCCGCGCTCGGGCCGCGGGCGCGGCGGCGGCGCCCCGGACTGCCCGGCGCGCACCGCCTCGAGGATCTGTGGCGCCAGACGGCGCAGCACCGCTGCCTGCGCACCGGGGATGCGCAGCACCTCTTCCTCCGTCCGGGGCTGCCTGCGCGCCACCTCGGCCAGCAGCAGGTCCGAGAGCACCTTGAACGGCGGCCGGTTCACCTCGCGCGCGCGCCGGTCGCGGAGCAGGTACATCTCGCGCAAGACGCCCCGCCCCCGGCCGTCGAGCGTGCGCGCTGCCTTCATCTTCTGCCACCCGTCCGGATCGAACTGGCGCGGCCGCGGCTCCTTGGCCGTCAGCCGCGCGAACTCCGCCTCCGCCTCTACCAGCAGGCCGCGCTCCGATAGCCTCGCGCCCAGCCGCTCGCGCAAGGCGAGCAGGTGCTGCACGTCGGCGAAGGCATACGCGAGCTGCTCGGGACTGAGCGGGCGCCGCCCCCAGTCGCTGCGCTGCTCGTCCTCGGTGAGCAGCACTCCCAGCTCGTCCTGGAGCAGGTTCCCCAGCCCCACTCGCTCGACCCCCAGCACCTTTGCCGCGGCGTGCGTGTCGAAGATGCGCCCCAGCGTGACGCTCCATTCGCGCTTGAGGCACATCACGTCGTACTCGGCGGCGTGGAGCACCACCTCGCGCGCCGGATCGGCGAGGAGCGGGAGCAGCGGCCCGAGCCCGACGGCGAGCACGTCGATCGCGAAATCCGCCCCAGGGGTGGCGATCTGCACCAGGCAGACCTGCTCGTTGTAGGCGTGGAAACCGTTCGACTCGGTATCCAGCGCGACGCGCGGCTCGGCGGCGACCGCTTCCGCGGCCCGCGCGAGCCCCGCCTGCTCGGCGACCAGCACCTGTTCGCGCATTTCGCCGCGAGGCTCTACCACGCGCCGGGCGGAGCGATCGTCGGGCGTCTGGGGCAGCTCCGAGCTCAAGCCAGGCGTCCCCGGGACTGGATGTCGCGCAGGATGGGCCGGAAGCGGCCGCGCACCTCGAGCAGGCGCAGGTCGTGGGCCAGCCCGGTCGCGGCGCGGTAGAACAGGATCGCTTCGGCCGGCGGCTTGATGGTCAGCACCAGGCGGGGATTCGCCTGCATCAGGCGCCGGATGTCCTGCACCATCGGGTCCTGGCCGAAGTCGTACGGCTCGTCCGTCTCGATGGGCCGCTCCACGATGGCCGCGAGCTTCTGGCAGAGCTCGTACGCCTCCTCGACGTCGTCGCCGAGGAAGCGGAACCCGGCGCGCGCCAGCAGAGGACCGACCTGCATGGCCCGCTTTCCCTCCGCGTTCGCCTCCAGGAAGGTCCGGTAGGTGGCCGCGAACGGCTCGGAGAGGAGCTTGGTGGCGCCGAAGTCGAGCACTCCCAGGCGGCCGTCGGCGAGGAGGAGGAAGTTGCCCGGGTGCGGATCGGCGTGGATGCGGCGCGCGGCGTAGAACGGTCCCCAGATGGCGAACGCCAGCAGCCGGCCGACGCGGTAGCGCTCCTCCTCGGAGGGCTTCGACTCGATCAGCTCCAGCAGGTGCGGCCCGCGCAGCCTGGTGAGACACAGGACGCGCAGCGAGGAGAAGTCCGCCACCACCTCGGGGACCGCCAGCTCGGGAAAGCCGCGCGCCGCTGCGGCATAGGCGCGGCACTGCTCGGCCTCCTGGACGTAATCGAGCTCGCGCAACAGGGACGAGCGCACCTCCTCGTAGTACGGGCGCCCGTCGAGGGCCTCGCCGGTGAGAGACAGCCCGCGGACCAGCACGGCGGCATTGGCGAGATCGCTCTCCAGCGCCCGGTCGACGCCAGGGTACTGCACCTTCACCACCACCTCGCGACCGTCGTGGAGCCGCGCACCGTGCACCTGTCCCAGCGACGCGGCGGCGAGCGGCTCGCGATCGAAGGAGGCGAACAGATCGTCGGGCTCCCGGCCCAGCTCGGCCCGCACCACCTCGGCCACCTGCTCGAACGACATCCGCTGCGGCGCCTGCGCGAGCAGCTTGGCGACGATGCGGCGGGCTTCGGCGGGCAGCGCATCGGGATCCATCGCCAGCGCCTGGCCGAGCTTGAGCGCGGCCCCCTTCAGCTCCCCCAGCGTCCCCAGGATGCGCTCCGCCGCCTTGCGCAGGTCCGGGCTAGCCTCCCCGCCCAGCTTCCGGCGGGCCTGTTGCGCGAGCAGATCTCCGGTGGTGCGCGCCGTGAGGTAGGCGAGCCGGCTCAGCCGGCGCAGCCGGCCGGTCTGCACGTGATCGTCGTCGGGCATGCCCCGGTCAGGGTAACTGCGCAGGCCCGCCGCCGCATCCAGCCAGGCGTGCCGTACAGCCGCATGACCGCCGGGCGACCCCTTCCGTGGTATGGGCCTGCGCGCATGACGGAAGGGACGCGGGGCACCCCGGGCGCGGCGAGCGCCTTCGCGGCGTACGTCGCGCTGTGGCTGGGCTACCTGGCGATCGGCCAGGCAACGCAGCAGCGCGACATCGTCGCAGGCCTGTGGATCACCGAGATCCTCGCCATCGCGCTGCCGGCCGTCCTCGCCGTGCGGCTGTCCCGCGTTCCCGCGACGGTTTTCCTGGGGCTGCGCGCGCCGAGGCCCGCCCATCTGGTGGCCGCGGTGCTGCTCGCGGTGGCGAATCAGCCGGTCGTTTCGTTCGTGACCTGGGCTTCGCGAACGCTGTCCCCCGAGCCCTGGGTGAGGGAATTCGACGCCCTCCAGCGCGCCCTCGATCTCTTCTTCTCGCAGCAGGCGCTTCCCATGGTGCTGACCGTCTCGGTCGCGGCGCCGCTCGGCGAGGAGCTGTTCTTCCGCGGCTACGCCGTCCCTGCCTTCGCGCGCAGCTGGGGGCCGGTCGCAGCGTGCGTCGCCACGGGGGCGATGTTCTCGCTGCTCCACGGGAACAAGATCGGATTCGCCGGCCTGTGGGAGATCGGCGTCCTCCTCGCCGTCCTGCGCCTGTGGAGCGGCTCGCTCTGGCCTTCGATCCTGTGCCATGCGACCAACAACGCCGTGGCCGGAGCCGCCTTCCTGCTCGGCTGGGAGGATCCCGACATCCCGCCGCCGGCATGGCTCCTCGCCCTGGGCGCCATCCTGCTCGCCGCCGGCATCGCGCTCATTCCTCGCATCCTCCGCCGCCGCGAACCCGCCGGCCCTTCCGAACCACTGCCGTCCGATGCCGGACCCCGCCCTCCGCGTGTTCCCGTGCTCGAAGCAATTTGGGTGGCCGGAGTGATCCTCGGCATCGCGCAACTGCGCCGCCTCCTGCCCGACGTGCCGATGGGCGTGTGGCTCGGCTTGAGCGCCGCGGCGGTGATGGCCACCGCGATGTCGTGGTGGCTCGAAGCAGCCTGATTCGAGGATCGCTAGGCCGGTTGGACCTTGCGGACGCGCAGCTGAGGACCAGCCATCGCGATTCCGAAGCCCTCGTCGATGGTTCCCTCGATCTCCACCTGCGCGCCGGCCTGGAGCCCGCCGACGTCGCCGACCAGCGTGTACCGCTTGCCGTCGGCCGCGACGAGCTGCCAGATGCCGCCCTCGAGGTCCCTGCGCTCGACCCGCCCGCGCACCC
>WNFL01030673.1_pt1 | contig 15044 bp, 18 predicted proteins | sample 5400361 | NCBI WGS metagenome assembly WNFL01 (sample SAMN13153351, study PRJNA577476) | soil metagenome | isolation source: 40 cm soil on Douglas fir-dominated hillslope | place: USA:California | collected 2013-09-17
CGTCCTCGGTTTCGATCAGGTTCGTCGTGATGTGATGCGCCACTCGGAAGCCCTGCGCTTCCGGCTTCGTTTCGACTGCCATCACGTACATGTCTTCCTTGAACCCGGGATCGATCAGGACATCGATGAATTCATCGGGGCCGGTCGCAGGCAGCTTGAAAGGCTTCGGCATCCGGATGATGACGTCGGGCTTGCCGATGTGCCACTGATCGAGTTCGCTGAACTGCTTCGGGGCCGGCATATCGGCCGGGTTCCCCATTGCGCGCCGCTGTCCGCCCAGGCCGTCAACGTCGCGATCTCACCATCGCTCAGCGATGGATCGCCCTTGAATCTCGTGATGCCGACATGGCGGTCGATGTACCAGGGGGGCATCTCGCGATTGGCGACCTTCTGCTTGATCGAGCGGGCCCACGGCCTTGCGTCCTCGTACGACAGCAGCGACATCGGCGCGATTGCGCCGGGGCGATGGCAGGTCTGGCAGGAGCGCTGAAGAATCGGCGCGACGTCTCTGGTGAAGGTGACCTGATCGGTTCGTGACGTCGTAACCGAGCAGACGGCCAGACCGATCGTGACAGCGACGCCGCCGAGGAGCCCTTTGCCGGCCATGGTGCACCCCCCCTTTGACGGAAAGCTTAAAGCCTAAAGCGCAAAGCTGAAAGTAACTTTGAGGTTGCGCTTTCTTTCAGTGCATTCCCGATCCACCCGAAAGCTCCTTGACCAGATCGCCGATGACGGCTTTCGCGTCCCCGAACAGCATCCACGTGCGATCCGAAAAATAGAGCTCGTTGTCGATGCCCGCAAATCCTGGATTCTTGCTGCGCTTGATGGCGAAAATCGTGCGCGCCTTCGCCGCATCGATGATCGGCATGCCGTAGATTGGGCTCGACTTGTCGGTGTGCGCGGCGGGATTGACGACGTCGTTGGCGCCCACGACGAGGGCGACGTCGGCCTGCGACATGTCGTGGTTGATGTCGTCCATCTCGACGAGATCCGTGTACGGAATGTCGGCTTCAGCAAGCAGGACGTTCATGTGGCCCGGCATCCGTCCCGCCACCGGATGGATCGCGAACTTCACCGTCACGCCCCGCTTCTTCAACTGGTCGTACAGCTCGCGCACTTTGTGCTGCGCCTGCGCGACGGCCATGCCGTAGCCGGGGATGATCACCACGAAGCTCGACTGCTCGAGCACTTGAGCGGCGCCTTCCGGGGTCTCGGACTTGTACTGCTTCTGCTCACCGCCGGCCTTCGCCGGCTGGACCTGTCCGAAGGCGCCGAACAGGACATTCGTGAATGAACGATTCATCGCCTTGCACATGATGATCGCGAGAATGAGTCCGGACGATCCGTCGAGGGCGCCCGCCGTAATCAGCAGTTTGCTGTCGAGCACGAAGCCCATCGCGACCGCCGAGAGGCCTGCGTACGAGTTGAGGATCGCGATCACCGTCGGCATGTCGGCGCCGCCGATCGGAATGATCAGAAGCACGCCGAACAGCAGCGCGAGGACGATGATGACCGGAAACAGGTACGGCGCCCACGACGCCGCGGGGTTCATCGCGACCATCCCGGCCAGGCCAAGCGCCGACGCGAACAGCACGCCGTTGACGAAGTTCTGTCCGGGATACGTCACCGGCCGCTGCGGCACCCACTTCATCACGCTGCCGGTGAAGGTGAGGTACCCGAGAAAGATTTCAAGGATAAGGGCGGTCATCCGGAACGGCGTCAGCCATTCGGGCCCCTCGCCCAGCCGCAGGTAGTACTCGGCGGTCCCGACCAGGCCCGCTGCGATGCCGCCGAACGCGTGCGACAGCGCCGTCCGCTGCGGAACGGCGGTCAGCGGAACCCGCGACAACGGTACGCCGACGACAAACCCGAGGACGATGGCGGCGACGATCCAGACGTGATGAATCACCGACGGCTCGGCCCACGTGACGATGACCGCCAGCGCCGTTCCGGCAACGCCCGCGTAGACGCCCTTGCGCGCCGTCGCGGGCGTGTTCATCCAGTGAAGCGCGAGGATGAACGCCGCCGAGGCGACGATGTAGGCGATCTGGCTGAGGGCGTAGATCATGAACGACGCCCGTCACCGGCGCCGCCCGGCTTCGTGTCGGTCTTGAACATCCTCAGCATGCGATCCGTGATGAGGAAACCGCTCACGATGTTGGTCATCGATGCGAAGAGCGCGACGGCGCCGAGGATGCGGATGCGAAGCGGGTAGTCGCCGCCCGTGACGAGAATCGCGCCCACGACGGCAATGGCCGAGATGGCGTTGGTGAGCGACATGAGCGGCGTGTGCAGCAATCGCGACACTTTGCGGATAACGCCCATGCCGATGAAGGACGCGAGCACGAACACGTACATCGTCGACCAGAAGTCGCCGGTCACAGGTTCTCCTTTTCCATCGCTTCGCGCGTGCGCTGGTTTTTCACATCGCCGCCGTGGGTGATCACCGCGCCCTGCTGGATGTCGTCGTTGAAGTCGAGATGGAAGGCTTTGTCTTTCGTGAAGGCGGCGAGAAACGCGGTGAGGTTTCGCGAGAACAGCAGGCTCGCGTGATACGGGACCGTCGAAGGTAAGTTCAGCGGCGCGATGATCGTCACGCCCGCCACCTGTACGGTCTCACCGGGCCTGGACAGCTCGCAGTTGCCGCCGCCGTCGGCGCCGAGGTCCACGATCACCGACCCGGATTTCATTTTCTTCACCGTGTCAGCCGAGATCAGCTTCGGCGCGAAGACGCCGCCGATGAGCGCCGTCGTGATCACGACGTCCGACAGTGCGCACTCGGCCGCGAGCAATTCCGCCTGCCGCCGGCGATCCTCGTCCGACAGCTCCTTGGCGTAGCCGCCGCCGGCCGCGGCGCTCTCCTTCAGCTCGATGCCGACGTACTTCGCGCCCACGCTCTCGATCTGCTCTTTGACCTCGGGCCGGACATCGGTTGCGACGACGTTGGCGCCGAGACGGCGCGCGGTGGCAATCGCCTGCAGTCCGGCTACGCCCGCCCCGATGACGAAGACCTTGGCGGGAAACACCATGCCCGCCGCGGTTGTCAGCATCGGAAAGTAGCGATTGAGCTCCACGGCGGCCAGCAGCACGCCTTTGTAGCCGCCGAGATTGGCCATCGACGACAGGGTGTCCATCGACTGCGCGCGCGTCGTTCTCGGGATGGCGTCGGTGGCAAATGCCGTGATGTTCTTCGCCGCGAGCGCGCGAACCGCGCGGAGGTTCCTGAGCGGCATGAGCGATCCGACGTAGATCGCGCCAGGCTTCCGTTGGCCCCGGCCGGTGCCGTCACCTTCAGGACGACGTCGCCCGATCCCAGAAGCGATGCAGGGTCGGCGATGATGCCCGCGCCAGCGTCCGTGTAAGTACTGTCCGCGAAGCCGGCCGACTCGCCCGCGCCTGATTCGATCACGATCTCGTAGCCGGCCTGAATCAGCTTCTTGCACGATTCCGGAACGAGAGCCACCCGTCGTTCGCCCGGCGCGGTCTCCCGGACGACTACGATGCGCACAACAACTCCTCCATGGGCCTCCGTCGAGTGCTGAATGATATACGTAGTGCGACAGGCGGACATCGGCCGGTTAAAGCCGGCCACTACGAGTACCTGGTGGCTGTTAGTATCGTGCGAATGGGATCGCGTCGGCTCGCGGCGGCGGGAGCGGTCGCGTGCGTCATCAGCGCCTGGCTGCTGACCGCGCTTCCGCGCGCAGCAACGACGCTGCCTCCGCGACTCACCGACCGCGAGTTCTGGCAGCTCTCGGTCGACGCGTCCGAGCCGGACGGATACTTTCGCTCCGACAACCTGACGTCGAACGAAACGGGTTTTCTGCGCGTGGTCCCTGAGCTTGTCACGCGCACCAGGCCGGGGCAGGTGTACCTCGGCGTAGGACCCGAGCAGAATTTCAGCTACATCGCCGCAACCAGGCCCGCGTTCGCCATCATCTTCGACATCCGCCGCGGCAATCTCCTCGTCCAGTTGATGTACAAAGCGATCTTCGAGCTGACGAAGGACCGCGCCGATTTCGTCTCGATGCTCTTCTCGCGGCCCCGTCCCGAACGCCTGACGGCGGACACTCCGGTGACCGATTTGTTTGCGGCGCCGGGCGCGACGGGGAACGACGAGGCCCTGTACGAACGGAACCTGAAAGCCATCCTCGATCGGCTCGTGAAGTTTCACGGTCTTCCGCTCACGCCGCGCGAACAGGACGCCCTCGCCCGCATCTATCGCGTCTTTTTTGACAGAGGCGCCGCCGTGCGCTTTTCGCCGACCTACGCCGATCTGATGACCGCGACAGACGATGCCGGCGTGTTTCGGAGTTTCCTGGCATCGAACGCGAGCTTTGCGTTTCTTCGCGAGCTCGAAGCGAACAACCTCGTCGTTCCGGTTGTCGGAGACTTCGGCGGGCCGAGAGCCATTCGATCGGTGGCTGCGTATCTGAAGACCCGCGGCGCGACAGTCGGCGCGTTCTATCTGTCGAACGTCGAGCAGTACCTCTATCAGGACGGCAAGTGGCCGGCGTTCTGCCGGAACGTGGCGATGCTGCCGCTGGACGCGTCAAGCACCTTCATCCGATCGACGTCTGGCCGCGGCGCGGGTTTCGGCGTTGGCTTTGTGTCGAGTCTCGGCTCGATGGCCACCGAAACGCGCAGCTGTCCCGCCCAGTAGTTCGCCAGCCGATTCGCTCACGCATTCCTTATGTCAGTTCTGTGTCCCGCGCAGGGGACGTGGGAGCGTGCGCCTGTCCCCTGCCCAGGTCGACGCAACAACGGGCGCATCGAGAATCGCTGGCGTGGGCCTTGCTTCGACGCGCCACCGGACTCACACAACACATGCCTATGGATACATCGCCTGCGACAACGTTCAATACACCCGCCCCTGTCTCGAACGCGTCGGGCCTCAGGTCGGCCGACCGCGTGCTCCTGGTCGCCGACGATCCCCGTCTGAGCGAATCGATCCGCGCCCACCTGGGCCTCGATCGATCGCTGTGCGTCGCCGTCGGCGATGGGGATACGGCGCTCCGCTCCGCGAAGGTGCAGGTGTTCGATCTGATCGTGATGGATCTGGGGGCCCCGTCGGTGGCGGGCCGCCAGATCTGCCGGACGCTGCGCCGCGAAACCGTCAATCGCCGCGCGCCCATCCTCCTGATCGCATCGCGAAACGCGGAGGCGGACGTGCTGACGGAAATCGAGAATGGCGCCGACGATTTTCTCGTCAAGCCGTTCGGTCCGGGCGAGCTCACCGCGCGCGCGCGCGCAGCCATCCATCGCGCACGCACCTCGCGCGCCGGCGCCGCCGTACATGCGATGCCCCTCGCGACGCCGCCGATCAGACACGGCGACATTCAGATCGATCCGTCACGCCGTGACGTGAAGGTGAAGGATCGCCCGGTCAAGCTCACCGAGCAGGAATTCCAGCTGCTGTACGTGCTCGCCACCAACGCCGGCGTCGTCTTCAACCGCGAAGGTCTGCTGTCGGAGATCTGGGGGCGCGATCGATTCGTCACGGTCCGAAGCGTCGACACGCTGGTCAGCCGGCTTCGCCGCCGTATCGAGCCCGACGAGGAACGGGCGCCTCGATATCTGCACACGGTGCGGGGCGTCGGCTATAAACTTGGGGACGCGAGCGAGGCTTGAGATGAGATGGGACCGAGCGCGGATGGCTCACTTCACCGGCGCACTGGCGCTGGCCACTTCGGCAGCACTGGCCGCTGCCTGCGGCGGCAGCAGTGCCCCGTCCACGGTAACTGCGCCCGTCGGCACCGTCGTCACCGACACGTTCAACGGCACGTTAAGCCCGCCCGTCAACGGTGTGTTCCAGATCAATGTGCACGCATTCACGATTACTACCGCTGGGGGCAACATCAACATCACGCTTGTGACAGCCGGCCCGCCATCAACCATCACGCTGGGCATGGGTCTCGGCAATCCCAGTTCGACTGGCACCTGCTCGCTTATTTCAGGATTCACGACTCAGACGTCAGCCGGGAGTACGGCGCAACTCAACGCCGCAGGAGCGCCAGCGGGCGCCTTCTGCGTGGCTGTCGGGGACGTCGGCAACGTCCTTCAGTCGGTCAGCTACACCATCACCGTCGCCCACACGTGAGGCGGCGGCGTCTAAAGCTACGGATGTGCGATGGTGATGTTGAATGTCGCGGGCGCGAACAGGTTGCCGACGTCGTAGACCCTGACACAGAACGACCCGGGCCCGAACGTGCCGGTCGTCTGCGGCTTCGCCGCGGTGGCCGCGGCTGTGACGTTCGTGGTCGCGGCGCAATCGAGGCCCGAGGGCTGGCCGATACCGAGGCCCAGTTGCACCGTCGGCGGCACGCTGGCGCCGCTCACGCTGTTCAGCGACACGTTGACCGTGCCGTTCACGGCGATGTTGAACGAGTAGAATTTGAACGAGCCGACAGGCAGCGTGCCCGTAAATGACTCGCTCACGGTCGGCGCGGCCGGGGTCGTCGTGGTTGTCGTCGTGGTTGTCGACGGGGTGGTCGCCGTGGAGCTGTGACTGCACCCCATGCCGAACAGCATCAATCCAAGAATCGCGGTAGTAGTCGCCCTCATGCGTTTCATTCTACAATTTCGAAAAGTGTCACAGGTTTTTCATATAAAGAGTTGCTTACCCGCCATCGTGCTGCTCTGCGCGGCGTGCGGCGGCAACAACACGCCCAGTTCCACCACGGCGCCGACCCCCACGGCGGGCCCCATGGCGCCCAAGGGGTCGTTGGTGCGGAGCTTCACGGCGTCGGCGGCCGGCACCGTCACCGTCACCCTCAACAGCACCGCGCCCGCCACGATTGTGGGGCTTGGAATCGGCATTCCGGGCGGCGCGGCCGGCGGCTGCGACATGACCTCGACGGTCAACACCGCCGGCGGAAGCGCGCCCCAGATCTCGGCGTCGGTCGATGCGGGCGATTTTTGCGCCGGCGCCTTCGATCGCGGCACCGTGGGCTCGGGCGGCGTGGTCGTGTCGATCACAATCGTTCACCCCTGACGGCTTCTCATAGCGATGAAAAACGTGTTCACGCGTTCGATTGCCCTGGCTCTGAGCCTCAGCGCCGCGGCGTGCGGCGGCAGCGACTCGTCGTCCACGGCGGCGACGCCGACCGTGGTCGCGGGTCCAAGCACGGAGCTCTTCGAGGGAAAACTGCAGGGTCGCGGCGACTCGACGTTCTTTTCTTTCACCGTCGGCGTGACCGGCAACGTCAGCGTCACGCTCGCCAGCGTGACCACGACATCGACGCCCGGTTCGACGGCGAACATCGCGCTCGGAGTCGGCCTCGGGTCGCCGCTGGCGACAGACTGCAACGTCACCACCCACCGTCAGCGGCTTCTCGCCGGCCATCTACTGCGTCCGCGTATTCGACGTCGGCAACGTTTCCGTCCCTGTGAACTTTGCCGTACGTATCATCCACACGTGATTTGAATAGTCACTGGATCGACCTGACCGCGGACGATGGGACGTCGCTGCGGGCGTTCGTCGCGAGACCGGACGGCCCGGCGCCGACGCGCGGGCTGCTCGTCTTTCAGGAAGCGTTCGGCGTCAACGCGCACATCCGCGACGTCACGGAGCGTTTCGCGGCCGAAGGCTTCCTGGCGATCTCGCCGGAGCTGTTTCATCGCACGGCTCCCGCCTTCGAGTGCGGCTACAAGGATTTCTCGCTGGCGATGCCGCACCTGCAGGCGATCACGGAGGCGGGGCTCGATGCCGACGTTCGAGCAGCCTACGGCTGGCTCGCCCGCGAAGGCGTCGGCGCCAGCACCGCGGCCGTTGGTTACTGTCTCGGCGGACGCGTCGCGTTCGTCGCCAACTCCAGCGTGCCGCTGCAGGCCGCGGTGTCGTACTACGGCGGCCGCATTCCGCCGCTCATCGGGCGCGCGCCGAAGCTGTCCGGGCCGACCCTGTTTTTCTGGGGCGGCCTCGATCACCACATTCCGGAAGACGATCGACAGGCGGTAGTCAACGGCGTGCGCGACGCGAACAAGGTGTTCGTGAACGTGATCTTCTCCGACGCCGACCATGGATTCTTCTGCGACGCGCGCGCAACTTATCATCCCGCCGCGGCCGCCCAGGCGTGGAGCCTTACGAAGACTTTCCTGGATACTTACTGTCCGGCCAGGCGCTAGTTCTACTTTCCGACAAGGTGCGGGACGTCCTTCTCGTTTTCCTGACAGACATAGTCCAGCAGATCTGAATCCGCCACGATCGTCTGTTTGAGCATCACCGTCCACGGGCGCGTGTAGGCCCGGGAATCGTCAACCGTGATCGCGATCTCCAGGTGGCCGAAGTCCGGTCGCCGGAAGCGTTCCGTGATCTTCGCGGATGCCGTCATCGGGCTGCCGTTCGCGTCGAGCCAGAGATCGTCGCGAAAGCCGCTCGACTCGACCACGAGCGTGTCGCCGTCCCATTTGCCCACCGAGTACCCGTTCCACGCCGGGACGGGATCGACCGGCAGCGGACGCCCGTCCGTCATGATCTGTCGGTACTCGACGCTCTGTTCGTTGAGAATCGCGAGGAGCGCCGGCGTCTGCACCATCTTCCGCATCAGCGCGTGCGTGTGGAGCCGGACGAGGCCCGGCGGCAGGCATCGCGACATCGGTTCAGCGGCCCACGGCTGGTACGGCAGCCCGTCTTTCAGGCTCCAGCCGATGTTGACGAACTCCTGGCCGACCTTCATGTCGGCGCAGCCGCCCGGAGGACACGGCCGGTTGTCCTCGGCTTCCCAGACGCCCGAAAGATCAGGCTTGCCGTTGAGGCGCGGCGCCGGCGCGGTCATGTTCACGACGCCGGTCTTCGTGCGAGGCACCCCTGGCGCCGGGTACTTGAGCCACTGCGCCTGCAGCGGAAGCGCTGACGCGAAGACGGCCGCCGCGATCAAGACTCGCCGTGTCACGGCGAGGATTATAGTTCCACGCAGGACACTACTTGAACAGCGAGGGCGTCAGCAGCACGCTGACACCGGCGCTGACCGTCGTGCCCGCACCGTTCTGATCGGTCGTCGCGATCGTCTGACCGACCGATCCAAAGATGGACACACGCGGCGCGACGGTGACGGCCGCGCTGCCTGTCAGCTCCGTCCGATCGGCGACGACGCCGAGGACGTCGGCGGTCGTCCACGAGTGGCTGATTGAGACCGCAAGTCCGACGCGCTCCGAGGCTCGTGCGGCGACGCCGCCGCCGGCGAACCGCACTCCTCGCGTGAAGAATCCGACGCCGGCAAACACACGCGTGGAACCGGCGTCGACCTCCAGGCTCACCGGCAGGCCAAACTGCGCCCGGCTCTCAGTCGACGTGAGCGACTGCGCGGCTCCCTCGCCCAGAATCTCGATCGTCGGAGACACGGCGAGCTTGATCGGCGATTCATCGCCGAGCAGGCCGACCTTCCCGTAGAAGTACGTGCTCCCGATCCCGCCGACGACGCCAGCCGCATCGGTGGTGCCGATGATGTGCGGGATGGTCGCGCCGACCTGGACGCGCGGCGCGACGCCGGCGCCGATCGACGTCACCGGCGCGTCGACCTCGCTGAGATCGGTACCCTGCCAGTGCAGCGTGGACACCGACACGGACACGGTTGCCGGTGGAAGAATCTGACCGTCGTCAATCCAGGCGAAGGGTGAGGCGATCGACGAGGTCAGTACTGACGACGGGAGCGTGCTGCGGCTCGGCGCCGTGCTGCTCCCGCGTCCTGATCGGTTTCCAGAGCCGCCCGTCTGCGCGTGGACGGGCGCGGCCGCGGCAAGCGCCAGGACGGCGCTTGCCGTAATCAGCGTGCGTGTCATGGTCGCGTCAGTCGGCGTCGTTGTCGGCGTCCGGCGGCCTCGTGGACTTGATGTCGGTCCGCGCTTCCACCTCGGCCGTCTTCGCGGCCGCCTTGGCGTCGGCAGTCGGCTTGACGTCGTGGATGGCCTGCCCCAGATTGTCACGCGGAGAGCCGATCAGCTCGGTCTTGAGCTGCGCGAACGGGACGTTCAGATCCTTCGCGGCATGGAGCGCCGCGATGAACTGGGCCTCGCTCTTGAATCCCGACGCGGCATCCGACAGCGTCATGCCCGAGGGGAGCAGCGGCGAGACCTTGGTGAGAAGTGCGGCGTTGGCCGTGATGCGATCGGCGAGCGTCGGTCTCGTGGCGCTGATGTCGGCGTGTGCCTCGGTCCCTGCCGTCTTCGCCGCCGCCTTGGCATCGGCCGCGGGCTTGAGATCGTGGATGGCCTGGCCGAGACTGTCGTGCTCGGAGCCGACCATTTCGGCCTTCAGATCCGTGAAGGGGACATTGAGATCCTTCGCGGCGTGGAGCGCCGCGATGAACTGGCCCTGGTTCCTGAAACCCTTGGCCGCGTCCGCGAGCGTCATGCCTGAGGGCAGAAGTGGCGTGAGGCGCGCCGTGAGCGCAGCATTCGCGGCGATCCGATCCGCGAACGGCACGACGTTTCCGTGGTGTTCGCTTTCGTGTTGTGAGGCCTCGTGCGAAGCTGACCCCGACTTGGGTGACGAGGTGTGGGGCGTCGTCGCCTCATGATGCACGTTGGGCACGACGTGAGGTCCCCGATCACCGGGGGTGCCGGCAAACGCCGGAGTGAGCGACAGACTTGCCACTGCGACAAGAGAGGGAATACGGACGAGCTGCATACATTCCTCCGTCTGACTCTCGACGCAAGTCGCGTACCTGCGAGATCTCTCGTGTTCTGGCGGGAATCCGCGCGAATACGAACCTGATCGTACGGTTCATGTAAGCATTACAGCGTGGAGCAACTCTTCAGGAACCTGATCGGCGGCATATGGAAGTCGTCAACCCGCGGCGCGACCTTTGGAGATGAAAACCCCGCGATCCGCGGCAGCAATCTCGGCGAGTTTCAATCGTCAACCGTTGAAGACGTGCGCGACGCGGTCGATGCCGCCGTGGCTGCGTTTCCGTCGTGGAAGCGCACACGGGTAGGCGACCGCAAGCAACACCTCGAGGCGTTCCTCAACCTCCTCCGCAACTCGCGCGAAGACCTCGCGCGCATCGTCACACTCGAGAACGGCAAGACGATCCGGGAATCACGCGCGGAGGTCGATTCGGCGCTGGTCGAGGGCAGCCATCACGTGAATCAGATCGAGGCGTTCTACGAACGAAGCGGACCGGCGGCGTTCTCGGGCAAGACCTGGATGCAGTTCGAGCCGATTGGCGTCGCCGGCATCATCAGCCCGTGGAACTTTCCGATGAACGTCATGTGCCGGAAGACGCTGCCGGCGCTGCTGACGGGCAACACCGTGGTGTTCAAACCGGCGACATTTACGCCGTGGTCCGGTGTCTTCATGGCCGGCCTGCTCGAGAAGTGCGGACTGCCGCCGGGCGTCTTCAACTGCGTGACGGGCGCGGGATCGGCAATCGGCGGCGCGCTCGTGACCGATCCGCGAGTCCGCGCGATCTCGTTCACCGGATCGACAGCCGTCGGCCGGCAGATTCAGCAGCAGTCGGCCGTGAACCTCACGCGCACGCAGCTCGAGCTCGGCGGAAAGAACGCGCTCATCGTGATGGACGATGCGGATCTCGCGCAGGCGGTCGAGGCGGCGATCACCGCGGGCTTCTCGAACGCCGGGCAGTGGTGTACATCCACGAGCCGGGTGCTGCTCCACCGGCCGATCGTCCGTCCGTTTCTTCAGATGCTCATCGCACGCTGCGAGAAAATGACGGTCGGCGACGGCCTCTCGGAGGCGACGGACATGGGACCGGTTGCCGGGCCGGCCCAGTACAGGGATGTTCGCGCGGCGATTCGGCAGGCAGAGGCGGATGGCGCCCGCATGGTCACGGGTGATGAGGGGGGCTCGAGCGACGAGCCGGAGGGGTACTTCGTCAGGCCGACGGTGTTCACGTATGTCACGCCCGAGATGGCGATCTTCCGCGAGGAAATCTTCGGGCCCGTGCTCGCTGTCTGCGAATTCAATTCGGTCGATGAGGCCATCGCGCTCGGGAATAACTCGATGTACGGGCTGTCGTCGGCGGTCTTCACGGGCAACAAGGCGACGGCGCGCGCGTACATCGACGGGATTGAGGCCGGTCTCGCCCACGTCAACATCCACATGCCGGAAAACAGCGAGACCGGGCTGGAGTTCTTCGTGGACCGGAAGGCCGTCTACGTTCGCGGCTGACGGGAGCTGTCGTTCCCGGTCACGAACACATGTCCGCACTTCTCACACCGAAGGTAGGTGAGCGTCGGTTGAGGCGATTGCCCGATCACGTTGGTGCGGGGATCGCCGCATCTTATGCAAGCTGGTGGCGGAGCAGAAGTTGGTTTCAAGGTATTTGAACAATGACAGGCAAGTATTGTTCCGCTGGATTCCCGACGCGGACGATCCATGCGGCCGTCGAACTTGTCTCAGAGCAAAGCAGTCACACCAAAATGTGCAATTCACAAAAATGGCAGCGACAGCCGTTACAAACACGTCATCGGAATAACAAGAGCCGCCCATGGCTCCGGTGTCGGAGGGATCGACGGGCGCGGACGCACTCAAACACTCTGTCGATCTGGCGCGCCTGGCCGAACAACTCGGCTATGCGCGGTACTGGGTGGCTGAGCATCACGGGACGCCGATGCTCGCGTGCGCCAGCCCCGAGGTGCTGATCTCGGCCATTTCGTCAGCCACATCTCGAATCCGCGTAGGGAGCGGCGGTGTGATGCTGCCGCACTACAGCCCGCTCAAGGTTGCCGAGACGTTCAGCATGCTGAGCGGCCTGTACGGCGAACGGATCGACCTCGCCATCGGCCGCGCCCCCGGCAGCGATCCGCTGACGGCGTTTGCGCTCCAGCGCGATCGCCGCACGGCGGCGCCGGACGACTTTCCCGAACAGCTCGCCGAGCTGCTCGCGTACGTCCACGACCGCCTGCCGGTGACGCATCGCTTCGCGCGGCTGGCGAAGTTACCGGGGGGAACCGTCCGGCCGGATGTGTGGCTGCTCGGATCGTCGCCACAGAGCGGCATCTGGGCCGCGGAGCTCGGGCTGCCTTACGCGTTCGCCGACTTCATCAATCCGGGAGGCGTCGACATCGCGCGACGCTACCGACAGGACTTCACGCCGTCGCAGACGCACCCGGAGCCGCGCGTGATCGCCGCCATCTGGGCGTTGTGTGCGGAGACCGACGAGCAAGCACAGCGCCTTGCGGCAAGCAGCCGCATGGCGTTCACGCTGTTTCTCCAGGGCCGGCTCATTCCCGTTCCGCCCGTCGAAACGGCGATCCGGTTCATCGAACAACATCCTGCGGAAGTGGAAGCGCTGGGACACCGGCGCCGATGGCTGGTCGGATCGCCGGCAACCGTCCGGCCCGGAATCGAGGAACTGGCTCGTGAGTATGGCGCTGAGGAAGTGATGATTGTCACGATCACATACGACCACGCGGCGCGACGCCGGTCGTATGAATTGCTTGCAGAGGCATTCGGCCTACCGTAGCACCACACATCCTCGCTGCTCCAGCTTTCCAATCCACGACGGCGCGCCCGTCATCGATGTCCAGCGAAGATCGAGTTTCTGAAGCTTCGGCAGATCGCCGAGGCTGTCGGGCAGCCTCTCGAACGTGTTCGCGCGCAGATCCAGATACAACAGGTTGCCAAGGCTGCCGACTGATTCCGGAATCGCGGCGACCTGGTTGTTCCGCAGATCGAGAATCCGCAGCTCCGCGAGATCGCCAATCGACTCAGGCAGCGACGTCAGCGCGTTGTGCGACAAATGGAGTTCGCGAAGCTGACGCAATGCGCCGAGCGACACGGGAAGCGAGGTCATCCCGTTGTTGTACGCGCGCAGCTCGACGAGACCGGCAAGGCCGGCAATCGATTCCGGCAGCGACCCAATCTTGTTGTCGGTGATGCCGAGGTATTTGAGCCGCGACAGCCTCGTCACAGGCGCTGGAAATTCGGTCAGCCGGTTGTCCGCGAGATACAGATAATCCGTCAGCCGCTCGAGATCTCCCAGCGCGTCCGGGATCGACTCGATCGCATTATGGGCGATGTCGAGCGTGGTCAACTGAGTCAGCTGCGCGATGCGGCCGGAGACGGTCGTCAGCTTGTTGTCCGACACGCAGAGAAACTCGAGGTCGGTCCTGTCCCACACCCACTCTGGAATCTCGGCGAGCTGTTTGAAGCGAATGATGAGCCGGCTGCTCTCGGACATCGCGTCGAGGCTACAATAGCCCGCGATGCGAAAGATACTGGCCTGCAGCGTATTCGTGTCTTGCAGCGTCTGCTCGATCGGCCTCGGAGCGGCCGGCCCTCGCACGTTTGCCGTCGACGCCGCCCGCAGCCGCGCGCTCATCGACGTCGGCAAGGCCGGCGCCTTCAGCTTCGCCGGCCACACACACGAAGTCGAAGCGCCGCTGACGAACGGCGTCGTCCACTTCGATCCCGATAACTTCTCGAAGTCCGACCTCCGGCTCCAGTTCAACGCCGCCGCGATGAAAGTCACCGGCAAAGGCGAGTCGGCTGACGATGTGCCGAAGGTGACGCAGACGATGCTCGGCGATCAGGTGCTCGACGTGAAGCAGTTCCCGTCCATCACGTTCGAGAGCACGGTCGTGTCCGGACGCGGTACGGCGGCCGCGGTCGACCTGCTGATCACGGGCAATCTGACGATTCGGGGGACGACAAAGCCCGTCAGAGCGGCTGCGTCGGCAAAGATCGACGGTGACACGTTGACGGCAACCGGCAAGTTCACGATCAAACAGACTGAATTCGGTATCAAGCCCATCTCGATCGGCGGCGTCGTCAAGGTCAAGGACGAACTCAACATCACCTTCACCATCGTCGCGCGAGAGCGATAGAATCCCGGCCGTGAAAACGATCCGCATTGCCGGAACCGCGCTGGCGCTCGGCCTGCTGGCCGGCGCCCCGGGCATCGTCGCGCAGAACGGGCGCGCGGAACACTGGGTCGGGACCTGGGCAACGGCCGTAGTGCCCCGGCCCCAGGCGCCCGCGACGCCTCCGCCGCCTGTCTTCAACAATCAGACGCTGCGACAGATTGTCCACGTCAGCGTGGGCGGCAGCCGCATCCGCGTCGTGTTGAGCAACGCGTTTG
>WNFL01092975.1_pt1 | contig 15042 bp, 16 predicted proteins | sample 5400361 | NCBI WGS metagenome assembly WNFL01 (sample SAMN13153351, study PRJNA577476) | soil metagenome | isolation source: 40 cm soil on Douglas fir-dominated hillslope | place: USA:California | collected 2013-09-17
ATATCGGCAGCTCGGTCACCTTCACCAACAGCATCGTCGCCGGAAATCTCGAGACCATTGCGTTCCTCGGCGGCTACACCAGCACTGCGGGCGACTGCTCTGGGAACCTGATCTCGGGCGGTCACGACTTGGTCGAGAACTTCGATACGACGCAGTGCACGATCACCGGGCCCTATCTGTTGAATGATCCGGTTCTCGGCCCTCTTCAGATGAACGGAGGCTCCCTTCCGACGCACGCGCTCCTCGCCGGGAGCCCCGCGATCAACGCCGGGACGCCGGAGCCCACGGGCTGTCACGACGCCGTCGGCGGCAAGCTTCTCGCGGACCAACGCGGCGCGCATCGCCCGGCAGGTTCCGCGTGCGACATCGGCGCGTACGAGTACGCCGCGAACGGCGACGTGAACGGCGACGGCGTCCGGACGGTCGCCGACGTCTTCTACCTGATCAACTTCCTCTTCGCCGGGGGTCAGCCGCCGATCGGTCTCGGGGACGTGAACGGCGACACGAAGACCGACGTGGCCGACGTCTTCGGGCCGGCGCCGAAGTAGCTACTCGACGGAGATCGTAGCGTCCCGTGCCACCGTACACTCGGAGTCGGAGGCGGTCGCCCGCTTCGGCACGGACAGGCGTGGTAGCGCACCACCTGAACGCGTAGTGGCCGCGGCGCAGGATCGGCCGCACATTTCTCACGAATGGGCAGAAGCTTTGTCTCGGCCGGAGTCGCGGTTCTCGCCCTCTCGCCGTCCTTGCTGCCGGCTCTCGGGGCGCTGACCCCGCCCACCTTCACGGTCAACAGCGTCGCCGACGTCCCCGATGCGGCGCCCGACGGCATCTGCGAGACGCAGAGTCAGCCTCACAATGGCGTCTGCACTCTGCGGGCCGCCATCGCCGAGGCGAATGCCACGACGGGTGCCACGATCGTGGTCCCCAGCCTCGGAGCCGTCTATCTCCTCGGCTCGGGTGAGCTCCTCATCTCTCAGTCGATGACGATCGCGGGCGCGGGCGCCGCGGTCACGATCGTCGACGGAAACCTGAACGGGCGCGTCTTCGACATGGCGGTCGGCCACACGGTGAGCATCTCGGGCCTCACGCTGCAGCACGGCGATGTCTTCGGGGACGGGGGCGCGTTGTTCAACTCCGGCTCTCTCACGCTGACGCGTTGCGTCGTCAGGAACAACGTCTCTACGGCCGGCGGCCACGACGGCGGCGGGCTGATGAATTCGGGCTCGCTGGCGCTCGTCGAATCGAGCGTCGTCGACAACCAGGCGGGCGCGTTCGGCGGAGGCATCCGCAGTATCGGGACTCTCGTCCTGAACGGCTCGCTCGTCGCGGCGAACACGGCGCTCGCCGGCGGAGGGATCTCTTCAGCAGGGATTTCGCCCACGGTCACGATCACGAACAGCACGATCAGCGGCAACAGCGTCTCGTCCTCCGGGGGCGGGATCTATCTGTCCGGCGGCGACCTCAGGGTGTTCAGCTCCACGATCACGGACAACCGGGCCGACGCGAGCAACCAAGGGGCGGGAGCGGGCGGGGGCGTCGCCTTAGGGGGAAGCGGAACGCGGTCCTTCACGAACACGCTCCTGGTCGGAGTGCACGGGCACCGTACCTTCCGCCGGATACCTCATCCTCGCGAACTACGACACGAGTCGCTGCACCGTGACGGGCGCCTTCACGTTGACCGAGCCGAAGCTCTCGGTCCTCCAGAGCAACGGCGGGCCGACCCGGACGCACGCGCTCCTCGCTGGCAGTCCGGGTGTCGACGCCGGCAACCCGGCGGGCTGCACGGACGCCTTTGGAGCGAGCCTGATGCGCGATCAGCGGGGCGTCCATCGGCCGATCGGGGCGCGCTGCGACATCGGTTCCTTCGAGCGCGGGCCGAACGGCGACACGAACGGCGACGGCGTGGTCGACGTGGCGGACGTTTTCTACCTCATCAACTTCCTCTTCGCGGGGGGCCCGATGCCTCTCGGCCTCTCCGACGCGAACGGTGCCGGCGGACCGCCGCCGGTGACGCCATGAAGCGCGTCTGGAACTACTCGACCGAGATCTTCTCGTAGCGTCCCGTGCCGCCGCGCTTGCCGGCGGCGCGCTCGGCGATCGCGATCTCCTCGTCCAGGAAATCGCGCAGGGCCTTCATCAGCTCGATGCCGGAGCTCGCCGCGTGCGAGAGCGATCGGATGTGGCGCGGGCCGAGCCGCGCGGCGAAGCGCGCCGCGAGCGACGTCGCGGGCGCGAAGACGCACCGCTCGCCGCCGCAGGCGTAGCCGGGGAGCGGGCCGCGCGCGCCGGCCGTCTCGCTCGCGTCCGAGCCCTGCGTCTCGACGCCTGGCCCGAACTTCTCGTCGACAGGGTCTGGTGCGGGGCGCTTCGGCCGCGCCCGGCGGGCGCGCGCGGGCGGGTCGGTCGTGTGTCGCCTCGTCGTCTTCATGATTCCCCTCCTCTCACGCCGTCTTCGCGAAGCGGACCGTCAGCTTCCCGTCCTCCACCTTCGCTCCGGACGGCGCGTAGCCGGAGAGCGTGCGCGGGATCGGGACGTGGTGGCGGACGTTGCCGACCCGGACGATCAGGTCGCCGGAGGCGACAGCGAGGTCGATCTCCTCCTTCGCGACGAACGGCAAGTTGAGCGTCAGGACGTAGCCGTCCCCCTTCTTCGTGAAGCGGTACGGAGGGTCGCTGCGGTACGAGGCCGCGGGGTCCTTCTCGCCGTAAAGAGCGCGGCCGAGCGCCTCGAGGCCGGCGCGACCGACGACCTGGTCGTCGAAGAGCGGGAGCGTCAGGATCGGGACCGGGTCGAAGTACTTGTGCGCCTCGGCGAGGAACTGGGTCTGCGTCCGGCGCCACTTGTCGAAGAAGGGGTCGTGCACGTCGTCGGAATAGAGCTTGTTGACGATGACGGCGTCGATCGTGAAGCCGTACAGGCCGAAATACATGAACGCGCGCTGCGTCTCCTTGATGACGATCTTCTCGGCGTTCGTCACGAGGCGCACGGTCGTCTTCGCGGGGTCCTTCAGGAGCGCGTCGACGCCGTCCAGCTTCTGCGCGAGCGACTGCACGTTCTCGAAGTACCGGTCGGGCGGGAGCGGCAGGTCGACCATCTTCTTAGCGACAGGGCGCGCGACGCGGAGGAGCGTCCGCTCGAGGCGGAAGAGCTTCTTCATGTACCAGTCGAGCGTCGGCGGGAGCGAGACGAAGCGGAGCGACTCCCCGGTCGGGGCGCAGTCGAGGATCAGGACGTCGTACGCCTCCTCGCGCGCGTACTGGTTGACGTAGAGGAGCGCGGAGACCTCCTCCATGCCGGGGAAGATCGCGAGCTCCTCGGCCAGGACCTCCTCGACGCCCGTCACCGCGAGGAGCGTCGTGATGTACCCGGAGATGTCCTTCCAGTGGCGCCCGATCTCCTCTGTGATGTCGAGCTCCTGGATGAAGAGGTTCTCCGCCACCTGCGACGGCTCTCCGCGCCGCTTGTCCGACAGCGAGATCTGGAGGTCGAAGGAGTCCGCGAGGGAGTGCGCCGGGTCGACCGACATGACCAGCACCCGCTTGCCGCGCGAGGCGAGCACGAGCCCCGTCGCGGCCGCGACCGTCGTCTTCCCGACCCCGCCCTTTCCCGTGTAGAGGAGGATCCGCATCCGCCCCAGTTTGCCCGATCAGAAGCGCTTCAGCTTCTCGCGCAGCCTCCTGTCCCGCTTGGACGGTCGCGTTCCGGGGTCGCGCGGCGCCAGGAGCCGCTCGAGCCGCCGAGCCTCGAGCTGCTCCGGCGAGAGCGGGGGCGTCGTCTCCTCGTAGAGGGCTCGCGCCGCGGCCTTCGGGACGTGCTTCTCCATCACGGCCACCACGCGGAACGTCCGCTTCCCCGAGGGCAGCGTGATCGCGAGCGCGTCGCCGGGGCGCACCACCTTGTGCGCCGACGCCGCGCGTCCGTTCAGGTCGACCTTGCCGCCGGCGCATGCCGCCGCGGCCTTCGAGCGCGTCGGGAAGAGGCACGCGACGTCGAGCCAGACGTCGAGGCGAACCTCGGGAGAGGCCCCCGTCAGAAGACCGGCTTCTCCACCTTCCGGTCGAAGGTGTAGACGTACTTGTACCCGAAGACGTCGACCGTCTCCTGGTACTTCGCCGTGATGACGACGAACGGGCCGCGGTGGAGGACCTTGATCTCGTCCTTCTGCAGCGGCACTCCGACCTCCTCCGCCTTTCGGAAGATCTCGTACTGGATCTTGTCGAGCTGCTTCATGCCCCCGAAGTTCGCCTGCTCGTTCATCACGTCGTAGACCTCGTTGCCGTGGATGTGGAGCGGCACGATCTTGAAGAGGGCCATCGTGACGACGATCAGGAGCGCGAGCCCGATGATGAGCCCGAGCGGCCCCTCACCGCGCCGCGGGCTCTTGGAACGACGACGAGCCATCCCCCACCTCCATCAACGGATCACCCGGAAAGACCTTTCCCAGCGCGTCCTCGTGAAGAAGTGTACCGCCGTCGAGAGGGCTTTGCGCAGGGAAGCGCCCCGTCCGGTGAACGCGCGCTCGGGCTCCTGGTACGACCAGTAGACGAGAAGCGCGCGCCCCTTCACGGACGCGAGCGGCACGGGTCCCGTGAAGCGCGAGTCCCGCGAGTCGTCGCGGTTGTCGCCGAGCGCGAAGACGGTCCCCCCGGGCACGGCGAACGGCCCGAAGTCGTCGCGACCGCGAAGCCCGGCGGGCACGCCGTCGGTGCCCAGCACGCGCGGGTCCTTGTGGACCGCGTACGGCTCCTTCAGCGGCAGTCCGTTCACGAGGAGCCTCTTCCTCTCGATCGACACCGTGTCGCCCGCCACGGCGACCGCGCGCTTGATGAAGTCCTGCCCGGGGTCCTCGCCCCCGCGGAAGACGATGACGTCCCCGCGCGCCACCTCGCGATACGGCAGAAGCCTCCGCCACGGGCCCCGGTGCGGCGCGTAGACGAGCTTGTCCACCAGAACGTGGTCGCCGACGAGGAGGCCGTCCTCCATCGAGCCGCTCGGGATCGCGAACGCCTCGAAGACGAACGCCTTGGCGAACAGCGCCAGGATGACGGCGACGAGCGCCGCCTCGACGTATTCCTTCAATCGACTTTGAGCACCGCGAGAAACGCTTCCTGCGGAAGATCCACCCTCCCCACCTTCTTCATCCGCTTCTTGCCTTCCTTTTGTTTCTCGAGGAGCTTCCGCTTGCGGGTGATGTCGCCGCCGTAGCACTTCGCGAGGACGTTCTTCCTCAGCGCCCGGACGGTCGACCTCGCGAGGATCTTGCTGCCGATGGCCGCCTGGATGATCACCTCGAACATCTGCTGCGGGATCATCTCCTTCATCTTCTCGACGAGCGCGCGCCCCTTCGTCTGCGCCTTGGCCCGGTGCACGATGACCGCGAGCGCGTCGACCGGATCCCCGTTGATCAGGATGTCGAGCTTCACGAGGTCGCCCTCGCGATAGTCGACGAGCTGGTAGTCCAGGGAGGCGTAACCCTTCGAGATCGACTTCAGCTTGTCGTAGAAGTCGAGGATCACCTCGTTGAGAGGCAGCTCGTACTTCAGGACGGCTCTCTGGGTTCCGGCGTACTCCAGCGAGACCTGCGTGCCGCGCCGCTCCTCGGCCAGGGCGAGGATGCCGCCCAGGAACTCGTCCTTCGTGATGATCGTGGCCAGGATGTACGGCTCGTCGATCCGCTCGATGTATTGAAGCTCGGGGAGCTTCACCGGGTTCGAGATCTCGAGCATCTCGCCGCGCGTCGTCTTCACGCGGTACGGCACGGAGGGCGCCGTCGTGATGAGCGACATGTCCCACTCGCGCTCGAGGCGCTCCTGGATGATCTCCATGTGGAGGAGGCCGAGGTAGCCGCACCGGAAGCCGAAGCCGAGAGCCGTCGAGGACTCCGGCTCGAACGTGAACGAGGCGTCGTTCAGGCGGAGCTTCTCCATGGCGTCCCGCAGGCTCTCGTACGCGTCCGACTCGGTCGGGAAGATCGACGCGTAGACCATCGGCTTGACGTCCTGGAATCCGGGGAGCGGCTCCTTCGCGGGGCGGGCGGCGTCCGTGACGGTGTCGCCGATCTTCGTGGCGTGGAGGTCCTTGATGCCGGCGATGACGTAGCCGACCTCGCCGACGGCGAGCTCCTTCACCGGCTTCTGCTTCGGCGTGAAGACGCCCACCTCCTGGACCTCGCCGACGACGCCGCTCCCCATCATCTCGATGCGCATCCCGGGGCGCACGGTCCCCTCGCGCACCCTCACGAGGCACGTGACGCCGCGGTAGACGTCGAACCAGGAGTCGAAGAGGAGCGCGCGGAGCGGGGCGGCCGGATCGCCCGAGGGCGGCGGGACGTCGTGCACGATCTGCTCGAGGAGGTCGCGCACGCCGGTCCCGACCTTGCCCGAGGTGAGAACGGCGTGGCGCGCGGGGATCCCGATCACCTCCTCGATCTGCTCCTTCGCCATCTCGGGCACGGCGGAGGGGAGGTCGACCTTGTTGATGCACGGGATGATCGTCAGGTCGTTGTGGATCGCGAGGTAGGCGTTCGCGAGCGTCTGCGCCTCGACTCCCTGCGTGGCGTCGACGACCAGGACGGCGCCTTCGCACGCGGCGAGGGAGCGCGAGACCTCGTACGTGAAGTCGACGTGGCCGGGAGTGTCGATCAGGTTGAGGACGTAGTCCATGCCGTCCTCCGCCCGGTAAGAGAGCGTCACGGCGCGCGCCTTGATGGTGATGCCGCGCTCCTTCTCGATCGGGTTGTCGTCGAGAACCTGCTCGTGCATCTCGCGCGCGGAGAGCGCGCCCGTGATCTCCAGGATCCGGTCGGAAAGCGTCGTCTTCCCGTGGTCGATGTGGGCGACGATCGAGAAGTTGCGGATTCGCGAAGGGTCGGGCATGCGTCGTGACGCGCCGGGGGCTGGCGCGAGGGACCGCGAATTCTACGCGAGGCTCTCGAGAGGCCAGCGCGAGCGCGCGGGCGCCTCGAAGCCCTCGCCGAGCCGGCCGGCGGTGAACCGATGCAGGCCCGCGAACGCGATCATCGCGGCGTTGTCGCCCGTCAGCGCGCGGGGCGCGAGGAGGACGGGGATGCCGCTCCGCTCCCCCCATGCGACGAGGCGCTCCCGCAGCAGCGAGTTCGCCGCGACGCCCCCGGAGACGGTGAGGAGCGGGATGGGGATCGCCTCGTGGAGGCGCGTCAACCGGTCCTCGAGCTGCGCGACGACCGCCTCCTGGAAGTCGGCGAGGAGGTCGCGGAGCTCACGCGGGGCGTCTTCCTCCGAGAGCGTCTTCGCCGCGTCGGGCCGGTGCGCGTCCGGAGCGAGCCCGAGCGCCGCGAGGCGATCGCGGACGCCCGTCTTCAGGCCGGAGAAGCTGAAATCGGAGGAGCCGTCCTTGAATTGCGGGAGCGAGAACGGGCGCGCCGCCCGGCCCGAGCGCGCGAGCCGGTCGACGATCGGGCCGCCGGGATAGCCGAGGCCCGCCATCTTCGCGACCTTGTCGTACGCCTCGCCGGCCGCGTCGTCACGCGTCCGGGCGAGGCGCTCGATTCTTTCCCCGAACCGGAAGACGTGCGTGTGCCCGCCCGAGACGACGAGCGCCGCGAAGCTCTCCGGCACGGGGCGCGCGGGACCGCCCGTGTCGTCGAGGAACGGCGAGAGCCCGTGCGCCTCGATGTGGTGAGCGGCGAGGAACGGCACGCCGAGGCCGAGCGCGAGGCCCTTCCCCTCCGAGAGCCCGACGAGGAGCGCTCCGACGAGGCCCGGCCCCGCCGTGGCCGCCACGAGCCCGACGTCGGAGAGGCCGGCGCCCGCCTCGGAGAGCGCGCGGGTCAGGAGCGGCGGCAGGTTCGCGAGGTGCGCGCGCGCCGCGATCTCGGGCACCACGCCGCCGTAGAGCTCGTGCGCGCCGAACTGCGAGGCGACGAGGGACGAGAGGATACGCCCGTCGCCGTCGAGGAGCGCGACCGAGGTCTCGTCGCAGGACGACTCGATCCCGAGGACGAGGGGCGGCGTCCTGGCGCGACCCCGAGCCGGAGTCATCGTTCCTCGCCTTCACGACGACTCCAAGCTGCAATGGCCTTCTCGTGAGGGCGCGTCGAGACGCCCTTCTCCGTCACGATCGCGTCGACGAGAGCCGCGGGCGTGACGTCGAAGGCGGGATAGAACGCGCGCGCGCCGGGAGGCGCGATGCGCACCACCGCGCCGCCGCCGGAGACCTCGAGAACCTCGCCGGCGTCGCGGCTCTCGATCGGGATCGAGCGCCCGTCGGGGGTCGAGGCGTCGAGCGTGGTCGTGGGCGCCGCGACGACGAACGGCACGCCGTGCGCGCGGCACGCGAGCGCCACGCCGTACGTGCCGACCTTGTTCGCGACGTCGCCGTTCGCGGCGATCCGGTCCGCCCCGACGACGACCACGTCGACGCTTCCGGAGGCGATCACGGAGGCCGCCGCGACGTCGGGCAGGAGCGTCACGTCGATGCCGTCCTTCATCAGCTCCCACGCCGTGAGGCGGGCACCCTGAAGGAACGGGCGCGTCTCGTCGGCGAGAACCGTGAGCGTCCTCTCGCGCGCGAGGGCGCGGACGACGCCGAGGGCCGTGCCGATGCCGGCCGTCGCGAGAGCGCCGGCGTTGCAGTGCGTCAGGAGAGTCACGCGAGTGAGCGGCAGCCGCTCGAGAAGCCAGTGTGCCCCGTGCTCGCCGATCGCGCGGCAGGCCGCCTCGTCCTCCTCGGCGATCAGGCACGCCTCGCGCTCGAGGAGCTCCAGCCGCTCGTCCACGGGAAGCGTCGCCGTGTCGTGGACGACGCGCCGCATCCGTTCGACGGCGCGCCCGAGGTTGACGGCCGTCGGACGCGCCGAGGCGAGGCGGTCGCATGCCGCCTCGAGCGCCGCGTCGAGATCGCCGGCCGAGCGTGCGGCGACGCGGGTGGCCTCGGCGGCGACACCGTACGCCGCCGCGACGCCGATGAGGGGGGCGCCGCGCACGGCGAGCGCGCGGATCGCCTCGGCCGTCTCGAGCGCGCTCTCGCATTCGAGGTAGACCTCCTCGTGCGGGAGGCGGCGCTGGTCGAGGAGGCGCAGCCTTCCCTTCGCGTACGCGTACGGGACGACGTCGGTCGCGAGCGCCCTCACCCGGACGACTATAAGACGCGCCCGTTAAGATCCAGGCGGGAGGTCGAGATGCCCTTCCCCCGTGGGATCCGAGAGCTCAACCTCGAAGGACGTCGGGTCTTCCTGCGCGTCGACTTCAACGTCCCGCTCCGGGATGGCGCGGTGAAGGACGACACACGCCTCGTGGAGGAGCTGCCGACGGTCCGCTTCGCGAAGGAGTCCGGGGCGCGGCTCGTCCTGGCCTCGCACCTCGGCAAGGCGAAGGGAAATCGAGACGCGAAGTATTCGCTCGCCCCCGTCGCCGAGGCGTTCGCGCGCCTGCTCGGCGAGAGGGTCCGCTTCCTTCCGGACGCGGTCGGTCAGGAGACGCGCGAGGCGGTCGACGCGCTCGCTCCGGGCGGGGTCGTCCTCCTGGAGAACCTCCGCTTCCACGCGGGCGAGGAGGCGAACGACCCGGCCTTCTGCGACGCTCTCGCGTCCCTCGCCGACGTCTACGTGAACGACGCGTTCGGGACGTCACACCGCGCGCACGCCTCGACGGCCGGGATCGCCTCCCGCTTCTCCTCCGGGGACCGCGGCGTCGGGTTCCTGATGGAGAAGGAGCTCGCGGCGCTCGCGAAGGTCGCGCGCGACATCGAGCGGCCGTTCGCGGCGATCCTCGGGGGCGCGAAGATCCTCGGGAAGATCGAGGCGCTGACGGCCCTCGTCGAGAAGGCGGACACGGTGCTGATCGGCGGCGGCATGGCGAATCACTTCGTCGCGGCGCTCGGCCTCCCGGTTGGCAGGTCGCTCCTCGAGCCCGAGGGCGTGCCGATCGCGCGGCGCGTGATCGACCGGTGCAAGGACCGGAAGGTGAACCTGGTCCTCCCCTCCGACTTCGTCGTCGCGCGTGCGCCCGAGGACGGCGCGAACGCGCGCACCGTCCCGATGAACGCGATCCCGGACGACCTCGCCGCGCTCGACGTCGGCCCGAAGACGCTCGAGATGTTCCGGCGGATGACGAAGGACGCCCGGACGATCTTCTGGAACGGCCCGATGGGCGTCTTCGAGTCCAAGCCGTTCGACGCCGGGACGCTCGGCGTCGCGCACCTCCTGGCCGAGTCGAGCGCTTTCACGGTCGTCGGAGGCGGCGAGAGCGTCGAGGCAGTGAAGGCGGCCGGCGTCGCCGCGCGGATCTCGCACGTGTCGACGGGCGGCGGCGCGTCGCTCGACTACGTGGCGGGGAAGGCGCTGCCGGCGGTCGAGGCGCTCTCCAACTAGATGAGCGCGCGCCGGCGCCTCGTCGTCGCGAACTGGAAGATGCACAAGACGCCGAAGGAGGGCGCGGCGTTCGCGGAGGAGATCCTCCGGCGCGGCGTGCCGGAGGGCGTCGACGTCGCGCTCGCGCCCGCGTTTCCCGCCCTCGAAAGCGTCGGCCGGGTGCTGGCCGGCACGCGCGTCCTCCTCGCGGCGCAGGACGTCTTCCGGGAGGCGAGCGGTGCGTTCACCGGCGAGGTGTCCGCGGAGATGCTCTCGGAGCTCGAGGTCGCTCTCGTCCTCGTCGGCCACAGCGAGAGGCGGCGCGGAAGGGGCGAGCGCGGCGAAGAGCTCGCGGAGAAGATGCGGAGGCTCGCCGAGAACGGGATCGCGCCGCTCTACTGCGTCGGCGAGACGCTCGAGGAGCGCGAGGCGGGGCGCACCGACGAGGTCCTGGCGCGCCAGATGGCGGCGCTGGACGGCTTCGCCGAGCCGCCGCCGGGTCTCGCCCTCGCGTACGAGCCCGTCTGGGCGATCGGGACCGGACGCGCCGCGTCCCCCGCGATGGCCGGCGAGGCCCACGCGGCGCTGCGGCGACTTCTGGAAGGAAGAATCGGGCGGGCCGCGGCGAAGGCGACGCGCATCCTCTACGGCGGCTCCGTGACGCCCGCGAATGCGCGGGCCCTCTTCGGGCAGGAGGAGCTGGACGGCGCCCTCGTCGGCGGGGCCTCGCTCGAAGCCTCCGGCTTCGCGGCGATCGCGCGGGCCGCCGAGGCCCGGGAATAGCGGTCCGGAGCCTCTTCACGTATCCTCTACCGCTTTCCGGGGCGCGCCGCGCGCCGTACCCGCAAGGAGCCCGCGTCATGATGTACGTCCTCATTCCCATCTACGTGATCGTCTGCGTCTTCCTGATCCTGGTGGTCCTTCTCCAGCAGGGGAAGGGCGCGGACGTCGCGAGCGCGTTCGGCGCCGCCTCCTCGCAGACGACGTTCGGCGCGCGCGGCGCGACGACGGTTTTCGAGAGGATCACGACCTGGTCCTTCGTCGCGTTCTCGGTTCTCGCGATCGCGATCTCGCTCCTCCAGTCGCACCCCCGCTCGTCCGTTCTGAAGACGCAGACGGCGAAGCGGCCGGCGATGCCGGCTCCGTCCCTCCCGAATGGCGCCGCCCCGAAGCCGGCCGCGCCCGCGCCCGCTCAGCCGGCCGCGCCCCCTGCGGCGCAAGCTCCTGCGCCGGCCACGAAGTAGCGCGAGACGCGCTTGCGTCGGCGCGCCGGGGCGCTATCATTCGCACCCCGCGCCGTGCCCTGGTGGCGGAATTGGTAGACGCGCACGTTTGAGGGGCGTGTGGAGCAATCCGTGCCAGTTCGAGTCTGGCCCAGGGCACCATGATTGCGCTGACGCGCATCACCGGGGAGGGAACCGGAGAACCTAGAACCGGTTCACGAACTCCGAGACGCCGGGGATGAGGAGGCGTCCTCCGTTCAGCGCCTTCACGATCGCGAGGACGTGGAGGACGAGGATCCCCACGCCCATGAGCGGGAAGAAGACCAGGAAGACGTGGAGGAACGCCCCGAAGACGGTGAGCGTCATGCCGAGGAGAAGCTCCGCGCCGAAGAAGAGGAGCCCGTTCTTCGCATGCCACTGCACCTCGCGGTCGTTCTTCTCGAGGGCGAGCGGCAGCACCGCCAGGAGCCCGAGATAGCAGAGGACGAGCATCCCGGCGTTCGCCGGCCGCACGGCCGACGGCGGCGGCGGGACGAGCGGGGGAGCGGGTGGCGGGGGAGGCGGAGGGACGGGGTCTGTCGGCAACCGTCTACTTCTGAGGCGCTTCGGCGACCTGGAGGCGGACCTCGCCGTTCACGGTCTCGACGGCGAGCCTCTCCCGTCCCCCGTTGATCTCGCCACGCGCCTCCTTCGGGCCCCACTTCCCCTTCACGGAGAGATCCGCGAACTCCGACTCGATGCGGCCGTTCACGGTCTGGAGCTCGTAGTGAATCGACGAGTCCTTCGCGCACGAGACGGTCACCGAGCCGTTCACGGTCTCGAGGTTCGCCGGCTTGATCAGGCCACTGAACCCGACCTCGACGGAGCCGTTCACCGTATTGACGCGGAGCGGCCCGTTCTGGCTCTCGACGCGCACCGAGCCGTTCACCGTGTTGAGCGAGATCGGCCCCGAGCGTTTCTCGGACGTGATGCGGCCGTTCACGGTCTCGACGTCGACCGCCATCGCGGGCGGCAGGAGGATCTCGTACGACACCTCGGCGCCCCGCTCGCCGCCGAACTCGAAGAGCCCGAAGAGGCGCCCGCGCTTCGGGAGGATCGTCTCGACGTCGATCTGGCTGCCGCGCTTGCTGACGCGGATCTCCGTTTCCTTCAGCGTCTCGGCCTTGCGGCTCCCCTTCGCCTTCTTCGTGGCGGTGACGCGGAGGTAGGTCTTGTCCCAGGCGAGGAGGCGGACCGGGCCGTTGACGTTCTGGATGCGGACCTTCTCGATACCGTCCAGCTCGAAGGCCTTCTCGAAGCGCTCCTGGGAGGCCTCGTCGTCGAACGCGGCCGCGGGGGGCGCGAGGAGGAGGAGGGCGAAGGCGGCCGCTGCGGCCCCTGCGGCCCGGGAGGCGGATGTCCTGACGGATTTCATCGGTGATGGGCTCCCTCCTCAGAAACGTTGAAAGCGGGGAAAAAGTTTTGCAAGAGCCCGGCCGCCCTTACGATCCGGGCCGTTTGAGCCGTTCTCAGGGCATCGAGGCCTTTTTCCGGGGCTTTCACACCCGTCAGAAGGGCGAGCTCCATCTCCACCTCGAGGGGGCCATCTCCCCTTCCACCCTCGTCCGTCTCTCCCGCAGGCTCGGCGAGGCGTCCTTCCCGACCGTCGAGAGCGTACGCGCCAGGCGACGATCGCTCTCGGCCGAGACCTTCCTCGCCCTCTACCGCGACGTCTGCCGCTACCTGAAGCGCCCGTCCGACTATGCGCTCCTGGCGCGCGACCTCGTGAGGCGGCTCGTCCGCGAGGGGATCTCGCACGCGGAAGTCTACGTCTCGCCCGCGATCGTCGAGAGGATCGGCCTCTCCTGGCCCGCCGTCGTCGCCGCGCTCGAGCCCGTCTTCGCCGAGCACGAGGCGGCGGGGAGGGGCACGGTGCGCGTTCTCCTCGACTCCGTCCGCCACTGGGGGCCGGAGGCCGCGATGCGCGTCCTCGACCTCCACGAGGAGACGCCCTGGCCTCGAGTCGTCGGCTTCGGCCTCGGCGGCGACGAGGCGGCGGTGCCGGCGCGCGCGTTCGAGGCGGTCTATGCCCGGGTGCGGCGGCTGGACCTCGCGCCCCTCGTCCACGCGGGCGAATGGGCGGGACCCGAATCCGTCGCCGAGGCGCTGGAGCGCCTCCGGCCCGTCCGCATCGCGCACGGCGTGCGCGCGGCCGAGGACCCGCGCCTCGTCGCGCTCCTGGCGCGGAAGGCGATCCCGCTCGACGTCTGCATCGCGTCGAACCGGGCGACCGGCGCCGTGCCCGAAGGAACGCCGCACCCGGCGCTGTCGCTCCTCCGCGCGGGCGTCGTCGTGACGCTGTCGACCGACGACCCGGGCCTCTTCGGGACGACGCTCCGGAAGGAGTACGCGGCGCTCGCGCGCCTCGGAGCGACGGCAGACGAGCTCGAGCGCGTTGCCCGCGCGTCGCTCTCCGCTGCGATCGTCTAGCTCGCCGCCCGTTCGCTCTCGCCTTCCGAGAGCACGCGCTCGTAGAGCGCGAGATAGCGGCCGACCATCGTGTCTGCGTCGAAGAGCCCGACGGCCCGCTCGCGGGAGGCAGCGCGCATCTCGGCGAGGCGCCGCGAGTCCGTCAGGAGCGCGACGGCGTCTGCGGCGAGCCCGTCGACGTCCCCCACCTCGCGCAGGAAGCCGGTCCGCCCGTGCTCGATCACTTCCGGCAACCCGCCCACGGCGTATCCGAGGACCGGCACGCCGCACGCCTGCGCCTCGAGAGCGGAGAGCCCGAACGACTCCGAGTTCGAGGGCAGGACGTAGAGGTCCGCCGAGGGCATCAGCTCCTCGAGCGCGGGCATGTTGCCGAGGAAGGAGACGGAGGGCGCGATCCCCTTCTCGCGGCAGAGCGCCTCGGCCGCCGGACGGTCCGGGCCGTCCCCGATCATCAGGAGCGTCGCGGGAATCCTCTGGCGGAGCCGGTCGAAGATCTCGACGACGTCGAGGACGCGCTTCACCGGCCGGAAGTTCGAGACGTGGAGGACGAGGCGCTTGCCGTCCCTCGCGAAGCCCCGCCGCGCGTCCGAGGGCACGGGCTTCCAGCGCTTCGGGTCGATGAAGTTCGGGATCACCTCGATCTCGCGCCGCGGCGAGAAGACCTCGACCGTCACGGCGCGCAGGTGCTCGGAGACGGCCGTGACGGCGTCGGAGCGCTCGATGCCGAAGCGCGTGACCGGCAGGTACGAGCGGTCCTGTCCGACGATCGTGATGTCCGTGCCGTGGAGCGTGGTGACGACCGCGAGGCGCCGCGTCTCCACCATCTCGCGCGCCAGGTGCGCGGAGATCGCGTGCGGGATCGCGTAGTGGACGTGGATCAGGTCGAGGCCCTCGTGCACCGCGACGTCCGCCATGCGCGTCGCGAGCGCGAGGTCGTACGGGGCGTACTGGAAGAGCGGATACGACGGGACGGTCACCTCGTGGTACGCGACGCGCTCGGCGAAGACGTCGAGGCGCGA
>WNFL01003187.1_pt1 | contig 15040 bp, 17 predicted proteins | sample 5400361 | NCBI WGS metagenome assembly WNFL01 (sample SAMN13153351, study PRJNA577476) | soil metagenome | isolation source: 40 cm soil on Douglas fir-dominated hillslope | place: USA:California | collected 2013-09-17
AAGGCAACGCTCGCCACCGAATGGAAGTCTGCGACGCGCGGGCTCGGTTCCCTTCAGATCAGCGACGGGTCGGCTGACATCACGATGTACGTCATCGCATCCCGCGGCACGTCGGTCCATCGCAGTAGCCCTTCGGATGACTCGCAGGACATCGTTATCTACGTGTCGGACCAGGTGCTCGGCACTCGGACCGTCGAGAACAACGTCGCCGTCGCCCTTCACGAGCTCGGTCACATTTGGTGCTGCCACGGCCCTGACGCGAACGACACCGGGCACTGGGTGACGAAACAGCCAAGTCCGGGTCTCTATGGTGTAGACAAGTACGGGCTGATGACTGACCCGGTGACCTGCGTGAGTTTCGGCGCGGTGCTCAGCTGCCCGAATCGCTTCAGCGACCGCGAGATGGTCGCGCTTGGCTTCACCAACATCCCGCCGCCGGCGCCGGATCCGTGCATCACGCAGGCTCTCTCGATACAGGCGGACCTAAGTTCCCTCTCCGCGCAGATCCGCGCCATCGAAGCGCAGTACCCACGTGGCATCCCGAGCGCCATTTACGACAGCTACGTCGCGATGGTCAATCAATACAACGCGCTCGTCGGCCGCCGGAACGCTCTGCCCTGCGACCCCTCCTGAGGTGCGCAAAGCGGTATAGTCCGGCCCCGAATGAGGAAGGTGGGCGGCGTGATCGCGCTCGTGGGTGCGCTTCTGGTCGCGACCTCGAGCTTCGCGGGCTGGGAAGCGGCGAGCGGAAGTCTCGGGACCTCGAGCAGCCCGTCGCGCACCGGTAGCCTCGCGCAGAACCTGAGCTTCCGGCCGAGCACGACTGTCACCGCCGAATCGATCGACGCGTTCGGTCCGTATCTCCCGCTGCTCCTCATCGTCGTCGCGCTCCTCGCGTACGCCGCCTACGTGTCGCTTCGAGGCGGCACGCTGCCGGCGCGTGGGTGGCAGGCGGCGGCGGCCGCAGCGGTCGGGTCTCTCGTCCTGGGTGCGACCTTCGTGATCGCGATGCTGACGTTCGATCCGTCCGACTGGTGGCTCGACACTGGATTCTTCGCAGGACTCGCCGCCGGAGCGATCGCCGCGGTGTTGCTGCGACGCGAGAGCACCGCGCCAACGAGTGCGGGCGTGCCCTAAAGCGAGAACTCTCCCGGCTTGATGCAGTCGCGTCCGCGCATGTAGGGGCGCACCGCCTTCGGGATCACGAGCGAACCGTCCTGCTGCTGGTAGTTCTCCATGATCGAGATCATGAGGCGCGGCAGCGCGACGCCTGAGGCGTTGAGGATGTGTGGGTGCTCAGGACGCGCCGTGGCGTCGCGCTTGAAGCGGATCTCGCCGCGGTCCGCCTGGAGCGAGCCGCCGTCGCTCGTCGACGAGACCTCGAGCCATTCCCCGACGCCGGGTCCCCACGTCTCGATGTCATAGCCCTTCATCGCGGTGAACCCGAGGTCGCCGGCGCATCGCTCGACGACGCGCACGGGCAACTCGAGCCTCTCGATCACATCGACCGCGAGCTGCGTGAGGCGATCGAGCTCCTTCGGCGAATCCTCGGGCAGCGTGAAGCAGACCATCTCGACCTTATCGAATTGATGCCCGCGCTTGATGCCGCGCACGTCGCGACCGGCGCTCATCTTCTCGCGGCGGAAGCAAGCCGTGTACGCGACGTACCGCAGCGGCAGCTTCTCGAGCGGGATCGTTTCGTCGCGATGCTGCGCGACGAGCTGCGGCTCCGCCGTCGGGATCAGCCAGAGGTCATCGTCGTCATCGCGGTAGAGGTTCTCGTCGAAATGCGGGAGATGCGCCGACGCGATGAGCGTCTCCTTACGTGTCACGAACGGTGGGTAGATCTCGATGAAGCCGGCGTCGATCTTGAGGTCGATCATCCAGGCGATGAGCGCGCGTTGCAGCGCGGCGCCGGCGCCCCGCAGGTTGTAGAAGCGCGAACCCGCGAGCTTCGCGCCGCGCGCGATGTCCAGGATGCCAAGGGATTCGCCGAGCTCCCAATGCGGCTTCGCGGGAAAGGCGAGCTCGCGCTTAGGGTCCTCGCGAACGACGCGGTTGTCGTGCTCGTCTTTCCCCGGCGGCACGTCGGGCGCGATGTCGTTCGGGATCCAGAGCACCAGCTCGTCGCGCTCCTTCTCGAGTGGGCCGAGCTTCGCGTCGATCTCCCTGAGCTGCTCTCCCACCTCGCGCATGCGTGCCTTGACCGCATCTGTCGGCGGGCCGCCCTTGCTTCCCTTGTTCCGTTCCGCCTGGAGCAGCTCCTTCTTCGCGCGCAGCGCGCGGCTCTGCTTGTCGAGCTCTAGGACCCGATCGAGCGGCGCGTCGAAATGACGGGCCGCGAGCATCGCACGCACGCCCTCGGGGTCTTCGCGGACGCGCTGGAGGCGGTTCATGAGCGTGTCATTATCGGCGTTCATGTTCCACGTCGTACTCGTCGCGTTCGAGGGTCCGGACCGCTATTCGTTCGTTGGCGGCCTCGCGACGCGGATGATCGACCTCTCCGGAGCGCTGCTCGACCGCGGGCACCGCGTGCATCACCTCTTCGTCGGCGATCCGTCACTCCCAACGCGTGAGGAGCGCGACGAAGGCGGCCTGGTGCTTGAGCGATGGGGTCAGTGGATCAGTCGCTTCCACCCGAAGGACGTCTACGACGGCGAGGAGGGCAAGTACCTCGACTTTTCACGCACGGTGCCGCCGCATCTGGCGACCGAGGTCATCCCCGCCGCCGCGGCACGCGGCGAGCGCAGCGTGGTGCTGTTCGAGGACTGGCAGACCGCAACGGCGGCGATCAATACCGCGACGCTGCTGTCGCTGCGAGGCGATCGTTCCGCGGCGCTCTTCTGGAACGCCAATAACACCTACGGCTTCGGGCGCATTGACTTTCCGTTGTTGCGGCGCGCCGCGTCGATCACGACGATCTCCCGCTATATGCGGATGGAGCTCGCGAAGGTCGACGTCGAGGCGGCCGTCCTACCGAACGGGATCGCCGAGCGTTATCTGAAGCCGCTCCCGCCGAGCGACGTGACGAGCATGCGCAAGGCCTTCGGTGACCGACCCACCTTCGTGAAGGTCGCGCGATTCGACGTAGACAAGCGCTGGCTCTGGGCCATCGACGCGATCGCCACGATGCGCGACGCCGGGATGAGGCCGCGTTTCGTCATGCGCGGCAGCCGCAGCCCCTACGCCGACGTGGTCGGCGACCGCATCTTCGGGCGCGGGCTCAACGTGGAACGCCTCGCGCTCGGGCCGACCGCGACATCACGCGACCTCGCGACGGCGATCGCGAACACCAGCGCGGAGGTCGTCTTCCTCGACTTCTTTATCGACGAGAAGGCGCTGCGAACGCTCTACGCATCGGCCGACGGCGTGCTCGCGAATTCCGAGAAGGAGCCGTTCGGCCTGGTGGGGCTCGAGGTGATGGCCTCACGCGGCATCGCGTATCTCGGTCGCACCGGTGAGGACTACGCGGTACCGTTCGGGAACGCGATCGTCGTGCAGAGCGACGATCCGCGCGAGCTGCTGACGTCCCACCTCATGCTGCGCGACCGGCCGGAGCTGGGTCGGTCCATCCGGACCGAAGGACGCGCGACGGCGAAGCGCTTCGGCTGGCCGCGCATCCTCGAGGGGTACGAATCCGTCTGGGAGACCGCGTTCGCGCTGACCAGCTAGATCCGCTCGAAGACCTCGTAGCGCACGGCGCGGCGGATCGCCCAGGGGTCGTGTTCCCACCTTCGGCGTCTCGCCGCATCGACCTTCCACCGCACGCGGTGCACGAAACGCGCGTGGTCGCCGAGGTAGCTCTGCATCGCCGGACGGTCTTCGAAGAGCACGCGGTGCCAGAAGCGGCTCGCCCGAAGCGAACGGAACCACCGACTCCGAACGGCGGTCGCGACAGCCCGGTCCGAGGTCGCGTCGTTGGTGTGCTCCACGGGCGCGGTCGCGATCAAACCCGCCGGCCGGTATTCGCCGTTCCCGACCTGGTGCTCCGCGTGTGCGAAGACGCGCGAGTCAGGCCGCGCGTCGACGAGGATGCCGCGCGGTCGCAGGATCCGGTGGGCTTCCTTCAGGGCATCGACCATGCCCCCTCGTGGGACGCATCAGAGCGTCCACGAGAGGATCGCGACATCAAAGTGCCCGTCCGCGAACGGAAGCTCCTGCGCGACGCCGACCTTGAACTCCGCGTTCGCGACACCGAGGTCGCGCGCCTTCGCGCGCGCCAGTCGGATCGCACTGGGATCCGGATCGACGCCGACGACCTCCGACGCATGCGGCGCGCATCCGAGCGCCATGCGGCCGTCGCCGCAGCCGATGTCGATCACGCGCTTGCCGCGAACCAGACCGGCGCCGCCGTATTCTCGGAGCTCGTGCTGCGGCGGCGGACGCAGCAGCGACGAGACTGCGGGCAGGAGCCGGCCGACCGCGCTGCTACTTGTTGCCACGACGATCGCGACGATATACGAGGAGGCTGTGTCAGTGGACCGAAGTCATGACGTCGAGACCGATGCCGAGCGCGAGCGGCTGCGCTCGCTCGTCGCGCGGCTCAGCGACAAAGAGCTGAGCCGGCCGATGCCGGGCGGTTGGACCGTGTCCGCGGTGCTCGCGCACGTCGCCTTCTGGGACGCGCGAGCGATCTACTTTCTCGACAAGTGGGGACCCAGCGGCGAGCCCTCGGTCTACGAGCCCGAGGACACCGACGCGGCGAACGATTCGGCCAAACCGCTGTGTCTAGCGCTGCCACCGCGTGTCGCGGCCGAGCTGGCGCTGCGGGTCGCCGAGGAAGCCGACGGCAAGGTGAAGGCACTGAGCGATGCGATGCTGTCGAAGATCCGCGCGAAGGGCAGTCCGCCGTTCAACCTCTCGCGCGCGATCCACCGCAAAGAGCACCTGGATGAGATCGAGCGGATCTTCCTGGCTAAGCCTTGAGTACCGGGTAGCGCAGGTGTGTAACGCCTACGCCCTTGACCACGGTCGGGTCGCCAAGGACGACTGGCGTGCCGGCGAGGCGGTCGAAGAGTCGAACACCGGACCCAAGAAGGACCGCCGCGATGTCGACGGAGATTTCGTCGAGGAGCCCAGCATTCAGGCATTGCTGGATGGTGTCGGCGCCATGGACGCCAACCGACTTCCCGGCGGCGGCAGTTTTGGCTTGGCTCACGGCGCTTTCGATGCCGTCGGTCACGAAGTGCACGGTCGAGTTGGGTCGCGGCCATCCGGCGGGGACCTGGTGGGTCAGTACGAATGCTGGTCCCCAGGCGTGGTTTCCGCCCCAGCCTTGGGCGACGTCGAAGGTGCGTCGGCCAGTGAGCACGGCGCCAAGTCCGGACGTGAGACCCCGAATGTGCTCGGCGCTCGGCGCGGACACTTTGAACGTCATGGGGTCCGCCCCTCCGGTGTGGATATCGACGTTGCCCGAGCTGAAGTACCAGTCGAACACTTCGGCCACGCCATCGTGGAGGTCGGCGACGTAGCCATCGAGCGACATGGACATGATCGCGACAACCTTCGACATTGCGTGCTCCCGCTCCGGCATTAGCCGTACTGCTCGCGAGCGCCCGGCAGCATCGCGCCGCCACGGCCGACGATGGCCGCAAGACGGTTCGGGTCCATGAGCGACGTGCGGATGTCTTCCGGCGGTTCGGCGCCGGCGTACCACCACACGACCTCGAGGTTCGCGCGGAACAGCGCATCGAAGACCGCGTCCTCGGGGCTCGAGTTGCGGCTCGAGTACCACCAGAACCAGTCGCTGCCCTCGGCGACCATCAGCGGCTGGCGCACGCTCTTCGGCATGTAGCGGAGCCCCACGCCTTCGCGTGGGACGGCTCGCCGATCCATACGCCGAGGGTCGCGTCGATCCACGAACCGGTGTGCAGCGTCGGCAGCTCGACGTGCGCGGGTGTCTTGTCGAGGTAATCGCTGACCCGCACCGTCTCGAAGCGCTCGTCCGTCTGCAGCTTGCCGTAGAGGTAGCGCAGGAAGTCGTTGCCGTTGTTCGGGTACGCCTCCCAAGCGTTCTCGCCGTCGAGGATGATCGTCGCGAGATATGGACCGCCCTCGTCGGGCAGTCGCTCGCGCGCGCGCTCGAGCCGCCAGATCATGTCGCCGACGGCGTCATGCGGCGACATGTCTCCGTAGAGGAAGCCGATGCGGTCGGAGATCTCGCGGTCGCGGAAGATCGCGGTCCCGCCGCCCGGGATGCGGTACGGGCGGTAGAGCAGCTGCGGCTCGAGGAGACCCCCGACCTCATCGCGCTTGAATTCGACGTTGACCGAACGCGCGAGCACGCCTTCGTCGGACGCGAACCAGTCGAGGCCCGACTTGAAGATGATGCTCGCCGCCTCCGGCGAGATCGAGCCTTCTGACGGCCACATCCCGCGTGGCTTCTTACCGAAGGAGCGCTCGTGCGAGGCGATCGCCTCCTCGATCTGGAATGCCGCATCGTCGGGATACTGGAACGGCGGATCCGGGATGATCGCATTCGGGTCTCCGCGTAGCGCGCTGCGGCTGTCGATGATGAGCGGCAGGATCGGGTGGTAATACGGCGTCGTTAGGATCTCGACTTGGCCGTCGTGCTCGAGCCGGTGGTACAGGTGCGGCACGCCCGAGGCCATCATCCGCTGCCGCCCGATGACGTAGCGCACGTCCTCGCGCGTGTAGCGCTGGCCCTTCTCGCGCAGCTCCTTCAGGCGCGCATCGCCCTCGATGTCGTCCGGGTCGATCCACGCGAGGTTGAACCAGAGCGCGAGGTCGACGAAGTAGTCGTCGGACAGCAGCTCGGGTCGATCGCGCGTCGCCATGCCGAGCTGCAGCAGTCGACGGTACTCGTCGTGCCGGTGGATGACGTTCCCGTGGTGGATCGAGAAGAAGCGACGGAGCATGTGCTCCTTCTCATCTGGCGTGAGAAGACCGTCCACAGTGCGCATCGTCACACGCGTGTCCTCATCGTCCGCGCCGCGCGCGTAGTCCTCGAGCTGGTCGCGCAGGCTCGGCACCATCGTGAAGTGCGCCTTCACTCCCGGGAACTCCTGGAGCAACCGCGCCATGTGGAGGTAGTCCTTCGACGCGTGGAGGCGCACCCAGGGCAGGACGAACTCGCTCGTCTGCGGGTGCCGGTAATACGGCTGATGCATGTGCCAGATGATCGCGACGGGCAGCTTGCCGTTCATCGTGCCTTCGCCGCCTCGTCCAGACGTTTCAGCACGACGTCGTCGGGCAAGGTGGTGAGGAGCCAACCAGCCTTGGGCCCGCTGGGCTTTCCGAGGAACGCCAGATAGATCGCGCTGAAGGCGTCGCGCGACACCTTGCCATCGGCGCCGACGACGCCGACACGTTTCGCCGTTTCGTAGAGCTCCTGCTGCATCTCCTCGGGATCGCGGATCTTGCCGATCAGCGCCTTCACCGCCACGAGGTAGCGGCGCTGCGCGTCCGACAACGTGACCTCGGGCATCTCGCGCAGGACGCTGAAGCGCGCCTCGTCCGGCGCCCAGCGCTCGAGCCACGTGCGCGCGAGGGCGATGCGCTGGTCGAGATCCTTCCGCTCCGCCGCGCTGAGCGGCGCGCCCTTGCGCTCCTCGGCGTCTTTGATCGGGTCGACGCTCGGGATCTGGACCCAGTCGGCCACGATGGCAAAGCGGACCCGGAAGCCCGCAGGCTCGGGGTCTTCGGCGACCTGCGACAGCGCCCAGATCTTCGCCTGATCGCTGTCCGGCTCGTTGCGGAACGCGTCGGCGCAGCGGTCGTACTCGTCGAACAGCTTGGGAAGCGTCAGGCCGGTGGGGTGTCGGTGGCCGCGGCGCCGAGCCCCTTCGACGTGGACATCTTCTTTCCGCCGGTCGTGAAGAACTCGTGCACCAAGCCGATCGGCGGATCCTTCTTCCAGACCTCACGGTAGATCTCGTTCGCGCGGTCACGTGAGCCGCCCGCCGTGAGGAGGTCCTTGCCACCTTCCTCGTAGGTGACCCCGAAGTAATCCCACATCGCGCACCACTGCAGGTTCCAGTAGAGCTTCGCGTTGCCCTTGAACGGCGACCGCCGCCCGGTGTGCCCACAGCCCTGCGCCCATTCGACGTAGTCCTTGCGGCATTCATACGCGACGGTCTTCCCGTCGTAGTCGTACGCGAACGTCGTTCCGAGGCGCCCGCAGTTCTCGCAGATCACCCCGATCGGGAGCCAGCGCTCGTCCTTCGTGACGTGTGAAACCCGCTCGTAGATTTCGCGGATCACCGCCGCGTTGCGCAGCACCAGGTCGATCTGCTTGTCGAGCTCGCCCTTCCCGTAGAGATCGCGCATCCAGTGGATCTCCTCGGGGCGGATCCCCAGCGTCGCGAACGTTTCCAGATAGGCCGATGCGTGATAGCGCGCGAAGTCGGAGGCCGCCGAGGGCTCGGGCGAAGGGATGTGCGCGAACGGCTTGCCCATGTGCTCGACGTAGGCCGCCTTCTCCTTCAACGACTGCGAGTCCATCGGGTCGTAGTCGTCGATCGTGAAGACGTAGCGGATGCGCAGGCCGCGCTTCTTAAAGGTGCGATAGAGGGCGTCGGTGATGATCGGGCCGCGCAAGCCCGATATGGGGACGGCGCCCGACGGCGTCTTGGAGTCGCGGATCACGTGCTGGCGATCGGTGGCGAGGAGATCGGCCTCCTCGTCCGCCCAGAAGCGCGCCTGGTGACCTTGCTCCGACCCTTTGGCCGTCACGCTCGCGATGGACTCTACGCTCAACTGACCGCCAGGATCTTCATTTCCATGGTGCCCGCGGGGATCGAGACCTTCACCGTCTCGCCCGCGCGGTGGCCCTGAAGAGCGCGCCCGACCGGCGACTCGTTGCTGATCTTCCCCTCTTGCGGCGACGCTCGTGCTTTTCGTTCTCGTCGATGATCTGGGCGTTCTTGATCATCTGCTCAAGCGTCATGATCCGGCCCTCGAGGAAGGCCTGATCGTTCTTGGCCTGCTCGAGCTCGGAGTTCTCGGTGAAGTCACCGAACTCCATGGCGGCATGGATGCGCTCGGCCACTTCAGTGCGCTTGGCCGTGCGAAGTTCTTCAAGCTCCGCCTGCAGCTTCTTCAGCCCATCGGCAGAGACATATACCGGCTTCTCGAGGTTGTTCATTGAGCCTCCGTTACCCGGGTGCGACTCGCGCTACCCACCGCCCTAGAAACAAAAGAACTGAAGACCTCGCGGCCCTCAGCACTCCGGGCTACCTATGCTGGCGACAGATTGTACACGGACAGGGCTGCCCGGGCGACGCTCCGACGGCGGCTGCAGCAGTGGTATGACCGGAGCGCGCGGGACCTTCCGTGGCGCCGAACACGCGATCCGTACGCCGTTCTCGTCTCGGAGGTGATGCTCCAGCAGACGCAGGTCTCGCGCGTGCTCCCGGCGTACGCGACATTCCTCGGGCGCTTTCCCACCCTCGCTGCCCTGTCCCGGGCGGCGCTCGCCGACGTCCTCCGGGCATGGTCGGGCCTCGGATACAACCGCCGCGCCCGGGATCTCCACCGCATCGCCCGAATCCACCCAGGCTCTCTTCCCGATACGCGCGCCGGCCTTGACGCGCTGCCTGGCGTCGGCGCGTACACGGCCGGAGCGGTGAGCTGCTTCAGCCGCGGCGAAAGCGTGGCCTTCGCCGACACGAACATCCGCCGCGTGCTGGGTCGCGTGCTCCTCGGACGGATCGCGACCGAACGCGAGGCGGTCGCGCTCGACGCGCGGGTCATGCCGCGCCGGCGCGCCGATCGCTGGCATCACGCGCTGATGGATCTTGGCGCGACGGTGTGCCTCGCGCGAACGCCGCGCTGCGACGTCTGCCCCATCGCGGAGGGTTGCCGCTCGCGCGGTCGCGTCGTTCGCGCGATACCGCGCCGTCAGGCCGCATTCGCAACAAGTGATCGGCGTGTGCGCGGACGGATCGTCGCCGTTCTGCGGGACCGCGAAACCATGAGCGCGAGCGCCTTACGGATCGCGGTCGGCGACTCGCGCGTTCCCGATCTGCTCGAGGCGCTCGTCGACGAGGGCCTGGTCGAGCGCGAGGGTCGTGCGGTGCGGCTGCCGCTCTAGACCAACAGCGCCGCGTCGATGGGTGTCAGCTCGCTGGTTCGAGACGGACCGTCGTGTCCAAGACGTTCGTGCGCAACATCGACTGGAGCGACTGGCCGCTGCGCGCGTACTTCTTGCGCAGCGCGGCGCTCACCGCCTCGATCGCTTTGGCCGAGCTGTCCTTGGTCGCGCGCACCGGGACGCGCTTCCCGCCGACGACCACCGCGCCGTCGCCGTGCGCGAGGAGCTCGCGATACCAGCGACCCGATGGACCGCGAACGGAACGAACGTACGGAACGCCGTCGACCACCATGATCCAGATCGGGATCAGGTGCTTGGTCCCCTTCGCCGAGCGCGTTTCGATCTCGACGATATTGGTCTCATCGAGGGTCTTCAGGACCGCGGACGGGAAGGTCGCCATCAGACGAGCGCCTCGGGCAATGCCGGACCCGCGACCGCGAGCGCGTAGCGGTCCGGTGGCAGGAAGGTGCGGGCAGTCTCGATCACCTGCTCCTTGGTGACCGCGCGAAGCTCGCGCGGATAGCGCTCGAAGTGGTCCTCACCAAGCTCGAACATCTCGGCCTCGAGCACCATCGATGCGACTCCGGAGGGACTCTCGAGCGCGACGTCGAGCTCACCGACGAGCTTGTCCTTCGCGAGCGCGAGGTCGTCGTCGGCGATCTGACCGACGGTGATCTTGCGCAGCTCGTCGAGCGCGACCTGGATCGCGCGATGCACGTTCTGCGGGTTGACCCCCATGCGCACGATCCACGGTGATTGGCCGCAGCTCGCGCCGATGCCGCTAAAGACGTAATAGGCGAGGCCGAGCTGATCGCGGATGACGTTGCCCGCTCGGCTCGCGAACGTATCGGCCGCGTAGACCATGTTCGTGACGCGCGCGGCGGTGAAACGCGGGTCGGTCCGTGGAAGACCGGGCCAGCCGATGATCACATCACTTTGCGTCTTGTCCGGCACGAGCTCGACGCGGCGTTTGGTCGCCGCGAGCGCGACCGGCGGATAGTTGGCATCGCGTGGCTTGGCTCCTTTCGCCCAGTCTCCGAACGCCCGGTCCGCGGCGTCCTTCACCGCATCAGCGCTCGTCGCGCCGGCGACGATGAGCACAGCACCGTCCGGCGCGATCGCGCTCCTGTGGTACGCACGGATGTCCTCCGCGGTCGCCGACCGCACGACGGACGCGTCGCCGATCGCGGGTGCGTGGAACGGATGCCCCGTCGGGTACACAAGCCCCCGCCAGGCGCGGTCCGAGACCGCTCGCGTGTCGCGCTCGTCCTTCTCCAGATGGGCGAGCGTCTGGCCGCGCACGAACTCGATCTCGGCATCGGCCAGTGCCGGCGTGCGCACGGCCTCCGCGATGAGTCCGAGGAGCTCGCCGAGATCGTCGCCGAGGCACTGCGCGCTGAAGACCGCCGCGTGTGCGCCGACATCGAGGCGCGCGACCGCGCCAAGCGCGTCGAGCGCGTTGGACCAGGCCGCGGCATCGCGCCGCTTCGTGCCGCGCAGCATCGTTTGCGCTGCCAGACGCGCGACCCCAGGTCGACCGGCAGGCTCGAACCACTGCCCCGCCTCGACTGCGAGGAACACCGCGGTCGAGCGAAGGCCCGCGATCGGGACCGTCGCGATGCGCAGGCCATTGGCGAGCGCGCTGCGGTGGACCTTGTTCAAACGACGTCGCCCTCGGGCACGAACCAGCCGACACTGCGCGAGCGCTCAACGAAGAGACCGCTCGCCGCGCCGCGGATCTCCTCACGCGTGACCGCGGCGAGCTTCGCGTACCACTCGCTGATCGAATTCGCCGCGCCGGTGGAGAGAAGCTGGCCGCAGCGATACGCGCGCCAGGTGATGGTGTCGGTGTTGAACGCGGTCGACGCGAGCAGCTGACGGCGCACGCGCGCGAACTCGTCTTCCGCAAGAAGATCCGAGGACAGCTTCGCGAGCTCCTCGAGCAGGACGCGCTCGACATCTGCGTGCTTGATGCCCGGACGCAGCGTCGCATCCGCCAGGAACAAGTACGGGTCCTTCATCAGCTGGAACGACGCGTCGACATCCGCCGCGAGCCCGGTCTCGACGAGCGCGCGATGCAGACGCGACGAACGCCCAGAGGCGCCGTCGCTTCCCGTCGATGTACCAGCGAGCGCCACGGCCAGGGCGGACATCGCCGCCGCGCGTGGGTCCGTCGCGCGCGGCGCGCGGAACGCGAGCATCACGATCGGCAGCGTCCCGCCGGCCCGATGCACCGTCACGCGCCGCTCGCCGTGCTGCTCGGGCTCGGGCGCCTTCGGCGGCTCGCCGAGATCGCTCGAGGGGTCGAGGGGACCGAACGCCGCCGCGGCCTCCTCGATGAGGCGCTCTGGTTCGTCGTCGCCGGTGACGACGACGTAAGCGTTGTTCGGCGCGTAGAAGCGGCGGTAATGCGCGTAGAGGCCGTCTCTCGTCATCAGCTTGATCTCGTCCTTGCTTCCGATCACGCCCTGGCCGTAGGTGTGGCGACTGAACGCGACGGCCTGCAGCTCCTCGCCGAGAAGGAAGGACGGATCGTTCTCGTAGCCCTCGCGCTCGCTGACGATCACGGTGCGCTCGGCTTCGGTCTCCTCGACGGAGATGAGCGCGTTGCGCATGCGATCGGACTCGAGCTCGAGCGCGGTCTTGTAACGCTCTTTGGGAACGGTCTCGAAGTAGCAGGTCACGTCCTCGCTGGTGAATGCGTTCCACTGCGCGCCGTAACGCGCGAGCAGGCGGTCGAGATCGCCCTTCGGATGCCTGGTCGTGCCTTTGAAGAGCATGTGCTCAAGGAAGTGCGACATGCCGGTGGTCCCGGGGACCTCGTTGCGGCCGCCGACGTGGTACCAGACCCAGAGCGAGACGACCGGCGCGTGCCGCGCCTCGAGCGCGTACAGCACCAGCCCGTTGTCGAGGCGACGCGTCGCCGGGGCGTCAGTGATTGTCGGGATAGGTCGATTTTAGGCCATCGGACCCAGCAGGCTGGTCGGTGGTCACGTGGATTCCGCGAGCGCGCGCAGGTGCGCGGCGCGCCGTTCGAGGAACGCCCTCAGATAGCGGTCGAGGTAGACGCGCTCGACCAGCGACCCGATCGGACCGAAGGGAGCGCGGTAGCGAACGAGGTCGGTCATCACGGTGCCGTCATCGGTCGTGGTGAATTCATGTCGATGCCAGAAGCTCGCGAATGGCCCGGCCACCTGCTGGTCCTCGAACGATCGCGGTGCATCGAAGCGCGTGATCTTCGATGTCAGTCGTTGACGGAACCCGAGATGCGTCGCTTCCCAGCTGACCACGTCGCCTGGTCCGAGGAGATCGAACGCGACGCGCGAGATCACACGTTCGCGGGTCTGCGCCGTGGATGCGAGATGCGCCGAAACGCTGCGCGCGAGATCGAAGCACCGGGCCGCCGGCGCATGGATCGTCGTCTCGACTCGAATCGTGCCGATGCGCGGCTAACCCCGACCGCGCTCGAGCAGGACGACCATGAGAACCGCCGGCAGCGCCACCTGCTCGAGGCGTGACGGCAGTGGCGAGTCCTGCTCAAGGGTGAACCTCCGCTCGATCAACGACGGGCGCTTGCGCAAACGCAGGTATGTCGGGCCGCCGGCGCCGTCGATGAGGTAGGTGGGGTTGATCCACTGCTGGATCACGAAACCCACCAGGGGGATCTCGCCGATGAGCCCGTCGATCACCTTGACCCAGGCGTCCTGCTCGTGGATGAGACCGATCGCGCTACCGGTCTCGTCGAGAATGTCGTATGTCGCCGTCCAGAACGTGCGCATTCCGCGTTGCTTCAGCGAGCCGAGAGGTCGCCCGTCGGCGCTCGTGATCGCGTACGTCGCGCCGATGTCGATGATCTTGTTCGCCTTGATGTGAAAGAGGGGCTGCCTCTGCTCTTCGTCAGAGAAGATCGTGACGTCTTCCCTTAGCCGGAACGCTCGCTGTTTGACGTAGCTGACGAGGCGGCCAGTGGCGTCGACCACACGGATGTACGAACTGATCGTCAGGACCTTGAACGTGAGCGTGAGCGGGTACGTGACCTTCAACTCGTTCATTTCACACCACTCATTTCACACCGAACTTCGCGCCGACGACGGAGCGCGCCGCGGTGCCTGCGACCTGCGATGCGAAGTTGCCCGGCGTCTCGTGGAACTCCTCGAATACCGCCGCGAACGCGATCGACGGCTGCTCGAAGGACGCGAAGCCGATGAACCAGCCGTCGGGGTCGGTCGGGGTCTGGGCCGTGCCGCTCTTACCGGCGACCGAGACCGGAAAGCCGCGGAACGGGAAGTACACGGTGCCATCGAGGTCGGCGACGACGGAGCGCATCCCGTCGCGGATCTGCGTCAGGTCGGTGGGGACGCTCGCCGCGTGTCCGAGCTCGGCGCGCTCGAATTTCTTCTGCGCCGTGCCGGCGCGGTCGCGGAACTCGAGAACCAGGCGCGGCTTCCACACGATCCCGTCGTTCGCGAGCGCCGCCGCGTAGTTCGCCATTTGCAGCGGCGTTGCGAGGAGGAAGCCCTGCCCGATCGCGAGGTTCGTCGCGTCGCCCGGATTCCAGACCTTGTCCGCCGGATTGGCGAAGTACTGCGACTTCCAGGCCGGACTCGGCACGATCCCCTCGGCCTCGAGCACGTAGTCGATGTCGGTCGCCTTGCCAAGACCGAAGCTCTTCGCAGCGTTCGGAAGCAGATCGGTGTTCCTGTCGTTCAGCCGTTTCCCGAGCTCGTAGAAGAACGTGTTGCACGAGCGCGCGAGCGCGGTGCGGAGGTCGATGAGCCCGAGGTTCCCTGTTTCGTGGTTGAGCTGCGCCCATTGTTCGCCATAACCGGTCCAGCGCGCCGGGCAGTCGATCCGGTCGCCGGCCTTGTAGAGGCCCTCCTTCATCGCGGCCGCCGCGGTGATGGGCTTGAAGGACGAGCCCGTCGGGTACTGGCCGAAGGTGGCGCGGTTGAAGAGCGGCTTGCGCGCGTCGGCCGAGAAGCGCGC
>WNFL01399594.1_pt1 | contig 15040 bp, 13 predicted proteins | sample 5400361 | NCBI WGS metagenome assembly WNFL01 (sample SAMN13153351, study PRJNA577476) | soil metagenome | isolation source: 40 cm soil on Douglas fir-dominated hillslope | place: USA:California | collected 2013-09-17
ATCATTACTGTGTTCGCAAATATGACTATCGCAGTCCGTCCCTGTGTGTGTGACAACGGGTACAGTAAACACTAATCAAGCCATCCTTCCGTCCATCGCCCATCGCCCATCGCCCATCGCCTTTCCTCCTAAAACCTCCGCCCTCTTATAACTCCTACCCGTGCTTCCGTCTGAACGACAGCACCCAGCACGGCAATCGAGCCCCTCGTGGGACAAGAATTAACACCAACTTGTCCCTCGTCTGCATCGTTACACTTTTCGCGGGTCCACTCCCAGTCTGATAGCGTAATATGAATTCAACTGCTGACCCTCGAAGACATCTCACGATGGCTCAACCGGGCACAGACCTCCACCATATCACCATTACTCGGTATATTACTGCCGCGGGAGTGGTCGTTTTAATCTACGACAGTATCCTAACCTCCAGCGATGAGGTGCGAGTTCCACACACCTGGACGTGGCCGGTACTCATTATCTTCGTTCGCTCAACAGGTTCGATTGGTTTGGCCTGGATCTTTCACAGTCGCTAAACTGCTGTACTATATCATTCGCTATCTGTCGATTGTAGGACTTGTTGCATCTAACTACCGTACGTCTATGTACAAACCCATAATCAACTTCTCACCCATCTACAGACATGGCTGGTTTTCGATCCTCTTTATCTACTGATGTGAGTGGTAAATTCCCACTGCCCCCCCTGCACAGTGACACAAACCCTTTCGCAATAGCTGTCAGCCCAGAATTCTTCTGGATTACTCGATATATACTGACCCCTCACCAGCTGCCGGACTTGGCTTGGAGTGACAGGCTCGCTCCAATTAATAACCTCCTTCGCTATTACAGGTGACTAATTATCTCTACCTCTCATCCTTCACATATTGAAGCGCGTTCAGCCATGCTTTGTCTTCGTGCGGTGGCTCTCTACGATCATGTGGCTTGGATCAAATGCACACTTTGGGTATCCCTCGCATTATCCTACATCGCCATATTCGTCCTATTGGGCCCCACGTACAAAATGGTCTGGAAAGACGTCGCATACATTCCCTTTACCAACATTTGTCTGCTTCCGGATATCCCTTCTTCCATGACCGCGATCTACCTAGGACTCACTCCCTTTGAGGTCCTTGTCATTGTCCTTCTTATTATCAAGGCACATCAGAACATGGCTACCCTCAGGTCGCGTTCCAATACGCCAATTGTGCGCATCCCATTATGTTCTCCCTCTGGAGTCCCTTTTAACTCTCGTCAATAGCTATTCGCAATAATTCGAGACGGCCTCCTGTCAGTACTGTTGTACCTCTCATTTAATGATCCAAAGGTTCTGACATATATTTGCACCACAGTCACTTCCTTATCGTCGTACGCCATCTGGGCACTCATTTACTTCGCAACTCACGGTTGTCAGACCATGCTCCACGTTCTGATCTCGGTCATCTGGATCATCTGGACCGCATTTCCAGTAACCATCCTATACGTGGTGACGAGTGCAAACTGGGCTTTTGGATCAGTGTAAGCCTTTTTATCAACACGAGCCGCTTTCAAAATTCCGATATCCACCCAAGCCTTATGTCTAGATTTTTCCTTAACCTGCGTTCGGTCGCCTATGATAACCCATTAATAGCGGCCCATGCAACAACGGGATTCGCTCTAGATAATACATCGCCGCGGGGGCTAATGATGAAGATACTGCGACGAAATCCGGCAAACCAAAACGCGCAGGGCACCTTGGAGGATACGGCAATAAGACGTCGGATGGTGGAAGGGGACGTCATAGATATCTCGGGTGGTCGTACATCAGTTGCGAACATCGATCCCGAAGCTGGGAGAGAGATGGTGGAGTTGAGGACGACGGGGGGACAGAGTGTTTAGGCGTAGTGCGACGGTTAATATGAGAACTTTCATTGAAATGGCGAGTATACCGGAACGGGTAGGTACTAGTCATTGAACACCTTCAATTGGGGGCCTCTTACACTCTACTACATCCGCGCATACCCTCGACCTAGCCTCCCCGCGCAGTCACCCATGCTGGGACTTGAGCGCCCCGTGGCTGTTCGGAGAAGTATAGGGGCTCAACAGTCCCAGCGAAGCCGGAATGTGAGGAGGACCCCTGCCAGAGGGTGACATGGGAACACGCCACGGCACCTAGCGGTGTTTGTAGCGGCCCCCAACAAATACGATCGATATTTTGCTCGGATTATTGCTCTTGCAGAAATCTCAACAAATTTTAAGCACATCAGCTAATCGATGTTACTTTAAATTATATTGTACTCACTTTAAAGCACGCTGGATACCTTAAACATGACCATGGAAGCGTGGGGGGACGAACCCCAAAATCCTAAGAAATTAAACGCGGCACATGAGCTGTGGGTTCAGCCACAAACACATGCGATATCTGTACGATGTACATGTACAGGGGGCTTGGTCCTTTAGTCGATACGCAGTCTAACTAAGTCGACCTATTGTGGGCAAGGTCTTCAAAATTTCAGCACATTCCTTACTAAATGACACATGATGCTCGCCTTGCAGTACGCTGAATGCCCAGAAAACGTGTCCGTGGAAATGTGGGGGCGGCCAGGCAGGCGGCGGCGGGGCAGGCGGCGGCGGTGTGGCCCAAGAACACAACAAACGCAGGAACGCCGCGCGCCGCGCGTTGGGCTATGGGTTGAGCTACACAGCAAAGAAACTGAATGTATTTAAGATTATCTACACGCAACTACAGATTCCAAGAATGTGCAGTCCAATGACCTACAATAAACAAGGAGCCCCTTTGGTCTCGTGATCAACTTATGCGGCCGATACGCGCGCTAATCGCATTATTATATGTGCGTGATTAACGTGACTCGCTAATAATTTATTCTGAATTTTAGGTACCATGGATCAGCGGGGCGGGCGGCGACGTCGGGAATATCGATCACAGCGACGAGCGACGCGACGGACGGCGCTCTATTATATTCCGGCCTCAAACCCAACGGCCGTCACGCCGTCATGCAAGTGTGTCATTAGGCTTAAGTGACAAATATATTGCAAGGAATTTTACAAAAAAAGACAAAAGCGAACAAAAATATCAAGTATACGCTCTCCCCTCAGCACAGTATTGGAAATGGACGTATTGGCAATGGAGGTGCAAAAACGGGCTGAAGGCCACATGGCAACCATCTCCGCTCTACCTCGTTATCCTCCTACCCATTGACGCCCCGCTTCCGCTTCAACGGTATGATTGGAGGGCTTTCGTGATAGAGGTCAATGTTGCTGAGGAGTGGCCGTTCCAGAGGATTGCGGTGCAGATGTTTCTTCGCAAGGTAGTGAAAAGCAATAGCCATATGATTCCCACCTATTGTTCGTGAGATATAGGAATACGAAAGGGGATGCGAGGCAGTTGACTGTACCTTCAAATATATGATCTGTGGATTGGCGGTGCGGCCACCCAGCCTCACTATTGAGTCTGTGGATCCGGCAGAGCGGCAAGCCTAAAAGGAGGTGCAGTAAGAGGTAAGCACCAAGCGCCATATCGGTAACAGAAATGATCTCACCCTGTTGCAATTGAAACGCAACGAATACCGCGCCAGTAGGAGAACAAGCCATCCCCAATATACTAGGACTACAGCGTGGCACTTGATATATATATATTGCATCTGATGCTCATATCCTACGTTATTTGCATCCTTCACTCGATCTTGAAAATTAAATCGACCTCGCAGTGCTGGCGACGGTGCTGGTTCTACGACGTTCGGGGACTCTTTTCTGTGGATCAGCTATGTAATCGGTGTCATTTATACCCATTAGTCGACGTCTATTCACCTTGCGAATCCAAGTCTATGTTGTCCCTTCTGGCACAGGCGGGCTAAGCACGGGCTCGGGATCGGTGTATTCATTTCCTTCCACACCAGATACTATCGCAAATAGAGTAGTGTCGAGATTCACTACCGTTACTCGAACAGATTCTCGAGGCGCAGCTTGGCTGCTGCTCACACGCAGAGCATGAGCATATTGGACTTGTAAATCGTTTGGTGGGTCGAATACCGTGGATCGAAGATTGAGGAATATTCTCGATGTCATCCTGTCGATGTCATATCAGCCAGGGTCAATCCAAAAGAAAAGAAAAGAAAAGAAGCAGAAATTACGTTGAAAGCACACCCCAAAAGGCGTAGACCCCAAGGTACATGAAGGAGCGGGGAAGGGCAACCCAAATAACAGTATTCCAAATCCGGAGAGTAACCTATTGCGCCCCTCGTAAGTAGAGAAATGGAGGGGGTGTCATTTTGTGAACGAACAACGACAATAAAGTACCTTTGAAAGTAACAGTCAGTGAGTGACCGGGCACACTTTGTTTAAAAATGGGAACGCACAGGATACCATCTCGAAATATAATGTACAACTGCGGAATAAAGGATTACAATCTATAATCCATGCAGTACCAGCAGAAGGGGGGGTTGCTTACAATCATGGAGCCAGACTGCTTTCGTAATGCACCAGCGAAGCGATAAGTCTTGAGCGCCGTCAGGACTAGAATGACAATGTCGAATGCCAACGGTATGGCGGCGGCAGCATAGGATTTGAAGGACAAGTCGGACGGCAGGCATACCCCGGCCCAAGGATCGTACACAAACTTATCTGTGATTTCATTGGAGACAACGTTCTGCAGATAGATGACACTAGAAGGAATGAACTCACTGTAGAAAGACTTGATAGCAAAAGAGGAAAGGATGACTATAGTACTAAAGAGTAACCCGGAGAGTATCCATAAACCCCTGCCGACCCATCTTGCGCTATTGTAAAGCGCGGCCACGCGCAGAATAAGGATCGCTGAGGAAAGTCTTCAATCCTCAAAGACTTGGTCCAGGGAGCACGGTCACCTGTGGATGCCATCCCAACTATCATTGTAGTGATCCACCCCGCGAAGAGCCAGTCTTGGCAACTATTAAATTATGTAGTGGCCGCAACTGGGTACTAAGATGACAAACTGACGACTGATAATATATGTGAGAGTGATACTCGATAGCTGAAGATGCGACTAAGGACCTACAGCGGTTGAAAAGGGGTGTCGGAACCCAGCCATGTCTTTGTGCATAAAGGCATCAGCGACTCAAATGGATTCCTGAGCGCTTGTACCCACAATAATTTCCAGCGATTAAGGAAGCAATCGTCCAGTACCGGTTGATGTAGTAGAGTAGCTTCGAAGCAGCGAAAGGTCCTGGCCAAACCAGGCGAACCTGTAGAGAGTGAGTGCAACTTGAATGCTTGTGTATGACACCCGCTCACTTCGTCCTCGATGGTAAGTATGGTATCATACAGGGCAATAACCAAACCCGCAGCTGTGAAATAACGAGAGACCATCACATTCTGGATCACCTGTATCTCAATATTCGCCGTGAGTGAGCCCTCGTTGTCAACAATGTTCATGTCGGCGGGTTTATGACGAGGAGCGGGCGAATTCGGCTCAGGTAAATGCTTGGTGGAGGAGAATCGGACGAATGAGGCTTGCAACGGCGCGGATATTGCGAAGGAAATGATCCAAAGTGTAGAAAATATGAGTGGGACCGAAAAGGTAGTGGAGCAAGGACGCGCGCTCTTGCTTGGCGCGCTCTGCATGAATGAACACACTTGGCGGTGCAATTCGGTCTCGAGTGGCCAATGTGGAGAATTGAGAGGCGATTTTATTTACTTTTCAAACTATCCTGAAACGACCACAATATTTGTAATCGTGATAGAGTTGGATGTGACATGCAGGGCTACTTCAATTTATTTCAACGTAAAAGCCTTGTGGTCCAACATTCGCATAATTTGTGGCTTCGGCATCTTAGGTCATTGATCAAATTGTCTGGCGGTGTTTGGGTCAAGTAATTCATTCACACTGAGGCAACGAAGGAAATCAGGGCAATCACAAACAAAAGCAAACATGACATCGACAATAGCCGTGCGCATCATACGTGATCGCTCTGGACACTCGTCCTTGGCATAGATAAGCACAGATAAGGGAGTGGAAACTGAGGATCGCGTGTTAAAAAGAAACAACAAAATTTGGTATATATGTCTAGGGGCACTTGTGAAAGGGTTGAAGGCGCCCTCTATCCACCTCGGAGTCGTGATTCTACATCCCCTCTACCAAATTCGTTCGCCGGGTTTTGTTTCTACCCGTTTCCCCACTAAGCATTTGCTCTTGGTCGCTGAATGCACTCCCATCCATGGTAGAGGCCATTGCAAATAGAGTGGTGTCGAAAGTCGCCGCCGTTGGCTTGGGGCCACTCGTGGTTTGACCGGATTCCGGGGGCGAATATCGCCTATTTCCCAAAGGGAATGCGGCAGTCAAACCCTGTTGTGGGGAATTCGGTGTACTGGATCCAGCGGATCGAAGGTTGAGGAAACATCTTGATGTCATACTATCGATCTAATATCAGTTCAGTACCACACGAAAGAAATGCAGCAGAGTACGTAGAAAGTATAGCCCAATATAGGTAGATCCCCAGAAACGTAAAGGAGTTGGGGAGGGCTGTCCAAATAACGACATTCCATATACGGAGAGCGGCCTATTATATTTCTCGTCAGATCAGCGGGGAATGGAGATAATCCTATCTGATAAACGAACAATGGTGACAAAGTAGCTGGAGGGCGATTGACAGTCAGTGGCATAGCGCTCGTTCTTTCACATCTGTACGTACAGAATCCCATCCTGGAATACTGTGTAGAGCTAGCCAGGACGGCGCTCAGGAGCGCACACAGTATCAAGGAAGGGAGGTTACGTACAATCTCGTTACCGGACAGCCTTCGCAATCCAGAAGCCAGGCGAAATATCTTGAACGCCGTCAGGATAATGATAACAATGTCAAATATTAACGGTAGAGCAAAGACTGCATAGGATGGGCCCGTGACATCGACCGGTAGGCACACCCTAGATGACGGCTCGTACGCAAATTTCTCTGCGGATTCGTTGGACAATGTTTCCACGATTCCAGCGAAAATGCACTCACCGTAAGATGACTTCATAATAAGGGCGGCAAAAGTTATGGTGATGATGTACAATAGCCCAGAGAGGATCCATAAACACCTCCCAACCCATTTGGTCTTGTCGTAGAGCGCTGAAACTCGCAGAATAATGATTGCTAAAAGAGAGAGACTAAGCCCTAGAAGATCAGAACAAGGAAGCATAATCACCTGAGGATGTCACGTCAGTTACCAGTTCACTGAACGCGCTCACGAGGACCCAATATTGGCAACTAATGCTTATTCAGTGAGGCCACTAGGTTCCGAGGTGACGGACTGACAACTATGGGGATATGTGAGAGTGATGCTCGATGGCCAAAGAATGGACTAGCACTCACCTTGGTCGATAGCGGTGGTCGAAACCCAGCGACGACTTGGGTAGTGTAAGTTCTCAAAGGTGCGTCTGTGGTACGTGCTACCCACTATAATTGGCAGCTATCAAGGATGCAATCGTCCAGTACCGGTTGATGTAGTAGAGTAGCTTCGAAACTGCGAAAGGCCCTGGCCAAACCAGGCGAACCTGTAGAGAGTGAGTGCAACTTGAATGGTTGTGTATGAAACCCGCTCACTTCGTCCTCGATGGTAAGTATGGTATCGTACAGGACAATAACCACACCCGCTGCTGTGAAATAACGAGAGAGCATCACATGTTGGATGAGTTCTATCTGAATATTTGCTGAGATGGAGATCATGTTGTCTATGGTATTCATGTCGGATGCTCTATGACGATTTATTGAGTTGGCGTTCGTCCAGCGCGTGAGGTAAATCGAACGGATGAAGCTTGTTGCTGTGAGGTAAGGGGAGGATAGGCAACAAGCTGAAGAAGGGCTTTTTTAGCTTGGCCCAGACGATGGAAAAGCCCCCTACCGCGACATCTGCAGGGATGTCCCCGTTTTTCAATCACAGGTACAGGTACAGAGACAAGAGCCACGGGCAACTTCGGTGCCGAATGCCACGGGAGAGCTCCACGTTGTGTCCTTGTCCGATCCAGTTAAGGAGCTTAGAATTGGGTTTTTGTGTGACTTGTATGGCGAGATCACGTGCGCATTGCCTCCCATTTATTACAGTTGCTAAACAGGGCAGGGTCGGACATCCGAGATCAGTCGCTACGAAGGTGGGTGGGAGGTCGGATTCAAAACCTCCTGACTTCAAGGGTTCGCGCATTGTCCCTGCCTATTTTCGCAACGGACATTCTCGAGTTCGGGCCTGGATCGGCAATTCAAGCATCACTAGTAAACATCAGGGTCAGGTGCAAAAGGCGGACCAGCGCAAACAATAAGGCCCCATCTTCCCCCCGGCCGGAAGTTGCCTTGATTCTATTCCCACCCAATGAGCCTTGCATCTAGGGCTTTACCACCGGCGTAGCCTCGCCATCCGGGAACGGGTGGTGGGTAGGTGAATATTCGTCTACAAATATAGCCCATTCTCCGGGTTGTGTGAGTACCCGCCTTCGCTTGTTGCTTGTCTCGCACACCCACGACATTCCCCGTGGTTACATTTCATTTCTTGTTTCATGGTAGCAATGGATCGATATCAATCCCTGAACCATTGTTTTTTTCCAAAGGCGAATCCAATCCGAAAATCCGGAAACAGCCGTGGGTTGACTTCTATCTGCAGTGCGCACATGGAATTGTTGATGGATACACATGAACTGTAATGTGCGTATGTGGCTTGGTCATGTCGTCAGATATTCCTTAGCGCGAGTGCCGACTGAATCAGCGCATGTGCATCCGTGCGGCTCCAGTACGGAAGGGTTTTGAAAGATAAGTCGGACGGCAGGCAAATCCCAGCCCATGGGTCGTACACAAGCTTACCTGTGGGTTTCCTTGAAGACATTGTTCCCTAGATAGATGATACTAGAGGGAATGAACTCAATGTAGAAAGACCTGATAGCAAAAGAGGCAAGAACGAATGTAGTACAGTAGTAAAGAGTAACCCGGAGAGAATCCATAAACCCCTGCCGACCCATCTTGCGCTGTCGTAAAGCGCTGGGACTCGTAGAATAAGGATCGTGAACGGTCTGGACACTCGTCCTTGGCATTGATAAGCACAGATAAAGGAGAAGAAACCGAGGAACGCGTGTTAAAAAGAAACAACAGAATTTAGTGTATATATCTAGGGGCACTTGTGAAAGGGTTGAAGGCGCCCTCTATCCACCTCGGAGCCATGATTCTACATCCCCTCACCAACTTCGTCGCCGGGTTTTGTTTCTACCGTGTCCCCACTAAGCATTTGCCCTTGGTCGCTGAATGCACTTCTATCCATGTTAGAGGTCATTGCAAATAGAGTGGTGTCGAGCGTCGCCGCCGTTGGCTTGGGGCCACTCGTGGTCTGACCAGATTCCGGGGGGGAATATCGCCTGTTACCCAAAGGGAATGCGGGAGTCAAAGTCGTTTGTAGAGAAGTCGGTGTACTAGATCCCGCGGATCGAAGGTTGAGGAAACATCTCGATGTGATACTATCAATATAATATCAGTTCAGTGCCACGCGAAAGAAAAGTAGGAGAGTACGTAGAAAGCAAAGCGCAATATGGGTAGACTCCCAGATACAGAAAGGAGTTGGGTTGGGCTGTCCATATAGCGGTACTCCATATACGGAGAGCGGCCTATTATATTTCTCGTCAGCGGGGAATGGAGATAATCCTGTGTGATGAACGAACAACGGTGACAAAGTAGCTGGAGGGCGGTTGACTGTCAGTGGCATAGCGCTCGTTCTTTCACATCCATACGTACAGAATCCCATCCCGGAATATGGTGTAGAGCTACCCAGGACGGCGCTCAGGAGCGCACACAGTATCAGTGAAGGGAGGCGACGTACAATCTCAGCACCAGGCAGCTTTCGCCATCCAGAAGCGAGGCAAAATAACTTGAACGCCGTCAGGGCAATGATAACAACGTCAAATATTAACGGCAGAGCAAGGGGTGCAAATGATGGGTAGGTCACATCGACTGGTAGGCACACCCTAGATAACGGCTCGTACACAAATTTCTCTGCGGATTCGTTGGGCACAATGTTTCCTCGATTCCAGCGAAAATGCACTCACCGTAGGATAATTTGATAATGTTCACGGCAAGAGCTATGGTGATGGTGTACATTAGCCCAGAGAGGATCCATAAACACCTCCCGACCCATTTAGTCTCGCCGTAGAATGCTGCAACTCGCAGAATAAGGATTACTAAGAGAGTGAGACTAAGCCCTAGAAGATCAGAACAAGGAAGCATAATCACCAGAGGATGTCATGCCAGTTACCAGTTGACTGATCGTGCTTACGAAGACCCAGTATCGGCAACTAATGCTTATTTAGTGAGGCCCACTAGGTGCTGAGGTGACGAACTGACAACTATGGGGATATGTGAGAGTGATGCTCGATGGCCAAAGAATGGACTAGCACTCACAATGGTCGACAGCGGTGGTCGAAACCCAGCGACGACTTGGATAGTGTAAGTTCTCCAAAGTGCATCTGGGGTACGTGTTACCCACGGTAATTGGCAGCTATCAAGGATGCAATCGTCCAGTACCGGTTGATGTAGTAGAGTAGCTTCATAGTTGCGAAAGGCCCTGGCCAAACCAGGCGAACCTGTAGAGAGTGAGTGCAACTTGAATGGTTGTGTATGAAACCCGCTCACTTCGTCCTCGATGGTAAGTACTTCGTCCTCGATGGTAAGTATGGCATCGTACAGGACAACGACCACACCCGCTGCTGTGAAATAACGAGAGAGCATCACATTGTGGATGAGTTCTATCTGAATATTTGATGAGATGGAAATCCCGTTTTCTATGGTATTCATGTCGAATGCTCTATGACGATTTACTTAGGTTGGCGTTCGTCCAGCGCGTGAGGTAAATCGAACGGATGAAGCTTGTTGCTGCGAGGTAAGGGGAGGATAGGCAACAAGCTGAAGAAGGGTATTTGTTAGCTTGGCCTGGATGGACCTCTGCAGGGATGTCCCCGTTTTTCAATCACTGGTACGGAGGAACTTCGGTGCCGGATGCCATGGGAGAGCTCCACCATGCATCCTTGTCCGATCTAGATAAGGAAGTTGGAATGGGCATTTTTGTGTGGGTTGGGCATCCGCGCTGCTCCCATTACAGGTGTTGAACAGGGCCGGACATCCGAGATCAGGATTCAAAGCCTTCTGACTTGAAGAGTTCGCCCGTTGTCCCAGCCTACTACCGCGCCCGCGCCGGAGGTTCTCAAGTTCGGGTCTGGACCGGCAATTCAAGCATCGCTAGTGAACGTGCAAAAAGCGGACCAGTGCCTTGGCCCAAACAATGGGGCCCTATCTTCCCACCCTCTGGATTCTATTCCCACCTAGTTTCTAGGGCTTTACTATCGGCGTAGCCTCGCCATCCAGGGAAGGCCGTGGTAAGTAGGCGAGTATTCACCTATGAACATTACCCATTCTCCAGGTCGTGAACACCCGCCTCGCTTGTTGGTTGTCTCGCACACCCACGACACTCTCCGCAGTTCCATTTCATATCTTCCTTACTGGTAGCAATGGATCTATGTCAATCCCTGGACCATTATTTTCCCCAAAGGCGAATCCAATATGAACATCCGGAGACAGCGGCCTGCGCTTCTATCTGCAGTGCGCACATGGAATTGTTGACGGATACATGTGAACAATAATGTGGGCCTGTGGCTTAGTCGTGTTGTCAGATATTTCGGATGCCAACTGAATCAGTGCGTGTGCGTCCGTGCGGCTGCAGTAAACCTTAATTTGGCTCCAGTTGCTTTCTCTCGATGGTGGCGATCAACGCTTGAAGTCTGTCGCATTGCATCGGTACTATGCATCGGTACTATTGACGCTTAATGCCCAGTAGGCCTAAATACCGCCATGTCGAGCAATGCGCCATGCTTGAAGAATGACCGACCCCTGCGCGTGGCAACTACGATCCTCTTTTGATGCGTGCCATTTCTTGTGGCCCCCTGAGGGATTGCCACGCGATCTAGTCGTGATTATTCGCGTGGCGTTGTGTTTTCCTATGTTCAGTCCCGCTGCTGGTGCACAAATGACTCGTCCCAATTCCTGGTCGGTAATACCCGTCTACCTAAACCTTCACTCGGACGGTTTACCGCTAGTTGCCGTCATATGTTGCGGCTTTTACAAACGCAGCCTGTGAAGAGAGGGGTGCACCCGTCGCACGCAGGATGTCGGTGTCGTGTCGACTCGATTATGCATAGGCTCCAGATGATCTGAGGAACCAAACAGTCCCTATAGGTGTAGTCACCATTCTATGGATGGGGAATTTATCACGATTCGAATTTTCCTGTGTTTGGACTGGCGCTGCTATGTGTGTTGTGCAGCTGGATTAATTTATAACATGCGAGCTGGTCCCAATTACATCTGATTCCTGTTCGGCAATACTTTAGCCTCTACTGAGCATGCGGTACCAACACGGAGCGCCGTGCCAGACTCTTTCCGTCAGGTCAATCAACACAGTTGGGCAGGTCCCGGTACTTATTGCCGCTGTGACCAATCAATTCCTTTACTGGCGACATGCACACCCGGTAATTGATCAATTGATGTCAGAAACATTTATGCGCAAGTCCGCCACTAGCTGGTGGGTCGAATGCCGTGGATCGGAGAGTGAGGAAATTCTCGATGTCACCTTATCAACGACATATCAGCCATGGTCTATCCAAACAACAAGAAAAGTCAAAAAGCAGAAATTACGTTGAGAGCACACACCAAAAGGCGTAGACCCCAAGGTAAATCAAGGAGCGGGGAAGGGCAACCAAAACAACAGTATTCCAAATCCGGACAGTAACCTATTGCGCCCCCTCGTAAGTAGAGAATGGAGGAAGTTTCATTTTGTGAACGAACAACGACAATAAAGTACCTTTGAGATTTACTGTCAGTGGGTGACCGGGTACACATTATTTTCAATTTGGGACGCACAGAATGCCATCTCGGAGCATAATGTACAACTGCCGAATAAGGGGTTACAAATCTATAATCTATGCGGCACAAGCAGAAGGGGAGGTTGCTTACAATCATGGATCCATATACTTTCGCATGCGAAATGATAAGTCTTGAGCGCCGTTAGGACTAGAATAACAATGTCAAGCGCCAACGGTATGGCGGCGGCAGCATAGGTTTTGAAAGACAAGTCGGACGGCAAGCACACCCCAGCCCACGAATCATCGTACACAAAACTTACCGGTAATTTCATTGGAGACATCGTTCCGCAGATAGATGACACTAGAGGAAATGAACTCACTGTAGAAAGACTTGATTGCAAAAGAAGCAAGAGCGACTGTAGTAATAAAGAGTAACCCGGAGAGAATCCATAAACCCCTGCCGACTCATCTTGCGCCGTCGTACGGCGCGACGACTTGCAGAATAAGGATCGCTGAGGAGATTCTTAGTCTTCAAAGAATTAGGCCAAGCGGGGTGGTTACCTGTGGATGCTATCTCAACTATCATTGTAGCACACCCCCCTGCGAAGAGCCACGCCAACTTTTTTGCAAACGGCAATAAACGGGGACTCGTACTCCGCAGTACCGAGTCATCCGTTTACAATTCACTCCGAGTACCAACACGTTCTACACATCCTGTGGCGATACTTCATAGCCTCTACTTTGGTTACCACCGGATTAGACAAAGGGAAGGTGACGATCGCGGAGTGGTGAACAAAGCATGCCTCGAGGGCAGGCATTTTCCGCGCCCACGCGTTTACATGTGAGCCACTCATACAATAATTAAAATATTATGACTAGTGTTGACCAGTCGCTACGTTTGTATGTCGAACCATGTAGCGTGCCTCAAGTCATAAATAATACCTATCGCCAAGCCCCGTTCTATGACAGACATCAGGGCACGTACTCACATACAAAAGCAAATGTGACATCGACAATAGCCGTGCGCATGATACGTGAACGCTCTGGACACTCGTCCTCGGCATGAAGCTAGAAGCACGGATAAGGGAGTGGAAGCTGAGGATCGCATGTTACAAGGAAACAATAGAATTTGGTATATATATCTAGGGGCACTTGTTAAAGGATTGAAGGCGCCTTCTATCCACCTCAGAGCCGTGAATCTACATCCCCTCTACCACATTCGTCGCCGTGTTTTGTTTCTACCGTTTCCACATTAAACATTTGCTCTTGGTCATGGAATGCACTTCTATCCATGGTGGAGGCCATTTCAAATGGAGTGGTGTCGAGAATCACCGCCGTTGGATTAAGGCCATTCGTGGTTTGACTGGATTCCGGGGGCGAATATTGCCTATTTCCCAGAGGGAATGCGGCAGTCAAACCCTGTCGTTGAGAATTCGGTGTACTGGATCCGGCGGATCGAAGGTTGAGGAAGCATCTTGATGTCATACTATCGATCTAATAATCAGTTCAGTACCACACGAAAGAAATGCAGCAGAGTACATAGAAAGTATAGTCCAATATGGGTAGACCCCCAGATACATAAAGGAGTTGGGGAGGGCTGTCCAAATAACGGTATTCCATATACGGAGAGCGGCCTATTATATTTCTCGTCAGATCAGCGGGGAATGGAGATAATCCTATCTGATGAACGAACAATGGTGACAAAGTAGCTGGAGGGCGATTGACCGTCAGTGGCATAGCACTAGTTCTTTCACATCTGTACGTACAGAATCCCATCCTGGAATATTGTGTAGAGCTACCCAGGACGGCGTGAGGGAGGGCACACAGTATCAAGAAAGGAAGGTTACGTACAATCTCGGTATACTACCGGACAGCTTTCGCAATCCAGAAGCGAGGCGAAATATCTTGAACGCCGTCAGGATAATGATAGCAACGTCAAATATTAACGGTAGAGCAAAGACTGCATAGGATGGGCCCGTGACATCGACCGGTAGGCACACCCTAGACGACGGCTCGTACGCAAATTTCTCTGCGGATTCGTTGAACACAATGTTTCCCCGATTCCAACGAAAATGCACTCACCGTAAGATGACTTCATAATAAGGGTGGAAAGAGTTATGGTGATGATGTACAATAGCCCAAAGAGGATCCATAAACACCTCCCGACCCATTTAGTCTTGTCGTAGAGCGCTGAAACTTGCAGAATAATGATTGCTA
>WNFL01027012.1_pt1 | contig 15037 bp, 19 predicted proteins | sample 5400361 | NCBI WGS metagenome assembly WNFL01 (sample SAMN13153351, study PRJNA577476) | soil metagenome | isolation source: 40 cm soil on Douglas fir-dominated hillslope | place: USA:California | collected 2013-09-17
CTCATGACTCCCGCTCTTACTCGGGAACCGGCCGAGGGAACGCACCGTGTCTACTCGATTGGCGCCTACTCTGGTGGCACAGACAGCATGATCGACAACCGCAGTGTCCAGTCGTACTTCTCCAACACGCCAGCTGTCTCAGACTCGAGCGATCCTGACCAAGCCCTCCGCCAGTATGCTGCCGCCCGTGCAGCTGCCCAACCGACTGCGTCGCCCTTTGCCGGATTCGCCGCGGGCCCGGGTCTCGCAGCTGCCGCTGGACTAGACATGAGCTCTCCTGACGCTATCTTCCGAGCGTACGCTGCCACTCGCCCTGCCCAGCCGCCCGTCGCTGTCACCGCGCAGCCAACGGGCAACGTCACGCGGACGTTGTATGGACCGAACATGGGTGATGGGCTGATGAGATCTCGTGCGGGCACCATTGGCGATCAGAATCCCTATAGGGACTCGATGACCGCCTCTGGGTATAACAGTGACGAGGTCGGGATGGCTAACTAATTGAGTGGAATTGGATGACGGACCGTGCCGTGCCGTGCCGTGCCATGATGCGATTGTCATGTTTGTGTATTCTGCGATGATAAGAATCGTTTGGTAACACCAGCACCAGTCGGTTTACTTCTCTCTGCCTTTTCGCCTCCGCCTCCGCCTCCGCCTAGCGCCGCCTCTCATCCTTTGTCGGATTGATGACCTGTTCCATACTCTTCCATCCTATCCCGTCCCGTCCTGTCCCTGGAAAAATGGAGAAGCCCTTGCACACCTACACACGTTAACCCCTCCTCACTGTTGTGTCTAATTCGACACGGCGTCCGCTCGTTTATAGTAATACTTATCACTTGGCTACCTATAGCAATCTCGACAGGTTGTCTCACTTTGGGTTGATCCTCCCTTGCTGCCCCAGTCTCTTACGATATATCGTACGTGTTTCTGAACATGTTGGTTTTCAGTAGTGCCCAATCCATTTCACCCCACGCAAACACTCGTAGTGCTTGTTTGGTTTTGGTTTTGGTTTTGGTTTTTGGTTTGGTTTTTTCTTTTTCTTGGGCAGATATCACAATTCGCAGTTTGCTGCCTTGACATAAATCATTGGCTGAAATCATTATTTGAAGTTGGACGATGGCTGAAACGCCCGTTCAAGTTAGGTAGGTGCAAGCTAAAGCTAGGGGCAAGCTGCTAAGGGGCAAGCTAGGGGTATGCATGACGTCATGACAGAATTACCAAATACCAAACGAGTGGGGCCTGTCATGGTCATGTCGTCGTTGTCGCGTGTTTTTGCGATAAGCCGTGGCCCTGCATTTCGTGTACTACTATTTCCAATTCGAAAGTGGAGCAAAACACAAGCATACATACACAAACATACACAAACATACACAAACATACACAAACATAATATATAATATGCAAAGGGCAAATAAGCCAAAAGCCACACGTTGAGACGTTGAGGTTATTGATAATTCTTTTCCGAACAGGCGAACAAGGAACAGGCGAACAGGCGAACAGGTGAACAGGTGAACAGGTGAACAGGTGAACAGGTGAACAGGCGAACAGGTGAACAGGTGAACAGGCGAACAGGACTGGCCTTTCAAATCTTTTTATGTTTCCCTCTTGAACGGTCCCTCGCATCCTTGGACCCTCGGACCCTTAGACCATTTCCCTCCTTCTTTCAACTCAACTCCGAACTCCCTTTGCCCTTCACCGTGTGATAGGACTTTGGAGGATGGTGTCTACGCAATGGCTCCATCCAGATGTTTGGGTGCCTCAGGTGAGCCAACTTTTCCTACATCACAACATTCCATATACATAGCCCTCGACCTCGACCTCGACCTCGGCTTGCCTTCCTTGCTTCTGGCACCCCCAGGGTACTCACTCACAACTGATACCCACATACACTAGATTATCGAAGACCATTTCAACGCTCGATGTATTGCCGTCGCCGGTCTCACACTCATGATTTGGACTCACCTTACCACTCTGGACCAAGAGATAGAATGCATATGGAATAACGACGCCGGACTCACCTTGAATAAAGCTCTTTTTGTCGTTGTTAGATACTTTACCACTGTCGCATTTGGGTTTGTCCTCGTCTAGTTTAAATATCCATGATTCCTCACTCATACCACTACTGTAGGTTTCACTGCCTGAGTAAGCTAACTTGAAAGTCTACATCCACCTGAAGTGCTCGGCTTAACTGTGGGCTAGCGTTATTCCTGGCTCGACCCAGCTTAGAGGTCAGTTCGAGATACTCTGGTAATGTAGATGGTAATGCTCACACCATGGCAGGTGTAAGTCAATGTACTATTATTCCGCGTCGTTGTCCCCTCAAATGGTCCCTCTTAGATGTCAAGGGATCATCATATCTGTTGGTGCAGCAGCCCTCGGATTGGTCGGGGCATGCGACTGTAAGCCGATTATTATAACATCAATCTACTATCCATTCTTACTGCCACCTGGTCTAGTAATCCTTCTCCTTCGCACGTGGGCGTACGCACCCTCCATTCATACCTCATCATCGCGTAGCCCTCACGAGGTTCTTCTAGCATCTACGATCGAACCCGCAAGTCTCTCATCTGCCTTGGAACCCTGTTGGCGGTTACACATCTCCCCACTCTTGTCCTTGGAGCACGGTGGATGACCACCTTCCGTATTGGACCAAGTAAGCTCTACCCAGTCATATTGGGTTGCTTTCTCCGGAGTACAGCCACGGAAGAGTTTTGGCGTGTTACTTTTCCGTCGGTGGTACGTTGTTGATTGGCACAAGGCAATATTGCCCCTTGCTGAAATCGCCTAGGTCTTTAACACCGCACTCAGCGGTGCTTCAATATACAAAATTTGGACATACCACCGGACACGCATAAGAACTCCGTTAATGTCACTGCTCGTACTGTGCGTCCTCATTATGGGGAATCATTCTTTGGTGGCTTACTCGGAGACAGTGATGGAATGGTTTACTACGTCATCATTCTGAGTAAGTTTTGTGTAAATTCGGTCAAATTGGTCGCTGTCCTCACCTCCTTCCAGCTGTGTATCTGTGTAATGGTTTCTTCTTGTTTTATCAACGGGTAAGGTTTAGTGCCCACTTTCTTCTTTCAACACTGGAACACTAACAATCCAAAGCTGGTCATCATTACCATAGAAGGGCGGTTCGTTACATGGGTTGTCGCCGTGACATGCGCACAGCTGCAGCTCAACCTGCGCACTGCGGTCCATCATGCTCCAGACTATGACACGACCTGTCGTCAACAACGAGCTACTTTCGAAGAGCTTGATGGCAGACTCGATTCCTCGTATCGACCAGGCGTCGATACACTCGTTTTTGGTGGTACCACAACCGAGTGCGAACACAAGCACGGCAACTCCTCAATTGAAAGTGAAGTTGAGCAAGGGGAACGGATTTGTCCTCCTGCAACTGAGCTCGCAACGACTCTGGTCCACATCAAACAAAGCAGTACGGGAACGAAGGAAGATATCATCACTGCATCCACAGACTTCGGGGCCGGAAAACAAGCACCTCCTTACCCTCAACTTCCGCGGGTGAACTCATTTCAGAATTCGCCTTCGCATTCTCTTGGGCACAGTAGTGTCGATATCGCCGTCATTCCGAACACCGGCACAGACGAAGCCACCCCTTTCTCTCCAATGAGAAATGCCCATTCAGAACCATCTAGTGGTTCGGTACCTCGTGGAGACACTCCATCAGCGAAGACCACCTGTGCGACTCTGAGCGTCGATTCGAGGCAAAACTTGGCGGTTGCAGAACCAACCACTAGCTCCAGAGTTGCCATGGCGTCCTACAAATTCAAGAAACAGAACGGCGATACTCCAATTCTTCTCCACGAAATAAGCGGCATTCCGTCACCACCCGACTTGGAAACCCCGTGACGAGACTATTCTCCACGAAGTGTCTATGATTCGAATATACGAGTAAGAATGCAGGTGGAATGTGAAATATGAGCGTGATGAGTCCGGGGTATCACCGATGCCTCGATATCGTCAGAGCGCGGTGACTCGAATGCAATTCAAGGGACCTTCGGGTCAGGGTGGATTGATTATGACAACCGGAACCGGATTTTGGAAGTAATCATCATGTATGTGATATGAGGCTCTTGATTTCGTTTGTCGTGTTTGCGCCATAGCTGTCTTGCTCCTCTCGCATCCCTTATTAGTTCAATTTCACTCATTGTAATATATTAATATCATTGAGATTATTACGGTTCGAGTAGAGGGCACGTGTAGGAGATCCGCTCAAAGAACCTCATTGCCGTACTTGGAGGTGAAGGGGCTGAGAAAAATTGAAGAAGGCATTGCACAGTAGCTTTATTGTCTGATGCTGGACATGATGTGTTCACCAACATTTGCCTTGACTATTGTAATAAGTAAATTTATCAGCTGCTCATGTGCAACCTTGCACTCGTCTTGACTGAGAGTGCTGTGGCAGAGCGCGGTCTGATGAATGTGGTGGGGACAAGAGATTGGGGAAATGGAAGCCCAGAGCCGGCAATGTATATAAATGGTATGGGCTGTAACTTTCGTGATTTGTTTATGTAAGCAATCCCGAATTTCTCCACTTGCTCTCGCATCTGTGATGCCAATTACATTCTCATCCAAGGATTTACGGAAACTCCTCTCATATTATTGCACTTCCTTTGTGGTCAGGCTCTATTCCATCCAAGAAGATACACCACCTCTATTGTACACAAAATAATGTATTAGAGTGGTGTTCTGTGTTTTGCAGTTTTGTAATTATCCCTGCTTACTTGTATTGCTAGCATGCTGTGCTTCGCCATGGGCTGTAGAACAATCTGGGCTTGGCTGTATTTACCGCTCCGAATGATGCTCTTGGGATATCGCACCATCTTGTACATAGTGCTGCATCACTGTGCCGACACTCAATGTACAACAGCAGGTAGAAGCATCAGGTGGTTTACAAAGCAAAATTAAATGACTAGTTACCCGTTATCGACGGAGATCAGAACAGCCGGTTTATCCCCTGTAGCAACAACGATCACCCTCGCTCTCCTCCGTGTAATGTGCTCAGAGCTTGGTCCGCATAATTCACATGCTCACAGATTCATGCAGCCAAACTCTCAGCCCCGCATTGTGGCGTACCTTCTTCCCACTTCCTTCCCACTTCCTTCCCACTTCCTTCCGCTTTCCTCCTACTTCCCTTCCGCTTCCTCCTCGAGCTCTCACTTCCCTCCCGCTTCCCTCCTCAAGTTCTCGCTCCCCCCCGGCATGCGCCTGATACTAATTGTTATTTATATTCATGTACCAGGTCTTCTTTCCACCTTTTTCCTTCCCTCCGTGCCGGCACTCCGACTGACCTTGAGATCTCTTCTCCGAGGTCATGACTGTGTACCATGGGATCACGACTCTATTAAAACCCTGAACGCTTTAGTACACAACCCCCAAGCCTGAACCTCGAATTGTACTCGTCCGCTTCCTTTCCCTGTTTCCTGTCCCGTACTTAAAGCTCTCCACCGCTCATCCTTGCGCAATCCTTCTATTATTTAACCAAAGCTAGGTGAGGCTTCGGGGAACCTGCAGTGAATTTCCTGTGCTTGGATAGTCACAGACCTCTGGCATTGGAACGGATCCCTTGCGTAATTGTTTGGCCATGTACAGTAGACCCACGCAACCAGTTCTTTTGAATTCTCAGTTTTTCAATCAGGAATGTTGTTGGTGCACTACCCAATGTATTACACTCTGGTTATTTTCACCTTCATTCTCAAAATACTACAGTTGAATTGATTCTCATGCATAGGTCTGTCACGCTCAAAACCAATGCATTATCAAATTTATACGTAATCAAATTTCCACTGAATTGACATGCATGTATTGTAGGCCCGACTCGGTCGCAGCCAAAAGCTGTGCTTATATGTAAGCTTGTCAACTGTACATTTGTTGCCCACTTCCCTTTCTTTGGCAGCCTCAAGTTAAACTTCACCTGCCCTTAGGTGTGTTACATCTAATGACTATGGGAAAAGCTCGAATGAAGTGCGATTTGTGGAATAAACATTATATCTCCGTTGAATTCAATTCCCACCTCCAATGATCTGTCCTTCTATACTCCTTGTTGAAAGGTTGGGTATAACCATGTGAGCTGTGTTACAGAGCCCATTTGTGAGGTAAAGGCTCCTAAGCAGCGCCATTCGTACTCCACATTTGAATTTAAGTTGTGCAAGAAGGGGGCAATTGATAAGGAGTGAGATTTTGAAATATCAATTGGAATACCGTTGACTGTCATCTCTTGGGCGACCTCACCCTCTGCTAGGGTATAGAAAACCTATTCTCAGTCCTTTGCAATTGTCAGCCCATCCTTTTTATTTGATCCCCGTCCGTTGCCAGCCCCACTCTGTACCTAGCTCATAATACCCTTCCTGTTAGGACGCTGACTACGGGGCTTGATCGGAAGCTTCCCGAAAGTTTCGCTAACGGGTCCACTGAGTATATCCTTTCGCGCGGACTGAACGAGGGAGCGGGACGGAGGGAGTGAGACAGGCAAAGAGGCCAGGGTCTGGCCCAAGTTGATTATCTGACTAGCGACACATACCAGCGACTACATGGTCTTATATACGAGTACAACGAGGATAGGCGGTGATATGAGTCTAGGAACGAGGGGTCAGAAATCGGTCGAGGACACGATCGGAAGTAAATTATATCGAAATGGATCGTGTCCAGAGGACGAAATACAAAGGGACAAACGTTGCTGCACCAGGCGATGAGGGACAGAGGATCACGTACAGATGGAAGCCTTCGGGAGTAGCGACCAGGTGGCACATCTTGAAATGCTTCTGAATTGCTGCCGTCGGGTGGGTGACACGTCTTGATAGGTGCCGTCGGGTAATTGCTTCCGAAAGTGTTACGACCGTAACAGTACTTCAATGCAGGGTTTTGCTCTGGACATCAATAAAGACTGGGGAATGTCTACAGGAGTGCAGGTAGAAGACAAAGCAATGTGGTCTCTTGTTTTGTCTCAAATTACTTGTGTTTGACCCTTGGTTTGCCTCATTTGCCACTTCCGTGATAGCTGCTGAACCCTGTCCTTGTCCATCACATTCTGTCACTTCACCACTGCACACTGCCTTCTTGCTGCTCTTTCGCGGAGTTCTCATGGCGCCGTTGTGCCTGCTGGCTTATCCCTCATGTCAGGCTCATATATGAGCTTCCTGACTGGGTCCATTCTTCATGTTGCCTCCTAAATATATTCCTTTCCACTGGTACTGCTACATGTGCTGACATTAATTGTTCTTGACTGATGCATTGCCTAACATGTCAAGGAGAACATACAACCTCACATGCACAATGGGGCAACAAAGGGGATAGGGGAGGGGCAGGGGCAGCAAAGTTCAATTAAGTGATTGTTTGGAGAATAAGGAGACAGAAGTGGATCTGTATATGCCTAGGAACAGGTGGTAGGTGATCATAACTTGGAAGTGGTATGGCGTATCGAGTTTATTCTAACGTTGCATGGATCAAAGTCAGGGTGCACCGGAGAAAGGAATAGGGCAGGGGCTGATGGCTTGGTGAACATGGTAACATAACAGCTCAGGACATTATAACGCATGTTTCACTCTGGACTGGACATGGCATTGAGCCTATACAAGGTGCAGTAGACCCTGCAGTAAATGATTGATTGCTTGTGGAAAGGTTTCAGTAATATATGGTACCCACCCATCGGATCAGACATCTTTATATATGACGGTGATGCCTAAGCTTCGTTACCTTCCACTCCTTCCTCCGGTACCCGCATGGTAGGAATTACTGCTCCAAGTCTCTTTCTCAACGCCTCGTACTTGCGTCTCTGAGCTGGAGACACACTGGGTCCAACGGTCTCCAGAGCCTTTTCAAAGTCTTCAACTCCAACCTTGACATCTATTGCATCACCCATCGCCTGTCCGTCCGCCACATGACACAGAAACGCCAGCGATCTTCGGAGTGCTAGCACGCCAACCTCTCGAACAAGAGCGGCAAGGTCAGCACCACTGAAACTATCGCATCGAGACTTGACGATCTCGCCCGCTAGTCGAGCAGTTTCTTCGTCTCGTACAGGCAACTTCCGAGCAAGTGCACGGAGGATATCGACTCGTTCATCCGCATTGGGAAGGTCGACAAAGAGGAGTTTATCCAGTCGACCTGGGCGACACATAGCAGGGTCAATCATGTCTGGGCGGTTCGTTGCCGCAATTACATGAACGCCTTTGCGACTGTCGAGACCGTCGAGCTCCGTTAGAAGTGTATTAACGACGCGAGCAGAGGATTCCGACTGTCAGAAAGTCAGCCTTGGTTAAATTATAGAAATTGAGGCACCCACAAGAGCCTCGTCCCGTCTTGGAACGAGTGCATCAAGCTCGTCGAAGAAGATAATACATGGTGTGGATGCCCTTGCTCGGGTAAAGACTTGTCGAACGGCTCGCTCACTCTCTCCAACATACTGAAGCAACCATAAATCAGTCCTCATCCCATCACGCCGATCTTGGGCAGGTTCACCTTGTTTAAGAGCTCAGGCCCTTTCACGCTAATGAAGTTCGCTCGACTCTCATGCGCCACAGCCTTCGCGAGTAGCGTCTTGCCGCATCCAGGTGGCCCCCAGAGTAAGACGCCACTTGGGGCCTCGATCCCCACTTTCTTGAACAACTCTGGTCGTTTGATCGGCTCGATGATGCTCATGTGAAGTTCGTCTCGGATGCCGTGCAACGCGCCGACATCTGCCCAGGTCACATTCGGGATCGTTGCGAAACCTTCGCGCTTCGAGGATGGCTGCACCGTGGGCAAAGCGGCAAGGAAGTCTGCGTAGGTGACGTGGATGGGTTCAAGCTGCTCTTCTGTGAGCGGATTGGGATGAGCGAGCAGAAAGTGGGCGATCGAATTTGGAGGAAGGAAGGAAGGAAGTGTGGTTCCCAGATCGCTCTGTGTAGACAATGCTTCTAACTGCACGTCCACAGCCATTTGATCTACGGATTCTGTTCGCGATGTCGGCGGCAAGGCAAGTTTCCCTTCAGCTATCTCCTGGAAGATGCGTTTTACAGCAATAACTCCTGCAGCACCGGTAAGAGCGGCGAGGTCCGCTCCTACGTACCCTGGAGTCTGTTTAGCTAGACCAGGAAAGTCAAAGTCGCCAGCCAGACGCAATTTCGCACAAAGCACTCGAAGGATCCTGAAAGTTGATCAGAATATGGTAGTAATGCAAATATGACCAGCTTACTGTGCCCTTGCCTCCTCATCAGGGACGTTCATACTAATTTCGTGATCAAACCTCCCAGCCCGCCGCAACGCTGTGTCTAAGGAATCTGGTCGGTTCGTGGCGCCAATGATCACAACGGGTTTGTTGTTCGTCTTGTCCCATGCTAGGTCGTCCATACACGTGAGAAATTGTGCGACAATGCGGCGTTCCATCTCTCGCTGTGCGCTCTCTCGTTTTGGGGTTATGGCATCGATCTCGTCGATAAACAGCAGGCACGGAGCAAGCCCCTGTGGTTATAAATATTTAGTTAGGGTCATATGAAATGAGGACTACATGCCTTAGCTTCTTCAAAGGTGTCTCGCAGTGTCTTCTCTGATTCACCGGACATCCCGGAGACGATTGAAGGCGCAGACACGCTAATAAAGGGAACCTGAAGCTCCTAAATGTGACATGAGACACGCATCTACAGAGTAGGATATCTGCTCACCCCTGCAATGGCGTTCGCGAGAAGCGTCTTGCCGCAGCCAGGAGGCCCGTGGAGAAGCACACCTCTCGGAGGTTGCACGCCAGTGTGAGTGTAAACCTCTGGGTGGCACAGTGGCATTGCGACGAGTTCTAGCATTTTCTCCACACATGCCTGCATGCCACCAAGGTCCGAAAGTCGCGTCGTAGGCGGCGAATAGCCCTTTTTCAGGCTTGAAGATTCTGCCGATTTAGAATGTACAGATGATTTGAGCCTCTTCTGCGGTCCTTCCTCGCGAATCGAAGGAGGCTTTCTTTTTCGGCTCCTGGAGAGCTCTGAATCTGGTGGAAGTAGTGATTGATCCGCCTGAACCGCTTCGATGGGAGCCTCATGGCCCGTGTTTGGCTGCTCCGATACTGCAGGATTATTGATATTAATTTTTCGCAACGAATTCCACTGGACCTGCATTGAGCGGTTAAGGGCATTTGTCTGCTGGCTGGCTGTGTATCAGAAGCACATCTTCGGAAAGTATGTTTAACTTTGCGCACAGAGAAAGGTGTTCCGGTCCCTGATCGCGAGGCCATTTCTGTGTTGGAGCGGAGTCCAACCTTCAATTTCGTGCGATGCACTTGATTGTCAATCCGCTACCTGCTGACTATCGGATAGCTTGGTTCTATGGGCCTTATGCATAAGCGGCTTCTGCATGCTGGTCCGTAGCTTTATTTGGCCTCCTAGATAAATACAGAAACATTGCAAGGTGATTCTATCCAATATACGTACAAGCAGGATCATGCAATGACGCAGGTACTACAGCATCCAGACTCAATTCAATACCACGCAACTCACATCGTTCTCTGAGCCCTTCATATGCCAGCTTGGCGCTCCGATCAAATTTCTCCCAGGTTCCATCCAACGCTAATTTCGCACTCAGTCGCAGTCGCTTCAGCCCACTGAACCCTATAGATGGGCCATCGGTATTGGGCAACCTTTGCTGTAAAAGGCGGGGCAGTGCGATGAAGGCTTGTGGGTGAAGACGCGTGATCGACATGTCATGGACTGGTATAAAAGCCATTATAGAGAGCTCCCATGCGAGTAGATGGTGAAGATGAAGGTCGTCAATCAAGACTGGAACCCGAGTGAAGGCGGGCAGGGTGTAGAATTCCTCGATGTCATCAGTCCCACATGAAATGATCCTCACAGTCTTTAAGTGGGTGCCATAGACTCCACTAAGGATATTCCGAGTAAAGTACATGGGATGGAGCTCACAGCGGGAGAGTGTGAAACCCTTTAGAGCCCCAGTTTTACCACAGGCCCATGGCGTAGGCTCTTCGAACCGGGCTCGTAGTTCCATGTCAATGTTCCCGGAGAGGGTAAAGGATTGAAGATTTGGCATGCCATCCCGAATCTGGAGATAGATATCTGGATGGAGAGGGAGAAGAGTATGTAAACGCAGAGATCGGATACGAGTTGCATGTACATTAAGGACTGCTCGAAGAAAATGGTGAAAAAAAGTTGCAGAGACATCGACTTTAGGGTCTGGTAAGTGGGTGAACCCTGGGTCATAGTTCTTTTCTTGCAAGGTTACGCATTCTAATTCCGGAAACTTATCAAGAGCGCACTGAAGGGCGGTATGAGCGGCGAGATCTTCTCGGTCATGGATGACGACCAAGGCCCGGATATTTGGGAAGTGTGAAAGAAGACCGTATATTGGTAGTACTTTGCCATTGGAAACACCCTTCTTCATAATGAGCGTGAGATTGTGGACGAAATTTCCAAACTTCAGCGCGTTCTCTGTGTGGCGTCCAGAACCGACTTCTTCCAAAGAAATCGAGCGAAATAGCGGTGGAGCACAGATAGTCGCCAGATGCTTACACGTTCTGGGGGGTGTGCGGTTAGGATCTGGACTTGCCCGTGATGTGTCTCTTACCGTCGTAGAATGGGTAAAGGGTCGACACCGCGAGGGTGATGCTCCCGATACTCGGTGTCAAGAGTAGCCGCGATGTGAATCAGCAGCTCAGTTGGGAGATGGAGAAGTGGGCTGCGATCGAATAGTGGAGTGGGAGGGGCCTCTAGGTCGCTCCCTGTGTTACAAATGGCTTCTGAATGAGAAGAAGCATGATTGAAAATGAGTGGTGCAACATCCATGATTGGAATTTACAAAACTCTACGGTCGAGGTCTGGCCAGCTGGCTGGCTGGTTGGTAAACAAACCAGTCGACTCTTGGATTGCGTACCATGGTCCGTGCGGTGGATTCCAAGCCTCGCGATAAAACTGACCAATAAATATCCAGTTGATGTTCAGCGTGTTCAAGACTCTTACCGACCAGACGGTCATCGTCGAACTAAAAAACGATCTCTGCATCACCGGCGTCCTCAAATCCGTGGACCAGTACGTCTTATTCTGTATCGTAGACACCTCCCCCTATCAACAGTTCGTCTCTAGATACCTCAACATTCGTTTGGACGCGATCAAGGTCCAAAACCCCGACCAGCATCCTCATATGGTAAATAGCGCAGAGTCATAGTCTTATAACAAACATTACTTACCCACTATACCCTCTGTAGATGGCCGTCAAGAACTGTTTTATTCGAGGGTCGGTCGTGCGATACGTTCAACTTCCTGCGAGCGCTATGGATACCCAACTGCTAGAGGACGCCACACGAAGAGGTAAGGGACTGTTTTTCTATTGTTTGTGTACATTTCTAACATCCTCGTTCGTTCCATAGAGGGCGCGAACATGAACAAGAAGTGAACATATTTCCCAACTTTCTTGTACTCCATCGCCAATCACTGTAATAATTCCCAAACAATCAACGGTATTGCAATACCCAGAGCGAGTGAGCGAACCAAGTAACAAGAATTACATCTAAAACCCCGCGCAAATACCGCCAAACCCCGTACAAGTTAATGTTAAAAGAAGGCGCGGGAGATAACTTCTCGTGCAATATGTACGTCTTTGCCAAAGTGACCGAATGGAACCATTCAAGACATCTAGATGATAAGAGATCTTGACTCCCGAGCACAATGTCCGCATTGAAACAATGTTCGTAGGAGAGACAACCACCTGCGATATGGTGCTTACAAACTAGAAGCGCCAGTCGGCATCGACATCTAAAGCCCAAGGGACTAAGAAATGTTAACAAGGAGGATGGACGCCTGGAGGGTAGGTACATACATTTCTTTCGCAAGGATCTATTGAAGAGCTTTTCGAGAGGGACGTTCCAGCGCTTGCTAAATGCTGTGGTGATCCTGCCGCAGCCTGATCAGAAACCACCCTCTCAAAATCACAAAGTTCGGGTACCTCGGGTCGAGATAGTTCGTCTTACTTGTGCTAAGCGCAATCGACTTCAAGGCTTCCTTGTCCTCCCTCTTCAGCTTGTTCTTACTAATCATTTCATCCGTCTTCTTGATAAGTTTGAGTAACGTATCGGCGCTCTTGTTCCCCTTCGGTAACGTCCAACCCTGGTTCCCACGGTTCTCCACCCAATTATCATACTCTTCCTTAAGCTTCTTCATCTTCTCCACATGTTTCTCCTTCTTCGCATTGAACTCCTCTTCGGGTGCTTGCGAGTCTTCCATATTCTTCTTCCCACGCTCCCAGGCGGCTTCAAATTCTTTGGTCTTTTCTTCGTAGTAGCGGTCTTCAAAGTCCTCGACGTCATTTTCGTCCTCCAGGTCGGATTGCGGTTCGGTCAACTCGGGGTACTTCTTCTTCAACTTTGAGTCCTCCTCGAAGAGAGCGCGGGCATAGATCATTTGTTGGTGCTTGAGGTATGTAGCCTAGGGTTCCGAACATCTGTCAACAAGTGCTAGGCGTCGTGCAAGGACTCGTTAAGCTCACATATGACCCCATTTTGGCAATGTTCGCTTCATGCGACTTGGATGCTGCCTTTTGATGGTTGCAAAGCTCTGCAGCAGCCTTATTCGCGGCATTGTATGCATTCACCTTCTCCTGTTCGAGCGCATTTTCCGAGAACTTGAAGGACAACAGCGTTTGCTCGAACAGCGTCGAGGCATTATAGGTACGGAACACCTTGGCTGTCAAGCCTTTCATGTACCCGCGCAAATGAGCGTTCAACGAAGAGGTCTATACCTAGGTCAGTCGACGCAGCCTGCACGGTTTGGCGTAAAGAGCATACAGTAACGCGATCGAACAAGGTATCTGCGTCCTTTTTATCTCCACCCTTGAACATTCGCAGATTCTTGAACACTTGAGGGTGGATATCGTCGATTTCCTTGTAGTAACGAATCGAGTCTTTACCGAGGAAGTCGAAGGTGACTTTGCCAGACTTGTCGAGAGAGATGTGCTCACAGCGAAGCGAGCAACAGCCAACAGTGTCTGCCTCGTCCTCTCCCTTCTCATTGCCCGCACGAAGAGCGTACTTGTCGATGAGGTAGATAGCAGTTGCACGTTGGCGTGCCGCCGTCAACTTCGCCTTGAGATCTGCTTCATAGTCTGCACGAATGGTGTCGACATAGTCCTACAACACCATCAGCGGGTGGTGACCATCGGGTTGGAAACAATTTACCTTCAACTGGCGCGCCTTCTCGAATTTATCACGGTCGCTCTTGCCCTTGATAGCGCTGGTAGCCGCAAGGAAGACGTATTTGCATTGGCCATTGATATTCTCCTTCCAATGTGCAAGCCAAGTGACAGTGTTGTTGTTGACTACTGACTTCCACGTGCCAGGCATATTGGGTACAGGCAGAGGCTCGCCTTCGCCAATGTTGATTACGATGTCCTCGGGACGAACACGTTTCTAGAACGGCCAGTCCTCAGCTTAACTTCATCGAGCCATGTAAACGGGATACCCACTTTCAGGCAGCCCTTCTTAGGATGTTCACCACGCCCGCGGAAGAGGCCAGGGGGTTCGATACGGAAGTTGCCGACTTTCTCGGGTCGGCCGTTGAACAGGCAAGTAGCATACGGCGCTTCGTCCTTTTCCTTCTTCTCCTTGGCGGCCTGCTTCTCTGCCTTGGACATACGCTTGACACGAGCGCGCTCGGCTTCAATGTGAGCCGCTATAGGCGTAAAATCGCATTTTTCAAACGTGGCGACTTTCACGGCATTACGCTGTGGCAACGTTCGTTAGGTGTTGAAGGTCACGAACTTTATCTCGTACCGGAGGATACTCCTTAAGCACTTCTAGCCAATCCTTGAAGAAGTTGGCTTGGAAAGTCGCGTCTTTGGCGTGGTCAGTTTCAAGCATTCCAGCGAAGAATCCAGCAACCTCTTCTGACTCGGGAGGGAGATCAACGGGTTGACCTGAGCAGGATATGAGTGTCGGTTTGACAAGCTAACATGCTTACAAACCGTTGTAAATCATCTTGATATGTGAGGGCAATGGCTCGTACGGAGACGGGAAGAGCACACCGGCATGCTTGAGAGTATCCCA
>WNFL01180145.1_pt1 | contig 15036 bp, 15 predicted proteins | sample 5400361 | NCBI WGS metagenome assembly WNFL01 (sample SAMN13153351, study PRJNA577476) | soil metagenome | isolation source: 40 cm soil on Douglas fir-dominated hillslope | place: USA:California | collected 2013-09-17
TAAGGGCGAAGCCGAGAGTGAGCGTGACGTACGGCCAGAGGAGGCGCGCGCGCACCGCGGCGAGCGGGAGCAGCAACACCAGCGCCGGGAACAGGTATCGCTCGTGCGCGCGCGTCGGCAGGAAATAGAAGGCGCAGGCAGCAAGCGTTCCCGCGGCGAGGAACGTGGCGGTGTCGCGGCGCCACCACAGCGGCACGCACGACAGGAGCAGTCCGATCGCGACGAGCGCAACGCCGGATGCGACGAAGGCATCGTCCGGCTTCCAGAAGTCGCCGACGATCGACCAGATGTTGAATGCGTAGAGCGACGTGTAGGGATAGGTCTCGGCTGCTTTGGTCACGAGATCGAGGAGCTCCGCGGGACCGGACCTGAATGGAACGGCAAGAGCGAGCGCGGTCGCGACGCCCGCGAGCGCGACACGCCCGAACGGCTGCCACCGCCGGGACTGCACCCCCTCGATGAGCACGGCGGCACCGATGACGACGGCGCCGATGCCGAACTGCGGTTTCACCATCGCCGCGATGGCCGCGAGCGCTCCGGCGGTCGCCCAGCGGCCGCGACCCGCGGCCACCAGCGCCGCGAAGAGCGGAAGCGAGCCGACCGAATCGATCTGACCCCAGTAGGGGCCGGCGAAGATTGCCGCCGGCGAGACGGACCAAAGTCCCGCGGCGAGGATCGCGCTCCCGCGGCCCGCGTGACGCCACGCGAGCACGGCCGCCCACGTCGCGATGGCGACGTCGGCCGGAATGCTCGCGGCCTTCACCGCGAGGCGGAGCAGCTCGCCGTCCAGGATCGCGCCGAGGAACCACAGAACGTACAGATACGCAGGCGGGTAGTCGCTGAAATAGTCGGGCGAGTAGAAACCGCCGGGCCCGACCTGGACCATGTGCTCGGCCCACGCCTGGAACGTGCTCACGTCGGTCGGGAAGCCCGGGGAGCGCAGCGTGAGCAGGCGTACCGCGACGCCGATGGTGATCAGGCCGGCGATCGCGAGGTGCGCGCGGCGGTCGGCCTGCGGAGGCGAAGCCTCAAGGGGGGTCGCAGGGGGTTCTCCCCCTGCGATGAACGGCGTTGCTGGGGGTTCGCCCCCTGCGATGGATCGGCGCGTCACTGCCAGTAGTCGAAGCGCGTGATCGCGATCGTCGCGTAGAGATTGATCGCGATCGACAGGACCACGACCACCACGAAGAGCCAGGATGGACGCGAACGCCAGGTCGCTCCGCTGCGCGCATCACCGACGAGTGCGAGCGCGATGAGGAACGGCTGCGCATCGATCGAGAAGCGATAGCCGAACTGCTGGAAGCCGACGGTGCCGTGGAAGACGTCCGGCACGAGCGCAAGCAGCGCGGCGAGCGCGACCGCAGCGATGCCGACGTCGCGCCTCACCGCGCGCATGCCACCGAACAGCCAGAGGAACGCAGGCGTCGTCAAGAACAGCGCCATGCCGATCCCCCGCGGTCGAAGGAAGAACGGTGTGCCCTCCACGAGGTCCGGCGGCTCGAGGAAGATCGCATAGAAGTGGCGCGGAAGATAGAACGGCGAGAAGAGGCCGCGCGTGAAGAAGACGTCGCCCTGGGTGAGCTGCACGTAGCCGACGTCGAAGAGCGAGCCCCAACGCAGCAGGTCGTAACCGAAGTAGACGAGCGCGAAGGGCACGCCACCGAGCACGACCAGGGCGAACGTTCGGAGATAGGGCGTTCCGGCGCGACGCGCGAACAGGAACGCGAGCGCGGGTGCGGCGGCCGCCACGGGGAGGCGAGCGAGGGCCGCCAGGCCGATGCACGCCCCGACCAGCCACGCGCGCTCGCCGCGGGCCGCGAAGAGCAGCGCGGCCGAGAGGAACGGCATCGCGACCGCATGCGCCGCGTACCACGCGCGTCCGTCGACGCTCGAGAAGAACAGCGTCGTCCCGAACGTCGAGAGGATCGCGCCGGTGATCGCGACGGCGCGTGGCGCGCCGAACGCCCGAAGCGCGAGGTAGAGGATCCCCGCGGAAACGCCGCCGAGGATGCGCGAGACGAGCACCTGCGCCAGCGCCGTCGGTAGCACCGCCGCGAGCGGGATCGCAAGGATCGCCGGCAGTGGCGGATAGACCACGCACCATCGCTCCACCCCGCAGGACACGAGCTCGTTGAGCCACGGCGGCGCCTCGCCCAGCGACCACTGGCCATTCAAGAGCGCCTGCGCGAGGCGTCCGTAGTAGTCGTAGTCAGTGAGGAGGCCCAGCCCCGCGACGAGGTAGACCGCGGCACCTGCGGCCGCGAGCGCGATCGCGAGCCTGCGGTCGCTCCAGGTCATCCCGACGCAACACGCTAACCTTGCGCTGCGTTGGCCGCACGACTCGGACCATGAAGCAGGACCCTGTTAACTCATCGCTTCCCCTGGATGGTTCGGCCAGCGGACCCGACCCACTCATCGACATCGTCATTCCCGTCTACAACGAGGAGCGCGACCTTGGTCCGAGCGTGCGGCGCCTGTACGAATACCTCGGCTCGCACTTCCCATTCCGCGCGGCGATCACGATCGCCGATAACGCGAGCCGGGACGGTACGCTGGCAGTGGCCCGGGGTCTCGCGGCGGACCTCACGCGGGTCCGCGTGTTGCACCTCGACGCGAAGGGCCGCGGACGCGCGCTGCGCGCGGCCTGGCTTCAGAGCGATGCGCCGATCGTGGCGTATATGGATGTGGATCTCTCGACCGACCTGGGCGCCCTGCTCCCGCTCGTCGCGCCGCTGATCTCCGGACACAGCGACATCGCGATCGGTAGCCGTCTCGCACACGGAGCGCGCGTCACGCGTGGTCCGAAGCGCGAGATCATCTCGCGCGGCTACATGCTGATCCTTCGACTCGCACTCGGTGCGCACTTCAGCGACGCGCAGTGCGGCTTCAAGGCGGTACGCACCACGATCGCGAAGCAGCTGCTGCCGCAGATCAGAGACCAGGCCTGGTTCTTCGACACCGAGCTCCTCATCCTCGCGCAGCGCGCCGGCCTGCGGGTCCACGAGGTTCCGGTCGACTGGACCGACGACCCCGACTCGCGTGTTGCGATCATGCGCACGGCGATCGAGGACCTGCGCGGTGTCTGGCGACTGCGTTTCGGAGCGGGCCCGAAGCGCTGAGCGCTTAGCTCGACCCCTGCCCCGGCGGGTCGTCGGGGAGCGACTGGATGAACTCCTTGAAGACCGCGATGTTGTCGTCGTCCTCGTTCTCCGCGGAGATAGCCGAACGATCGAGCACCGCGTCCGACACGAGGATGCGCGCCTCGCAGCGAACCGCGAGCGCGATCGCGTCGGAGGGCCGGCAGTCGATCTCGACCTCGCGCTCGCCGAGTTGAAGGAAGAGGCTGCCGTGGAAGACGCCGCCGCCGTTGTCGTCCGCGACGAGATCCTTCACGACGATGCGCGTGATCTCGACGCCGAGCTTGGTGAGCACATCCATCATCAGGTCATGCGTGAGCGGGCGTTCGCTCGCGATCCCGGCGATGCGCGTCGCGATGCTGTGCGCCTGGTCCGCGCCGATCCAGATCGGGAGAAGACGATTCGTCTCCTTGGCCTGCAGCAGGACAACGTGCTGGCCCGTGAGGACATGCACCCGCACCGACTCGACCGTGCATGGGACGAGCATCGCCCTAGGCTACCTCCGTCGCCTGCGTCCGGTCATCCGAAGCGCACACGGCGTGCCGTATCGGCGCGACGGAAGAACGCAAGAAGGAGCAGGCCCGCGGCGAAGCCCCAGATGTGCGCGAAATACGCGATCTGCTGAGCGGCTGCGTGTCCGCTGAGGCGCAGCTCGGCGATGCCCTCGATCACCTGGAGGACGATGAACATCCCGATCACGATCAGCGCGGGGAGCTCGACGATGGTGATGAACAGCCCGAGGAATACGAGCGTCGAGATCCGCGCGGTGGGGTACATCAGAAGATAGGCGCCGAGGACGCCCGCGATGGCACCCGACGCGCCGACCATGGGCGACGGTGAGATGAGACCCTGGCCGATTGCCGCGACGATCCCACAGAGCAGATAGAACACGAGATACCGCGCGCTGCCGAGGCGGTCCTCGACGTTGTCGCCGAAGATCCAGAGATAGAGCATGTTCCCGATCACGTGGAGCCATCCGCCGTGCAGGAACATGTGCGAGATGAGCGGCACGAACGTATCGACGCCGAGATCGCCCGCCGCGATCCGTCGGGTGAACTCGAGCCAATCGAAGGAGTAGCGGTCGTAGAACGCGTCGAGCGCTCCCGGCTGCCGGCTCAGATACACGACGTAGATCCACGCCACGAGGTTGATCGCGAGCAGGAGCCGGTTGACGATCGGGGTGCTGCGTACGGGATTCGCGTCCCGTAGCGGGATCAACGCGCGATGCTCGTGGCGACGATCTTCGTCCCGTGAAGTGTGTAGGCGACCTGCAGCGATTCGGACACGTAGAAGCCCGCGGCGGGCGGCAGGCCGGGTGGCAGCGCGAACCGCGCGAGCTCGCGACCCTCACGCGTGAGCTGGACGACGAGCTTTCCCACGGAATCGAGCACGTAGATCGAGCGCTGGGCGTCGATCGCCTGGATCGCGTTCGCGCGCGGCGCCGTTCCTTCCCAGCGCGGGACGAAGTCGATCCGCGCGGCCGTCGTCACGAGCGCATTCCGCCGGAAGCGCTGCACGTCGCCGGCAGACGTCACGATCCATACGTCCCCGTCGATCGCCAGCGCACGCGCGGTATTCGGTGCGAGCGGCGTTGACAGGTACCCGATGGCCGGTCGGAACTGCGAGCCGTCGTTCGACTCGTGCTTCCACAGCTGGCCGGTCTCGCTGTCGAGCACGTAGAGGTTGTTCGTGAACACCGCGATCGCCGCGGGCGTCTTCCACTTGTCGCGGTCCGCGGGCGTGACATCGGCTACCTCATTGCCCTCGGCCCGCCAGAGCTTGCCGGCGTCATCGAGCGAGTAGACGGCGAAGTCCTGGAGCGCGACCTGTACCGGCGAGCCGACGCCCTTCACACCGCGCTGGACCACCGGGCCCTGCTGGATCGGATCGCCGAATACTCGCCACAGCCGTCCGGACCCGGGATCCGTGACGTAGAGCCCATTCACGTTCCCCACGACCTGCGCGAGCTTCGGGCCGGTCGCGAAACGCGAGAGGTCGAGGATCACTCCGTCCATCCGGTCGTTCAGCGCCGCGATGTCCGCCCGCAGCGCCGCGATCTTCTCGGCCTCAGCGAAAGATGACTTGCTGGCCTCATCGAGCTTGGCGGTCGCCTGTGTCAGCCTTTCGCGCGCGCCATCGGGATCCGGCGTCGTGCGTTCGACCAAACGATGCGCCGACGCGACGAGGTCCTCCGCGCTCACGACGCCGAGCTGGTAGTTCCGTATCGCGCTGTTCGCTTCGTAGTCGCGATACGCGAGCGCGCCGACGCCGCTCGCGGCGACAAGCAGCAACACCGCGAGCGTTGTCATCGCGCGGCGCTGTCGTTTCGAACGGGACCGCGCCGTGTCGGGATGTCTGGGGAGGGCCGCGCCGCGCCGCGGCATGAGCTCGAGGCCGACCGCGACCCCCTTGGACGCGGCTGATGTCACGGGTGTCGCGGCGCCGCGCAGCAGCCGTCCGAGGCTCTCGCGGATCCCGCCCAGTCCGTCGAGGCGCGACCGGATGCTGTCGGCCATCGCGACGTCCTCGGGCCACAGGATCGGTGGTCGCTCGGGCGCGATGCGAACCGCCGCGCTCCCAGCCTGGGCGACCTCGATGAAGATCACCGCGTCACTTCCGGTGACGCCGTCGGCCACTGCGCGGTTGTGGATGTGCTCGGCGGCCGACCGCGGGTGGAGCGTCACGGCCGCGTTCTTGAGCGCCTCCGCGCCGAGCCCATCGACGAGCGCGGCGCTCGCGAGGATGACGGTGTCGCCAGCCTCGATCGACTGCCGCCACACTTTCGGCAGGACGTCGGCGTCGACGCCGAGCGATGCCGCTTCGCGCGTCGTCGTCCGATGCACGAAGTCGGCGAGCTCGCCGGGCTCATCGCCTGGAAGGAACAGGCGAGCGCGCCGCACGAGGAAGACTTGTGCGCCGCCCACGCGCGACGTGTAGAGCTCGTTGTTCACGACGACGGCGCAAGCGCACTGGAGCGTGATGGATCCACGATTCTCGCGAAGACGCTGCGCAGCGCGGCGGTTGGCCTGGCGCAGCGCGCGCCGCAGCGAGACCTCGATGCCCGCGGAAAGGTCGTAGTAGTACTCCTGACGCGTGAGCTCGGCGACCTCGCGAGCGATCTTTTCCGCAGGGCCGGGCGGTGCGCACTCGAACAGCAGGTAGAGCCGGCCCTTGGTGCGTAGGGTCGCGCCCGTATCCGGCTCGCTGACGAGGATCACGTCGGCTCGGCTTGCTCGCACGTCCGCCGTGCTGCCGACCGTCGTCACGAAGCTCAGCTGTGGCATCTATTCCGAGTGTCCCAGACCTGTTGGCTCACGGCGAGGGCACGCATCGCAAACGCGCGATGCGGCTCGCGGGCGCGCGATCGGCGAGCGCCTGAAGCAGGTCGCGCTCGCGCAGCCGGATCTCGCCCGCCCACTGCGCGGTCGGGACCAGGACCACGAGGGTGTCGCCATCTGCGCGCAGCGCGCGCGTGCTCACGGCATCCGCGCCGAGCACCTTCGTCGCGGCCCCGTGCCAGGCACGAACGGCATCCGCGCGCGCGACGTCCTGATCGATCCCGAGCGTTCGCAGCGCGCTCTGTATCGCGCGCGCGATCGGCCTCATCCGACCTCGCCCCGTCGCACCGGCACGAGTGTGGCTCGCTCGCGGAGGATGTCCGGCAGCGCGGTCGGGATCGCCGCGGTGAGGAGCACCTGCGCGTCCTCGGGGATGGCGCGCGCAAGCGCCTCGCGGCGGCCGGGGTCAAGCTCTGAGAGCACGTCGTCCAGGAGGAAGACCGGCTGCTCGCCGACGCGCGAAGCGAGCCACGCCGCCTCCGCGATCTTGAGCGACAGCACCGCGCTCCGATGCTCTCCGCGCGACGCGAAGGCGGGCAGCATCCGGCCGGCGGACGTCACGGCGAGATCGTCGCGCTGCGGTCCGACGAGCGACGCTCCCTGCCACCGTTCGCGATCGCGTTTCTCACGGAGGACGCGCTCGTACTCGATCGCGCGCTCCTCGAGCGTGTCGCCCTGCACCTGACCCGCGTATGCGAGCGCGAGCCCCTCCGCACCGGTGAACAGCTCGGTCGCGCGCACGAACGGCGCGGCGAGGTCGGCAACGAGACGCGCTCGCCGCAGCGAGATGGCTGCCGCGAGCCGCACAAGCTCCCGATCCCAGAACGCCATCTCTTCCTCGGGAAGCTCCAGCTCATCACGAGCCACGCGCAGCAGCGCGTTCCGCTGCTCGAGCACGCGCTGAAGCTCGCGCATCTCACGGCGGTGAGCACGATCGATCTGCCCGAGCATCGCATCGAGGAAGCGCCGCCTGCCGCTCGGCGCTGCGACCAGCAGTTCGACGTCCTCGGGAAAGAACGCGACCACCACAAGCTCGCCGGCGGTGTCTTCCGGCCGCTTTCCAGCGCCATCGAGCAAATATCGCCGCGGCCGGCGGCGCTCGCCCTCCGGCGGCGCGAACAGCAGCGTCTCGATGCGGCGGTGGTCTTCGGCACGATCGACCTCGGTGCCAACGCGTGCCGTCGTCGCGCCCCAGCGCACCAGCTCGGTGTCGTCGTGGGCGCGGGGTGAGTCACCACGCGCGATGAGATGGATCGCCTCGAGCAGATTCGTCTTGCCGGCGCCGTTGGGCCCGATGAAGGCGACGGCGCCGCGTGAGAGCGACAGCTCGACCTGCGCGTAGCTGCGGAAGTCCTCCAGCGCGAGCTTGGAGACGCGCACGACTAGGCGGGTATGCGGAGCGGCATCACCACGTGGAGGTAGTCTTGGTCACCGACGATCTTCACGACGCCCGGTGCGAGGGGACCACCGAGCTCGAGTGCCACCTCTGGCGCGGTGAGGCTGCCAAGCGCGTCGGCGATGAACCGCGAGTTGAACGCGATGGTGGTGTTCTGACCCTCGACCGACGCGTCGACCTTCGCCGTCTGGTCGCCGACCTCGGCTGCGTTCGCGCTGATGACGAGCGGAGGGTGATCCGCGGGATTCACCTGGAAGCGGAGCATGTTCGCCGAGTCGCGCGCGAACAGAGAAGCGAGGCGGGTCGCTTGCAGCAGCTCCTCGCGCTGCACGACGATCCGCGTCGCCGGCTTCCCTTGCGGGATCACCTGACGGTAGTTCGGGAATTGGCCCTCGATGACGCGTGAAACGAGGTCCGCCTCCGGTGTATGGAAGATGACCTGGCTGCCATTCGGCGTCACGAAGATGTCAACCGGGTCGTCGCTGGGGATGATCACCTCGAGCTTCCCTTCGATCTTGTCCATGAGCTTCGCGTTCCGCACGGAGAGGCGATAGGGATCCGCCGCGGCCATCGTGATCCTGTCGCCCTCGAGCGTCGTCAGCACGCCGGTGAGCACCGGCCGGCTGTCATCGGTCGTCGCAACGAATGCGACCTCGCCGATCATCCGACGCAGCGTGGACTTGCTGACGCGCGTCGTCGGCTTGTCCGGCGCGACCGGGATGATCGGGAATTCTTCGGCGTCCATGCCCTTGAAGTTCGCCTCATAGGGATCGCGACGAAGGTGCACCGTCTTGGTTCGAACGTTGAGCGACAGCTCGGTCGGCCCGGCCGGGAGAGAGTTCACGAAGTCCGTGAAAAGCTTGGCCGGCACGGTGATGGCGCCTTCGTCGTCGACCTTCGCAGGCACCCAGCAGTTGATCCCGACCTCGAGATTCGTCGCTGTGAGCTTTAGGCGGCCACCCTCGGTGCGCAGCAGGACGTTGCCGAGGATCGGCAAGCTGCCTCGCGTCGATACCGCTCGTCCAGCGATCTGAAGCCCACGCGCGAGGTTCTCTTGTAGACAAGTGACCTTCACGAGGTCCCTCCCGTACCGTTCCCCAAAGATCTATATAAGACGCCGCTACCAGCAGTAGTGGTGTGGACTATGACCGTTCCGAGATGCTGTTGTCGCCCTCCGCTCAGTCAGGTGTGGCCCGGACGTGCCTGTGGGTGCCGCCCGAAACCTGTGGACGAATACAGGAGCGCCTGGGGACGCCGGCCGGGCGTTTAGGGCGAATGTTCCGCTATCCAACGGTCGTCGGCTCTCCACACATGCTCCTGGTGCACATGTCCACAAATGGGTGCGCTTATCCACACATTGTGTGGGCTTATCCACACCTGGGCACCCGCGCGAAACCGCCGGAAATTCGGCTGTTTTGGAGCCTCAGCCCGTCACTCGGTGTACAGCATCTCCCGGAGGGCACCGACGTCCCGGCGGAAGTCGTCGTTCTCCGCCATCTCGCGCTCGATCTTTTCGCAGCCATGGAGGACCGTCGAGTGGTCGCGGCCCCCCAGGGCCTCGCCGATGCGCATCAGGGGCGCCTCCGTCTCCTCGCGCATGAGGTACATCGCGATCTGACGCGGCAGGACCACCTGCTTGTCGCGGGCCTTGCCACGCAGCTGGTCCGACGGCACGCCGTAATAGCGCGCAACGGTCTCCACGATGCGGTCGGGCGAGAGCGTCTTCTGACGCGGGTTGTAGAGGATGTTCTGGAGCATCTCCTGGGCGAGCTGCGTCGTGACCGGCACCGCGCTGAGGGTCGCGTACGCGACGATTCGCGTGAGTGCCCCCTCGAGCTCACGGATGTTCGACACGATCCGCTGTGCGAGGAAGTCGATGACCGGTGGCGGGACCGCGACCGACTGCGCCTCGGCCTTCGCGCGCAGGATCGCGATGCGCGTCTCAAGATCCGGAGTCGAGATGTCCGCGATGAGCCCCCATTCGAATCTGGAACGCAGGCGGTCCTCGAGCCGCTCGATGGCCTTCGGAGGCCGATCGCTCGACAGGACGATCTGCTTTCCCTCCTCATGGATGGCGTTGAATGTGTGGAAGAACTCTTCCTGCGTGCCCTCCTTACCGGTGAGGAACTGGATGTCGTCGATGAGGAGCACGTCGATGCGGCGATAGCGCTCGCGGAACTCCTCGCTCTTCTGTCCGCGGATCGAGTTGATGAACTCGTTGGTGAACTTCTCGCTCGTCGCGTAGGCGACGCGCTTCTTCGGATGACGCGAGATGACCGCGTGACCGATCGCGTGCATGAGGTGGGTCTTTCCAAGGCCCGAGCCGCCGTAGATGAAGAGCGGGTTGTAGCTGTGGCCGGGGCGCTCGGCCACGGAAAGCGCTGCGGCGTGCGCCAGACGGTTGTTGGATCCGACCACGAAGGTCGAGAACGTGTACCGCGCGTTCAGCAGTGCCGCGGCCGTCGCATCACGTCGCTCCTGGGCCGGCGCCGACGCGCTCGGCGACGACGACACGTTGCCGGCGCCTCCGGCGGCTGCCACGGGACGGTCCGATCGGACCGACGCGGCGGTGAGCGTCACGAAACGAACGTCGACGGTGCGTCCCACGAGATGCCGCAGGGCATCACGTACCTGTTGGCGGTACTTGTTCTCGAGCCATTCGCGCGCGAAGGCGTTGGGAACCCCGACGCAATAGACATCGTCCTCTTCGGAGACGATCGCGGTGTCTTTGAACCAGGTGTCGTAGTTGGCCTTGGTGAGTCCGAGCTGCAGCTCGCCGAGGGCCGCATGCCAGAGCTGCTTGAGGTTCAACGGCTCCCCTTCTCTGCGCTCGAACATCCGACGCCCCCACAACGACGATCACGCGAAGATGCCGCCACACCGAACGCGAAGACGAGGAAAGATCCGCCCGCTGGAAGCCACGGAACAGTAGCACAGGCACACTGCTAGACTTTCTCGCACACACAGCAGATATCCGTTGATGTTTCATTCGTCCATTTTTTTCGGGGGAGAAGGGACAGTTCGTGAAGCGCACGTATCAGCCGAAGACACGTCGCCGCGCGCGAGTGCACGGTTTTCGCGCGCGCATGAAGACGACGGGCGGCCGCAAAGTGCTGGCGCAGCGTCGCGCGCGTGGACGGAAGCGCCTGACCGTCGCCTGAGCGACCTCGCAAACATGAACGCCGCGCGTTTGCGGCGATCCACTGATATCGCGGCCGTGCGAAAGATCGGCCGCGCGGTTCGTGACGTCGCATTCGTCGCTCGGGTGCGTCCCAATGAGCTGAACGTCATGCGCCTTGCGGTGTCCGCGCCGCGTACGGTGGGCATCTCGACGATCCGTAATCGCGCGCGACGCCGAGTCCGCGAAGCATTCCGTCTGGCCTGCGAGGCCGCGGAAGCCACGACGGGGCAGGACATCGTCGTGACCGTGCGCCGCGAGGCGATCGTTGCTGATTTTTCGGCACTTCGAGCGGCGGCGGTGGCCGCGCTCGGCACCGCGCGCCACTCACAGCCATGAAGACGATCGCGCTGGCCCTGCTGCGCTTCTACAAGACGCGCGTAAGTCCCCAGCTGCCATCCGCGTGCCGCTACACGCCCACCTGCTCCGAATACGCGATGGAGGCGATAGATTGGCTCGCAACGCGCCGCATCGTGTCGTGCAATCCGTTCAGCCGCGGCGGGTATGACCCGGTGCCGGAGCACTGATGGACATCCTGACGCTGTGGAACTCGCTGCTTGTCCATCCGATCATGAACCTCACCCTCTTCGCGTACTCGATCGTCCACGACTTCGGCCTGGCCGTGATCTTCGTGACGATCCTGATCCGCCTCGCCCTGTATCCGCTGTACGTCACGCAGATCCGTTCGCAGCGCGCGATGCAAGAGGTCGCGCCGGCGATGGAAGAGCTGAAGAAGAAGTACGGCAAGGACCGCCAGCGTTTCAGCCAGGAGCAGATGAAGCTGTACAGCGAGCGCGGCGTGAATCCCGCGGCCGGCTGTCTGCCGCTCGTGCTGCAGATGCCACTGCTCATCGCGCTGTACAACTCGCTGCTCCAGCTCGGCTGCGGTCTCGGACCGCCACCCGGAAACCTCTGCCCCGGCCTGTCCCACGACATGGTCGAAAGCTTTCGCTACGCGTTCATCCCCAATCCGATCCCGCTGGACGGCGCGCTCGACACGACCGCGCACTGGCTCCCGTGGATCTCGCGCGGCCTGCAGCACCCCGATCCGCTCTTCATCCTGCCCGTCCTCGCAGGACTGGTGCAGCTCGTCGCATCTGTCATGGCGATGCCGGTGAAGCAGGTCAAGAGCGACGATCCGGCTCAGCGCATGACGCAGTCGATGGCCTACACCTTCCCGCTCATCACCGTGGTCATCGGAGCGCAGTTCCCCGCCGGCCTGACGCTCTACTGGATCGCGACCACCGCGTTCCAGATCGTGCAGCAGTATTTCGTCAGTGGTTGGGGACAGCTGCCCAAGTACCTTCCGTTCCTGCGCGGCATCCCGACCCCGGCGGACCGCGAGCTTCACCGTCGCGAACAAGCCGCGATCGTCGAGGCGCGCAAGGACATGAAAGAGAAGGACGACGAAGAGTCGGACGAACGTGAGGAAGAGTCCGCGACGCCGAGCGCGCCGGGTGGCGGCCGCCGTCGCGGACGCAGGAGGGGGAAGCGGTGAGTCCACTTCGTGGGGAGGAATTCACGGGCCGCACTGTCGAAGAGGCGATCGAGCGCGGACTGAGGGCGCTCGGCCGCAAACGCACCGAGGTCGACATCGAGGTCCTCGAGAAGGGCAAGCCCGCGAACGTCCTCGGCATGGGCGGGGAGGATGCGCGGGTGCTCCTCTCGTTCCAGGAGGATGAGCGCGCCGCGGAGCCCGAGCCGGTCATCGACGAGGCCGAGGTCCCGCGTCGTCCCGACGCCGGCAATCGCGCGCGCGAGGAAGAGGGCGAGGAATCCTCGCCGGCCTTCGCAGAGGAGCTCGCGCTCGGCGCGACCGTGCTGCGTGAATTGCTCGACGCGATGGGCGTCGATGCCGAGGTCGCCGTCGAGGATCGTCCAGGCATGGAGGGCGTCGATGTCCTCGGTGCCGATCTCGGCGCACTTATCGGCCGCGGCGGCGAGAACCTCGTCGCGCTGCAGCAGATCGTGAGCGCGATCACCTCGAAGAAGGTCGGCCGGTCAGTTCACGTCCCGGTCGACATCGAAGGGTATCGGCGCCGGCGCGAGGACCAGCTGCGCGAGATCGCGCAGCGTGTCGCTTCGCGGGTGCGTGCGAGCGGCCAGGCGGTAACGCTCGAGCCGATGCTCGCCTACGAGCGGCGCATCGTTCACCTCTCGGTCCAAGACCAGCCTGGTCTGAAGACCGAGTCCGTCGGCATGGAGCCGAATCGGCGCGTCGTCATCAGCTCGACGGCGCCTGGTGCCCGAGGGCCGTTCCGCGAGGGGCCACCGAGCGGCGGCGGTTTCCGCCCGCGGCCGCCGGGCGGACCAGGCACCGGCGGGTACGGACCGCGCCGCGGCTACGGACCGCGCCCGGGGGGTTATCGACCTCGTCCCGAACGCGGCCCCTAGCCGCGCGGAGCGGTGACAGAGCACCCGAGACGCCGTTAGCTTCCTTGCCGTGACCGACCCAAACTGGCTGCCAGCGCGCGTCCGCCGCAACTTCCGCATCGACCTCTTCAGCGGCATCTGCTCGGGCCTCTTCGTGACCGTGCTCGTTGCTTTCATGCCGGTGATCGTGCGGCGCATGGGCGGCACGACGATGGACGTGGCGATCGTCGTAGCCGCTCCGTTCATCGGCAATCTGCTGTCGCCGATCTTCGCGTACCTGCTCGCGCACCTTCCACTCGTCCGTATCGTCGCCGGCGCCGCGAGCCTGTCCCGTTTCGTGTTCATGGTCAGCGTGGTGCTGGCGGCGACGCCCTTCATGCTCGCGCTCACAAGCGTGACGTTCTGGATCATCACCGTCTCCAACATCGCGGCCTACACGTCCCTGATGCAGGGGATTTATCCCGACCGCGAGCGCGCTTTCGCGATGGGCAACGTCAGGGTCGGCGCGTCGATCGCCGGCATCGCTGCGGCCGCGGTCGCCGGCACCTTCATCGATGTCATCCCGGCGCAGTGGGTCTTCGCCGCCGCCGCGCTGATCGGACTCCCTGGCGCGCTCGCGTTCTTCTGGATCCGCTACGACGGCCCAGCCGCGCCTCCCGCGCGCCGCCCGGCGATAGCGATCGCGCGCGACGTCTGGGCGGATCGGCGCTATCGCAAGCTCCTGCTCGCGTTCACGATCTTCGGCACTGGCAATCTCATGAACTTCGCGGTCTTCCCGATCCTGCTGGTCGACCACTTCGACGCGTCGAATGCATTCGTCGGAACGCTCGCGATCGTGCAGTCAGCGACGCAGATCGTCGCCTATCCCGTCATCGGCAGGATCATCGATCGCGGCTCGACGCTGCGGCAGACGCTCATCGCGACGCTGCTCACGCTGCTGGTGCCGATCGGCTACCTCGTCGCGCCGGGGACCTGGGCGCTTCTACCCGTCGCGGTGATCATTGGGATCGGCGTGTCGAGCGGCGAGCTGACGGCATTCACGAACATCGTGCACATGGCGCCCCGCCAGCGCATCGGCGAGTACGCGGCCGCGAATGCATTCCTTCTGGGCGTTCGCGGCACGGCCGCGCCCTTCGCCGCGGCGGCCCTCCTCGACATGGTCCAACCGCAGGTGGTCCTCGTGCTGGGCACGCTCCTCATGACGACGGGCGCGCTTGTGCTCGCTCAGCTCGTGCGCGCGCCCGTGCCGCTGCAGGCGGAGGCCGCCGCCACGGCGGAGGTCTAGCGGAGCGGGATGCCGCCGGCGCGCATGGCAGCCGCAAAACGGTCCGCGATCAGCTGATAGCCCGCGTCGGACGGATGGAAGCCGTCACCGGAGACGGTCATCGTGCTCACGAGCTCCGCGCTACCGGTGAAGAGATCGACGGCGACGACACGGCCGGGATGCTTCGCGGCGATGGCCGCGATCGCCGAGTTGTACGCGGTGATGAGCCTGAAGAGCGCGACCTTGTCCGCGTCCTTGTACGCGGGGACCGGTCGCACGTCCGGAACGTTGCCGACGAAGATCTTCGCCTCGGTGCCCGACACCAGCCCATCGACGATGGCTCCGAGATC
>WNFL01027124.1_pt1 | contig 15035 bp, 13 predicted proteins | sample 5400361 | NCBI WGS metagenome assembly WNFL01 (sample SAMN13153351, study PRJNA577476) | soil metagenome | isolation source: 40 cm soil on Douglas fir-dominated hillslope | place: USA:California | collected 2013-09-17
CGGATCCGAGTGTTTATAACATCCCCATCAAACGACTCAATACCAATACCATTTCCGTCTATTTTATTTTCCAATAGTCATGATACATAAAAGAATTGCCTTGATCACAGGCGCCACTTCGGGAATTGGTGAAGCAACGGCTCGCCTGTTGGCGACTCATCCGTTCAACCTGATCCTTTGCGGCCGCAGAGAAGACCGCCTCGCGGTGCTGAAAAAGGAATTATCCAATCTGACAAAAGTAACAACGTTATCGTTTGATGTACGGGATAAGGGGGCTGTGAAGAAATCCCTGGCCCTCCTCGAGGAGGAGTGGAGGAAGATCGACATTCTGATCAACAATGCGGGCAATGCCCACGGTTTGGATCCTATCCAGTCCGGCAGCGAGGAGGATTGGGATGCGATGATCGATATTAACGTGAAAGGGTTGTTGTACGTGTCGCGGGAAATCCTTCCGGGAATGGTTGAGCGGAAATCGGGTCATATCATCAACCTGGGCTCCATTGCCGCAAAGGAAGCGTATGCCAACGGCAATGTATACTGCGCCAGCAAGTTTGCCGTAGACGCCCTCAGTCAGGGGATGCGCATTGATCTGAATGCTTATGGAATTAAGGTTAGCGCCATCCATCCGGGATTGGTGGAAACGGAATTTTCGATTGTACGCTTCAAGGGTGATGAGGCCCGCGCCGGCAATGTTTATAGGGGTATGGAGCCGTTGAAAGGTGAGGACATCGCAGATTTGATCTTGTTTATCCTCACACGACCGGCGCATGTGGTCGTTGCCGATTTGATTGTACTTCCAACCGCCCAGGCGAGCGCTACGATCGTGAAGCGAGACCCTGTTTAAAAGTCTATAACCTTGCCCGGAATTTTGGGCATTGGTAATCGGTGATCAGTGATCAGTAATCGGTAGTTTCGGTCTACCACTTCCGATCACCGCTTACCGATCACGCTTACCGCTTACCGCTTACCATCCTTCCTCCAACCTACCTCTTGAAACCCAACGCGCTCCCCCCGCAATGCGAGGCAGAGCCATCAAAGGTATACTGTATGTAATAGATGCCCGTGGCATTGCAGGGATAAGCAATGGCGGCGATGAACTGGCCATTGATCTTGCTCGATGCGACTTTGTTCCGACCTGAGTCAAACAGGGTGACAACGATGCCGTCGGTAGCCTGGCCATTGGCGCAGATGTTGAGCATGTACTGTGTTCCTTTGGTGAATACGTAGGAGTATTCTACTTTTTCCTTGCTGCCACCTTCGCCGTCGATTTTATAGCTCTTCAAAAAATTGAACCCGCCGGCCAGTTTCGGAATACAGGCATTGCTGAAATTGTCGGAATTACACTGGCCGATAAGTTCCGAAGAACCGATGCCTACCGAAAGCAAGAAAGAAAGGGAAAGAATTATTTTTTTCATAATCGTTTATTCTCTGTATTAACTGATGATTTTATTCCGTATGGTATTGGTCAAGTCCTTGATGGCTCCAATTTGCTGGTCGGTAATGTCGATGGTGGTGGTACTGTTGTCCTTGATCACCGCAACGCCATTCACAACTTCAATGGTTGATTCTTTATAGGTGTAGGTAATGCTGATTTTGTCAAAGGCAGCCTTCAAGGCAACCAGGTCTTTCAATAACGATGCCATGTTTTCATCGCCCTTGTAAAAGGTGAGGAGCAGCACAATTTGTTCAAGGATGATTTTCTGGGCCCCAATAGTTTCCTTCAAATCTTTATTTTTCGGGTTTTTGGCGGCTACCTGGCAGGTAATCTGCATGGCTTCCAGCCAACCTCCCGTCAGGAGCAATACGCTCAAATTTGCCCTGCTTTGCGTCTGTAAATAATGATTGATCGCGTTAAAATTTTGAGTGGTGATGAGCAACAGCGAATCCAGATTTTTGCTGTTGTTCGCCAGCCGGCCGATGGTTTCAATGTCAAAGAACTGGCCGATGTTGAGGCCGTCGGCCAGTGATTTGATAGCGGACAAATATTTAACCCCGTCCTGATTTTGCTCATAAATATTGGTATATCCCAGGTCGGTCCCGTAGATACCCAAATTCAGCGCTTTCTTGTAATTGCTGTTGTATTTGGAGAGGTTTTCAGGCGAATTCAGGATCGAAGAATTGTATTTTGTGCCGGATTGTTTCAACAAAACGGAGATTTCAAGTGGGCTCGGGATCTCCTGCAAAATGTTGCTTATGACTTCCTCGTCTACGCTGGGAGCCTGGTTTTTGGCCGAATCAAGACTGTTGAGGAATGCCTGTTCGTCCGGCTTTTTTCCAGAGCCACAGGCTGTTGCTATCGCTACGATCAATCCCACTGCTAAAATTCTCATAACCATCGGTTTATATTTACAAAATTAAAAATTCAGTGCTCCTTACCAAATTACCGGGCGTTTACTTGCGCTTCGGAAAATTCACTTTGCCGAAGGAATCGACCAGTTTTTTAGCGAGTTCAAAATACAGTGTTCCATAGAAGAGTACCGCCATGGCCCAAATCACCAGAACATTGAAAAGAAATGCGTTGACGAATAGCCCGAAAAGGTTCTTGCCGGGTGCAAAAAACTGCGTACGGTAATCAAGAATATTTTTAGGACGCGTTTCCTGAAAGATGGGATTAATCTGCTGAATGATTTCTCCGTTGTATTCGATCCAGCGGTTTTTCGCGTTTACATTCTTCACCAAGTCCGACAAACTTTCGTTAAAATACCGATTTTTTTCCGGGTTGATTCTGAACCCTTGTTTTTCATAAAAGGCCATCTTCTTTTCAATCAGGCCTACATTATCATTGTAAATCTTCTGATAAGCCTTCCGGTACTGCTCAATATAATTCTCCAGCGTTTCGCCGAATGCTTTTGAATACTTGCCGGGGGTAAGCTCTTCTTCCAGATTGATTTTCTCAATCCCTTGACGGAAGGTTTCGCCCCGCAACTCGTCCCGGAGGATCTTCAACTCTTTGCCCACCAGGGCACGAAGAGAATCTGATTGGCTGCCGAGGTTGTCCAACACCCATCGGTTTCTGCGCCTTAATTCATCGACCAGGTAACTTGCCTTAAAGTCCGCTTTGGCCTCTTCTTTTTCATAATCATAATAATGGACTTCGTAGTCGTTATGGGTAAATTGGTAAACGGCCATGGCCTCGTAGGCCCACCTCGAAGCCATCATATCTGCCACGACGGGGACTTTGCCTTTGGTGCTGATGAGATTGTTTAACTTGTCGAAGCTAAAGAGCAATCCACTGAGGATCATCTGCGGAATCAAGAGCAGGGGGATCATCACATAAACGGTGACCGCCGAATTGAACGCAGAAGAAATATTCAGTCCCAGCACATTGGCGAAACACGACGTTGTAAACAAGACCAACCAAAAGGCAAGGTTCATCCCATGGACTTCAAGAATGAGGTTGCTGATCAGAACATAGCTGAGGGTCTGAATGGCGGACATTAAAAAAAGAATGGCGACTTTGGAGAGCAAATAACTGTTCCAGCTCAGGTTGAGAAAAGATTCGCGCTTCAGAATTTTCCGGTCTCGGATAATTTCCTCTGCGCTGACGGTTAAGCCCATGAAAAGGGCCACAATGATGCTCATGAGGAGAAATGCCGGGAAGTTGTCATTGAAGCGGAACATATATTCCTTCCCACCCGGGGCGCTTTTGTATTTGATGATAAAAGCCAGGATGATGGCCAACAACGGCGCCTCGAGCAAGTTGATGAGCAGGTATTGTTTGTTGCTGATCTTGGAACGGAAATCGCGGACCGTAAAAATGGCAATTTGTTTGAGACGCGAGGGAATATTGAGGTTGTGCGGAGGAACCTCCTTGACATCTTCCACCCGGGGGATCTTGAAACGCTCCTTGTACATTTCATGCCATTGGGCCGGCGTCACCTTGCGCTTGGAAGTTGGCTGCCCGTATTCGTCAACCACCTTGGCCTCGATGATATTGAAAATCTGCTCCGGGTTGACATTGCCACAGGTCTCGCATTGTCCGCGATTGCTGTCTACCTGGTGCGTCGCTTTTTTAAAATAGGTTACAGCCTCGACGGGCGTGCCGTAGTAGGCCTGGTATCCTCCCGTGTCCATGATCACCATCTTATCAAACATTTTGTAGATGTCGGACGAGGGCTGGTGAATCACTACAAAAATCAATTTGCCTTTGAGCGAGAGTTCTTTGAGCAAGTCAATGACGTTTTCAGAGTCGCGCGAAGAAAGTCCAGAGGTAGGTTCATCCAGAAACAGGACGGCCGGTTCGCGGATCAGTTCCAATGCAATGTTGAGCCTTTTTCGTTGGCCTCCACTGATTTTCTTATCGAGGACGCTTCCTACGGTAAGGTCTTTGCGCTGATCCAGCCCGAGGTTTTCCAGCGTGGCGATCACCCGCTGGTGCAATTGTTCTTCTGTGAAGTTAGCAAAGCACAACTTGGCGTTATAGTATAGGTTCTGATAGACGGTCAGTTCCTCAATCAGCAAATCGTCCTGGGATACAAAGCCGATCACACCCTGGATGCTTTCTTTATTTTTATTGATATCGAAGCCGTTGATCAGGATCTCTCCGCGCGAAGGGCGTTCCAGGCCGGCCAGGGTGAGCAGCAGCGTGGTCTTACCGGCCCCGCTGGCGCCCATGATGCCAACGAGCTTGCCCGGCCCTTCTGTGACCACGACGTCGCGTAAACCGAGAGCCCCGTTGGGGAATTTGAACTCCTCTATCCGGGCATTGAAAGAAAGCTTGGTGGTTTTTATTTCATCATTGAAATGGGCTACCAGGTCACTGTAATAAAGGGCATCCCCTGCCTGTGTTTTGATCGTGCTGCCGTGCGAAAACAAATAAATCTTGTTGGACTGCATGATGAACCCGTTTAACACATTGGATTCGTCGCCGAGGTATTTGGTGAAGTACATATCCACGCTGCGGATGCGCATGAAAACCAAATGGCCTTCGATGTGGGCATGAGCGTGCTTCTGCAAGCTCGCCGATTTGCCCGAAAGAGCATCGACCATCAGAATGTCCGCAAAATTTAATCCTTCGGGTTTTTCCGATATGACAAAGCTTTCGATCAGTTTGTATTCATCCTGAACGATATTAAAAACCGTGGAGACGGTATTGATAATCTCCATACGCTGCGGCGTGAAATTCTTGTCTGAGCCAACCAGCTCCAGCAGTTTGGTAAGGACGACTACTTTTTGTTTTTGGGTGAGGGTCTTATTTATCTTTTTGCAAATCCCCAGCGTCTTCACCGAGTCCTTAACCGAGGTGAGTTTATTTTTTTCTTCTTCGGCGGAAGTGCCTTGTTTGGTGTACCCCGAGTAGTTGTCGTAAAGCTCAAGGTATTCCTTAATGGTGTCCTGGTCCAGCTCCTGTTGAAAGAAATTGATAACGAACTGCCGCTCATTTTCGGAGACGCCACCGTCTTGTTTGGAAATGATCGCGAAAAGCTGTGTAAGGGCTTTGAGTATTTCTTCACTCATAGGTCAAAAAAGTCAAGACGTTGAGAGGGCATCCGATATCCGGAGAACCTGCGATTAACTTCAACGACTAACTGATTTCTAATAGGTTTTGAATTCAAAGGGAATCTCCACCAACTCAGAGAATTCCTCCCCGGCTTCTTCCATATCCTCGTCGTCTTCATGAAAATACCAGGTTATTCTCATTCCTTTGATGTCTTCTAGTGCCGAGAGCACGTCAAGGATCAGTTTGGAAGAGGCCGTGTTGAAATATTCCAATTTAAACACAAATTCGGTCGACGGGTTGGGCGCAGCGGTATAGGCCGCTATCCACTCCAGCACGGGGCGGTAAAATTCAGCCGAGTCTTCGGGCAACGAACGGCCTGAGATTTCAAAAATTCCGTTTTTCTTATCCAGGATAATTTTCGGGGTATCCTCAGCGCCTTCAAGATTTAATATTTCCATGATCGATCCGGTTTATTTTTTTTGAATTGATTTATTCTTTTTCGCGTGACACATTGACTTTGAGGCAAAAGAAAGAGTACTCCGCACTCATCTCCGGAAACTCGTACTCCAGTTTGGTACCTGATTTTCTGGCCATGTCTACAAAGCCCAGTCCAGCGCCTCCTTTTTCGGAGATCGTTGTATTCTTGATGATCGCTTTATAGAGTTCTTTGAGCCCTTCTTTATCAAGACCATTGATTCTGTCCAGCTTTTCCTTCAGCTTGGAAATGTTCGAGTTGCGAATGGCATTGCCCGACATGACGGAGTAGCGATTTTCCTCTCTGCCAATCAGAAATATCGCAGCATGACTCTTGATCACGCCATCGACCAACTCATCACTGTGCTTAACAATGTTTTGAAGGGCCTCCACCATGACGTTGAAGACTTTCCGTTTGATGCTCGCTTCTTCCCCGGAGGAGTCCAGGTTGCGCTCCGCCATGGTGAGGATAGACTTGGTCGTCTCCTGGGTGAAATCACCCTCGTACACCAGGATCAACTTTTGAGAGATCATGGTCCGGTGCAGGTCATAGATAAAATTCATTGCTTTATGGTTTGAAGGTTCGAAATTATGAGTTTTACAGTCAATAAATAATCAAATCCGGGTTAGAATGGTACATTAAAATTTTATTCCGATCAGGAGGACATCGTCGGTCTGCTTATGTTCCCCTCTCCAATTTTCCCATTCCTGATCAAACAGGGCAGCGGCGTCCTTCATGGGCTTTTTGTGGACGATTTCAACGATTTCCCTTACTTTCTTGGGTCCAAACTTTCTACCTTCCGGCCCGCCGAACTGGTCAGGGAAGCCGTCTGAACTGAAGTAAATCGAATCGCCCGCCTGAACTTTAATTTTGGTATTGGTGAAGTTGGTTTGATTCTTATAAATACCGCCCCCGATCGGGAATTTATTTCCCTTGATCTCCTCCAAAACCCCTGCTTTCATGGCATACATGGGACGATGGGCGCCGGCGTATTCCACTTCTCTGGTTTCGGTATTGATCCGGCACAGGGCAATGTCCATGCCGTCCCGGGTTGCAGAATCATCCTGGTCCTGGCGAAGGGTTTGCGTGACGCCTTCGTCGAGCAAGTCAAGGATCTTTCCGGGATCCGTCACCTTCCGGCTCCGGACAATATCATTCAATAAAAAGTATCCAATCAGCGAAAGCAGGGCTCCCGGAACACCGTGGCCGGTACAATCTACGGCGGCGATGAAAATGTCGTTCTTGATCTGCACAAACCACGGGAAGTCGCCGCTTACAACATCTCTTGGCTTGTACAAGATAAAGGAATCCGGTAACGCTTTGTTAATTAACCTCGTATTGGGCAAGATCGCATTTTGGATCCGCTTGGCGTAGTTGATCGAATCGTTGATTTTCTTGTTCTTATTCTGGATCTCCAACTCAATCAGTTTGCGCTCGGTAATATCGTGCGAAACAACCAGCACCGACTCCAGATTTTCCTGTTCATCGTATTCCGGAATGGCGTTTACCTGCATCACGCGGTTGCCCATTTCCGAAGGAAAGTCCATTTCCGTTGAAACCTTGTCGTTGGAAACATTGACTTGTTCCACGATGCGAAGCCAGCCGTCCAGGACAACGGTATCCAATTCCGTTTCTTTTACTTTCTTATTTAAGTAGGCCAACGGCCCTTTGCCGGTGTACGACTCAATGACCGGGTTAATATAACTGATCGAATCGTGTTCCAGGCGGGCAATGAGGTCAGGCGAGTTCTCCGAGAGGGCTTGCATCTTGCTTCGCATACGCTGTTCCTGTTCGGCACGACGGCGTTCGGTAATGTCACGCGAATTGAGGATGTAGCCGTGAATGGCAGGGTTCGACATGCAGTTGGTTCCGGTTGATTCCAGCCAGATGTGGCTGCCGTCTTTGGTTTTGTATTCGAACTGGACCGTTACCTTTTCATCCGGTTTTTCATTGAGGTGACGGAACATGTTCTGGTATACCTCACGCCCCTCCGCGTGTACTTTGTCCAGGTCTGTACCGCCCTGCATTTCCCGCTGGCTGTAACCCAAAATGGTTTCGACGGAAGGAGAAATGTACCGGATGGTTCCGTTCTCTTCGTAAATCGTGATGACTTCCGACGCATTCTCCAGCAGCAACTGCATCCGCTTCTGTGTGCGACTCACCTCTTCTACTTGTTCCTCCAGCAGGAGGTTCGAACGCCTTAGTTCTTCCTGCGTAGCTTGCATCTCTTCGGCGTTTTGACGAAGCACCTCTGTTTTCTCTTTCAACTCCGTACTCAACTCCTGCGATTCGGCCAGCAGTCTCCGGGTGCGCTCGTTCACTTTAATATTGAAAATGGTGCGGGCCAGGATCAAACTCAATTCCTGAACAAACTTCACCTTGGAAGGATCAAATTTCCTGAAGCCGGCAAATTCCAACACACCGTAGACTTCTTCGTTGGTGATCAACGGCACAATGAGAATGCACGTTGGTTTCTGTTCGCCCAACAACCCCGACGTAATGCTCACGTAATCGTCCGGAATCTCGGTGCGCAGCACCGTGTCTTGTTCAATGGCGGCCTGGCCCACCAGCCCCTCGGCAAATTGGAAGGATTTTTTCAGGTGTTTTTTGCGACCGTAAGCAAAACTATTCCGCAGCTCAATCGACTTTTTGCCTTCTTCGTCGTTGACAACGTAAAAGGCGCCCTGGATGGCACCGATCTTACTGACGATAAATTTGATAACGTCGTTACCCAACTCTTCCAGGGTATCGTGGGCCCGCAAGATTTCACCGACTTCGGCTACACCCCTCACGATCCAGGTGCGTTCTTTTTCGCGGCGCTCATTTTCTACCAGGTTATCGCGCATGTTGATGAGCGATAAGCCCAGTGTATCATTTTCGCTAGCGGGCTTGAACGAGGCGTCAAATTTTCCTTCTCCTACTTTTTGAGCGAAATGGGCATTGTTCTTCAGGGTCTGGAACAGGTCGTCCACTTTGGTAGCCATCATCCCGAATTCATCGTTTGTATGTGCGTCTTCCTTCTCGGGCAGTTCTCCTTTTGAAACCCTTTCCAAAGTTTGGCGCATGGAGTTTAGGGGTAGCATGAGGGAGCGTGAAAACAACATCGACAAGGCCACCGCCGTCAACAGGATAGCCAGGCCCGCGAAAACATAAATTTCGGTTAACGCTTTACCCTGACCGTTGATTTCATCGGCATCCATCTTTACTACCAGCGCCCAACGGGGACCCGGGACAATTCGCCAGGCCGCAAGAACTTCCTTTCCGCGGTAATCCACACCGATGCCGGAATTATTTTTTCCTTCCAGCGCCAGCTTAATTTCTCTTGTGGCCTCACCGCCGGGTGCCAGGGATTTCAGGAACGCACCGGGGTCGCTGCGCAAGGGACTGACGATCAGGAATTTTCCTGACGTCAGGTCTTGCTGAGCCAAAAAGGTTTCCCCGGTTTCTCCCAGGCCATGCAGGTCTTCCAGGAAAAGGTAGACTTGGTTCAAGTTGAGTTTGGCGACGACGATATGCGTTCCCATCGGCGCGCCAAGATAAACTGCGTAACCCGAACTGTCTTTCTTAACCGTGCTGAAGTGAATTCCTTTGGCTGCGTTTTCGAGAAAAGCGCCATCGGGATTTTGAAAGGACCTCACTCCGGGGAGTGTGTCCCCGGACGCAACGATGGTCCCCTTGGAGTCGGATACGATTACGTTCTCAAAGGAATAAATATCCTTGATCCATTGAAGTCGATGACCCAGGCTGTCCTGGGGCACTCCCAACAAGGATACTTGAAGAAATTTAACAGTATGGATTGCGTTATCAAAGTAATGATTGATCAGGTCGGCCCGGTTGTCGGCCACCACGTTCAGGTTATTGTTGAACTTCTCGCGGGTGGTTTCAAGATTATACCGATAGGTAAACAGGCCAATGGCAATCACCGTGAGAAGGGAAAGCATGACAATCAACCCCGTGATCTTTGCGCTTATTTTAATATTCCTAAACATGACTGTCTTCTTCCGTTTCGTTAATTGATTATCTCTGCCAGTACTTGAACCATTTCTTCCACGCGACTGCGTTGTGCGTCGTTGACAGGTGCGAAGGTGGCGAATTCCACCACGCCCCTGACTTCTTCTTCCTTTTTCATGGGCACAATCAATAGATATCTTGGGGAAGCGACGCCCAAACCGGATACGATAGCAATGTACCCTTCGGGCACTTCATCCACGTAGAGGCTTTTGCCGTTGGCAGCAGCCTGGCCAATCAGTCCGTCACCCCATTCAAACTGGGGAGCCGACGTTTCTCCAACGGTCAGGGCAAAACCATAATTTAGTTCCACGATTTTCCTGCCGTTGGCGGTTTTAACCCGATAGAGGGCGCCTTGACCAGCCTGAACCTGTTGGCATAGGGTATTTAGTCCCTGCTGTAAAATTTCACTTTCCCCTTTGGCTTGTTGCAGTCCGGTCCGGAACAAGGAAACGTCAGACAGTCCGCCTGCACCGCCGTCCTCTCGCTGCTCGGCCGTTGCCTGATCGTCTCTCTTCTTCTCGAGGTAAACTACGGTCTCTTTACGGTATTGCATCGTCACACTGACGGCTGCAATTCCTAAAATAAAGGTCAGGCCGACCGAAATGAACACAGCATTGAGGACCGGCCTGGCCAGTTCCAATGTGGGCAGACCGCCTTTCAAGATCAGGTTATGGGGCAGGGTGAAGAGGAGATAAGCCGAAATCAGCATGCTTGCAAAGAAAACAAGGCTCACCAGTAGGCTCAGTCTGCCGGAATTTTTCAACGTCTTCAGAAACTTGGAGATCATTTGTATTGCTTGTCTAGTTCTTTCAGAAAATTGACGATCTGGTCCACCTTCATCACATGATCGACTCGTGTGAGCGCCATGGCTGCCCGGGGCATGGCATCGATCATGCATTCGCCAGGCTCCTGCACGATGGTTACGCCTCCCTTTTCTTTAATGTTCTTCATCCCTAATCCTCCGTCCCGGTTCGCCCCGGACAACAGGATGCCAATCAGTTTGTCGCGATAAACGTAAGCGGCTGTGCCGAGAGTAATATCGATGGCCGGTCGCGAGTTATTCACCATTTCTTCCGTGGATAAAGCAAAGTAATTACCCAGCTCCACCGAGAGGTGATAGTTGGACGGGGCGAGGTAAACGCTGCCTTTCTTGATCGGTTCTTTATCATAAGGTTCTACAACCTGGGCTATACTTTTAAGGGACAAGGCTTCCACAAATCCATTGCGCACGTGCTTCAGCCGGTGAAGCGCCATGATAATAGGAAGGGGGAACCGGGGCGGTAGCTGCGCTAGAATTTTAACAATCCCCTGAAAGCTCCCTGCTGACCCTCCTATAACAACGGCTTTGTAGCTGTTATTCAAGTTATAATTATTCATGGGCCGGGTTCCCTTAGTCCTTTATCTTCTTATAAACCTTTTCTTCATTGTTCACGACGATGAACTTGCTGGCGATGTCGCACCAGATCAACGACTCCTTTGAGCCGATCGCCAGATAACCGTACTTGAACAAACTCTCATGGAATTTCTTCAAAACTTCATTTTGCAGCGCCTGATTGAAATAGATCATCACGTTCCTGCACAAAACAAGGTCAAACTTGTTAAAAACTTCACCCGTCACCAGGTCGTGTTTGCGAAAGGAAACATTGTTGACCAGTTCTTTATCAAAGACTGCTTTGCCATTTTCTTCTCTGTAATAGTCTTTCAGGGTCCGGGTGCCTTGAAAACGGATATAGTTTTTTTCATTGAGCTCCATGTTCTTGATAGGGTAGGAGCCCGATTTGGCCTTTTCCAGAATATTGACGTCCAGGTCGGTGGCGATGAGCGTAACGTCTTCATGAATACCCATCTCCTTTAACAAGATGGCCATGGAAAACACTTCTTCGCCCGAAGAGCAGCCGGCATGCCAGATCTTGAATTGTTTATGATTGAGGAGAATGCCCGGGATGATTTCTTCGCGCATGACACGCCAAAAACCAGGGTCGCGAAACATCTCCGTGACGTTCACCGTCAGTTCATCCAGAAATTCCTCAACGAAGGAAGGTTGATCGGTGAGTCTTTTGATAAGCGCATCTACGCTCATCGACTTCAATTCGAGCATCCTTAAGATCCGCCGTTTGAAGGAAGACATCGCATAATTCCGGAAATCATAATTGTACTTCTTGTGGATCAGTTCCGTGATCTTCTTTAAGTCCGCTATGTCAATTTCCTGTATCACAGTGGTCTGATTAAGTATCGTTGTTCCGGCTTCCTTTTTTGGGAGCCCAAAAATAGCCTGCCGATATTCAATGCAGGGGCCAAATCACCATTAAATATTACATGCGTGTAATCCCAGGTTAAGGAAACCGAAAAGGGGCTTCAAATTAAGGATTTAAAGCCTCACGGAAATGAGTTTTGAGCTATTTTGGCGGATTCAGGCCTCCATGCTGAAACCAAACGGAATCAGGTAAGCCGCCGAAGCCGATTTGATCCACTTTCCATCAGAGCCCTGCATGATGACTTCAAAAGGTTTTTTTTGTCGTTGTTCAACCTCCAACATCACCTGACGGCAAGCCCCACAACAGGTGGCAGGAACCAATTCCTTGTGGTTTTTCTTGTGGGCCACAACAGCAAGTTTCACAATCCTTTTTCCAGGGAACTGGGAGGCGGCGGCATACAGGGCCACCCTTTCTGCGCACATGCAAAGGGGGTACGAGGCGTTCTCCTGGTTGGAACCCGTTACTACCGTTCCATCTTCCAAAATCAAAGCAGCGCCGACATAAAACTTGGAATAGGGAGCATACGTGTTGCCGGTAGCTTCTTTTGCCTTGTGCGCGAGGTATTTCGATTCGGAATCAAGTTCTTCAATACCACTATAAAAGGTGAAGTCTTTCATCATCGAAACCGTAGGATGAGAAAGTTAGTGGAGAAATCCGATTTGCGAAAGATTTAAATCCAAAATTCAGGATAAATTGAAGCCCTGATTCATCCGCTCCGATTATGGTTTCTTCAATTTTGGTGTTGGGCGCCGGCCGGTCATCGTCTTCTTTGATTTCCTATTTGGAGGCGGGAAGCAAGGAATTCAATTGGTCCGTAACCGTTGGCGACGTATCGTTTGCGGCAGCCCAAGGCCTCGCCGTGGGAAACGACAAAGCCATCCAGTTTGATATTCGGGATGTTGAGAACAGCCGGAAGGCAATCCGGTCGGCCGATGTGGTTATTTCAATGATTCCCGCTCATCTCCATGCCCGGGTGGCAGCTTTATGCCTGCAGGAAAAAAAACATCTCCTCACAGCAAGTTACGTTTCGGACGAAATGAAATCATTTGACGAGCAGGCGAGAGAGAAGAATCTTCTTTTCCTCAACGAATGCGGACTGGACCCCGGGATTGATCATATGAGTGCGATGCAGGTGATCGACACCATCAAAGAGGAAGGAGGGGAATTGCACTCGTTTGAATCGTTCACAGGCGGCTTGATTGCTCCCGAGACTGACCGCGAAAACCCATGGAGATATAAATTCACCTGGAACCCGAGAAACGTAGTGATGGCCGGGCAAGGAACATCTAAATTTCTGTACGATGGGCAGTACAAATACATTCCGTATCAACAGCTCTTCAAGCGGATCACCCCTGTTTCGATTCCGGGATACGGGGAATACGAGGGATATGCTAATCGCGATTCGTTAAAATACATTGAAACGTATGGTCTTCACGGGGTTCGGACCATGCTACGCGGGACGCTTCGATTCAACGGGTTCTGTGCCGCCTGGGATGTATTGGTTCAACTCGGATGCACTGACGATTCGTATGCCCTGGAGGGCGTAGACCGGATGACCCATCGTGATTTTATCGATGCCTTCCTGAACGGGGATACCGGGCAAGGTATAGAGGAGAAACTCCTTCGGCAGTTCCGTCTGCACTCCGACGGTCCGGAAATGCAACGGCTGACATGGTCCGGATTTTTTGAAAAAGAAAAAGTCGGATTACCTCAGGGAACACCCGCGCAGATCCTGGAACATATCCTGAATAAGAAATGGAAACTTCTTCCCGAAGACCGGGATCTCGTGGTGATGTGGCACCGCTTTGTCTACGGGAAGAAAGGAAAGGAAAAAGAGATCCAATCTACACTGGTTGCCAGGGGAGAGAACGGGGGGCACACGGCCATGGCCAGAACCGTAGGCCTTCCGCTGGCGATTGCTGCCAAACTTTTACTTCAGGGAAAAATTAAAGTACGGGGAGTGGTTATTCCGACTTCGAAAGAAATTTATCAGCCGGTGTTGAAGGAGTTGAAGACGTTGGGGATTGAATTGAGTGAGAGGTACCTCACCCCACGCCTTCGCCAAGGCTTCGGTGTGCAGGCCGGCCCCTCTCCGGGACGGAGAGGGGAGGAGTTTTAGGACGATGGTGTCAAACTCCAGAGCGTATCCTTAGAAAAATCATCCACTTCTCTTCTTCGTAAATGGCCCCCCTCCGTGCAGGAGAGGGGGTCGGGGGTGAGGAGGGTCATGAGATAACAGACTGTACTCATAATGCATCAGTCAGGAAAACCGTTGACTTTGTTGACTGCTGGTTTGAAATGGAACGCATAGTTTTGCCTCACCCCTAACCCCTCTCCTGCACGGAGAGGGGGACGAGTGATCAAATGAAAGAGACCAAACTCCCATTCGGCGAACCAGAAAGGAGTTTCCAAGGAAAGGGCGTAGAAACCGTTGAACATGGCCTTCCTGCCGAACTTCTGGCCAGTGCTCGCAAGCTTCGAAAATGCCAGACGGATGCCGAAGCCTTACTATGGCAGTTAGTCCGCAATCGTCAGTTAAGAAACTGGAAATTCAGGAGACAACACCCTATTTCACCTGGTTATATACTCGACTTCTATTGCGTCGAAACCAAAGTGGCTGTAGAGGTAGACGGCGCGGGCCATAGCCATAAATCACAGTATGAATATGACGCCGATAGGACTGCAAGCCTATTAGAATTAGGCATCCGCGTAATCCGATTTTCCAACGAAGAAGTCCTTGAACATCCGGAGCATGTCCTTAGAAAAATCATCCACTTCTCTTCTTCGTAAACGGCTCCCCTTCTCGGTGCAAGGGAAGGGTAAGCTTGCACACTGAAGCCTTGGCGAAGGCATG
>WNFL01452336.1_pt1 | contig 15028 bp, 13 predicted proteins | sample 5400361 | NCBI WGS metagenome assembly WNFL01 (sample SAMN13153351, study PRJNA577476) | soil metagenome | isolation source: 40 cm soil on Douglas fir-dominated hillslope | place: USA:California | collected 2013-09-17
TCTCCGTCGGCGCCGGCGACAAGCAGCAGCGCCGACTTGCGCCCGTCCTTCTTGAGCTTGTCGATCTTGGCCTGCAGGTCGCCTGTGCTCGCCACCGCCTCCTGCGCGATCTCCACGATGACATCGCCGGGGGAGAGCCGTTTATCGGCCGCGGCCGAGTTCGCGTCGACTCCGGTGATGACGACCCCCTTGACTGTGTCCTTGATCTTGTAACGGCGGCGCAGATCATCGGATATGTTGGCAAGCTCGAGCCCGAGCGTCTTCTTCACCACGGGCTTCTCGCCTGTGCCGTTGTCTTTCGGATCCGCCGCGGCGACTTTCTCGCCGTCCTCGAGCCGCCCGAGCGTGACCGTCTTGGTATCTTCCTTGCCCTTGCGGATGACGACCACCGGCACCTGTTTGCCGACCGGCGTGTCGGCGACGACGCGCGGCAAGTCGCGCATTTCCTTGATGTCCTTGCCGTCGAACTTGACGATGACGTCGCCCGGTTCGATACCGGCAGGCTTGGCCGGCCCCTTGTCGTCGACGCCGGCGACCAGCGCACCACGCGGCGGAGCGACCTTCAGGCTTTCCGCGATCTCGTCGGTCACCTGCTGGATGCGCACGCCGAGCCAGCCGCGCCGGGTCTCGCCGAACTGCTTGAGCTGATCGATTACCGGCATGGCGGTTTTCGAGGGCACCGCAAAGCCGATGCCGATCGAACCGCCGGAGGGAGAAATGATCGCGGTGTTGACACCGACCACCTCGCCGTCGAGGTTGAACAAAGGCCCGCCCGAGTTGCCGCGATTGATGGCGGCGTCGGTCTGAATGTAGTTGTCGTAGGGGCCGGAATTGATGTCGCGGTTGCGCGCCGAGACGATCCCGGCGGTGACCGAGCCGCCGAGGCTGAACGGGTTGCCAATGGCGATGACCCACTCGCCCAGCCGCAGTTTTTCCGAATCCCCGAATTTCACCGCCTTGAGCGGCTTGTCGGGCTTGACCCGGAGCAGCGCCATATCGGTCTTCTGATCTCTGCCGATGATCTCGGCCTTCAGTCGCGCGCCGTCATTGAGGATCACGGTGATCTCGTCGGCCTCGGAGATGACGTGATTGTTGGTGACGACGATACCGGACGGATCGATGATGAAGCCGGAACCGAGTGAATTGACACGGCGCGGACCGCGCTCGCGGTTCTGCGGGTCGCCCTGGCCACGCCGATTGAAGAAGTCCCTGAACAGCTCGTCCAGCTGCGGATCATTGGGCAGCTGCGGCAGCGGCGAGTTGCGTGTCTCGACCTTCTGCGAAGTGGAGATATTGACGACCGCGTCGATCACCTTCTCGGCGACGTCGGAGATGGTGTCAGGCCCACGCGCGGCTGACGAGGTCGACAGCGCCGGCAGGGCCACCGCTGTTGCAGTCAGCATCGCCAAAGCTGGCTGGCGGATCTGCCGGACGAATTGAAAAAACGTGCCGAGCATGGACGTCTGAGCTCCTGGAGTCGTGAGGGCGGGACAGTGCCCCCGTCCGTACCTGGACGCAAGGGCGATCTCGCTGCAGCGAATTAGGCTTGCGATTAGGGCGGAAATCGGGACCGACATATGCTTGCGACGCGGCGCAAGCAGCGCGCGCCAAGTTTACCCGCGCACCAACCAAATCAGTACGATACCAAGCACAGCCGATACGATCCCCGCGACCCGCAACGAGTTTTCCGGGCTCTCCAGCGCGCTTGCCGCCAGCCGTTTTGCCGCGCGCGGAAAAGCGGCGAACAGCAGCCCTTCGATGACGAGCACGAGGCCGATCGCCGCGATGAACTGGGCCATCTTGCCTAACCGGCGCCCCTGACGGCCAAGCTTTCGCTGTTATCGCGCAGGCGGCGTGGCGCCCGATGTAGAATTGCCCTCGCGAGGCTTGCCCGATGGATCGACGAAGAACCGGAAGAACTCGGTATCGGGCTTGAGCAGCATACGCGTATCGTTGGCCCGCAACCCGTTCTCGTACGCCTGCATCGAGCGATAGAACGAGAAGAAGTCCGGATCGCGGCCGTAAGCCTCGGCGAAAATGCGGTTGCGCTCGGCGTCGCCCTCGCCGCGGGTGCGCTCGCCCTTCGACTGCGCCTCCGCGAGCAGCACGGTCACATCGCGATCCGCCTTGGCGCGAAGCTCCTGCGCCTTTTGGGCGCCCTCAGCACGGTATTGCGCGGCCTCCTGCTGGCGCTCGGTCTGCATGCGCTGGTAGACCGCCTGGCTGTTCTGCTCCGGCAGGTCGGCGCGGCGAATACGCACATCGACGACGGAGATACCGAAGGCCTGCGCCTCGGTGTTAAGCTGCTCGCGCACGCGCGCCATCAGATGCTCGCGCTGGTCACGCACGACCTGCGTCAGCGTGGCCTCGCCTAGGACGCGGCGCAGCGCCGAGTTGAGCAAGATAGAGAGCTGCAAGTTCGCGCCCTCGACGGTCCCGACGGTCTGATAAAATTTCAGCACGTCCTTGACGCGGTAACGCGCAAACGCGTCGACCACCAGTCGCTTCTGGTCGGAGGCTATCACCTCCTGCGCGGGGTTTTCGAGATCGAGGATGCGCTTGTCGATATTGATGACGCTGTCGATCAGCGGGATCTTGTAATGCAGTCCGGGCTCGGTGACCGGGCGTATGGGTTCCCCGAGCCGCACCACCAGCGCTTGGCGGGTCTGATAGACCGTGAACAGCGCGCCGTAGGCGACGATCAGCGCCACGATTATGAGGGCGGCGACGAGCCCGCCGACAAGATTGAGTCTCATCGGCTGCCTCCCGTCTGCGGCGGCGTCTGCGGCGGCGTCTGCGGCCGCCGCGTGAGCTGGTCGAGCGGCAGATAGGGAACGACCCCGCCTCCTCCCTGATCCAGGATGATCTTGTCGGTGCCGCCGAACAATCGTTCCATAGTTTCCAAATACATGCGTTGGCGAGTGACCTCGGGCGCCTTCTTGTATTCGTCGTAGACCTGGAGGAAGCGCGACGTCGCACCCTTGGCCTCGGCCACCGTCTGCTCGCGATAGGCTTCGGCGCCCTGGGTGATCTGCGCCGCGCGTCCGCGCGCTTCCGGCACCACCTTGTTGGCGTAGCTCTGCGCCTCGTTCTGCGCCCGCTCGCCGTCGGCGCGGGCAGCCTGCACGTCGCGGAAGGCATCGATCACTTGCGAGGGCGGGTCCACCTTCTGCAGCTGGACCTGCGTGATCTGGACCCCCGCTCCGTAATCATCGAGGACTTTTTGCATCAGCTCGTGCACACCGGTCTCGATGTTCTGCCGTGCTCCGGTCAGGATCGGCTGCAGGGTCGAGCGGCCGATCACCTCGCGCATGGCGCTCTCGGCCACGGCCTTCACGGTGCCTTCGGGCTGCTGGATGTTGAACAGATAATCGCCCACCCCGTCCTTGCTCGGCTTGATCTTCCACAGCACCGAGAAATCGACATCGACGATGTTTTCGTCGCCGGTGAGCATCAGGCTCTCCTCCGGCACATCGCGCATCGTTGTGCCGCGGCGCAGGTCCTCCACCACCCGCATGCCGATGTCGATCTTGTTGACGCGCAAGGCCTTCGGCGTCAGCGCGGTCTCGATGGGATACGGCAAGTGATAATTCAGTCCCGGTTGCACGTCGCGCACGTATTTGCCGAAACGCAGCACCACGCCGAGCTCATCGGGCTCCACGCGGAAGAAGCCGGAGAAAAACCAGATGACGACCCCGGCCAGCACGATCAGGCCGAGTCCCTTCCCGCCGAGGCTGCCGCCCGGCAGCACCGTGCGCAGCTTGTCCTGGCTGCGGCGCAGAAACTCCTCGAGATCGGGCGGCGTCGGTCCCGAGGGTGGTTGCCCCGAGCCCCAGGGACCCTTGCCTCCGCCTCCCGATCCCCACGGCCCGCCGCCTTGACTGCTCCACGGCATCGGTTGCCTCCTCGCCGCATCGGCCCAAGGGCCGGCGCGCCTCGTTTCGATTTGATGGGGTTATAGGGGAGGCGTCACCGCGTTACAACGCGGGTGAACCGCATGCGGCGCCTCGGCGCACGGGCTTGAATTTCCCTCACCGCGTCCCCTGCGCCGATGCAACGCTTGCCGTGCGCCGCTCGTACACCAGCGTGGTGAAGCTTGCCTCGTCATCGGACCCGGGGCGATGCTCGCTGCGTTCGGTCTCGCGCCAAGCGTCGGGATCGATCGCAGGAAACTTTACATCGCCCTGCGGCTGCAGGTGCACGCGGGTAATGAGCAACCGATCGGCAATAGCGATCGTTTGCGCGTAGATATCTGCCCCGCCCACCACCATGATCGCACCGACCGCACGACGCAATGCATCGCCGCGCGCCGTTTGCAGCGCGGCGTCGAGCGACGACGCCACCACCGCGCCGGGCGCGGCGAAGCTGTGGTCGCGGCTGAGCACGATATTGGTGCGGCCGGGAAGTGGCTTGCTGGTGAAGGAGAGAAATGTCGCTCGCCCTGCCACGACCGGCTTGCCCCAGGTGATGGCGCGAAAATGCCGCATATCGGACTTGAGCCGCCACGGCAGCGTGCCGCCGCGACCGATCACGCCGTTGTCGGCAACCGCGGCGAGGAGGACAATCTCGATGCGCGATCGGGCGCGCGGCTCACTCACACCGCCACCTTGGCCTTGATGTGCGGGTATGGGTCATAGCCTTCGAGCGCGAAGTCTTCGTAGCGGAAGGCGAAGAGATCGCGCACCGCCGGATTGAGGCGTATCCTCGGCAGCGGCCGCGGCCCGCGCGAGATCTGCAGCCGCGCCTGCTCGAGGTGATTGAGATAAAGGTGCGCGTCGCCGAGCGTGTGCACGAAGTCGCCGGCTTCAAGCCCGGTCACCTGCGCCACCATCAGCGTCAGCAAGGCATAGGATGCGATGTTGAACGGCACGCCGAGAAAGACGTCGGCCGAGCGCTGATAAAGCTGGCAGGAGAGCCGCCCCTTGGCGACGTAGAACTGAAACAGACAGTGACACGGCGGCAGCGCCATCTTGTCCACATCGGCCGGGTTCCAGGCCGTGACGATGAGGCGGCGCGAGTCCGGATTGCGGCGGATGGCGGAGACAACGCCCGCGATCTGGTCGATGACGCCGCCGTCGGGGGTCGGCCACGAGCGCCATTGGCGGCCATAGACGGGGCCAAGCTCGCCCGACTCGTCCGCCCACTCGTCCCAGATCGTCACGCCATGCTCATTGAGATATTTGACGTTGGTGTCGCCGGCGAGAAACCAGAGCAGCTCGTGGACGATCGATTTGAGGTGCAGCTTTTTGGTAGTGGTGAGAGGGAACCCGCGCGCGAGATCGAAGCGCATCTGATGACCGAACACGGAGAGCGTGCCGGTGCCCGTGCGATCATGCTTTTCCGCCCCGTCGGCGAGAATCCGCTCCATCAAGTCGTGATATTGGCGCATGGCTCCAATCCTCGGGCAGCGAAGAGCCGAGTCGGAGCGAGTCTACCGCCCTCCCGCCCGCGGGGGAAACGCGCAGAACGACTTGTGAATAATAGAAGCGTCAGTTCGTTGGGCCGGCCGCCTTGATGATCGGCGTCCAGCGCTCGATCTCGCTCTTGACCAAGGCCGCGAGCGGCCGCTGGCCGCGCTCGGCCTTGCCCGGCAGCACGCTCCCGAGTTCCAGCAGTCGTTGGCGGGTGTGCTCGTCGTCGAGCGCCTTGTCGAGCGCGTCGGTGAGCTTGTCGAGAATCGGCTTGGGCGTGTCTTTCGGAGCGAAGAGCGCGTTCCAGGCCTGCGCCTGAAATTCCGGCAGCCCGGCTTCCTTGCTGGTCGGCACGTTGGGCAGCGCCGGACTGCGCTCCGGCGTGCCGATCGCATAGGCCTTGATCTGGCCGGCCAGCACCTGCTGGACCACATTGACGATCTGATCACACATGAAGTCGACCTGTCCGGAGATCAGCGCGGTGAGCGCCGGACCAGTTCCGTTGAACGGGATCGAGGTCGGCTTCACGCCGAGCATCGAGTTGAGCAACAAGCAGGTCGTGAACGAGACCGAGCCGACGCCGGCGTGGGCCATGTTGAGCTTGTCCACGTTGGCCTTCACATAGGTGACGAACTCTTTGAGGTTCGCGGGAGGAAAGTCCTTTCTCGCCAGGATCAGGACCGGCGTGCCCGCCACCAGCCCGATCGGGGCAAAGTCCACATCAGGCTTATAGGCGAGGTTGGGATAGAGCGCGACCGAGGCGGCGTGGGTTCCCATGTGACCCATCTCGATGCTGTAGCCGTCCGGGTTAGCGCGCGCCGCGCGGGTCGAGGCGGTGGTGCCTCCGGCGCCAACGACGTTCTCAATGATGATCAGCTGGCCGAGCGTGCGCGACATGTGATCGCTGGCGATGCGGGAAATGACGTCGGTCGGCCCGCCGGCGGCAAAGGGCACGATCAACGTGATCGGGCGGCGCGGATAATCGTCTTGCGCCGCCGCGGGGGCCGCGGCAAAGCCGAGCGCAGCAAGAAGGGCAATGGCGCGAGGCAGGACGTGGGCCATGGTCGTTTCCTTCCCTGATCGACTCTTCTTCGATTGGTCGATCGACGCCGCAATGTTACCACCGGGCGGCAGACGTTCGACGTCTGCGCGCTAGGGTAACTTGTCGCAGCCGGTGCGGTGCGTGATCTATTCGACGAAGACCTCGTCGCGCCGGCGGCGGATTTTCGGCAACCCGGCGATGATCAGCAGGATGATGGCCGTGCTCAGCAGCACGCCTGAGATCGGACGCGTGAAGAACACCGTCGCGTCGCCGCGGGCAATCAGCATGGCGCGGCGCAGATTCTCCTCCATCAGCGGTCCCAGCACGAAGCCGAGCAGCATAGGGGCCGGCTCGAAATCGTGCTTGACGAACCAATACCCGATCACCCCGAAGATCGCCGCGATCACCACGTCGGTGGGCGAGTTGTTGATCGAATAGATGCCGATGCAGCAGAACACGATGATGGACGGGTAGAGCAGTCGATACGGCACGCGCAGCAGGCTGACCCAGAGGCCTACCAGCGGCAGGTTGATGACGATCAGCATCAGATTGCCCAGCCACATCGAGGCAATCATGCCCCAGAACAGCTCGGGCTGCTTGGTCATGACCTGCGGACCGGGCACGATGCCGTGGATAGTCATGGCGCCGACCATCAGCGCCATTACCGCGTTGGGCGGGATGCCGAGCGTGAGCAGCGGAATGAACGAGGTCTGCGCGGCCGCGTTGTTGGCGCTTTCCGGCGCCGCCACGCCTTGAATGGCGCCGCGGCCGAAGCGCGAGGGATCCTTGGCGATCTTCTTTTCAAAGGTGTAGGCGGCAAATGACGCGATGACGGCGCCCCCGCCCGGCAGGATACCGACAAGCGACCCGAGCACCGTGCCGCGCGCGATCGCGCCCGACGAATCGATCAGGTCCTGACGCGTCGGCATGAGGCCGGTGATCTTGGACTGCACGATATCGCGGCTTTCCGCCGGCAGCTCGAGATTGCGCACGATTTCCGCAAAGCCGAACACGCCCATCGCCACGTTGGCGAAGCCAATGCCATCTGCCAGTTCGGCAATGTCGAACGTCATGCGCCCGGCGCCGGTCTCCAGATCCGACCCGACCATCGACAAGAGCAGGCCCGTGACCACCATGGCGACGGCCTTGAGCACCGAGCCTTTCGCGAGCACTACCGCGAAGATGAGGCCAAGCACCATCAACGAGAAATACTCGGCTGGCCCGAACAGCAGCGCGAGGCCGGTCAGCGGCGCGCCGAGCGCCGCAACCAGCACGGTCGCCACGCAACCGGCGAAGAACGAGCCGATGGCGGCGATGGACAGCGCGGGCCCAGCGCGGCCCTGCCGCGCCATCTGATGGCCGTCGAGGCAGGTGATGACGGAGGTGGCCTCACCCGGGATATTCACCAGTATCGAGGTGGTCGAGCCGCCGTACTGCGCGCCATAATAGATGCCCGCGAGCATGATCAGCGCGCCGACTGGCGGCAAGCCGAACGTGATCGGCAAGAGCATCGCGATGGTCGCCACCGTACCGATCCCCGGCAGAACGCCGACGAGGGTTCCGACCAGGGCGCCGAGCAGGCAGAACAGGACATTGTACGGGTTGCCGGCGACTTGGAATCCCATCCACAGGTTCGACAGAAGTTCCGACATGACGTGCCTACCCGGTCAGAAACGCGGCCAAAGCTGGAACGGCAGATTGAGCAGGTACACGAACAGCAAAACGCAGAACAACGTCATCGACACCGCCGCGATCAAGCTTTCGATCCACCGCATCTCGGTCGATCCGAGGATCGAGACCATGAAGGCCAGAAATGTCGCGGGCACCAGACCAAGCGGACGGATCATGGCGGCGAAGGCGAGAATGGCGATGATCACGAGCGAGGGGCCGCGGATCTTATATTTTTCGATCGGCGGCCCTTCGGCAAAGACGCCACCGACCGCAACGGCGGCACCGAGAGCCGCGAGCAGGAACGAGAATAGCCTGGGCGCCGTGCCGGGTCCGAAAGCGAAACCGCGCTGCCCTGGCAACTCGGCGGAAGCGATCAAAGCAAGCGTCGCCAGCATGATCAGCGCGAGGCCGCCATAGAGATCACGCGGACCATGGACGGGCAGAAAGCCGACCGCCGTCGCGATCCCGATCACGATGAGGGCGGCCGACAAAAATCGCGGGATTACCGCGTTGGGTACATAAAATGCGTAGCCGAGGAACAGAACAGCGAGCACCGCAACGATCAGCCCGCCAATCAAATTGTGCGTATTGACCGAAAAGCTCGGACGCGTCCCCTGGGGGGACGGTGAAAGGCCCTCTGACATGTTCCCTCCTGGACCGTCCCGCACTCTGTACCCCCCGAACCTCCCATTCGGTTGGCACGACCTGATGGCTAGCACATTCCGGTGGGTGACGGGAAGCAACCGGCGGCAAATTTAGGCCAAAGCAGACCGGCGCCTGCGCAACCCGGCTTGGGCAAAAGCCACACAGATTCTAGCAGATGCGCATATCACGGCCCGGCGGGCAGGCGGGTGTGTGCCAGCCCGCCATTCCATGCTCTTTTTTCAGCAACCTTCTGCCCCTATATTGAACGGTGCCGGCGCGAGCCGGCTATGGCGATAAATGGCCGTCGCAATAAACCTATCGGACCCGGGGGCAGTACCCGGCGCCTCCACCATCAGGGGACAGTGATCAGAGGTCAGTGATCCGCGCAAGCGACCACTGATTATTGGTTCCTGAGACGGGGGCGAAATAGGATCGACGAGGGCGTAAAGGGCGTGCTTTTGCTCGGCATGGTTCCACCGTTATCGGGCCGCATTCATAGTTGCCAATGACAACTATGCTCCGGTTGCCCAGGCCGCGTAATGCGGTTTGGAATACCGAACTGAAGTCCTGAGGTCTTAGCAGCTTCAGGCGGGGTTCGGAGGCACCTGGCAACAGAAGCCTCCACCTTCCATATGTTCGAGTTCGAACGGAAACGCTGGCGCGCGCATGCACGTGCGCGCTACGATCTAAGCGGTGAGTCCACCGTGCGTTGAGACTGCGCGGATCGCGCCGCCCTCAAAACAGTCGGTTCGCCCATGGCCGTCGATCACATCCGCTACGATATTTTGGCGCAAGATGCCTTGCGCGGCGTCGTGCGCCGGCTGCTCATGGACACCGCCGAGAACGGTCTTCCTGGGGAACATCACTTCTATATTTCCTTCGACACCCGCGCCGAGGGCGTGCGCTTGTCGCCGCGCATGCGTGCGCAATATCCCGAGGAGATGACGGTCGTCCTGCAGCACCAGTTCTGGGATCTCAAGGTGACCGAGACCGGCTTCGAGGTCGGCGTGTCCTTCGGCGGCATACCCGAACGAGTGTCCGTGCCTTTTGCCGCCATCAAAGGCTTCTTCGATCCGTCGGTCCAGTTCGGCTTGCAATTCCAAGAGGACAGTGGCGCCGAGGAGGCCCCACAACCGGAGGAGAATACGGCTGCAGCGAGCGAGTCGATACGAGCGCCCTCCGAGCACAAGGCCATCGCGCCGACGATCGCGCCGGTGCCGGTTGCCGCCAATACCGAGCCTGCGAAGACGACGTCACACCCAGAGGCTGAGAAGCCCGCCACTGGCGAGGTCGTGCAGCTCGACCGCTTCCGCAAAAAATAGGGCGCGCCCATTCTGACGAGAAAGCGCTCCCAAGGCGCGCGAATCGGCGCCCGGCCGCCGCTGCAGGTAAACCTTTTGTGAGGGGCGCGGCCCGTTCATCGCGCCAATCTAGCCGTACGACTTTCTCCGCCTTGCCAATCGCGGATTCCAAATATTTCATAACGAATTTTTGCAATTTCGTTCCTGATTACTTGTAAAAACCGGAGAAAATCGCCGCGATCCCGAATATAGATGCGACCGTAAATGATGGATATTTGGAGTGCCTCGGTGACTACTTGCGAACTTCTGCGTTTGCTCTAAAAGGTGCCTGTCGAAGCGTCCATACCTCGAGATTTTTACTGTCCGGCTCGGTCGGGCGGGAACTCACACGCCGGCCCGCCGCCACGCTATGGGCGCATTTGCCGCCGAAGCCACGGGCGAGGGGATCACCCCGGAGCGGCTCATCGGGTGCGGGATGGGCGAGATTGTTAGCTTTCGCAGGGCGCGCAAAAAGGCCGAGCGGCGGCTCGCTGAAAAAACAGCATCTGCCAATCGACTGCGGTACGGACGCAGCAAAGCCGAGCGCGAACTCGAAGCCGACCGCGACGTCAAAGCCCGCCGCGACCTCGATGGCCACCGGATCGAAACGGGAGACGAGCGATGAAATCTCCGGTCGTCAAACGCTCCATCGTCATTGCCGGCCACAAGACCAGCGTCAGCCTCGAGGATGCGTTCTGGAAGGGGCTAAAAGAGATTGCCAACGGACGCGACATGACCTTGTCGGACTTGGTCGCCGCGATCGACTCGGAGCGGCAACACGGCAATCTGTCGTCCGCCATTCGCCTGTTCGTGCTCGACTTCTATCGCAACCAGCTGTCGGACCACAAAGCCGGGCGCGATACACCGCGTGACGTGATAGCGGTCCGTGCCGCTTCGAGCGCGTAGGAGCGTGCGCGCTCCGCCGCGCTAATTTCCGAACAACATATCGAACAGCGTGCGCGGCCGCGCGGGCGCGGGCGGCGGGTTCTGCGCTTGGCTCGGCGCCGGCGCCGCCGCTCCGGACTGCGCGCGCGGCGCGCGCGGCGTCGGCGCTGGATGGACGTCGATCGGCGGCGGCAGCGGCGAAAGCCGTTCGGCCGCCGGCGGCGGGGTCGCAGGTTTCGGCTTGGCAGCGCTTGGCGCCTTTGCCGCAGCCGGATCGCCCACGCTCGGCGTAGTGGCCGCAGGTTGCGCCGGCGGCATGGGCGCGCGCCCCTCGAGCACGTCCAATTTCTTAGACTGCTGCTCGACTGCGCGCAGCGCGAGCCAGCTCGCGAGCGCGGCAACGTCGATCGTGCGCTTGGGGGTATCGATCGGCCCCCTCAGCACGATGCCAATTTCCGGCCGGGTATCGGCTGCACCCGCCGCACCGCCGGCTCCGAACAAAGTGAGCCGCGCGTCCAGCGCGCCGTCGGTCAGATTGACGCTCCCGTTCGCGGCAAGATCGGCGCGTTGCGCGCGCACCGTCGCATTGCTCAACCGCGCCTGGCCGTCACTGATGGTGATCGCACCCTCGGCGGAGGCAATGCCGAGGCTCCCGCGCGCGAGCGCCGCATCGACGCGGTCTCGTATCCTGATTGCCTCGATGGGCAAGCCTTGATCGACCGCACGGACGACGTTGTCGAACGCCGCCGGGTCGAGCCGCAGCAGGCCCGCCTTTTCGAGGGTGAAACTGCCGCTCCCGGCAAGCGAGCCCATGAGTGCGATCGGACTCATCCCCGCTCCCTCGGCGGTGACATCGAGGGTCAGGCGGCCCGACAGCGATCCATCGCCGGGAAGCAGTTCGGCGGCATCGGCGCCGACGAGGCGCATGCGCGCACGTGCGCTAAGCCCATCGGCGCGGCGCAGAAGTGTCAGCTCGGCGCTCACCCGCCCCCCGGCAATGCTGCCGTCGATATCCTGCAACGCCAGCTGCGCTTGACCGAAATGGACCGCGCCGCGCACATCACGCGCGGAAAGCTTGGGCGTGAGCGCGACACGCGCCGCTTTGACGGCGACTTGGCCGCTAAGGGACGGCAGTGGCTGCTCGAACGGCTCGGCCGGCCAAAGCGCCGATGCATTACTGGCACCGCTCGCGACCGTGCTTTCGCCCTGCGCCGGCATCCCGATCGCCGCGCCGATCGCGGCCGGCAGATCGAGCGCGCCCACCTCGAGCTCGCCGTCGATCGTGATCGGTTGTTGTTGCAGGCCGAGCGCAAGGCGCCCGCGCACGCTTGCGCCGGCAACCGTTCCCGTCACGTCGGTGAGCTGCAGCATTCCTTCGCGCAAAGCGAGCCGCACGGTGAGCGACGCCGGCAACTGCTCGGCAGGACGGCTCGCCGGCGCCGATCGCGGCACGCGGAGGTTTGCGTTGGTGAGCTTGAGATTGAGTTCGGCGGCCGCGCTTGCACGGTCGCCAACGCGGACGGTGCCGTTGCCTGCTATATTGGTTGCGCCGGCCGCGAATTGGGCTTCAACAGCCAGATCGCCGTCAAGCGGTCCTTTCGCCGCAACCGTAAGCCGCGCCGGCCGCTTGTCGGCCGTGAGGAAACGATCGAGCCCGGCGAGTTCGATCAGCGCTGCGCCGTCGTCGCCATCCAACCGGGCGCTGAGATCCAATTTGGCGGCTGCGAGCGCCGCGAGGATGCCGCGCGTGACGGTATCACCTACCGCGCTCGCCTCGGCTTGCAGGCGCAATGTGCCGGCACGGCCATCGACCTTGACTTTCGCGGCGGTGTTGCCCGCCGCGGCCGGGTCGACACCAAGCGCGGCGCGCAGCGTGAGCGGCGTCAGACGCGCCGCCGAGCGGCGCAGCTGTTCGCCCGCCGCCGGAGCGATTTTCTCCACCAGCGCTACCACGCCGTCCAGCGCCCGCGCGTCGACGTCGAGCGTGAGCGCGCCGCGTGACGAGCGCGCCGCGGCATCGATCCGCCCTTTGACCGCCAGCTTTGCGCCGCCGAAGTCAGAGACGGCGAGGCGCGCGATCTCGAAGCCACTCGCGTCGCCGCGCACCTCGACCTCAGCCTGTTTCGCCTCGACGCCGGCGACGACCGCGCGCGCAATTTTCAGCGAAAGCGCGCCCTCACGCGGCCAGTCGAACGCGGTATCCCCGAGCACCGCCTTGGCAACGGCATGGACGCGGTCGAAATCGATTTCAGGCGCGGTTAGCGCGGCCTCGAGCCGCGCCGGCCCGTCATCACGCGCCCAGGTATAGGCCAGGCGGCCGGCAATCGTCATGCGGTCGACGTCGAGCTTCAGTTGCTCGATCGTGATGGCTTCGGCGCTGACCGCTAGGTCGCCGGCGAAGCGCAGCGGAGCGGCGGGTGCGGATTGCTCATCGCTGCGTTCGCCCAACCAAGCGGCGAACGCGCGCGGATCGTTGGCCTCGAGCTTGGCCGATCCCGCGAATTGTACGCCGCTCCCCGCCGCACCGAGATGGCCGCTCAGCCGCAGCTGGCTCATGCCTGGCGCGCGCAACTCCAGCCCCTTGATCTCGACGCCATGGGCGTCGGCTTTGACATCGGCAGCGAGACGCACCAGCGTTGCGCCGCCAAGCGTCACGCTCTCGGCGCTCAGGTTCAACGCCGCGGGAATGGGAAACCGCGAGGCCGCAAGCAGGGATTCGGCGAGCGCTCTGACAGCATCGAGCGGACGCCGGGTCTCGGGCAGCGCCAGGACGCGGTCGAGATCGATCTGCGGTGACGACAGCGTGCCATTGAACTCGGGCTGTCGCCCCAGACGCAGATCAGCGCCGCCCTTGAGCCTGATCGCCCGGTCGTCCGGGCCGTATTGGAATTCGATCTGCTCGAAAACCGCCGCGGCGCTATCTCCCTTGACGCGGCTGGTCACGCGCCACGGCTCGAGGATGAGCGAGCCAGCGCCGGCCGGCGCGCGGCCGACCGCGCGAACGAACTGAACATTGCCGTCGAACCGCGGCACGCCGCGCTCGATCGAAATCGAGAGATCGGCTTCGGCAGCGAGCGGCTGATCGGTCGGAGCGATCGCGAGGTGCAGCTTGGTGCCGGCGTCGTCGCCAATGCGGCTGCTCGCGATGCGATAAGGGTAGCGTTGCCCGGCGATGACGAAAGAACCCTCGCCTTTGACCGGCCCCGCGAGCGAACGCAATTCGCCGCTAAAGTCGAGCTTCTCCAGCACGAGCCGACTGTCGCTTGCAGCATCGGCGAGGTTCGCGCGCGCGTCCTTAATCTGTAGCCGCGCGATCGACACCGCTTCGAGGTCGAAGCCGAGCTTGGGAAGAGGCCAGGCGAGGCGGCCGGCCTCATCGAGCCCGGCCGAGAATTCGGCGCCTTCGAGCCGGGCATCGGCAATGCGCCATTCGCCACGCGCAAACGCACCCAGCGCGAACTCGATGCGCAACAGCCGCGCGCGTACCGTGCTGCCTTCGTCCGGACGGCCGAACTCGACCCCTTGCAAGGTGACAGTGGGGGTCGGCAGGAGGCGAGCATCGATCGCGCCGGTGACGTGGAAGTCGAGCCCGGTCAGGCGGCTGGCTCTCGCCTCGAACTCGCCGCGGTAGCTGTTCCAATCGATGAAAAGCGGGCCAACCAGCGCCGTCACCAGCGCCAGAATGATGGCAATCGCGACACCGAGCAGCGTCGTCTGCACGCCGTCTCCACCCCGGGTCTCGACCCTCGCACCGGGCGGTGTGCGCGGGCCTTAACGCCCGATCAGCAATGCGTTGAGCGCGATTTATGTTGCCGGCCATGCGCCGGCGACGACGGTCCCCATTCCCTGCTCCGCTGCGCCCCCAGCGGGGAGGCGGTAATATCGGGCGCGTTGACGGCAAATCTATGTCGGCCGCCAATGGCTTAGGGGAAAGTTTGCGAGCTGCGCCGGCTGGGGGCGGGCCGCGTTAAGGACCAAGCACGCCGAGCGGCTCACGTCAGCGCCACGATCTTTCCCGGATTCATGATGTCGTC
>WNFL01099830.1_pt2 | contig 15023 bp, 14 predicted proteins | sample 5400361 | NCBI WGS metagenome assembly WNFL01 (sample SAMN13153351, study PRJNA577476) | soil metagenome | isolation source: 40 cm soil on Douglas fir-dominated hillslope | place: USA:California | collected 2013-09-17
CATACTTATATCGAGAGCGGCACCGTTTCTGTCGGAAGCTCCCATCCGCCACTCAACGCGGCAGCAAATATCAGCAGCCTGGACGGGTGGGACCTCTCAACTGTTTCCAGCAGCGCATTGACCGACGGCATCAATCATTATTATTTCAACTTGCGTCATTCGAACAATAGCGCGCGGCTCACCGGAACAATTTCACTGGTTTGGAATCGCCAGTTCCAGCAGACCGACGTCAACAATTTGGACCTTTATCTTTACGACATGGCTTCGGGCAGCCTGGTTGCGTCGAGCACAAGCTCCGTGGATAACGTTGAACACATCTACGTGCCTCAATTGACGCAAGGCCGCTATGACGTGCAAGTGCTGAAGCACGGCGGCACGACGGTAAGCGCTTCAGAAACGTACGCGCTCGCCTTTGAATTCATTTCCCCAACGTTGAACATCACAAAATCCGGAACGAACGCCGTCGTTACCTGGCCGTTGTATCCAGCCGGTTTCCGATTGGAATTCAGCACCAACCCGTTCGCACCTGGAACGTGGCAAGCGGGACCTGTGGCTGCGATATCTAATCAGGAAAACGTCGTGTTGACGCCAGTGGCTGGCAGCCAGTTTTTTCGTCTCGCGAGGCCGTGATTAATTCGTCCGAAAGCATTTTTGCAGGATGAAAAGTGGTGCCCCGGCAAGGACTTGAACCTTGAACCAATTGATTAAGAGTCAACTGCTCTACCATTGAGCTACCGAGGCAACGGAGGGGTTTATTTCGCACGAGCCGAAGCCAAAGGCAAGACGATTCGTCAGGCATTTGGCGCAGACCCTGAGAAATCATTTGTCTTTTCGCGCGCTCGATGAAGCCACTTCCAGGAAGAGCGGCTTGAGATGCCGCTCGTAAAGATTCTCGGTGACGTTTTTCGAGACCGAGCTTTCGCAAGCCTCCAGCGCGTCCAGATACCTGCGCCCCATTTTGGCCGCGACTTTGTAGCCCACGTGCAGCAACTGCCGCAGGTGCGGGTTGAAAGCTTTGTTCCGCTGATCGTGCCGCAGCGCGGATGCAAATTGCTCCGAACTCCAGCCTTTCACCGTCTCCGCCGACGGCAGCTTCCGGCGATCGATGTTGATTACTGAAGCGTAAGGGGCGCAAAGCTCGTCGGCATGTTCCAGCGCTTCGTCGTAAATCTCCTTTGCGATGACCAGTCCGCTGCCATCTCCATTTCCTTCGGCCAGACCAATCAGTTCCTCCAGCCAGGTTGTCCCAGCCGTCTTGATGTGCAGCCCGGCGCCGAACTGTTCCAACCCGTGGCGCATCGGTCCATAAATTGAAAACTTATCGCTGCCTGAATGGATACTCAGCTTGAGCGTGGGAGGAAGCCCGTGTTGCTTCACCGCGAACGCTACGACTGCCAGATCCGCTTGGAATTCCTTTTCGAACTGCGCTACATCCCCAACGTAATCCACCCCTTTATTGAAACGTCCCGTGAATTTCGGAGCGATCGTCTGCACGGGGATCCCCTCATCGGCAATGGCTGCCAGAATGACCAGCAACTCGGGTGGCGTTTGCGGACTCTCGGTCTCATCCATCGAAATCTCCGTGATAAACTTGCCTTCGCCCTTTTCCTGCGCGATATGGCGGTAGATTTTGCCCGCTTCCTGTACCGCCATCAAATACCTGCCAGCGACTTTTTCGACCTGCGAACGGCTCGTTTGAAACGAACGCCTGGTCCAGGCCGGGCATGGCTATCCGCCCGATCAATTCTCGATGTCGCTGCGCAAACCTTGTAAGCGCGTCCTGGTGGGCGGGCTTCCCAATCCAATCCGCAACGTCGATCGTGTAGAAATCCGCGTGCGGCACAAACTTATCTACTGTCTCGCGCCGGATATGGTCGGCATCGACGTGGTAAGGCCTGTCCCATCCCAGCGCCTTGACGGCGGAATCCGCAGCCTCGCGCGTGGTGGCCGGCTGGGAGCCAATGGTGACGTGCTCGCGATTGGACTTGTTCCAGACGGGAATCACCTCCACTCCTTGCTGCGCGGCCATCAAACAGGCGCGCAATTGCGGCTTGGCCTGATGCGCAAAACGGTCGCCTACCCCCAAAGAATATTTCTCAAGTAAAAGCTTGCCCATCCGGCCGCCTACTCCTTCGGCAATTCCTGGATGCGGATATTGCGGAAGCTCACCGTGCCATGATCTCCCTGGAGGAAGATGGGACCAGGTTCGTTTACTTTGTCGTCGATCTCCGAGCCGGTCGGCCGGTCGCACTGGACGTTTTCGTGAATCTTCACCCCATTTAGGATCACGGTAATTCGGTTGCCGATAATGGTAGCCTCAGCACTCTGCCATTCGCCACCCGGTTTGGTTACGAATTTGTCCGGGGCCTTGAAGTTGTAAATCGAACCGTTGCCGGTAATCCTGGCTTTGCCTTCCGCATAGTCGCCCAGAATCTGGATTTCATGCCGGCCGCGCAGGTAGAAACCGCTGTTGGAGCCGTTCGGGGTCATGAACTCGTAACGGACGGTGAAATTCCAGAACTTCTGCTCCGTCACCAGGTCAGTGCCATGGCCGCCCTTCCCGACGGTGTTTTTCAGAGTGCCGCCCGGAAGCACAGTCCAGGAGTTGTGGCCGTCGGGGTTGCGCAGCTTCCAGCCGCTCAGGTCTTTTCCATTGAACAGAGGACGGAAGTCTTTCTCATCTGCGCCACTCGCTAGCGCCATCGAACCAGCCAAGGTGAGAGCCGCCAAAGCAAACCGGGTCGTTGTGTTTTTATGAACTGCAAATAAGAAATGAAAAGGCGGCTCCACCCAGAGCCGCCCGAACCTAACTAACCACCATTACAAGGAACCGACGCAAGTTACCTAATCCATAAATTTCGACTATGGGGTGAATACTCCAGTTCGGGGAGGGAAAAGGCACGATAGTCAGAAAAATGGGGTCAGAAAGATGGACTAAAATAGGTTAATGCTTAGTACTGACAGAAAAATTCTGGACAGAAAAATAAAGCGGGGCAGGAAGGCCGGGCAAACAGAATCATGGCAGGACAGAATCATGGGGACTTCATTCCGTGCCACAATTTAACCACGGATAAACACGGATGGAAAAGGGGCGAACGGTTGCTCCCTGGTTGAGAAGACAGTCATTAAACGGCCACTGCCTACAATTTTTCCGGGGTCGCGAGCAACTGGGCGACGCGCGCCAGCAAACGTCCGGCCGCGCCGCCGTCCAGCACGCGATGATCGAAACTCAGCGTCACGTTGGCTTCCATCACCGGGACGAATTGGCCTTTGGCTTCGTCCCAGTTGGGCACGCGCCGCGCTGCGCCCATGCCCAACACAAGCGTTTGCTCGGGGAGTGGAATCGGCGTTGCCCAGGTCAGGCCGAATGTACCAAAATTTGTGACGGTGGCGATCGAGCCGCCGGTGGCTTCGGTGGGCAACTTGCGCTGTTGCGCGAGGTCAACTAACTCATCATAACGCTGAACCAATTCCTTAAGCGACCGTTTATCCGCGCTGCGAATTACCGGAACCAGCACGCCGTCCTCAGCTTCGACGGCAAAGCCCACATCAATGGCGGATGGGTGCACGATTTTATTTCCGATCAACCGTCCGGCCGGCGCGCTGTTTTCCGCCAGGGCCATTGCCAATGCTCGCAAGGCATAAAGAGCCGGACCGGGCTTCGGGTCGCACGTCCGCCGATGGTTCAACAGCGGGTCGAAGCAAACGGGCAGAGCGACCGTGGCCAGCGGCCTGGTCCAGCTTCGCCGCATCGCATCGGCCACGGCCACACGCATGCTCGAGGCCTGGCTCAGCTTGTGCTTCTCGATATTGTCGATGAACTTTTCAAAATCCTGAATGGTGACCCGCCCGGCCCCGCCGCTTCCCGGCAAACCTGCCAGGTCAGCCGCGTGCAGACCCAATTCCACCATGCGCGCCTTCATTCGCGGCGACATGTAACTGGCCCCTGCTGCATTTGCCGGAACCGGCAAGCCTCGCACCGTCGGCTGAACGCTTTTACGCGCTCCATCGCTTCGCGCTTTGCCGGACGGATCAGAGCCAGACTCAGCCTCCTCTCCATTCTTTGCCGGCGCGGGAACGTCCAAACCAAGCCGCGCGGCGTCTTCCTTGCTGGCCTCAAGATAGCCAAGCACTGCTCCGACTGGATAACTCTCATTGAGTTTGATTAAAAACCGTTCCACCCGACCCGGGCAGGGTGAAGAAACGTTCATCGTCGCTTTGTTGGTCTCGACCTCGATGATGTCCTGGTCGGTCTGGACTTTATCGCCTACCTGAACCAGCAGGTTAACGATCGTGGCCTCGGCCATGGATTCGCCAAGTTGCGGCATGATGATGGGTATCGAGGGCATGGGGTCAGGCCTGTCGGTCTATTCCTTTTAATCGTAATCTTACTCGTAATCCTGATCGATCGGTCATTTTCATAGTCGCAGTAGCCGGCGGGCAGCGGCGGCGATGCTGCGCGCGGTTGGACGATGGGCGGCCCACAGATCGGGATGGTATGGGACGGGAGTATCCTTCGCGTTGAGCCGTTGTGGCGGCGCATCAAGCAATCCAAAACCTTCGCTGGCGACACGGGCGATTACTTCCGCGGTCACTCCGCCCCAGGGCCACGCTTCACCCACGCAGAGCAGCCGCCCGGTCCGGGCGACCGACGCCATAACGGTATCTGTGTCCAGGGGCTTCACCGAGCGCAGATCGACTACTTCGATCTCGGCGCCCTCCGTAGCCAGTTCTTCGGCGACCGCCAATGCCTCATGCACCATGGCGCTATAAGCAACCAGGGTCATGTCGCGTCCTGCCCTCGCAATGCGCGCCTTGCCCGTTGGCACGGCTTCGATTGGGAGTCGTTCGGCCTTCAAATGGTTATAGAGATGTTTATGCTCGCAAAAGATTACCGGGTCATCAATGGCCACTGCTTCCAGCAACATGCTGTAGGCGTCTTCGACAGTCGCCGGGGTCATCACGATCAGGCCAGGGTAATGGGCGTAAACTGCCTCCATGCTGGTGCTGTGGAATGGGCCGCCGCCTGGAGTCCCGCCCGTCGGCAGACGGATCGTGATCGGGCAAGGAACATTCGTCCGCCAGTGCAGCGTGGCCGCCTGATTCACCACCTGGTTAAAGCCCACCGTTGAAAAATCAGCGAATTGAACTTCAATGATTGGACGCATTCCGCCGATAGCTGCGCCAACGGCGAGTCCCAGCATGGCATCTTCGCTAATCGGCGAGTCAATCACCCGCCCGGGAAATTCCTGGGCCAGATTCTTGGTCGCCTTAAACGCGCCGCCAAAGGCGCCGACGTCCTGGCCGTAGATAAAAACGCGCGGGTCATCGGCCAGGGCACGGGCTTGCGCCTCACGAATAGCTTCGAGGTAGGTGATGCTCATTCATGTCCTTCACTCAAATGCTTTGAGGCCAGGGCGCACCAGTTCTCTTTGTAAGGATCCGGACCTGCTTCGCGCCGGACTTTAGCAACGCTTTCTTCGACCTGCCTCGCCGCCTCGTCGCGCCAGGCAGCGATGGCTGGCGCATCAGCCCAATTGTGTTCCAGNCTTTCAGACAATCCCGGCCGACGGCTGACGATTTTAGTTTTGCATCCACATACTCAGCAACATCATGTTCGCCATGACCGCACAAGCGCAACAACCGGGCCACCACCAGTTGCGGGCCGCGACCGTTCCGTGCTTTGGCGACGGCATTATTCACCACTTCGAGGCATGCCGATAAACTGGTCCCATCGACTAATTCTCCCTCGATTCCATAGCCAACAGCTTTATCCAAAAGGGAATTGCAGGAGAACTGACGGCCGGTGGGAGTCGAGTAGGCGTATTGGTTGTCGGCAACAATCAGGACGAGCGGGAGCTTTTCGACTGCCGCCTGGTTGATCCCTTCATGGAAAGCGCCCGTGGAAGTTGCTCCATCCCCGATGCACGCAGCGCCGACCGTCCCGGTAATGCCCTTGAAACGATGCGCCATCAACACCCCATTTACCACCGGGATCATGGCACCCAAATGACTGATCATAGGCAGCAGACCCTCTTTTGGCCGGCCGCGATGGACGTTGCCATCCCGACCCCGCATCGGCCCGAGCGCGGATCCCAAATACGTGCGGACTGCGTCGAGGATGGGCTCCCCGAAGGCCAATCTCCCAGCCGCGTCCCGGATCAGAGGCGCAAAAATATCGCCTTTTCGCAAAGCGAGCCCGATCGAGGCGCTCAAGGCTTCCTGTCCGCGCCCCAGGAAAACACCGCCGAAGATTTTCCCCATGCGCCACAGACTGGCGTATTTGTCGTCCAGAAGCCGCGCCAGTACCATAACGCGGTACGCCTCGACATACGCGTCTCGTAATGAGGAAACCTCCCCAACCGCACCCTGGCTGAGCACAGTATGAACCATGCCCTCAAATCTAGCCGGTTTAAAGCCATGGGTGCANGGGTGCAACCGTTTCTTTCCGGCCTGCCACTACTGCCATTGAGTCCAGAAGGTCACGAGCAAGCGGCCTCCCCGCCTCCATCCCAGGTGTGCTCTCTCTGAGGGATTTCTAACTCAGCTTTCGCACAGCCGGTTAGCAGCGCAGCTTTTTCTTCATCAGATAGCTTCCGGCCAAACCTGTTCCCATCGCAATCAGACCCCACTTAAAGCGATGGGTTTGGACCTCCATCGTGGCCTTCCGCCTGAGATTCGTGAGCGTCACCCGGTGCGCTAATTCCTCGAGCGTCTTGGCCATTCTATCCTCTGTTTCCATAACGCAAGCTTCGATCTCCTCGCTCGTGGGCTTCTTTTCCTTTTCCTTGCCTTCCACCTCGATGGCCGGTTCAGTTCCCTTCATATGGTGGAGCGTCTCAATGGTCCGCTTCGGGACGAACGATTCCTTCGAGAAAGCTTTGATGCCTTTGAGAAGCAGCAGGCCGCCCACGGCGATGACCAGCAGGCCGATTATTACTGGCCCTGCAAATGCCGCGAACAACGGTTGCCACCCAAGGCTCTCGAAAACGAAGGCGAGCAACAACCCAAGGCCTCCCAGCAGTACTATGAGCCCGGTCCAGGCTACGAAGCCACCGACCGCAACCATGGCGGCATCCTTGCCGAGGCTGGAAATCTTCTCTGAGATCTCGGTTTTGGCCAATTGGATTTCCTGCTGAAGGAAGATCTTGATTTGATGAGTCAATTCCTTGAGCAACCCGACAAAAGAATTTCCATCTCGCATAAAATAATCCGCGCTCCTTTCTGGAGGAAAATCGCACAACAAAAGCCGATTTCAACTCACTAGCGGGCTTTTCGCCAACTTTGGAGTGAAGACCCTACATCCCCTGGGAAACCAACACGTCGCAAGAACGCTCTTCTTACGTTAGATTGTTTCCAGGAGTTTGAGCAACGCGCCATTTGGATATGAATCTAAAAAAAGCTTTGCCGCTGCTTAAGTGCACGTTTAACGAGTTCGGCGAAGATAAAGTCCTGCGCCTTAGCGCGGCACTCGCCTACTATGCGATGTTTTCCATAGGACCCCTCCTGGTAATTGTGGTCGGCCTTGCTGGGCTGGCTTTCGGGCATGATTCAGTCCGCGGACAAATCGAGCAACAGCTTGCGGGCGTCCTTGGGGCGGAATCAGCTAAAACTGTGGAGTCCATGATGGCTGCGCAGAAACACGGGACCAGCTTCATTACTACCATCATCGGAATCATAGCGCTCCTGGTTGGCGCGGGGGGAGTCTTTGGTCAACTGCAGGACTCGCTCAACACCATTTGGGGCGTAAAACCCAAGCCAGGCGCGGGCATCGGCGCCTTCCTGAGAGCCCGTTTCCTCTCTTTTTCCATGGTTCTCGGCATCGGTTTTTTGCTTCTAATCTCGATGGCGCTCACAACCTTCTTGACCGCTGCCACCGGGTCGCTTGGAAGCGTACTGGGCATTTCTGATGCCCTGGCCCACATCCTTAATTTTATTGTATCGTTTGCCGTCATTTCGGTGCTCTTCGCAATGATCTTCAAGTTTCTCCCGGACGTGAAAGTGCCCTTTCGGAAAGTGTGGGTAGGAGCAATCGGCACGGCCCTGCTGTTTACGGCCGGCAAATACCTGCTGGCCCTCTACCTGGGGCGCGAGAGCACCGCTTCCTCTTTCGGAGCTGCCGGTTCGGTGATCATCATAATGATGTGGGTTTATTATAGTTCGCTCATTCTTTTCTTCGGGGCAGAATTTACTCAAGTTTACGCCCGACAGACCGGCACGAAAATCGTCCCGACCAAATATGCTGTTCCAGTAACCGCGGAGCAGCGCGCCGAGGAAGGAATCCCGGCGAAGAAGGATGCGGCTCCATCTGCTCCAGGCAAAGAGCGCACCACCGGCCGCGCTGGGTGGGCCAGCCCTGAACCGGCCACTTTTGCTGGTTCGCCGGGCATCGTCATCCGCCAGGAACCATGGCAATTTTTAGGGTTAATGCTCGCAGCCGGATTCGCGGGGGGGTTTCTCCTTAAAATAAAATCTCTGCGCAAGGCGCTGCGCCTCTATGCGGCACTGCGGAAGCCCTGAACTACCGGGATGTCTGCAAATCTGTGCCGGTTGTCTTGTTTCAAGCCAGTGCCGCGTCGGTTCTGGTTTTCTGCCCCAAAACAACCTAGCCAGGCCAGGTTGATCACGTTGGCGGAAGCCCCCTCCTTTAACCCTCCAAATCAAATCCCCAGCGGTGTTTTTCACACGGTTGGTGTTGAATGTGCTTAATAAATCCCGAGTTGTTGCCGATGTGAATGAATACGCACGAAAATTGTCGAGATCGGACTATGATTTTGCCCGCATCCTCCGTTTTGTTGGTTGAAGATGATCCGAAAGTGGCGGAAGTGCTCGCGGGTCTATTGCAGGATGACAACATCACCCTCTCCAGCGCTGAAGACGCGGCCAAGGCCCTGGAGCTAACCCGCGAGACGAATTTTGATCTTATCCTGCTGGACCTCGGATTGCCCGGCATGAACGGATTTGAATTGCTCGTTCAACTCAAGGCTGCTCCTAAAACCGAATCCATCCCGGTCATCGTCCTCACCGCCTGGAACAGCACACGTGACAAAGTGCGGGGGTTTGAACTCGGCGCGGTGGATTATCTGACCAAGCCATTCGAGTCCGCCGAACTTCGTGCGCGGGTCCGCTCGGCCCTGCGAGCCAAAAACTTGCAGAATGATTTGACCCGGACCAATCGCGATTTGTTTGTCGCGCGCGTGGCTGCTGAGGCAGGTGGTCGCGCTAAAGCGGAATTCCTGGCCAACATGAGCCACGAAATCCGCACTCCTATGAATGGCATCATTGCCATGGCCGGATTGCTGCTGGAAACCTCATTAAGCCATGAGCAGCACGGCTATGTGGAAACCATTTATTCCAGCAGCGACTCCCTGCTCACGATCATCAATGACATCCTGGATTTTTCGAAGATTGAATCAGGCAAGCTGGAGCTGGAAAGTCAGCCCTTTGACTTGCGCGTGTGCGTTGAAGACGCGCTCGACCTGCTGGCCGCCAGGGCCGCAGAGAAGAAACTCGATCTTGCCTATCAGCTGGACGAGGGTATCCCCGCTCAAATCGTTGGCGATATCACGCGCCTGCGGCAAGTGCTCGTCAACCTGCTGAGTAATGGCATCAAATTCACCGCCAGCGGCGAGGTGGTCGTGAACGTCAAACTCCTTTCTGCGCCAACGGCAAACCTGAACCCTTCGGAGCCTTGGCACCTCCAATTCTCCATCCGCGATACCGGTATTGGGATTCCGGTGGATCGGTTGGCGCGGTTGTTCAAAGCTTTCAGCCAGGCCGATGTTTCCACCACGCGCCACTATGGAGGCACCGGCCTCGGGCTGGCCATCAGCAAACGATTGGTGGAGTTGATGGGCGGCAAAATGTGGGCCGAGAGCGTGGCCGATAAGGGCCGACACAAGCACCGGCCGAACTGACGACTTTCGTGCTGGATGCCCCTCAGCCTCGGTTGGCCGGTTTACGGGTTCTCCTCGTGGAAGACAATGCCACCAACCGCCGCATCATGACCTTGCACACAACCAAATGGGGCATGATCCCACGCAACGCTCCGAGCGCAGCTCAAGCCCTGGAATACCTGCGCGCGGGTGAAAATTTTGACCTCGCGATTTTAGACATGCAAATGCCGGACATGGATGGCCTCACGCTGGCCAACCAAATCCGCAAGCTGCCGGCGGCGGCCACGTTGCCCCTGGTGCTGCTCAACTCTATGGGAGTCCGCTCCGAAAATGAGGATTTTACCAGCGCGGCGTTCGCCAGTTGTTTGACCAAGCCGATCAAGCCTTCCCAGCTTCACGAAGTATTGACGCGTGTGGTCTCCGGCTCCAAACCCGCCAAACCGATCCCAGCCACCTCCAAACTGGATCCCGGGCTATCCAACCGTCTGCCCCTCCGAGTCATGGTCTGCGACGACAATGCCATCAACCAAAAGGTCGCCTCCCGATTGCTCCAACAAATGGGCTATCGCGCCGACATCACCACGAATGGCGTCGAGGCCCTCGCGGCGCTGGACCGCCAGTCCTACGATTTGATTTTCATGGACGTGATGATGCCGGAAATGGACGGCCTGGAAGCCACGCGCATCATTCGTGAGCGGCAGTCCCAAAAATCGCAGTTTCCAAATTACAAATCTTCTGTGATAATCGTCGCCATGACCGCCAATGCGATGCAAGGCGACCGCGAGAAGTGCCTCGCGGCTGGCATGGATGATTACCTGGCCAAACCAGTTCGGCCGGAGGACATTCGCACAATCGTGGAGCGGTGGGGCGCCAAAGCTGGAATGGCCGATTCCGTTCCGAACGAAACCAACGGGCTCGAAACTTCCACACCCGCCCGTCCCACCGAGCCAGGCTGCGCCGCCCCCACGCCGCCCGATGAAGCTCCGGTGGAGATGGAACGGTTGCTCGATTTCACGGACGGCAACCTGGACAGTTTGCGCGAATTAGTGACGCTTTACCTTGATCAAACCGGAAAACAAATCGTGCAACTCGAAGCCGCCATCCAGACGGGAGGTGCCCCGGACGTCCGGCGTCTGGCCCACAGTTGCGCCGGAGCCAGCGCCACGTGCGGCATGAACAGGCTCGTGCCTTTATTGCGCGAGCTGGAACGTCAGGGTTACGAAGGAAAACTTACCAATGCCGCGCAGCTTTGCCAGGAAGCGGGCCGCGAATTTGAACGCATCCGCAACTTTTTGCAGGCGTATCTGGCCAGCCACGCCGAGCTGGCCACCCATACCTGACCCATGAAGAAGATTCTCATAGTGGAAGACGACCAGATCGTTGCGAATATTTATCGCAACAAATTTTCCGTGGATGGCTTCCAGGTAGAAATCGCTCTCGACGGACAGCTCGGCTTGGAGATGGTGCGCAGCTTCCGGCCAGATGCCGTTATTCTCGATTTGATGCTGCCCAAAATGACGGGCGTCGAATTGATGAAAAAAATCCGCTTGGAGCAGGATTTTCAGCAATTGCCTGTCATTGTCTTTTCCAACACTTACCTGACGAATATGGTGCAGGAAGCGTGGAAAGCCGGAGCAACCAAGTGTCTGTCCAAGGCCAATTGCACGCCCAAGCAGGTCATCGAAGTGGTGCGCAATGCCATCACCGCCACCGCCACGGCCGCGGCGCTTGCTGAATCCCAGGCCTCGGAACCGGCCCTGCCCGCTGAGGCCGACCCCAGCCCCGAAGAGAATGGCGTCGCCTTCCAGCAGTCCGAAGAGGATTTCCAGGCCGGGCTGCGGCGATCTTTTATCGAGAGCTTGCCTGGCACTCTGGGCGCCCTGCGCGTGAACCTCCAAGGGCTGATCAAAGCCGATAACGAGATGACCCGTCTCAAGCAGGCCCAGGAACTGTATCGGCGCATCCACGCACTGACTGGAAACGCCGGCATATCGGGCCTGCTTCACATCGCGCAGATGGCGGACGCGCTCGAGGCATTGCTCAAGGAACTTTTCGAAAAGCCCAAAAACATGACTCCCTCGACGCTGCGGACGGTCGCCTCAGCCGTTGATTTCATGGGGATTCTTTTCGACCAAAACGCTCTTTCCGACAAGCAGGAACTGCCCCCGGCTCATATTCTGGTTGTCGATGACGAAGCGATCTCCCGCCGCGCGGTGACCTATGCGCTCGAGAAAGCCAAGCTGAAATCCGTCAATGTTGAGGATCCGATGGCGGCTTACGATTTGCTGTCGGAACACAAGTTCGACCTCATCTTCCTCGATGTCGATATGCCCGGCATGAATGGGTTTGAACTCTGCACCAAGCTCCGCACCTTGCCCGCCCACAAGAAGACTCCGGTCGTCTTTGTCACCAGCCTCAATGATTTCGAAAGCCGCGCCAATTCGACCATGAGCGGCGGCAACGATTTTATTGCCAAGCCGTTTCTCTTCATGGAATTGGCGGTCAAAGCCCTCGTTTATGTGCTGCGCGGCCGCATGGCTGCCAGGTAATTGGTTCCGACGTGCGGAAGTCGCGAAGCGTTTGGAGTGCGCGCGTATTCCACCGCTTTCCTCTTGCGGAGTGTTTTGCTGTAGGCCGCTACGCTATCGCACAGGTGAGGCGGAATACGCGTGCACTCCAAAAGCTCTGTACGGTTCGCGGGCAAGGATATTGCCCCCTTTCCCTTCCCCAGACCCTTTTGACATTCCCTTTTCCTCTTCATACTGTTTGCCTATGGAATCATTGTACGCTCCATGGCGGATCGACTATATCCTGGCGCCCAAGCCTGCGCTCGCAGAGAGCCTGTTCGTGCGCATCGCGCAATCGAACGATGACGAGGCCAATTATGTCATTGCGCGCGACCGGACCTGCTACGCCCTGCTTAACACTTACCCGTACACCGGCGGCCATTTGATGGTCGTCCCCTATAAGCAATCGCCCGATCTAAACGGTTTAACTGATGAGGAGCTGGCGGACCTGTTCAAGCTGACGCGGCGCTGCCAAAACGCGCTCTCGAAAATCATGAAGCCCCAGGGCTTCAATATCGGAATCAATCTTGGTAAAGTTGCCGGCGCTGGGATCCTGGGGCATTTGCACATTCATGTAGTTCCGCGCTGGGAAGGGGACACTAATTTCATGCCTGTCCTGGCGAACACCATGGTGCTGCCGGAAGCCCTCAATGTCCTGGCCGCTAAACTGCGCGCCGCTCTGTCGCAATAAATCGCTATGCCGGTTGAAACCCTTCACTTCGAGAATGCGCGCGTGGCGCAGCAGCTTTACAATAATGATCCGCGTAATTTGCAGGCGCTCGATCTTCAGCTCGCCGTTAAAGCTACCTCTCGCGAAGGCTGGATAAAGCTTGAAGGCGCTGCCGACGCCATTGACCGGGCGAAACACCTGTTCCTGTTGCTCGAAAATTCTCTCAAAGCCGGCGCGCCCGTGCGCAACCGGGACTTTTCCCAGGCTCTCAGCATTGTTAAGCACGAGGGGGTTTCGACCCTCAAGGAGCTGATGACCGACCGCATCCAAACTTCGGACAAAAAACCGGGTGTCACCGCCAAGACAGTCGGCCAGAAAAAATACCTGGATGCGATCCGCCAGCACGACGTGACGTTTGGCGTTGGCCCGGCCGGCACGGGCAAGACCTACCTGGCTGTAGCCATGGCGCTGACGGAGCTGCGCGAAGGGAAAGTCTCCCGCATCATCCTCACTCGCCCAGCCGTGGAAGCGGGTGAAGCCCTCGGATTTCTGCCGGGCGACCTTTACGAAAAGATTTTGCCTTATTTGCGTCCTTTGCATGACGCGCTGCACGACATGCTTCCGGCCGAAGAAATTGAGAAGCACACTGAGCGAAGAGTGATTGAGATCGCTCCGCTCGCCTACATGCGGGGCCGAACTCTTAACCATGCTTTCATCATCCTCGACGAAGCGCAGAACTCGACCACCGAACAAATGTTCATGTTCCTCACGCGGCTGGGTATCAACTCCAAGGCGGTCATTACCGGCGACGAAACGCAAATAGATCTCCCCCCTCATAAGCAATCCGGTCTGCTCGAAGCCCACCGAGTCCTGAAACGAACCGAAGGCATTGCCATTGTCGAATTCACCAAACGTGACATCGTCCGCCATCCGCTGGTGCAACGAATCATCGCCGCCTATGAAGAGCACCGCGGCAAAGCGCGCACGCACTCCGTCAAGGACCAGGTGTGAGCGGCTCTCTGACGCTCCGCAACCTCCAGCAAAGTCACACTGTAAATTTGCGTTTCCTGCGACGAATTCTCAAAGCGCTGCTCCAGGACAACTTCGAAGCAGAGTCTTTTGACTTGGGTATTTATCTCATTGGCGCGCCGGAGATGACGCATCTCAACGAAACTTTCCTGCGACACCGAGGCTCGACTGACGTCGTTACCTTTGACTACTCAGACACCTCTTCACTGCTCCACGCCGAGATTTTCATCTGCGTGGATGAGGCCGTCAGGCAGGCGCGCCAGTTCAGCACCACTTGGCAAAGCGAAGTGATACGCTACCTCATCCACGGTATTCTCCATTTGCAAGGGCTCGACGATGCGCAACCGGCAGCCCGCCGCAAGATGAATTTCAAGGAGAACCACCTGCTCCGGAAACTCGCGAAGCAGTTCAAGCTGGCCAGAATTTCCACACCTCATAAACGCAACCCCAAATCTTTATAATGAGGTCCTGCGGGTCAGTTTGGATCTTGAGATTTGGAACTTCTCTGGAGAGCTTGGGATTTGGAATTTTTCGCTACCGCTTTCCCTTGAGCAATCCCCCCCGGCCACCTAAACTGCCGCCGTGAAGAAGAGCCTTTTCGCTCGCTGGCGGGCCAACTTTTGGGCGGGCCTCGCCATTGTCCTGCCGGCGGTCATTTCCATCGCGGTCCTGCGCTGGTTGTTCGGCACCATCGCCAACATCACCGATACGCTGCTGATTTTTCTGCCCTGGAAGTTGACGCACGAACAGCAGGGGCTGGGTCCCATGTATTGGTACTGGAGTCTGGTCGCTCTGGCATTCGCCGTGCTCTTGATCGGGACAGTTGGTTTGCTCGCCCGAAATTATTTCGGAAAACGGGTT
>WNFL01027693.1_pt2 | contig 15014 bp, 16 predicted proteins | sample 5400361 | NCBI WGS metagenome assembly WNFL01 (sample SAMN13153351, study PRJNA577476) | soil metagenome | isolation source: 40 cm soil on Douglas fir-dominated hillslope | place: USA:California | collected 2013-09-17
TGGTAATCCCTAGAGGCGTCTTGAACCCTCAGAAATAGCCAAAATGTCCTACTCGGCCGACCTTAAATATGATGCTAATAGTGAGCATTTATTCCCTTTTTGAACCTCTTTGGCGCATCTGACTGATCCTCCTCCCAGCATCAAACATCGTGTCTGGATGGGGCGTGGTCTACAACCCCGGTGACATTGCTTGGACCCTCACTTCTACCGCTCTCGTCTGGATTATGATCCCGGGTGTTGCTTTATTCTACTCCGGTCTCTTGCGCCGCAAGAACGCCCTTTCCCAGCTCTGGCTAGGCATGATTTCTATCGGTGTCGTCTCCTTTCAGGTCAGTCAGTCTCAAAATGCTATCAATCTTCCCAGCAAGTTGATTCGCTTGGTTACTTCCACAGTGGTTCTTATGGGGTTACTCCTTGGCTTTCTCCAACGGCGCAAACCCCTACATTGGTGACTTGAGTGAGTTTCTTCCACAGCCCGCACCGTTTGAAACGGCCCCCTTAGCCATCCTAACAGAGCACTTCGCGTTGCAAAATACTCTCGATGAACTCTTTCCCGCAACTCGCGTCCCTCTGATCGTCCATTCCGTGTTCCAGCTCATGTTCGCGATAATCACGTATGTGCCAATTCTCATAGTAATCCAGGAGAAACCGCTGAACTACCAGATTTCTCTAGCGTCGAGCTCGCAGCTGGTGCTATTGCTGAACGTGGAAAACTTGGGCCAATGATGGTCTTTATCTTCGTATGGGAAACGATCGTCTACGACCCCATCGCTTGCTGGACTTGGAATCCAAAAGGCTGGTCGTATACGATGGGGGGTCTCGACTTTGCTGGTGGTACACCTGTCCACATTTCCTCCGGCACAGCTGCCTTAGCAATCTCCATCTATCTTGGCAAACGCCGCGGTTATGGCACTGAGCGCCTGGCCTACAAGCCTCACAACACCAGTTATGTGGTCCTCGGTACTGCGTTCCTTTGGTTCGGTTGGTTCGGCTTCAACGGTGGCTCAGCTTTGGCCGCCAATCTCCGCGCAGCCAACGCTTGCATCATCACCAACCTATCTGCCTCTGTCGGTGGACTCACCTGGATGCTCTGGGATTACCGTCTTGAGCGCAAGTGGTCTGTCGTCGGTTTCTGCTCTGGTGCCATCGTCGGTCTGGTCGCCATCACCCCCGCATCTGGCTACGTAGGTGCTCGTGAGTGTATATTTCTTCTCCGTTTCGAAAGGCGTGCTCATGCCCCCTGCAGCGGCCTCTGTTGCTTTTGGTATCGCGGCTGGTACTATTTGCAACTTTGCCACCAAGCTCAAGTTCATATTCGAGTACGATGACTGCCTCGACATATTTGCGTCCCACGCTGTTGGCGGTATCGTTGGCAACATCCTAACTGGTTTCTTTGCCCAAGCCGACGTTGCTCTTCTCGACACCACTGTCATTCCAGGCGGTTGGATCAACCATTACTGGAAACAAGTCGGCTTCCAACTTGCCGATTCGTGCGCTGGCCTGAGTTACTCTTTTGTCGTCACTACCATCATCCTCTGGATTATGCACTTTATCCCTGGCCTCCGCCTCCGTGCTTCTGAGGAAGCCGAGATTGTTGGTATCGACGACGCTGAGATGGGCGAGTTCGCATACGACTACGTCGGCATTGATGCCGATATTGGTCCGAAGGAGCAGGAAACTCGTGCCGAGTCTCCTCCACCTGGTAGCAATCACAAGGAGGCCGCCCACTATGCGTGAACAGTGGTTTCCGTCACTGATTTGGTCTCTGTTTCATGCGATACCCAACTCACACTCATGCCGACGCACCCTTGAGCCCCATTTCCTTCAGCACACTCTACCCCCTTGTATCATCCCTACAACTATGGGTTGACTTTGTCCAGCACATACATTCGCTTGATTTGTCAACAATACACTCGACCCAGTCAATCGCCTGGCTGCTGCGAAAGCCGGGCTCGCTGTACTGTAGGGAGATATCACTTTCGCATTTCCTAGTTGAGAACTACCTTTTGTTCCTCTTTTTTTTTCCAGTTTCTTTACCGTGCGGGAGGATGCCAATATAGATAGAGTGACAGTTTTAGTAGAAACCACACCAATACAGACCTGATTGAGCCCGGTACCTGGTTCGCGTGCCGTCTCCAGCTGCTGTGAGGTCTGAAACGCGGTGGAAGCGGTCTTGATAAGAGATAAGGCCGCTAAATTCTGCCGATCCCTCGCGAACATGATAGGTCTTACAATCTGCCATACGGTGGAACAATCCTTTCGGCATGCATCAGTCGACAAATGGCAACCAGGGTATTGTCCCTAGGCACGGCCACCGTTCCTGACGACCATCACGAAGCTTCTTATCTCGAGTTAAACATTGCACCTCGAAGCTCGAAGCTCAAACGAATTTTCGGAACTTATTATAACGAAAGTTATTTTGAAACACCAGTCGAAGAGCTGGTTTCCTGGACAGCCACGTAGATTCACTACAATACACTACAGGGCTGGATGAATAAATACAGGTGAAAAAAAAAATTCTACATCCGATCAATATCAATATGGCCTGGCACCAGGGGCTTTGACACCAGCGTGGTACTGGGGATCCCACCTGTTCGACTTTTGGATATCGTGAACGGCGCCGTTGAACTTTCCAGCCATTAATGGGGGCGGATGAATGGGCATTTTGGCAATGTGGACGCGGGCATGGTGGCCATTGGCAGAAATCGGAATAGGGGCAGGGCCGCGGATGGGGCCAGGGTGCTGCTGTGGGAACTTGTGGACGTTTTGAATGTTCTGGATCCACTTGGGTTTGGCCTGGACTGGCGACGGAGACAGAACTGGACTCGCGTGACGCCGGGCGAGAGGCGAGTTCGGCGGTAGGGGGGACTTGGAGAACGCTGGCTGACGACGACGGATGGGGAGCGGTGTTGCTCCTCTACGAGCGTGGTTTTGCTCCGCGGCTGGGACAAATCCGTGATGTCCGGTTGGGTCGTAACCAATATAGGAATGATGAGGTTGTTTCTCAGCCTGCTTGGAAACGTTAGATAATTGCACGTAGGAGATTGAGGAGGAGACTGACCGGCTGAGGGGTGTTCCTGGTTGCAGCGACACTGGTGCCGGCAATCGGTTGCAGAGGCGCACAACGGGACAGGTGCGGGTAGAATACAAAGGTAATAGTAATAGTGAGGAGAAGAGCGATGAACTGCATTTTGGACTCTGAAATAAGCGAGGATTGTGCAAGTGAGGCCGGCCTCGGGAAATTCTTCACGAAAAATTTAGTGGACGATGGGAGTGAGGTAGACCGAACCTCGTTATATATTGTGAATCCCTTTATGTTTGTTTTCGTTGCCTACGGGATCGAAACGACTTGAAACACAACCTGACACGGAGGTGGCGGTCATGGTACAAATTGTCAGGCGATAATATTCAGATGTAAAACCGATCTATTATCAAGCTGTCGAGTCACGGATCGAATCTGACAAAGAAGAGATTCGCGATGGAAGATGAGACATGACGTCACCACATGTAATGCGCGACTCATCAGGAGTCAAGCAAGTAATGGAAGACTAGGAAGACTGTTCTTCAGTTGTTCGGCTGAATGCTTGTTGGAGAGCTCGGGACTTCGGAACGAAGATCACGTGAACAGTGAAAACTAGTCAACATCTCAGCCACTATTGACGAACAAGCTTTCAGAGGCCACCCATGTGTTCATAGATATGCACCTTTGTATGCGACAACCATGGACAGCCGGCTTCGACCTTCACACGCACACGAGTCTGACTTGTGACAGAAAGATGAGGGCTAGGGTAGGTCATTGCGGTGCGTGAGATGAAGGTTGAACCGCGATTGGGTCAAAAGTCGGATTGGGAGAATTGGGAACTTCTGCCACCGCGATCAGAATTAATATTAATGTCGTTAAAGCATCCATAATATGCCGTGGTTGGTTCAAAAATGAACAACGACATCCCCGGCCTCCCCACCTAACTGGTGCTAGCAGCAGATGCCGTATTTATTGCCCAAGAAATGAGCGCCGTACTTCTTGAATAGCACAGTAAGCGATTACCCTGCAGATCAAAATGAGATACAATACATGCTATACTCAACTTTGTAAGCTCCCACGGTACCAGCATGTACTACTGTCTCTGCAGATGTGCTTCGACTTTCCCTAGAAATCTTCGCCCCATTCCCTAACCCCCCCGTCGTCATTGCTCCTTGATAAGGCTGTTCATACAAGTAAGGCGTTATGGAACTTAGTCTAATAAACCTTCAGATGCCACTCAGACACCACATTAATGGGATCGGAATTGCGGCCGTTGTGCCTGCTAGTGATTGGATCCTTTCGGATCCATTTGCATATGCCTAGCCCTGATTTATATTTAACAACAATTGCAACATTCGTAGCAAGTTGCACAGTCGAGTTGGAAGCAGCACTGGTATCATCACAAGTGTGGAACAGCAGCAGTAGATATTGATATTCTCGCAGCGGCTTCTATGGTAGAAGAGAATAACTGCCTTCTGTAGACCCCAAAGAAAGGCTTCAATTGCGCATGGCTACTAGCCTTTAATTATTTCGTGTCAACGGGGGCAGGCAAGGGTAATTAGATTGCGCTGAACGGGCCGCAGGTGGGTTACAAAGGACCGTTTCGATCATGCGATCTAATGTCGAACGACCATCGATCTGATCATCGACCATCATCGAGAACTCGCTTCGGAACCGAGAACGGCGGCTCAAACATCTCAAACTCGTAGTCTCAGAATCACCACGCTCTCGGCCCCTAGTGGTTTCAGGTGTACATGGTTTATTTATGGACGGCCACACCCCTCAGCCCAGATCCGATCTCACATGGCAGAAGCGGTGGATAATCAACTTACATTGTATTTCCATCACTTCCCGTCCTTCCCCCTTCCGTTCCAATCCGAGAGTCATGATATTCTCTGTTCACGCTTTCGACATCCTGACTACGTACCATACCGACAGACAATTGCAGTCCAACGGCCCCCCGCCCAACGAGCGTAGCGCCATGCATTAAGCTAGGTAGTAAAATATACTAATTGTGTGTACTTGAAAACCGAGTTTGGGGGCACGAGGCGAAGATTTGGTTTGAGGGGCGGAAGGACTCTTGGAATCCTGCCGCGACCTCAACGGTGTTCTCGGGTGCCCAATAGCGAATGCCAGGGCGATTCTAGCATTTCAAGTTATCATAACCAGGTTAAGCTGCTCGAAAGCGGCTGTAGAACGAAGGTAACACCCGCTCCTTGTTGCTTCTGGGTTAGTTCCTTGGAGGACTCGTGAACTCCCACCGCCCTTGAGCGGAGATCGAGCCAAAAGTCTTGCATCTTGAGCGACTTTCACAGTCACGGAGTGGCTGGAGCTAGTACGCAGCGACGCTGGGTTGCTCGGTGATTCTCAAATGTTTGTGCGAATTCATCAAAAAAAAAAAAAACATGAAAGGAATGCGCTCTTGTTACATAGGATCGGGTCCAAAGAGTGAGGTGTCTCCGACAGTATCGGTTTCGGGTTGCTGGGGCTCGAAAATACCGTAGACAGAACAGGTAGAGACTGATTAGTGCGAGGAATCTCCTTGGTAATAGGAAAGAAGGAATGGAGAGTCCACTTCAAGATCAGACTGGGGTATCATGTACCAATGAATACGGAATCCTATTAAGCGTCTACCTGGTACGGTGCACCCACGCCCAACGGGCTCGAACATTTCCGACCCAAACTTGCCGATCCGCTAGGATATCTGGTGTCGCCAAACATACACACAGCATGTACTCTTAGTCTGTGAGTACAATCCATGAGCCGAAGCATAGATAACAATTTGTGTGCTGGCCGCTGTGGGGAAGGCGCAAAATTCGGTCTTACACGCCCAACGAACAGCAACAAAACGGGGGAGAGTGGGGCGGGGAAAAGTGTTTAATGTGTATACAAGAACAAAATAAGTTTATTCGTATTTCTATTCTGCGTTCGATAATGTTGAAGAAGCTTATCATCACCACCACCTAGGTAAGATACACGATCTTTGCTTTCTAAAGACGCTGCTTGTACCCTTTATCGTTAATCCATCATGTGAGAGTCTTATATTTAGCCTTACGCATGTTCCATGGAGTGAGAGGTGCGGAGGATGGATTGAAGGGTGACGTTTTGAAGCAAATGAAACACCCAAAGTGCTTGTGTCAATACATTTCAATCATCTTCAGGCCCCTTTTGCAATTTCGAACCGAGAATACCGCGCGTTTCGGTTCATCGGACAGTCTTGATCGTCTGGGGAAACTCATATTTACACTCTGCATGTTCTCAATTTAGTGGGTAATTGCTCCGTATGACCAGCTTTGAATGGTTTAACACAATCATCCCAAAGGTTCATTCACAGCGATGGTCATGCTGAGTCTGATGATATTTCCTTTAGCAATGCTGCGCTAGGCACCATGTGCTCTAGTATTTAACATTCCTGACGAGAGTTCGCTTTTATGTCTGCAAAATTGTACGTGCGGATTCGTTCCCTAGGAGAATCGCCTTCGTGTAATACAGAGAGTCTTCACCTTTACCTTTACCACGAGCGTCGTAGCAGATTTATCGATGGCTCGAGCAAAGCATCAACCGAGGTGGAGCAAAAGGCAGGAGAATTGCTGGTTCGCGTGTACAATTTGCTTTTTCAAGCTACATACCTGAGCCTACCTTGTTAGGGTATTGCAACCTTTTCGTGGTTCTACTTCAACACTTGATGATCGGATTGTCACGCCTCGTCTTTCCATCTTTAAGCCGGATCAGACGGTCGTGTATGAAGGAAGAAATGAAAGGGTCCTTGGTCTATTGAGGTCTTTTTTAGGTTCGTGTCTCTAATCCACCAATACCCATCCTTCATCCAGTATTGATATTATACACTCTCCCTCTCTCAACCTAATTCAAGTAGTGGTATATAACCAAAGTAAGTACAAGCACAAAAAAAGCCATGATAAAATGGAACATCGCGCGATACAATGACGGCTAGTCATAGCCGGATAATGTGGCATGCAAGATATGATGGTACATAAGCTGTGTGATTGCTTTCTTCGGGTGAACTTTGCGGGTCCTATTAGTCCTTGGGTCTAATGGGGAAGGGATGTTGACGAACCTCAGTCATAATCCGACACCAAGAAAGGATCGTAAGAGAACCTGCACTGCAAGGTGAGTACATAATAGATGATGCGCAGGGATCTCACGTACTATCGTGCACTCGAACATTTAGGCAGCTTCTGCCGCTGTCAGCTCATTGAGACAGCGGATGACGTTCCCAACTCCTTCCCGTACGCGATCCCGCTCTATGCCTTCTGGGACCTTTTGGAGGAATCGACTTTCGAAACGGTCTGGGTGCCACTTGAGTAAGGCCTCCCGAAGGCGTTCTTTCCTCGTCTTGGAGGTTGAATGATAGTTGCTTAAAATGAAGTTACTGATGGCCTTGCGTGTAATACCATCGGGTTCAGATGGAGGGTTCAGCACCGGCCATGGCATTGTGGCGAACGTAAGTGCGAAATTACTGTTGCTGGCTTGACTGCTCAACCGTCTCCAATTCTCCTCATACGCCTCCCAAACCTCTGCGACTCTCTTGGGGTGCCCTTTAGCAGCGTGATCTCGTCGCTCCTTGGCCTGGAACTGCTGGTTTAGGCGTTCGTTCTCTTGGCGAATCCTCTCCTCTCGAGCGCGTTGCTCGTCCTGAGCTCGCTGTTCGTCTCGGATGCGCTGCTCCTCACGAATGCGCTGCTCCTCCCTTATCCTTGCCTCTCGGGCCTCCCGGGCCCTCTGTTCATCTCTAACACGTTGCTCTTTCAATCGCTCCCGTTCCTCTTCTCTCCTCTCCTCTCTAGCCTTTGCGTCTCTCTCTTCCCTCTCTTGTGCCTCCCGTTGCTCGTGCCGTATTCTGCTCTCATCTCGCCGTCTGCGGCTAGCTTCGGCAGCTACCTGCTCCAGTCTAGTGCGACGCGACAAAAGATCCCGTAACTCCTGTTCCTGATGTCTCTGCGCTTCAAAGAACTCGTCAGGGAAGACAGTCTCATTCGACCGGGTGGGAGTGTGGTCGTGGACGGCATCACGTCTGTTTGGCGACTCGAGTTCCGGCGAATCCTGCGGCAAGAAGGCGAGGTCGGCCTCGTCTTCGTCTTCGTCCATGCTTTCGGGCGATGAGTCAGAAGTGTCTTGCAGGGTCTGTTGCCGTTCCACCTCTCTTTGAAGTCGCTCACGTTCGGCCTCTTCCTCGCGCTCACATTCAGCCTCTTTCTCTTTAGCCTCCTGAATACATCCCTCAAGTTTCTTCCTCTCGTTGATAAGCAAGTCGTGCTCGAGCCGTTTTTTATCCAAGGCGTCCTCGCGTTCTTTGAACTGCCGTTGATGTTCCTCAAACATTTCTTTGACCTTCTTCAACCGTTCTTCCTCTTGCCTCAGCCTCGCTTCCTCATTATCCAACTTTTTCCGTTGGTCCTTCAACCGCTTCTCCTCGGTCCCGAGGGTCTTCCGACTCATATCCTCCTTATCACGAGTTTCCTTGAGCTTTGCCTCATCGAAGCGCTTCTTCTGCTCGCGTCTTTGCCGCTCAAGGGCCCATTGCTCTGCCTTTCGCTGCTCTTCAGCAAGTCGTGCCTCCTCTCTCTGTTGGGCCTCCTGTTTAGCCTGAGCACGTGCCTGCCTCCTTGCCTCCTTTTCATGCCGGCGCTGAGCCTTTTTTGCAGCGGCGGCTTGACGAGCGTGCGCTTGTCCATTTTGCGGGGATGTCGACCCCAGGAAGTGCGACTGCGCAGAGGGCAATTTGGTGCTGGGCGCCCCCCGAGGGGTACTAATTGGCGGTGTAGGCGTGCTTGAAGGTGGTCGAGTGAGTGGAGGGGGCTGAAGCACAGGTCCTTGGGGACGTGTATGCGAGGGAATCGGTGGACTGGGTTGTGAAACCCAAGCACTCTTTTCAGTGGTGGTATTGGCACCAGAATTAGCCATGTTGGCCAATGGCGAGCTATCCCTTCCTGCTGAGGTGCTGAACGATATGGTTGCGGAGGGCGAGGAACCGGGGAAGATGCCTCCAAGGGAGGTGTGCCGCTGAGGACCCCGTGGTGCCATCGGGCCATTGGCAAGAGGAATCGGAATGCTGGCGCTTTGATGCGGCATCGGCATCGTTGTTGCGCGCGAGAGGGAGCCAGAGGTCTGAGCATAGCTCATCGCAGATTGCGGGCTCGCGTTCATCGGATTTGACACCACTGCTGGATGCCAGTGAGGCGGATTAGGCGGAGTGGTACTTAGGGGTCCCATCGAGGCTTTACGACCAAGCGAGGTTGTGCCACTTGCTCCAGCAGTGGTCACAGAGCCGATGGGGTGGCTCGTGGATGGTCGGCGAGACTTGGGAGGTTCGCTGGTATGTATAAACGTCCCTGTAGAGCTCGCAGTGGAGGTATTTGACCAGGCACCAGAAGAACGAGCAGATGAAGCCGTCGTCGAAGAACTCATACTGTTGAAGGAGGCGAAAGATGCTTGAGAGGCTGCAGGTCGTAAGCTGGGTGTGAATGAACTACGCGTTGTCGGTGTTGTAGGAGTACCGATTGTCACGCCGGGCGTATTTGAGGAACGGCGCTCGATAGGAGTCTGGTGCTGGTTCTGGTGTTTGCCGTTCGGGATTGGGACACCCCCTGTGGTATTCCTCATTCGTAATGGTCGGCGACGCTTATCAGATTCTGTCGTATCATCCTCGTCGGAATCTTCCTCGTCGGTGTATTCCCTGTCCGTTCGAGACCCGTGAAAAGCATCTTGGGTAGCCGTTGGTATTGCTCGGGATGATGACCCAGCAGAGGGAATAGAAGCTCGCGAAGCAGAGTGACTAGGTGGTTGGAGGTGAGTTTGGGACTGCCGGCTTCGAATGGGTCCCTGAGGGGAGGGGGGTGAAGTTGGGGCAACAGGTCGATCCGGAGGCGTCCCCTGGTGAACGGCAACGTTGGCAGAACGCGGGTGGATGCCAATGGGAGGGCCAGTGCTCTGGCCTATTGAGCCGCCCCTTGCACGTTTCGCCTCGATCTCCCGGAGAATATTCTCTTGCTGTTCCCTCTGGATTTGCATATGACGGCGACGGCCTTCCTCTTGCTGAGAAGCCCTCCGGAGGGATTCGTCATAGTCCTGTCGCCAGTTTAAGTTATCGGGAGGTTTCGACATTAGTCGGTCGGGGGTCAGTGTGTCGGATCGTGCACGCGGGCTCTTCGCTCGGGAGAGAAGGGGATCTCCCTTTGGAAGGGCGGCTGCTGGCGTGGGCCGTGGCATTGCAGGACCAATGGGGAATGCAGTCCGGATGGGAGTAGCAGAGTCAGATGGAGACGGGAAGGAAGGCATCTTGGAGTTGGTGGGACTCTGATGGAAGAGAGTGGCAATATTTGTAGGACGGTTCCGAGTCGGAGTAGCTGTACCAGTGGTAGGGGTCAACTTTGCAAGTCGTGCGGATGCATGAGACAGGGTCCTTTCGCCTCGTAAGCGTTGCATATTAATTCGGCGCTGAGTAGCACGGTGGTCCTCGTCATTTTCTGTTGGCGGGGGCGCATGGTGCTCGTCATCACCTGCATCGCTCGAGTCGTCACTGCCTGATATCTCCACTTCCGGGTCCGATGATTCTTGTCCGTTCATAGCCAGCTCCATATAGTCGAAGCCAGATGCCGCCCAGAGCTCCTCTGGCTCTTCAACTTCCACAATCTCGTCCCCTTCGAGTTCTTCTTCATCGTCTTCACTGTGCGCCGAGCTCGCACTCCCACTGACAGACTGTTCTAACTCGTCGAGCTCGCCCCCGCGATCTCGCAAGAGGTCCTTCATCCGCTTATGGTATTTCTCCATTGCCTTCTCAATCTCCTCATTATTCTTCGCGGCATCGAGGGTTTTGTTGAGCTCTTCCTCTGCTGTAGCGACCTGGGTCTGCCATTCGCGCAGTTTGACCGCGAACAGTTGTTGGTGCTTGGCCCAATCCGACTGCGTCGCGGTTGGGGGCGGACGCATAGAAAGAGGAGGCTGCCCATGGCTTGAGGTAGATGATTTACGAGCATCCGAACCAGTTTGCGGGCCCTTTGGAGGTACAAAATAATGGCCTACATTACTGCCACCTGTGTCGGTATCGGAATTTGTGTTCTGCGGCGGGATCCATCGCTGTGTCGCCTCTGCACGTACAGGATGGTCCATTCTATTCGGGACCACAGCAATAAGCACGCGCCGAGATGAGAGCAGCGGCGGAGCTGGGGAGACCGCGTTGGGACGCACCAGATAATCGGGAGATAGAGCCCGGACGGTTGAGGAAAAAGGAAAGAAGAATGGAGGTGAAATTATGCGGAGAGGGAGGTGAAAGAAAGGGAGGAAATGGAGGTGATCGAAGGGTTGGGTAAGAGAGGGCTGGTGGGTCGCGTCGTGGTGGTGTTGAAGCCACGAGCGACATGGTCCCGTGAACAGACCGAGCGTGGCTGGGAGACTGCCAAAGCGGCCTGAGACGATTCAACACACTATCAATCAAGCCTAGTCGAGTCCCCAGTCGAGTCCCAGCCGCCGTTCCGGGCGTTCCTGGTCGTTTGTACGTTAGCGGGCTTGCTTTCTGCACCACAATCGCCATAAGACGTTCCGCGTGCCAGTCGTTCCAGAAACCACCTGTAGATGCCTGCCCCATCATCTAAACCCTCGTCCCGCGTCATCATGACGATCGCAGGTCACCCCCACTCCGTTTTCCCCCTTTCCTGTGCAGCTCTAGTGCTGCACAGAGCGTGTTTCTCCTCTAGGTAGCAGCACTCCTGCAGCATGGACATCGCGATGCAAGTGTAATACCCCACCCCATTCAAGCGTTGCTTCTGCACCTCGTTAATCACAACGGCGGTTTCATGTCGCCCCTCGCAGCGGAATGCTCAATAATGTATGCTCAATATACATCTCTATACCGAAGTCGGTCCTTCCAAACCGAACACTGCCCCTTTCGTTCCCTTTAACCACTTTCGGCGATCCGTCCTCAGTTGGAAACCCTTTCTTTAATTTCATTATTTCTACATGTTAGAGTGTGGTTTGCGAAGCCATTAAGGTGTTTAGGATGCGAACAACCTGCTCTGAACCCTCTCTAATGTTCGTCTTGTCTTCTTCCGACGTGACTCGTGCCAAAACCTGTGGACGTTGGGGCGTCAGATGGAATCGGGATGACCCGAGGACGGAGACTTGCCTTTGCAAACTTGTCTGGATGCCAGCGCAGCATTGCTTCCCTAAGTCGAGACTTCTTCAATCGCCTTGGGTCGGACAAGTCCGTTGAGCTACTCTCGGCGAGCCGATAAGGCGACAGGACAAAGGTAGAAATCAACGCCTTGGTCAGATGCGTTGAAAGGTCGCCACCATTCCGGGGCTGGCGCATGACCGGCCAAGGGATATCCGAAAATCGGAGGCCGTTCTGCGTGCCAACTGCGATTCCAGATCCAGGATCAGCCGTCAGGATTGTATTAGAAAGAAGCGACGCCCAGCGCCGCTCATAGGTATCCCAAGCTTCTCGGAACCGCTCGGCGTCATTTGGCCTGGGAGTAGCAGCGTGACGATTCGGTGTGCGAGGACGGCTCGCAGTGGGAGGGGGGATGAAATTATCTGCTAAACGTTCCCATTCTTGGTCCATCCGGTGTCGCTCTTCTCTCAACGCCTCCTCGAACATCTCCCTGAGCCGTTCTGGAGAACCGCGCTGTCGATCACGCTCACGATCTTGCTGACGCTGACGTTCATATTGCTCTCGGGCTAGTTTTTCCTCTTGTCTTTTCTGCCGCTCAGCAGCTCTCCGTTTGTTATCCTCTTCCAACCGTTTCAACTCTTCGGCCAGTTTTTGTTCCTTTTCAGCTCTCCTTCTCTCCTCTTCGATTCGTCGCTTCTCTTCCTCAGCCCTCCTCTTCTCCTCCTCAGCCCTCCGCTGTTGCTCGGCGATCATCTTTCGCTCAGCCTCAAGCCTGCGCTGCTCATCTTCGACCCTTCGTCGTTCTTGCTCCTGATGGCGCGGAGCATGATTAGCATACTCTTCCTGGTATGAAGGGATGAGCTGTCAACCACTGACCCGTTCGAGGAAAGTCTGCGGGTCCGCCCCTCGGCGGAACGATCCACTACGACTCCGCGTGGTTTGCTCTTTGATAGCCTCCTCAACCTGGGACGCTTCAGCACGCCACGCTTCCTCCTCACGTCTCCATGCATCTTCCTCCTGCCGGCGAAACTTCACTCTCTCTTCTGCCCATCGCTCCCAAGCTTTAGCGCCTTGCTTACGCTTGAGGGGATCCGCCTCGTAAATAAAATCATGACCAGGAGGCGTAGATCCAGGGCTAGGACCTATGATGTTGTCTTTGGACGAACTGCGAGGGTGTGGTACTGGGCGGGGAGTATTAGGTCTCACCAAAGGGGTGGTGGGGCGAATGTGAGGGGTTGAGGCACTACCTCGACGTTCTTTTTTGGTCGCAATTGGTGGCGTTGTGCCTAATCGTTCCCAAACGCGTTCTCTCTCCCTTTCGCGCATCCGTTTGCGCTCGTCAACGCTCCGACGAGCTGCTTCCTGCACCTGGCGCTCAATATTAGCACTTTCCTCCTGAACCATCTTAGAAATCTCAGCGCGCAATTCTCGCACGCTGCGAAGACGCTCAGGATCCTGGCTGAATGGGGGTGCACGTCCCCGCGAATGCGAGTTAGAACGATGGAGAGGGATATGCTCAGGAAGAGGGGTAGGAGGTACAGTGGTGGAGCGAAGGTATGCGGGACGCTCTGCAAAGGTGCTGAGGTTGGGTCGGCCAGGTGTGGCCGGTGCGGGGGGAGCAGTGGACCGGCGAAGCGGAGGACGACCAGGAGAGTATGCATTCTTTACTGGACGTGCTGATTGCGACTTGTGGAGATGAGTAGGGAGAGGAGGGGCAGGAGTTTTGTGCCGAAGAAACGGGGTGGTAGAAATATCCGGTAGTGATTTAGAGAATGGACTCGGAGCTTCATGTAATGTTGAATGGAACCTGGGCGCGGATGGGGTGGTGGCGCCTGCGGTGATCCAAGCAGGAAGATACTGAGCACCGAGGAAGGGTTCGAATTTAGGGACGTGAAGATCCATCGCCTAGTAGAGTGAACTAAGAGGAAAAGTGACGTTGGAGGTGACCTTGCAAAGGGAAAACTCAAAAGGAAAAGGCTAAGGATTGCAGACTGCGGAATCGAGCCAAGGGCGAAGGAGCAGTGGTTTTTGTGCTATGAGGTAGTACTTATGGATGCGGCAATGTGGTGTGGGTTTCAAGAGTTACGGATGGCTGAGGGACCAAAGCCTCGCGAAGGGCGCGTGTGGGTATCACGTCTCTCGATAGGGCATGCGACTGAAATTTGGCGCACATACATGCAGTTTGTAATGTATTTAGTACCGCTTCTGTGGTACAGACTGCACAAGCGTGTTTGGGACCCTTAATTCAGTGTTAAACGTTGAGCATGGAAGCCAAAGACTCACTTCGCCCCAACGGAACATATGAAAGAATCAGGGATCTTCGCGGATTGGGACTTGAGCAACTTCTGGATAGGGATTTGCGAGTGAATGGTCGTGTTTATGAGCAACTTTGGCTCGACCTGATTGAGATCGATTGGCATATGACACGTTTAAAGAAATATTACATGAAAGTGTGAATGTTGGTGGCCAAAGACTGTTTACATCAGAAAAGTGCACAAGAAGTTCTCGCATCATCATCTCATGCCAATCTTAGATCTAGGATGAGCCCTTGCTGGACGAGAGAGCCCTTCTAAAGTGGGCTCCAACTCCAGCCATGTTCTCCTCTTCGTTAAACTCCGGCCATACTACTTCAGGTATGTTCTGCGGGGGACGGGGCCATTCAGCTGAGGCACCGAGATTGCTCATAGAGGAGAAATGCGAGGGTTGCTGAGAACTTGGACCGCGACGTCCAAATGAGCTTGGGTGCCTGTGGCCGTCTGATGAGTTGGAGCGAGGCGAGTTTCCGAGAGTATTTCCATCCTGTAGAGACTGGTGATAGCTACTGCCCTCACTTCTGGAGCGTGTGTGTCGTGATGAACCGCTCGT
>WNFL01284295.1_pt2 | contig 15013 bp, 12 predicted proteins | sample 5400361 | NCBI WGS metagenome assembly WNFL01 (sample SAMN13153351, study PRJNA577476) | soil metagenome | isolation source: 40 cm soil on Douglas fir-dominated hillslope | place: USA:California | collected 2013-09-17
TCCATCGCAATAAGGTTGCCTAGCTGAACGCCCGCATGTGCACCAGAGATAGGTCTTCCCCGCTTGGACTTCGGCACGGTAGGGATTCATTTCTGAGATAAATCCATCGTCAGACATAGTTTTTTCCTTCGCGAGCGACTCGCGGGATGATTCGTTTGGAACGCAAAGATCTCTGGGTTAAGCGTCGTCTTATGCTCTAATCCTGAAATGGATCGTGCACAAGGATGGTGTCCTCACGCTTTGGACTTGTGGAGAGAAGCGCAACGGGAGCTTCAATGAGCTCTTCCAGCCGCTTCACATATTTGATCGCCTGTGCAGGCAAATCGGCCCAGGAGCGCGCACCTTGGGTGGATTCGTGCCAGCCTTTTAGAACCTCGTAAATTGGCTTCACACGCGATTGCGCGCCCTGAGCGGCTGGCAAATGATCCACTTCATGTCCGTCGAGCCTGTAGCCGACACAGACTTTCACCTCGTCGAAGCCGTCGAGCACGTCGAGCTTCGTGAGTGCGATGCCATCCATGCCGGAGACTTTAATGGTTTGGCGAACGAGACACGCATCGAACCATCCGCACCGGCGCGGCCGGCCCGTGACGGTCCCGAACTCGTGACCACGCTCGCCGAGACGGTGCCCTGTCTCATCGAAAAGCTCGGTTGGAAAGGGTCCTTGCCCGACCCGCGTCGTATAGGCTTTCGTGATACCGAGGACGTAATTAACGGAGCTCGGGCCAAGTCCCGAGCCTGTCGCGGCTTGTGCGGAAACCGTGTTGGACGAGGTCACGAAAGGATAGGTGCCGTGGTCGATATCGAGCAGTGCGCCTTGCGCGCCCTCGAAGAGGATACGTTTCCCCTCGCGTTTGTACCTATCGAGCAACTGCCAGACCGTGTCGATATAGGGCGTGATCTTCGGCGCGATTTCGGACAGCTGATGAAAGAGTTCGTCACCATCGATTTCGGGCTGGGATAGCCCACGACGCAAGGCGTTGTGATGAACGAGCGCACGGTCGAGTTTCGCTGGCAGGGTCTTGAGATTGACGAGGTCCATTACGCGGATCGCGCGGCGGCCCACTTTGTCCTCATAGGCAGGTCCGATGCCGCGCTTCGTGGTCCCGATCATGGAGGCGCCCGCGGATTGCTCGCGGAGAGCGTCCAACTCCCTGTGAAGCGGCAGGATCAAAGTCGCGTTCTCTGCGACCCTTAAATTGTCGCGACTAATCGCGACGCCAAGTTTGGCAAGCTCCTTGATCTCGGAATCGAGCGCCCATGGATCGATAACAACTCCGTTTCCAATGACGGAGAGCTTGCCTCGAACCACCCCTGAAGGCAAAAGTGACAGCTTGTAAGTTTGATTGTTGACGACGAGCGTGTGCCCAGCATTATGGCCCCCCTGAAAGCGCACAACGATGTCGGCGCGCTCAGATAGCCAATCGACAATCTTGCCTTTTCCCTCGTCGCCCCACTGAGAGCCGACAACTGCGACATTTGCCATTTCAATCCCCGGATGCTTTTTAGGCGCCAACACTACTGCAAGGAACGGCATTTAGCCATGGTGAGAAATCAAATCCTCGCTATCTCCGCCAACTTGCCAAAATAAGAAAACACAAGCGAGGATCGGCCTTGAAATCACTCTATAATCGCCCTGGCCTGCTTCTCAGCCTCACCTCGGCGTTTTGGGCTGGAAATTTCGTGATCGGCCGCGCGATCGTTGGCGTTGTCCCTCCTGTCACGCTCGCCTGCCTCCGCTGGACGCTTGCATCTCTTATCTTCCTGCCGTTCGCTTTGCCCCATCTGAGAGAAGATGCGCCGCAAATCGCGAAAAATTGGCGCATCCTTCTCTTTTTGGGGTTCATTGGAGCGGGCTGTTACAACACGCTTTCCTATCTCGGGCTCACGACGACGGAGGCGCTCAACGGGCTTGTTCTGAACGCGGCTGGTCCGATGTTCATCGCGGTTGCCGCTTGGAGCTTGTTCGGCGATCGTCTTGAAACGCCGCAGCTTATCGGCATGGCGACAGGCTTCGCCGGGGTTCTCGTCATCATCGCCAAGGGCGATCTCGCGTCCCTTGCGGCATTCCGCCTTAACCCGGGCGACCTTCTCGTTGTCATGGCACTTATCACATGGAGCATCTACACGGCCTTTCTTCGCAAGCGCCCGCCGATCAGCTGGCAAAGTCTGAACTTATGCGTTTATGCCGTAGCGGCGCTGTCGAACCTCCCATTTGCATTCATCGAACATGGGTTCGGCCAAACAATGAGCGCAAACTGGGCCACAGCCGCGACGATTTGCTATGTCGCCATTTTCCCGAGCTTGATCGCCTACATTTTTTATAATCGCGGTGTCGAGCTTCTGGGCCCCGCGCGGGCAGGACTTTACCTTTTTCTGGTTCCCGTGTTCGGGGCGCTCCTGGCGATGGTCTTTCTCGGTGAGCAGCTTCACCTTTTCCACGCAGTCGGATTCGCGCTCATTATCGGGGGAGTACTTATCGGAACCCGAAGGCCCGAGGCCGCGAACGTCGCGGCAGCGGAAAGGGCCGGCGACTAGATCAACCCGCCTTTAATCGGAACCGATTAAAGGCGGAAAAGTTGATCGGTTCTAGAGTATTAGAGCAACTTACCTGCGTCCCATAGGACGCAGATTGCTCTAGGTGAGTCCGGCGCACCCCTTTGGATCTCATCCACGATGTCTATTTCAATCGATACCTTTAGAAATAATGTTCCGAATCTCATGAGCAATAAAGTACTTCGGATTTGAAGTCATTTCCATTTCTTTTAGAATATTAACCTTTTGAAGGGCCTCGACATTCAGTTGAGCCGAGCGATATTGGACTCCTAAATGGTCTGCAATTAAAGGTATGGAAATCACCTGAGATCGAAAGAGAAAATCTATTATTGACGCCAAGTTTATTGAACGGCTGACGGATTTTATTCTATTTTTGTAATCTTGTTGTAGTGACAGCAGGGCGTCGGCAATTGCAATGGCATTGCGGCTTGCATCACCCACCATATTCAAAAAAAATGTAACCCATCCGTTCCAATCACCGGATCTCGACACATCATACATTAAATCTATATATTCATTTTTATGACCTTCGAAGATGGGGCTCAGATATAAGATCGGTTGACGTATAACATCTCTGGCAAAGAGATGTAACGTTATTAGCATTCTGCCAACACGGCCATTTCCGTCAGCAAACGGGTGGATTGCTTCGAACTGATAATGAATAAGTGCGGCGTCAATCAACTCCGGAATTCCAAGACGATTTTCTCTTTGGATATACTTCTCGAGGTTCTCGAGGCCTAAGATGGACTCTTTGGGCGGCGGTGGAATAAATCTCGCCTTTTCGATCGTTGCTCCGCCGATGAAGTTCTGATGAACTTTAAATTCACCGGCCCTCACGTTTGCCCCACGATGACGTGGGGTCCCCCTTAAGAGGGTTTGATGAGCTTCTTTCAACGTCCGCAGCGAAAGAGGTATCTCTCTTAGGCTTTCGACGGCGTTCGCTAATGCACTTCTATAATTGAGGACTTCCCTAGTATCGGAGAGTCGCGAACTTTCAGGTGCTCCCGCTTCAAGTAGGAGAAGATCGTCAATTGTGGTGTATGTACCTTCCATGCTCGAAGATGTCAGGGCTTCCCGAACCTGTAATGGCCTTATAAGCAAATAGGGGTCGGGTAAAAGCCGGCCAATGCCGTTTAGTTCGCCCAAAAGCTGAGATGCTGTCTCAAGCGGTGCGGCGAGCGCTCTCATATCGAGTTGGGCAGGCGGCAGGTCGTTGGGGACGAATGCCCATTGCTTCTTTTCGGTCATCACCAAATGACCGCTTGGCGAGGCAATGAAGTCTTCTCTTTTCATTTTTGATAATCATCCGGGCAGGGATTATAAAGAAAGCCCACTTTGTTATAATCTATCCCCTGAGGATTGTCATGAGTTACACTGGCCATATTCGCCAAATGAGCGCGATCGCGGTGGAGATGGGAGACCCGGATGGAGCGAGCCGTTAGCCTGGGTTCGAGGTCATGGCCATCCAAAGCAAAGATGTAAGCTAGGCTATTGATCCACGTTGAGATGCGAACATGACCTCTGCTTCTCTGCTCGCTATGATGTTTTTAGCGAGCTTTTTAGCAGATAAGCACCAGCTCTTAAAGTGGAAAGCCGCCGGCCTCGGTCTTCAGCCAAGCCGCGCAGCAGGCCTTGGCAAGATCGCGGACGCGAAGGATGTAGCTCTGCCTTTCGGTGACCGAAATCACTCCGCGCGCATCGAGCAGATTGAAGATGTGGCTCGCCTTGATGCATTGATCGTAGGCGGGCAGCACCTGGAGATGGCGCTGGACATTCGCGCCCGGTTTCGGCTCGCCGGCCGCAAGCAGCGCCTTGCACTCCTTCTCGGCGTCACGGAAGCGTTGAAGCAGCATGGCGGTATCGGCAAACTCGAAATTGTGCCGGGAATATTCTTCCTCGGCCTGCTTGAAAACATCGCGGTATAGAACACGCTTTTCGTCGTCGCGACCGTTGTAGTTCAAGTCGTAAATGCTATCGACGCCCTGAATATACATCGCGAGCCGTTCAAGACCGTAGGTCAGTTCTCCCGATACCGGATCGCAGTCGAAGCCGCCGACCTGCTGAAAATAGGTGAATTGCGAAACCTCCATGCCGTCGCACCAGACTTCCCAGCCCAGCCCCCAGGCGCCAAGCGTGGGGCTTTCCCAGTCGTCCTCGACGAAGCGAATGTCGTGAAGAAGCGGATCAATGCCGAGGCGCACAAGGCTTTCGAGGTAGAGATCTTGGATATCGAGCGGCGAAGGCTTCAAGATCACTTGAAACTGATAGTAATGCTGGAGGCGGTTCGGATTTTCGCCATAGCGCCCGTCTTTCGGCCGCCTGGACGGCTGGACGAAGGCCGCATGCCAGGGTTTCGGCCCCAAAGCGCGCAAAGTGGTGGCCGGGTGGAAAGTGCCGGCGCCCACTTCCATGTCGTAGGGCTGCAGAATGACACACCCTTGCTCCGCCCAGAATTGTTGGAGCGTCAGGATCAAGTCTTGAAATGATTTCGCGGGATTGAGTGCCGTCGCGGGCTTGACATGCTTCATGAGTGGCGCTTCTTGGGCGGGGGTGATGGCCGTCTTCTATTTTTCGTGGTGGCGGCACGGTACTTGCCAGCGTGCGGATAATCAAGCGGAGCTGTCCGCGAGGGGGAATGCAGCCTATGGTCGCCGTTCGAAAAGTGTCTTTCGCCCTTTTTCTAATCGTAGCAGCCGCCGCACCGGGCAACACCGCCGAACCCGATATCCCCGTGACGAACGAAAACGGAGAGACTGCGTTTTTCATTGATATCGAGATCAAGCCGGGAACCGAAAGCGCGTTCGAGACGGCGGTTCTGAAATCGGTAAAGTGCTCGCGCTTCGAGCCTGGCAATATCACATTCAATATCCACAAACTTTATCACGATGAGCGCAAATACATGCTCTATGAAGTTTGGCGGACTCCGGAGCACTTCAAGGCCCATCTCAATAGACCCTACACGAAAGCGCTGATGGATACCCTTGCCGCCACGATGGTGCAGCCACTCGATGCCAGCCTGCATTTTGCTGGAGATTTTGCGCCAGCCCCTCGCATGGAGCCCGGAATTGCGGAACCGTCCAAGGTAGAAGAGTGCAAATAACCAACGCCCACTTCCCGGGTGCCAAATTCAATTCGAAGTGGCGGCCTCGGGCCTGGCTTGCCCTTAGGCCGCGTTCCCGCTCTGCCTCTGCTACTTTTCGATTACCGGAGGCGCGGTCATTAACCTCGCCAGTTTCGCTAGGCGGTTTTCGCGCCAGACGATAAATAGGCTCGAAGCGATGATGATGCTGGCGCCGATCCAAACAGGCTCACCCGGCCAGTCTCCCCAAATGAACCAACCATAGGCGGTCGCCCAGACGATTCCCGTGTAGTTGAAAATCGTGACGAGGGCCATTGGCGCGTATTTGTAGGCCACCGAGAGAAAAATCTGCGCGAAAGCGCCCGAAATTCCGGCCCCGATGAATAGGGGCACCTCGCTCCACGAGGGCGTCGTCGCGACAAAAGGCATGGCGAGCCCCGTCATAGCGGCCCCGATTGCGAGGAAATAGAAGGTAACTGTCTCCGGCCGCTCAGTTCGTCCCAGCACGCGCAGCAAGGTTCCAAGCCCCGAATGCATCAGCGCGGCGGAAACGGCAAGCGACACCCCCGTCATGTTCACGGTGCCGCTCGGCCTTACGATCACGAGCATACCGAGAAAGCCCACGAGCACGGCGCTCCAGCGGTAGGGGCCTACTTTCTCTTTCAGGAACAGATAGCCCATGATGGGCACGAAGAGCGACGACGTGAAGAACAAGGCTTGGGCATCCGCCATCGGGAGATAGTTGAACGCCCTAAAAGTCGCGATAAGGCTGATCGTGCCGATGAGTGAACGGACGATGATCGTGTCCGCGCGGCTGTTGATCTTGAGAAGATCGCGACGTCCGAGCAGGAAAAACCAGACGGCAAAAGGCAGAGCGGCAATCAGGTTACGGTAAAATGCAACCTCGATGGCGGAGTGATACGGACTGAGGAGTTTCGCGAACACGTTCATGGTGTTCAGCATGAAAAATGAGGCCGCCGAAGCGGCCATGCCGAGCGCAACCCGGTCCTTGTGGACGGGCAGCATTTGCGGCGCCGCTATCACGACCGGGTCGGCCTTATCTTGTCTGAGTTGCATGAATGTGGATCAAAACGGATTAGCCCCCGCCGGAGTGGCGAGGGGTTAATCTATGCGCCCCAAATTTGCGTGGATCAATGGACGCGGCGAAGAGCCGCGGAGAGCTTATCGACCATCTGGTGGATGTGGCTTTCCTCGACGATGAGCGGCGGCGAAAGCGCAAGGATATCGGCGGTCTGCCGGATTAGAACTCCGTTCTGATAGCAGTCGAGGAAAACGTCGTAAGCGCGCTTCGTGGGTTCGTTCGGGCGTGGCTCGAGTTCGATCCCAGCGATAAGACCAAGGTTGCGGATATCGATGACGTTCGGGCTGCCGCGCAGCGAATGCATCGCGTCCTGCCAAAGCGGCAAAAGCGACGCCGCGCGCTCGAACAAGCCTTCGCGATGATAGATGTCCAGGGTGGCCATTCCAGCCGCACACGCCACGGGATGGCCGGAATACGTGTAACCGTGGAACAGTTCGATAATGTGCTCGGGGCCTTGCATCATCACGTCGTGAATGCCGCGCTTCGCAAACACCGCACCCATAGGGATGGCGCCATTGGTGATGCCCTTCGCCACCGTCATAAGGTCTGGGGTTACGCCGAAATATTGCGACGCGAAGGGCGTTCCCATTCGCCCGAAGCCCGAGATGACTTCATCGAAAATAAGAAGCAGTCCATGGCGGTCGCAAATTGCCCTGAGCTTTTCGAGATACCCCTTCGGCGGCACGAGCACGCCCGCGGAACCCGCCAGAGGCTCCACAATGACAGCCGCGATCGTATCGGCGCCATGTAATGCTATGAGGCGTTCAAGGTGGTCGGCGAGTTCCGCACCATGCTCCGGCTGGCCCTTGGAATATGCGTTCCGGCCAATGTCGTGCGTGTGAGGCAAGTGATCGGCTGGTAGCATCGTCCCGAATGTACGCCGGTTGTTGACAAGGCCGCCGACGGACATTCCCCCGAAGCCGACGCCGTGATAGCCGCGCTCGCGTCCAATAAAGCGCGTGCGCTGGCCTTCGCCGCGTGCTCGATGATAGGCGAGTGCGATCTTGAGCGCCGTATCCACGGCTTCGGACCCGGAATTTGCAAAGAAAACTCTGTCAAGGCCCTCAGGCGTCATGCGCACCAGACGCGCCGCGAACTCGAATGCGCCGGGATGGCTCATCTGAAAGCCGGGCGCATAATCCATCGTGTCCATCTGGCGCTCGACCGCTTTCGTGATCTCGCGACGGCCGTGCCCAGCGTTCACGCACCATAGGCCCGCTGTTCCGTCGAGGATCTGGCGGCCATCGGAGCTTGTATAATGCATACCTTCCGCAGCAACCAAAAGTCGCGGATTGGCTTTAAACTGACGGTTGGGCGTAAACGGCATCCAGTAGGCGGAGAGATCAAGCTCGTTCGGGAGAGAGGCATTCTGGCTCATGCTAATAACCTCGTTGTTTAGTCAAGGTTAGCCCTGGCTGAGACAGGCCACAAGTCGATTGAGCAAAAAGGTGCACGATGAATGCGGAAAAAGTGAGAGTCGCGATTGTTACAGGAGCCGGTCATGGCATTGGTGCCGCATGCGCCCGAGCTCTGGCGGTTGAAGGTTGGACGCCAGTCTGCGCCGATACGGATCAAGGCCGGGCGCAACAAACCGCAAAAGACGTTTCCGGCCCTGCGGTTCTGTGCGATGTTTCGCATGAGGCGGATGTGCGGCGGCTCGTCGATGAAACAGTGAAGACATTCGGCCGCATCGACGCGATCGTCTCCAATGCCGGGATCATGCAGCGAAAGCCGCTTGGCGATACTTCCCTCGATGACTGGAATAAGGTCATCGCCACGAACTTGACGGCGGCATTTCTCTTGGCGAAATACGCTGAGGCTCCTTTACGAAAGGCTAAAGGGGCAATTGTGCTCATCGCGTCTACAAGGGCGCATATGTCGGAACCGAATACGTTCGCTTACTCTGCGAGCAAGGGCGGACTTGTAGCGCTTACGCATTCACTGGCGATTACGCTTGGGCCCGACGTGCGCGTCAATTGCGTCTCGCCGGGCTGGATCGATGTGGCCGGGAGTGCAAAACTTTCCGCGCAAGATCATGCGCAGCACCCAGCGGGGCGGGTAGGTAAGCCCGAAGACATTGCCGCCACCGTCACATTCTTGCTTTCAGAAGGGGCGGGATTCATAACGGGTGCCGAGCTAATTGTGGATGGCGGCATGACCCGGAAGATGATCTACGCCGAGTAGGGGAGAGTGCTTTGAATATCGATCTGAACGCGGATATGGGCGAAGGTTTCGGAGCTTACCGGAAAGGCCACGACGAGGAACTGCTCGGCATCGTCACCTCGGCCAACGTTGCATGCGGTTTTCATGGCGGAGATGCAACGATCATGCATAACCTCGCGGCCCATGCGAAGGAGCGCGGCGTTGGCCTCGGCGCCCATCCCGGCTTTAACGATTTGTGGGGCTTTGGCCGCCGGACGATCCAAATGAACGCGCGGGATCTGGAATATCTTATTGCCTATCAGATCGGCGCGCTGCAGGGGCTTGCGGCGTATTCGGGGTCGCCTATCCGGCACGTAAAGGCCCACGGCGCACTTTATAATATGGCAGCAAAGGACGAAGGCTATGCGAACGCGATCGCCCGCGCCGTCCATACCATCGACGCAAAGCTGATCTTTGTCGGGTTGCCAGGATCGGAGCTGCAGAAGGCGGCGGAAAAACACGGCCTCGCCTTTGCTCGTGAGGGTTTTTGCGACCGCTTGTATAGCGACGACGGATCGCTGATGCCACGGTCAGTCGCCGGATCTGTCATCGGCGACCCAGCGGCTGCAGCTGCACAGGCCGTCCGCCTTGCTAATGGCGAAGTCATAACAGCAACCGGAGCCAGGCTTAAATTTCAGGTCGACACGCTTTGCGTCCACGGCGACGAGCCCGCAGCTGTCAAGGTAGCAAGCTCGGTCCGAAGCGCGCTCGAAGAAGCGGGCTTTGCGTTGGCACCGATGGGCTCCGCATAGCATGAACTTACTGCGGTTGGGCGGGGCGCGGACGCCGTTCACGCTGATGCCGGTTTTTTTCCCAATCGAGCTAATTAGAGTTAAATTAGTCTGGACATTTTCGCCCCCGCCGCACGGTTCATGATTCCAGCTCCGCACACCATCCTTCGCAGCGGCGTTTACCTGTTGCTTGTTGCTATTAGCCTTCTCGTGCTTGGCGCCGCCCCGTGCATTTGCTCACGACGAAGGCGCGGGCGACGCGTGCGAGGAGTTTCATCAGAACCGCGCCGTCCTCGCCGCCGATCTACAATCCCGCCGATTCATCCTTGAAGCAAAAGGAAAACCTGAGCCTGCGCCCCCATTCCGGTATGCTCCGGAGCGCTTGATCTATCACCGGACGTTTAGCTTGTCGCTCGATGTCGCGGACCATGTTTCGCTCTTCAATTGCGATCGGTCGGCAACATGTTTGATGGCCCGCGACCGAATACGGCCACACCCTCTGAAAATACCTGTTTTCTTCGTGGGCAGCCTCGGTGAATCACTCGACGATCTTGAATATTATGCGGTAAGAGCCGCTTTCGCGCCGTCAGAATCGCTCAACAGCGGCGATAATTTCACTGATGTCCAATTCCGGCTCAGGCGATCCGGGTCGCGGTTCAGCGAAATTCGTCCCTTTTTCCGCTGCGGCCTTGCGGGTGTTATGCTCTGCGAGGACACTTGCCCCAATGAGACGCTTCCGCTCGCCGCATCTCTCATAAATTGGGCCGTAAAGGGCCAGCCTAAACAGCCAGTCCACAAGACAGAAACCGCGACACAGCCGCAGGCACAGCCCTCTCCAGCATCTCAGCCCAAGCCTTCGGCGCCGGTTAAGCCTGACAAAGCGCCTGCCCCTGCGCTTCAGGAAGCGCCGGTGAAGCCCGAAACGGGAGCGCCCGCGAACCCGGTCACCCCCTTGCCCGATCAACCTCGCGTTGCTCCGCCGGTGGCGGCTGAAAAGCCCCCAACAGCTCCGCCGATTGCTAAAACCGAAGCGCCTACGAAGAAGCAACCCACCTCGGCTCCCGAACCGCAGCCCCAATTGCCCCCTCAGCATCGGCTCACGCTGTCTTTCGTGCGCAAGTCCGGAGCGGAGCTAAAAGCAGTCGAGGTCCTCCAGGCCGAAGAAGGGATCAAGTTCGAGGGCGTGCCCCTAGCCCTGGCGGGCGACCGGCTGATAGCCGACCTACCCGACGCAGCATTTCAAAGGGCAACCGATGGGGAAGCGCTCAAAACGATCTGGCGGCACCATGCGTTTATTTCGATGGCAGCGCGCGAGGAACAATATGTTGTAACGCTCGAACCCCGTTACATCCGGGCAGAACAACTCGCGATCAAAATCCAGGATGCATCCGGCGAGTTTGTCCGGGGCTGTGATCTCGCTCTCGACGTTTCCCGCCAAAGGCGGCTTGGCTCGGGATGGGCCAAGATCATAACCCAGGAGAGTAAGCGCGGTTTACTATTCTCGGAGGCAGACGGCGAATACCAGCTCGATCTCCCTCAAGAAGTGGAAGATTATGAGCTCCTGATAAGCACGGCGGAGCCGGGCGACGCGGCGCAACTCTCAAATGCCGCAGGAGGATGCGAGCTGGAAGCGCGCCCGCTTGTAACTGCGGAAGAACTGCGCGACCTGAAAATCTCCCGGTCTTTGAGTCAAACGGGACCTGTTCTTCTTACGCTGTTATCGACGGATAGCGACTTCGCCGCATTGTCTCCCGCTTTGGCCGATGGGTTTTGGACATCCGTGCTTGACCTTGCCGCAGCCATTTCCAAACAGCCATATGAGAGGAAAATTCTAGCCAGGGCACAAGCTCCAGGCGTCAGCGCGGCAACAAAAATCCTGCAGTACATCAGGGACGGAAGCTTGCTTGCGCAGCAAGACACCGGGCGTTCGAGGGTTTTGAAAATCCTGAGCGAAGGCTCTCGGATTTATGCTCCACCCCTTTCGATTATTCAATTCAAGCCCCTGGAGCGGTTTCACCTGGATATCGCCTTAAAGACGATAAGGGCTCAAGCAGAAATTACGCCGCAGCAAAGCGTGGGTCATGAGTCGCTTCTCATGGTTTCGGGAAGCGTGAAAACCACAGGAAGCGACTTTTGCCGCCGCGCCGTGCGTGGTGATGCCCCATCGGCACGGCCGCAATGGCTAAAGCAGGTGAAAAAAGCCTTCATTTTGGAGGTCTGGAGCAAGGCTTCCGTAGACTCGATGCTGAAGGAACAGCGTGCCGAGCCTGCGGAGGGCGCGCCTGAAGGCATGTTCCGGTGTAAAATTGGCGGCGCTGACGGCGAAAGAATTTCACTTTATGCGTTAGAGGCGGCTTCTATTTCGGAAGACGGGGCGATGGCCCGAGCCTTTTCCTACCTGACAGCTCAAGCCGAAAGTTATCTCAAACCTTAATGCCAGCCATGATCGCGTCCTAAAATCGCGCCCAAGCCGAATGGGCATTGGCTGCGCCATCAACAATCATACAGCTTACGTTCATATTGCGTGCCGTATAGGTCGCGGTTGGCATGGCTTTTTTCCGTTAACTTATGCTGGGCTTTGACTTCTGCCCGGTCTTCGACGAAAGAACCTGTACCTGGAACTCGACCTCTCGCTTTGCTGAGGTTAATCACTCGCGAACCGTAAACCTCGCAAGGCCGCATGACTGAACATCCTGTCTTCTTCGATCCTAAAAATCGCCGAGCCGCGCATGTTTCCCGCGTAGCGTGGACGCTTGCCGTGATGAGCACGGTCGCGGGCTTCGTTTTCCTATCTAGCCTCTTCATCTTCAGGTCTTTTCCCGAGACGCTGCAGACCTCACCCAATCAACGCTATGCGCTCTTGAATGACGTGGCGAAGGTCCGCCATCTTCTACCTTCAGTGCGGAACCTCGCCCTAAAAGCGCAATCCACCAAGAAGCGGTTCCCACGTTCAGTGCATCCCCTCGCGATGGCGGTTGCAAGGGCGAAAGGCGTCAAAGCGTCGGTAGAGGCGCGAGAAAAGCCGCTGACGGTCGGTTTTTACGCGAACTGGGACGACAGCAGCTTTGCGTCCCTCAGAAAAAACATTCAAAACCTCGATTGGGTCGTCCCGAGCTGGCTTTACCTTCAGGGCGAGAACATGGACCTCAAGGTCACGCTCGACCCAAAGGCCCTAGACCTGATCAGGCGGGATAAGCCTGGGGTCGCCATTCTGACCATGATCCAAAATTCCGCCGCCAACGATTGGGACGGTCCTAACCTCGCGCGTCTCGTCGCGGACCCCGCACAGCGGCACGACCGGCTTGATAGCATTATAAAGTTTATCGAGACCTATAATCTCCAGGGGATCGTCATTGACTTTGAGCAGATCCCGGATGCGGCGCATAAAGATATGCTGGCATTCCTCGGCGAGGTTCGCGCCGCCTTCAAGCCGAGAGGCTGGCTGATCGCTGTTGCCGCGCCGTTCGACGATCCCCACTGGAATTATAAGGCCTACGCCAAGTCTTGTGATTTCCTCATGCTCATGGGCTATGACGAGCACTGGTCGGCTGGCGATCCTGGGCCGGTCTCGTCGCAATCGTGGTTTTCGATTCGTCTTGCTACCCGCATGCGCGATCTCGATCCAGCTCACACAATCGTTGCCATAGGCAACTACGGATATGATTGGACCGAAGGCGGAGCGAACGCGGACGATCTGACTTTTCAAGAAGTAATGCTGACAGCGCGTGACGCTAAGGCCACCATAGAACTCGACGTCAATACGTTGAACCCCCGGTATTCCTATAGCGACGGCGGCAAAACGCACCGGGTGTGGTTCCTGGATGCGGTGACGGCCTATAACCAATTGCGTGCGGCCGACAAATTCCGGCCCGCAGGCTATGCGCTCTGGCGGCTAGGGTCTGAAGATCCGTCCATATGGAATCTTCTCCCGAGAAATTACGGCGCGCCTCCACCGGCAACGCTTGAGACGATAACGCCGACGAATGACGTGAACTTCATAGGCCGTGGCGAACTTTTGCAGATCGCGGCTGAGCCCTCTCCTGGAGCGCGGACCTTCAAGGCGGACGATGCCAATGCGACGATCGTCGGGGAAAGCTACACGAAGACGCCTGCATCCTTCGTGATCCGGCGCGGAGGCGACGCGCCGGGTAAAGTCGCTTTGACGTTCGATGATGGTCCAAATCCCGAGTGGACGCCGAAGGTTCTCGATATTCTGAAGGAGAAAGGCGTTCGGGGAACTTTCTTCATCATCGGCGAGAATGGGACCGCTAATCCTAGGCTCGTGCAACGAATTTTGGCCGAGGGTCACGACCTTGGAAATCACACATTCACGCATCCGAACCTGGGCGAGACGCCGGAAAGTGTTGCGGGCATCGAGCTCAACGCAACACAGCGACTGATCGAAGCTCTCACGGGGCGTTCGACCAGGCTTTTCCGCCCTCCCTATTTTGGCGACGCCGAACCTTCTACTGCGCAAGAAATCGCACCGATGCAGGTGGCAGAAAAACTCGGCTATTTGACCGTCGGGCTTAAGGTCGATCCCGACGATTGGCAGCAGCCGAGCCCCGAGCTGATCCTTGAACGCATTCTCGCGCAGACGACGGACGCCGACCCGGAAAAACGCGGCCAGATCATCCTTCTGCACGACGGCGGCGGAGACCGCTCGCGAACGGTCGCAGCGCTACCAAAGATCATCGACGCAATTCGGGCGAAAGGGTTGGACTTCGCGACGGCCTCCGCGCTTGCCCACTGGTCGAAGGACCAGGCCATGCCGCCTGTCCCGTCGGACGAAGCGACGCCCGTCGTCAACCGCTATGTTTTCTATACGCTAAGTTGGCTCCAAGATGGACTGACTTGGATGTTCCTTCTCGCCATTGGGCTCGGTCTCGGAAGGCTCGCGGTTCTATGCGGGTTGGCGCTTTTCGGCTTTTCGCGGTTAAAAAAGCTGCAATTGCCGCCCCAAGCGGACGGGCTCTCGGTCTCAGTTCTCATTCCAGCATTCAACGAGGCGAAAGTTATCGCCTCCTCGATCGAACGGATCCTGGCGAGCAACCATCCCAAAATTCAGGTCCTCGTCATTGATGACGGCTCCACCGATGGCACCTCGGATGTAGTGCGAGGAAGATACTCCGACGATCCTCGGGTTACGCTCATCGCGACACGGAACGGCGGGAAGGCCAGAGCCATCAATCTTGGGCTTGCCCGCGCTGACGGCGACATCGTTGTCGTGCTCGATGCCGATACGCACTTCGAGCCGCCTACAATCTCGCGACTCGTGCGCTGGTTTGCCCATCCGAAGGTGGGTGCGGTCGCCGGAAATGCAAAAGTCGGCAACCGCATCAA